>OIWP01004001.1_pt1 | contig 11122 bp, 7 predicted proteins | sample 1587661 | NCBI WGS metagenome assembly OIWP01 (sample SAMEA3888899, study PRJEB22519) | human gut metagenome | biome: human gut; feature: human-associated habitat; material: faeces | place: Denmark | collected 2010 | reverse complement strand
CTCCGAAACGCTGTCCACCGAACTGAGCTTTACCACCCAGAGGCTGCTGTGTTACCAGGGAGTATGGACCCGTGGAACGTGCATGGATCTTATCATCTACCAGATGATGCAGCTTCAGGTAGTGCATGTGACCGATCGTTACAGGGCTGTCGAAGTACTCGCCTGTTCGTCCGTCACGAAGTCTTACCTTACCATCTCTGGAGATCGGAACGCCCTTCCAGAGTGCTCTGTGAGCTTTATTCTCATCGAGATACTGCATAACATCCGGTGCAAGGATGTCTTTATATTTCTCACGGAATTCCTCAAAGTCTTCCGTATTAACGTAATCGTTGGCAAGCTCCAGAGTATCCTGGATATCAACCTCGTTTGCGCCATCGAATACAGGTGTTGCAATATTGAAGCCAAGTGCTTTGGCAGCAAGGCTCAAGTGGATCTCCAGGACCTGTCCGATGTTCATTCGGGAAGGTACACCCAGAGGATTCAGCACGATATCAAGAGGACGTCCGTTTGGAAGGAATGGCATATCCTCAACCGGAAGTACACGGGAAACGACACCCTTGTTACCATGACGACCAGCCATCTTATCACCAACGGAGATTTTTCTCTTCTGTGCGATATAGATACGTACAGACTGATTAACTCCTGGAGACAGCTCATCACCATTTTCTCTTGTGAATACCTTGGCGTCTACAACGATACCATACTCACCGTGTGGTACCTTAAGGGAAGTATCACGAACCTCACGTGCTTTCTCACCGAAGATTGCACGAAGAAGTCTCTCCTCTGCTGTAAGCTCAGTCTCTCCCTTAGGAGTAACCTTACCAACAAGGATATCACCAGCACGAACCTCTGCACCGATACGAATGATTCCGCGCTCATCAAGATCCTTGAGTGCATCATCACCTACGCCTGGAACATCACGAGTGATCTCTTCCGGTCCAAGCTTTGTATCACGGGATTCTGCTTCATATTCTTCAATGTGAACAGATGTATAAACATCGTTCTGTACAAGTTTCTCACTTAACAGTACGGCATCCTCGTAGTTATAACCTTCCCAGGTCATAAATCCGATCAGAGGGTTCTTGCCAAGAGCAAGCTCTCCCTGAGAAGTAGACGGACCATCGGCAATAACATCACCTGCTTCAACGTGCTCGCCCTGATTAACGATCGGACGCTGGTTGTAACAGTTGCTCTGGTTACTGCGCATGAATTTGGTAAGATGATAATCATCTTTTGTTCCATCATCATTCTTGATGCTGATATCGGTAGATGTGGAGCGAAGTACAGTACCAGACTTTCTTGCAACCACACAAACACCGGAGTCAACAGCTGTCTTTGCTTCCATTCCTGTACCAACAACTGGTGCTTCTGTAGTAAGAAGCGGAACGGCCTGACGCTGCATGTTTGATCCCATCAGCGCACGGTTCGCATCATCGTTCTGAAGGAATGGGATCAGGGCTGTAGCTACAGAGAATACCATCTTAGGAGATACGTCCATGTAATCAAACATCTGACGCTCATACTCCTGAGTCTCTTCACGATAACGACCGGAAACGTTCTTACGAACGAAATGTCCTTCTGCGTCAAGTGCCTCATTCGCCTGTGCTACATGGTAGTTATCCTCTTCATCAGCGGTCATGTAAACAACTTCGTCAGTTACACGCGGATTCATAGGATCCGTTTTATCAATCTTACGGTAAGGTGCCTCAACAAATCCGTACTGATTCAGCTTTGCATAAGATGCAAGGGAGTTGATCAGACCGATGTTCGGACCCTCAGGAGTCTCGATCGGGCACATTCTTCCGTAATGGGAATAGTGAACGTCTCGAACCTCGAATCCGGCTCTGTCTCGTGACAAACCGCCAGGTCCAAGTGCGGAAAGACGTCTCTTATGGGTCAGCTCACCAAGAGGGTTGTTCTGATCCATGAACTGTGACAGCTGGGAAGATCCGAAGAACTCTTTTACAGCAGCTGTTACAGGTTTGATATTGATCAAGGACTGCGGGGAAATGCTCTCCACATCCTGTGTTGTCATTCTCTCACGAACCACACGCTCAAGTCTGGAAAGACCGATACGGTACTGATTCTGAAGCAGTTCACCAACCGCACGGATACGACGGTTTCCTAAGTGGTCGATATCGTCGTCATTTCCAATGCCGTATTCCAGATGCATATTGTAATTAATAGAAGCAAAAATATCTTCTCTTGTAATATGTTTCGGAATCAGGTCATGGATATCTCTGCGGATAGCAGCAATTCTATCCTCAAGTGTGTCATTTTCTTCCAGAATTTTTTCGAGTACAGGGTAATATACTAACTCTGTAACCCCAAGCTCTTCCAGGTTCTCAATTTCTGGCAGATAGTGATGCATGTCTACCATTAAGTTAGAAAGGACTTTAATTCTGCGGTCTTCTTCACCCTGGATCCATACAAATGGAACTGCAGCGTTCTGAATGGCATCAGCCAGTTCTCTGGTTACGATAGTACCAGCCTCTGCAAGAATTTCTCCTGTAGAGCCCTCAACCACATCGTCAGCCAGCTTATGACCAACAATTCGTTTATTGAAATGAAGTTTCTTATTAAATTTATAACGTCCGACCTTGGCAAGATCATATCTTCTCGGATCAAAGAACATCGCATTGATCAGGCTCTCTGCGCTCTCAACTGCAAGCGGCTCGCCTGGACGGATTTTCTTATACAGTTCAAGAAGACCTTCTTCATAATTTGTAGAAGTATCCTTTGTGAAACTTGCAAGGATCTTCGGCTCTTCGCCAAACAGATCAATGATCTCTGCATTGGAACCAACACCAAGTGCACGGATCAGTACAGTGATCGGAACCTTACGGGTTCTGTCCACACGCACATAGAATACATCGTTGGAGTCAGTCTCATATTCCAGCCATGCTCCTCTGTTAGGAATTACTGTACAGGAAAACAGTCTCTTACCGATTTTATCGTGTGCAATGGCATAATAGATTCCAGGGGAACGTACTAACTGGCTGACAATAACACGCTCAGCACCGTTAATGACGAAAGTTCCTGTCGCGGTCATAATCGGCAGGTCTCCCATGAAAATCTCGTGTTCGTTGATCTCATCTGTTTCCTTGTTAATCAGTCTCACTCGAACCTTCAAAGGTGCGGCATAAGTTACGTCACGTTCTTTACACTGCTCGATGGTGTATTTAGCCTCTTTTTCATCAAATGTGAAGCCGATGAATTCAAGACTGAGCTTTCCGCCGTAGTCTGCGATTGGAGAAATATCGTCGAATACTTCATTCAATCCTTCGTCGAGAAACCACTGGTAAGAATCCTTCTGGACCTCGATCAAGTTCGGCATTTCCAGGACTTCTTTTTGTCTCTGGTAGCTCATTCGCATGCTTTTTCCAGTTTTTACAGAACGAATTCTGTTTTTTTCCATTGACGTTTCACCCCTGTTTTATTTTATTTATTACAACATCAGCCCGCTCTGCTGCATAAGCATAGTAGGCATATCTTGCCATAATATAGCATTCTTCACTATAGCACAACAAAAAAAGCCTGTCAAGCACTTTTCTGTTGTTTTTTCATTTGTTTTTTTATTTGTAATTGCTGAATAGTTATAATTTATTTTACTTTTCTCTTACTATAAGAAAGGTTTCCATATTTATCCGATAATACAAAGAGAAGCTTCGTTCCTTTTTTCTGTTTTTTGATAGAAATATTATATTTCTTTCGGGAATTGATGCTTCCTCTGCCGATTTTTTTATTCTTGTTTCTGCTTACTGCATAAATTGTAAGCTTCTTTCCACCCGCCGCTTTGCCTGTGATCTTCACTGACTTTCTGGTGATCTTAGACGCAGTAGGCATTTTCACGGAAATGATTCCAGTGCTGTTTTCCGCATAAATTGCATAAGTACTGCCATTATTCTCCAGACGGTTCTTTTTGTTTCCGGAAATCTTTGACCTGCTTACATATAAACCGCATTTTCTGCTGCCAGTAACCGCATTTCCATAAAGTTTTCCAGTCTGACTTGCGATCACTTGGATTCCTCTGCCGTTCACATTCGTAATCCTGTTAGATTTTATAACAGCATTTCCAATATTTTCCACATATATTCCGTCCAGCATACAGCCTTTCACCTGATTCGCTGTGATCTGACACTCCTCGCTGCCCCAGAGAACAATTCCGTTCTTTTTTCCGGAGGATATACGGTTCCGGCTTACTTCACACCCGTCAGAGCCATTTTCCATAAGAATTCCATCGCCGCCGATACCTGAAATCACATTATCCAGGACTTGATTCTCTGTGGATGGAGTCCCCAGCTTTCCTCCGTCATAAGCGTAGATTCCTACATTTTTACAACCTGATACCTGATTATCTTTTATCACATTTTTGGAAGAAGCAGACAGGTAAATTCCCATATTGGAAAAGGATGCAGTTTTTTTCAGCTTCAGCTGATTATTTTCCACTGTACAGCCATCAGCTAGATAAAGGCGAATTCCATTTCCATTTCCTGTGATCATATTTCCCTTTACCTCAACACCGGTTTCCTTATAAATACCTGTCGGAATTCCCTTAGCCTGTGCCTTTGAGCTGTCACTTACCCAGGCTCCCTGGACTTCAATTCCATATCCTCTCCATGTGTTTCCATTGATCTGGCTCACTGAAGAAATAGAAATCTGATTGTTTTTCACGGAAATACCCGCATTCTGGTGGTTTCCTTCCATTCCTGCAACAGTTCCCGGTATAAGATGGGTATTCGGGAAATACATGCAGCTCACAAGCACTCCGCCGCCTGCATTCTCTATTATATTGTCCTCCACAGCAGAATCCACGTAATTCAGGCACCAGACAGCTCTCTTTTTCACATTTCGAAAGGTATTCCCCTGAATCACGATGTTCCGGTATGGTCTGTCGTAGATCATGCTGTGACTGCCCACTCCTGCAAACACATTCTCAAAAATGTTATCTGTAATCCTGACATTCTCACAAACTGCTCCATCAAAGGGCTGATATCCTGGAAAAATATAGTCCAGACATGCATCCAGCTGAATGCATTCCTGTCCGCCGCCTTCATATTCCTGCCAATATCCCCGGAATGTACAGCCAGTCACGGTTACATCTTCCGTACCTGCCAGCTCAAGAAAATGAGATTTCAAATTGTTTAGAAATGTTACGTTCTTCACAGTTACGTGTCTGGCATGTCCAATCCTGAAGCCTACAAAACCGCCTGTGCCTTCCTTATCTTCGACAACCGGGTAATTCAGATCCCAGGTTCCGCCTTCAATGGTGATATTGTGATATCCATCATAACCTCCGGCAGAAAGTATGTCATCTCCCAGTCTGAGGACCACATGCTTATCTGTACAGGTTTTCGTCAGCACAGCCCCTTCTGCATAAAGAGTAAGATTGCTGTACATATGGATAGTTCCGGAAATCAGATAGCTTCCCTGAGGAATGATTACCGTACAAGGAGTTTCATCTGTAGCTCTCTGCCCCATAAAGTGAAGCACTGTATTCAAAGTTTCGGTAATATCACTTCCATCAGCCACATCTAAAGTCACCACTGCAGCGCCTTCTGGAATAGTCGCCAGAATCTGCTGTTCATTATCAGAAGGTACAGGTGTAAGCAGAGCTTCTTCTGGCTCCTCTTCAAAATCATTATCAGACTCATCTGCTGAAAAAAATCCCACCTCAGCTGTTCCGCCATAGAAGCCAGTCTCATCCTCTTCCATTTCCGGCTCAAGATCGCAATCTGAAAAGCTGTCTTCAAAATTCTCCGTCACATTTTCTGCTGATTCAGCATATATAACAGAACTGCCTCCCAGATATAAAGATACTCCCAGTAATGTTACAGTCAAAAACATTTTTATATTCATTCAGAATCTCCTTGCACAAAAAGAATCCTGATTGCAGGAAACTCCAACAGAATTTCCTGTTACACAAAAAAATCCCCGCAGTGGCCTGCACGACAGACTTCTGCGGGGAGCATGGTTCGCTTAAATACACCTAAATTATTTAAGAGTAACTTTAGCGCCTTCAGCCTCAAGTTTAGTTTTGATATCCTCAGCCTCTGCTTTGGAAGCGCCCTCTTTAACCATTTTCGGAGCACCATCAACAACTTCTTTAGCTTCTTTAAGACCTAAGCCTGTGATCTCACGAACAACTTTGATAACTTTAACTTTGTTAGGACCTACTTCTGTAAGCTCTACGTCAAACTCATCTTTCTCCTCAGCTGCTTCACCAGCACCTGCTGCTGCTACAACAACGCCTGCTGCTGCGGATACACCGAACTCTTCCTCGCAAGCTTTTACTAAATCATTTAACTCTAATACAGATAACTCTTTGATTGCTTCGATAAACTCAGCTGTTGTTAACTTTGCCATTATAATTTTCCTCCATTTTTAAATTTTTTGTGGAATCAATGATTCGATTCAGCGACAGAAACTTAAATTATTCTGCTGCTGGTGCCTCAGCCTCTCCACCATTCTGCTCTGCGATCTGATTAAGCACACGAGCAAAGTTGGTAATAGGAGACTGGATACTTCCAAGCAGTTTGCCAAGAAGTTCTTCTCTGGACGGGATCTGGGACAGTGCCTGGATTCCTGCCTGATCGTTGTAGTTACCCTCAACAATACCAGCTACTAACTCAAGTGCCGGATACTGTTTTGCAAATTTAGCAAGGATTCTTGCAGGAGCAGTAGCGTCTGTTGCAGAAATTGCAATAGCGTTTGTTCCATGTAAGTGCTTGTCAAGATCTGCACATGGAGTACCTTCAAATGCACGACGCATTAAAGTGTTTTTGTAAACCTTGTACTGTACGCCGGACTCTCTTAACTCTTTACGTAAAATAGTATCCTGCTCAACTGTAAGACCACTGTAGTCAACAAGAACAACAGCCTGTGCGTCTTTAATATTGTTAGCGATTTCTTCTACGATTGGTTGTTTCAGTTCTACTTTTGCCATGAAATGGTACACCTCCTTATAGATTTTGTATACCGCCGTCGCAATAAGTCAATCTGTTTAAAAAAAGACCTTACTGCTTCGCAATAAGGCCTTGTGTAATCTTAACTCAGAATACTTGGACCTCGGTAGGCGTTTTGATCCTTATGCCTTACGGCACCTACTGTCTTCGGCAGCGTTCTTAGGTACAATACCATAACAGTGCCGGGTGTGTCAAGTATTTTTTTAAGATTTTTTCAAAATTATTTAGTACCAAAAATACGATCTCCGGCATCTCCAAGTCCCGGGCAGATATAAGCGTTCTCATTGAGTTCTCTGTCAAGGGAGCCGCAGTAGATCTGTACATCCGGATGCGCCTCATGGAGACGTTTCAGTCCCTCCGGAGCTGCGATGATGCACATAAACTTGATATTCTTTCCGCCCTGTTTCTTGACAAAATCAATGGCAGCCTCGGCAGAACCGCCGGTTGCAAGCATCGGATCAACGATCACCGAAATACGCTCGTCGATAGACTCCGGAAGCTTGCAGTAGTACTCATGGGGCTCATGAGTTACCGGATCACGGTAAAGTCCCACATGTCCGACCTTTGCAGACGGTACCAGTGTGAGAATACTGTTTACCATTCCAAGTCCTGCACGGAGGACCGGGATCACCGCCAGCTTCTTGCCTGAGATCATCGGTGTCTTACAGGTTTCTATCGGTGTCTCGATTTCCACTTCCTCTGTAGGAAGATCACGAAGTGCCTCATATCCCATCAGGATTCCGATCTCCTCCACCAGCTTACGGAACTCGTTTGTTCCTGTGCTTTTGTCACGGAGCATTGAGATTTTGTGTTTGATCAGCGGGTGATCCATAATATAAACATTTTCCATTTTTTCCATCGTGATTTCCTCTCTTTATCTGTGTTTTTTGTAAAGCGAACCTTCTCATTCCACTCTGCTTCATACACAGGAACGCAATCCTTTCGCTTTTCTGTATTCTTCTTTCTACATTATAATATATATGACACTTTTTCAAAAGGGGGAAAAACTATTTTTCCTGGTGTTCCAGGACCTGATCGATAGCATAGGCCACACCAAACTCATTGTTGCTCTTTGTGATGTATTTTGCTGCCTTTTTGATCTCCGGAACTGCGTTTTCCATTGCAACGGTTGCTCCGAAATCCATGGAGATCATGGAATAATCATTAAGGCTGTCACCAAGAACCATTACCTCATCCATGGTATATCCCAAAGCTTCAATATATTCCTTCAGAACCGGGCCTTTCTGTGCCTCTACTGCTGTAACCTCCTGATTATATATAAAGGAAGAAGCTACCGCAACAGCCGGATTCGCTCTCAGTTCATCGCTGAGTTTCTCAAGCTGCTCCACATCTGCCGCAAAAATGAAGATCTTATATATCGGCGCACCGCTGCTCTCCAGGGAACGGATATCGGAAATCCCTTTCGTGTTTCCGGCGATTCTGCGGTACTGCGGGGATTTCCGTACAATCTCCTCGCTGGTATCTATGTCCATATTGAAAAGACGGATCTGCTGAATGATCCCGTCTTCAATTTCCTTCTTTGTTCCAATACGGTAATCATAGCGATCCGTAAAAAATGCTACAGATACCGGGTATTTTTTTGCCGTATTGTAGACCTCCTCACACAGCTCAATAGAGATCGGTGTACTCTTTACAACCTCCTGCTGCGGATTCCGTACTTCAGCACCGCTGCTCACCACATAATCACAGGTCAGCTCTGTTCCCTTCAGTTCCTCCATGGCACCGGGGAAATTCCGGCCGGTGGCAACCATAAAGCGGATTCCCGCATCGCAGGCACGCCTGACCGCCGCAAGGGTTTCCGGTGCGATTCTATGGTCATCACCAAGAAGTGTGCCATCCATATCACTTGCAATTACTTTTATCATGAAAAATTTCTCCTTTTATCTGTAAAAATTCCGGTCAATCATTCGGATCCATAGCAAATATGTCCTTTTTTCGGAGAAATTATATCTTATATTATTGCAAAATACAATGATTTTTGCGACAGGCATATGCCTTTCTGATTTCAGAAATACATGGTATAATGAGATTTCATAAATCTGTCCGATGTCGGTCAAGCGTATATCCGCAATCCGCGTCGCTGCTTGATCCGGTTAAGTGAATAACCCCATCCACATGTACTACATAGATTTGCATCAAATAAATGCTCTTCAGTTAAGTCAGTCAATCAGAAAACAGGAGAATATTATGTCAACTTATTTTTTTCATTCCAAAAGAAGCCGCTCGCATTCCCGTTTCTTCTATTTAATATTGTGCACAGTCCTTGTCTGTCCAATACTCCTTTTCACAGGCTGCGGAAATATCACGGATGCAGATACATCCACCACCGGAAATGAGCCTATCAGTATCAGCAGTATCAAATTGAATACAGCTGTACAGATCACAATTTACGATTCTCAGGATAAAGCTCTCCTGGATGACTGTCTGGCACTGTGCGATAAATATGAGCTGATCTTCAGCCGGACAAATGAGAAAAGCGAGCTTTATAAATTAAATCACCGCAAAGATACATCGGATAAAGATACCAATACCGACCGGCAGACTACTCCATATCCGGTCAGCGGCACAGCAGACACCTGGCATATATCTGAAGACCTTGCCGCTCTGCTTTCTGAAGGACTCGATATCACCAGGGAATCCGACGGTGCCTTTGACATCGCCATTGCGCCTTTGACCTCTCTCTGGGATTTCACAGCAGAAGACCCGAAGGCTCCGGATGATGCAGATATTCAGAAAGTTCTCCCCCTGTGCAGCTCCGACGGCGTCACCATTGACGGGCAGGATATCACACTTCCCTCTGATGACATCCAGTTCGATGTAGGCGCCATTGCCAAAGGCTATATTGCAGACCGCCTGAAAGATTTTCTGGTAAAAAAAGGCGTAAACAGTGCTATCATCAACCTTGGCGGCAATGTCCTCTGCATCGGCTCAAAGCCCAACGGCACTCCCTTCAAGATCGGCATCCAGAAGCCTTTTGCAGATCGCAACGAAACCGAAGCCGTTATGGATATCACCGGAAAATCTGTTGTATCCTCCGGAATTTATGAGAGGTGCTTTAAGCAGGGCGGTAAATTATATCATCATATCCTGAATCCCCAAACCGGCTATCCTTATGAAAACGGCCTGATTTCTGTGACGATCATCTCCGACCAGTCTGTGGACGGCGATGCCTTAAGCACCACCTGTTTCGCCCTTGGTCTGGAGGACGGACTGAAATTTGCGGAGAAAAAAGGCGTGCAGGCTGTATTTATCACAGAAGATTATGAACTGCATTATACGGACGGATTCCAGGATGAGATCAATGTCACTGATGTGGAATCCTGAACCATGAAATCTTTTTCAGTAACAACCAAAAACCTTACGGATAGACCATATTTGTCACATAAGTCTGCGGATAATCTTTCAGAAGATTTGCCATTGCTGTCTGTGTCTGTGTCGTTGAAAATGGCTAGGATGGGCCGTTCCACAGACATTCATAATCTGCCTCCGTACCGTGGATGTCTCTGTTCCGCAGTTGTAGGGCCACAGGGGGGGGGAGGCAAAACCTTCCGGATTCACAATCTGCTCCCAAGCTTCTTCATATCCCTTATCCGGAAGTTCAAAACACCATGGGATAAATCCGAGCAAACAGTGATCTTCTGGAAGCAGATAATGCCGAAGATGGCCTGAAGATCATTCTCAAAGAGCATCCTGACATTATTATCACAGATATGAAAATGCCCGTCATGGACGGAATACAGCTCTAAAAAAAGCCGGAAGAACTTCACATCGACAGCAAAATCAGTGTGATCAGCGGATTCAGCGATTTCAAATATACAAGACTTGCGATCCAGGCCGGTGTTATTGATTACATACTGAAGCCTGTTGATCCCCAGAATTTGAACAATGCGCTTTCAGCCACAATTTCTCAGTTGGAAAGTGAAGCAGGCAAAACTGGGACTTCCGATTCTGCTTCATCACCCGAACCCTGCTCTGCGTTCACCAGTAGGGTAATCAGTGATGTTTTTGATTATATCAATGCACATTATCTGGAAAATATCTCCCTGGCCGATATTGCAGAATCTTTTTTCTAAGTAAGGAGCATCTGTCCAGATTGTTTTAAAAAAACGTCAGAAATAATTAAAAACTTTCCCTCC
>OIWP01003999.1_pt1 | contig 11139 bp, 8 predicted proteins | sample 1587661 | NCBI WGS metagenome assembly OIWP01 (sample SAMEA3888899, study PRJEB22519) | human gut metagenome | biome: human gut; feature: human-associated habitat; material: faeces | place: Denmark | collected 2010 | reverse complement strand
GGGACGCAGAGGCCGCAGGTTCAAATCCTGTCAACCCGACCATCGAATTCAAGAGCCGGCCTCGCGCCGGCTCTTCTTGTGTCTGCCTGCGGGTGGGTTCCAAGGGTCGGTGAGGCTTTGGCTCGCGCCTTCGCGTGCCGTGTCTAAAACAGCTGATTTAGGCCCCGCGGTCTAGCGGGGAGGACACGGTATAATGCCAGGTTGACGTTGTGCGCTCTCGGTGCCCCGAAGGGCCGTTTTAGTGCAAGGAGGAGATCTCATGCGCATACTGGTTGTGAATGCGGGTTCGTCGTCGCTAAAGAGCCAGCTCATCGAGACCGACGGCAAGGTGTCGCTCATGAAGTGCCTGGCCGAGAAGGTGGGCACGCCCGACGCCTATATGAACGTGTCCTTCGCGCCGGATTTCCAGAAGGCCACCTATCGCGTGGCGGACATGACCGTGGCCGAGTGCTTGAAGAAGCTTTTGGAAGTGCTCGTCGACGATCCGGAGAGCCCCATCAGCGACCTCTCGCAGATCGACGCCATCGGCAACCGCATCGTGGCCGGCGGCGAGTACTTCACCAAGTCCGTGATCATCGACGAGTCGGCTCGCGAGAAGCTTGAGCTGTGCGAGGAGCTGGCGCCGCTGCATAACCCGCCAGCCGACGCCTGCATCGACATGATGGCCGCGCTCATGCCGAACACGCCCCAAGTCGCCGTCTTCGACACCGCCTTCCACGCCACGATGCCGCCCAAGGCCTACATGTACCCCCTGCCGGCCCGCTACTACGACGACTACCGCATCCGCCGCTACGGCGCCCACGGCACGAGCCACCGCTACGCGGCTCAGCAGGCGGCGAACCTGCTCGGTCGCCCGCTGCGCGATCTGGGGCTCATCACGTGCCATTTGGGCAACGGCGGCTCCATCACGGCGGTCAACCACGGGAAGTCCATCGACACCACCATGGGCTTCACGCCGCTGGAGGGCCTCATGATGGGCACGCGCTCCGGCTCCATCGATCCGGCCATCCTCACCTACATCATGCGCCGCGAGGGCATCTCCTTCGACGAGATGGATGCCGTGCTGAACCGCGAGAGCGGCGTGCTCGGCGTGTCGGGGCTGTCGGCCGACATGCGCGACGTGCTGGCGGCGGCCGATGCGGGCAACGAGCAGGCGCGGCTGGCCATCGACATGTACGTGTACCGGGTGCAGAAGGCCATCGGCGGCTTCTATGCGGCCATGACCCGTACCGACGCCGTGGTGATGACCGCCGGCATCGGCGAGAACTCCGCCGAGCTGCGCGAGCTCATCTTCGACGGGCTGGCCCACATGGGCATGATCCTCGACCGCGAGCGCAACCACGTGGTGGGCCAGATCGGCGTGAACCGCATCATCTCCATCGATGACAGCCCCATCAAGATTTGCGTGGTCACCACCGACGAGGAAATGCGCATCGCCCGCGAAACCGACAACCTGGTGAGCCAGCTGGGGTAAAGCCCTGCTTGTCGGCAGGCGGCAAGCCGTCGACCCGTAGCCCGGAGCGGCATTTTGACGAATGCGGGAGCGCTGCGCGGCAAAATGGTGCTTCGGGCTGCGGTGTTTATGTGGGATAACTTTCTAGAAAATGAAGAAATACCAGGTCATAAGCTTGGACGTATTTGTTATATTCGGCTTACACCGCAGCCCGAGACGCGAAAATGTCGGAGACGACGGTCGGTGCTGGCAAAAAGACGGCCCGTGCTACGGGCGCCAGGCGGCGGCGCTCGCGGCACGGGCCAGATGTTGCTTGGGGCTTCTTACTTCCCGGCGGCGGCGTTCTCGCCGGCGATCTTGCCGTACACCATGCACATGCCGCAGGAGAGACCCTTCAGCGAGATGGGGTACTGCACCGCGAAGCGGCCGCCCTGGGTGGCGCCGGCCGCGTACAGGCCGGGGATGAGCTCGCGGTCGGTGTTGTACACGTGGCAGTCCTCGTCGGACTCCAGGCCGCCCAGATTGCCCAGGGTGAGGGCGCACCCGCACTCAGCGGCGTAGAAGGGGCCGTTCTCCAGGGCGAACAGGCGCTGGGGGCTCTTGAAGAAGTCAGTGTCCTCGCCGGCGCGGGCCAGCTCGTTGTAGCGCTCGATGGAGGCCTTGGCGGTCTCGACGTCCATGCCCTCGATCATGCCGAGCAACTCGTCGATGGTGTCGGCCTTAAGGCAGCGGCCCTCTTCCACGGCTGCATCGATATCGGCGGGGGTACGCACGTTGATGCGCAGGCCGGAGGCGGTGTACTCGGGCAGAGGCTCGTCGCGGTAGATGCAGGCCACGCCGTGGGCGGCGGGGAAGTACGCCAGCTGCTCGGGCCAGGACGCGTCGAAGAACTGGTAGGCCTTGCGCTGAGGCTGCAGCTCCACCTGGTTCTCCAGCTGCTGGCCGGGCAGGTCCTCGTTCATGAAGCGCTTGCCGCGCAGGTTCAGCCAGAGGTAGCCGTTGTTGCCGATGACGCCGCGGCCGTCGGCGCCGGCGCCGCCGCCCATGTGGTGGATCATCGGGGCGTGCCACTGCTCGATGGCGGCACCGGCCCAGGCTCCCATCTTGTGGCCCTCGCCGACATTGGTGTAGTTGCCTTCGTCATCAAGGTCGATGCTCAGGATGTCGATGCCGTTTTCCACGCATTCCGGCGCGTAGAACTTCATCATGTCCTCGTTGCCCAGGTAATCGCCCGTGGCCAGAATGACGCTGGGCGCGGTGATCTTGAGGTAGCCGTCGGAGCCGGCGGCCTGGGCGTAGATGCCCGCGACGGCGCCCTCGTCATTCAGGATCAGCTCGACGCCCTTGGTGGAGTAGCGCACCTCGGCGCCGGCGTCCACGGCGGCCTGCAGGTTGTCGGCCATGACGGTGGCCAGGCTGCTGAATCCGACCGAAGTGGGATAGCAGGGCAGGTCCTCTTTGGTGTAGTCGTAGGTCTCCGGCACCGGGTACATGTAGGGGAACATATAGTTGGCCTGGGCGTCCGTCGGAATCTCGGCGTAGCTTTCAGGCGCCATGTACAGGTTCTTGCTGGCGCCGACGAACCAGTCGAGCGCAGCGCCGGACTCATCGTAGTAACGGCTGATGATGCTCTGGCTCACGTGGTGGCTGCACTCCTCCATGTGCATGTTCACGACCATCTTCTTATCGAGGAAGCCGTCGCCGCGGCCCCACTGGGCCTGGGTCTGGCCGCCGAAGATGGCCATGTCGCTGGCCACGCTGTTAAGGTGCGAGGAAGACTCAAGGCACACCACCTTCGCGCCAGCCTCGGCCGCGGCGCGGGCCGCCGGCACGCCGGCTGCGCCCAGGCCCACCACGACCACATCGGCCGTCAGCTCTTCTTCCACCTGATCGTCGCTGATTGCGGGCGCCTCGCCGAGCCAGGGCAGCGTGCCCGTGCCGTCGAAGCCGACGGTGGAATTGGCTGCGCCCGTGGTGCCAAGCGTCTCGCCCGCGCTGCTTGAAGAGGCGGCCGGCGCGGCCGATTGCGGCGCGCAGCCGGCGAGTCCGGCCCCCGCGATGGCGGCGCTGACGAGCGCGGCTCCGGAGAGGAAATTGCGGCGAGTGACGTTCATTTCAGACATGAGAACCTCCCTGTTTCCCGTGGGGCGCTTCCGTGCTGCCCCGTGGCGTCCCCGGCGGTTCCGGGGGCGTTTCTTCGTCGGCGCCGTGGCCGACCTGCTGGGGCTATCATGGCCCGTGCGGCGGCGGTGCGCATCAACCGCCGGGGTCGAATCGGGGTCGAATGCGAGCCGCAACGGCGCTTCTTCGACGGGTGGAAAAGGCGAAATCACGGTTGAATGAGCGGCAAAACCCCAGGTGGAGTATCGTCCGTTAGGGTTGAATGGCCGTTTGTGCCCGGTATTTCGACGGGGCCGCGCCCAGGCGGTCTTTCTTGTGCCATAATGCCCCTGGAAGGGAGGATCGTGACCAAACGCAACGCCATAGGGATACGTCCGGAGCATATCCGCTTTGCGGTGGGCTACGGAAGCGTCAGCGCCTGGGGCGTTATGATGCTCTATGTGCCGTGGGCCGCGTCGCCTGGCTTCTCGTTGCAGGCGCTTCTGTCCATGGTGCCCGGGCTCGTTGTGTGCCTGGCATGCCTGCTTCTCTTCCGGCAGCACCTGTCGCTTTCGGGACGCACGCCGCTTGTGGCCGGGGCGGCTCTTCTTACGAGCTCGGGGACCCTTGCGTGTACCTATCCGACCCTGGCCGCCATACCGGGCGCTTTTGTGACAGGCATGGCACTTTCGGGTGGGTTCGCCATCTTGCTCATCATGGCGTGGTTCGACGCCTTCGCGCATATTGGCCCGCGCGGCATCATCGTTCTCTCCGGCTGCAGCATCGTCGTGACGGCACTGGGAAGCTGGTTCTTCGTCCAATGCGACGACGCCTTGGCCAGTGTGCTCACCTCGCTTCTGCCCATGCTGTCCTTCGTGCTTCTGCCTTTGGCGTCTGCGAAGGCGCCGAAGAGCGGGGAAGGGGAGGAGACGCCAGGGGCCTTGCAAGGTAGCGCGACGGCCGTTGGTCGGGAAGAAGAGCGCGGGGAGCGTGCCCCCGAGCGCTTGCTGGTGCGAACGCCGGGACTTGCCGATGTGCTGTCGGCGGCGGTGCCCCTGCGCACGCTGGCCGGCTTCGCTATCACCTTCTTCGTGCTCAGCTCCATCACCACTATTGTTGTCGGTCGCGACGATCTCTCGCAACTCGGCGCGCCTTCGCTCGTCATTCCGCTGGCAGCGGCGCTCTTCTTCGTGGCCAGCGGCTTTTTCGCCCGCGGGAAGATCGATCCCTCCATTCTCTACAAAGTGCTGCTGTGCGCGTCTGCGGCCTTCGTTTTCTTTTCGTTCTACCTGGGGGATGTCAACGGCGCGCTCACGCTGCACGCCCACAACATCATCGAGGCCATGGCCTGGGTCGTGCTGGCCTTGGGTGCGAAGAAGACGCCGGTGGCGCCGCATCTGGTCTTTGCCGTGGGCTGGATCGCCGAATGCGTCGGCAAGACGCTGGGCCAGTTGGTGGCGCCTTTGCTCGCCGGAGACCCGCTCGTGCTTATGGCCGTCGTCGTCATGCTGGTGCTTTTGGGCGTCGGCTTCGCCTTCAGCGAGGGCTACAACCTGCTTGACATCGATGACGAAGAGGGAAAGGCCGAAGCCCTCGCAGCCGAGCGTGTCGAGGCTGCCGAAGGCGCGAGTGCGAACGCTCGCCGCGAGGCCCTTCCCGTCGCGGTCGGGGAGGACGGAGCTCCTGCGGCTGTATCCGAAACAGCAGCTTCTCTCCCGTGTCGTTCCGAGCGCAGCGTCGCAGGCGCGGAGTCGAAGGATCGTCCCGCTGACGGCGAGAGCACCGACGAGCATTCTTGCGGTGAGCGCCCGGACCTCTACGCCGCCTTCTGCGCCGAGTACGACCTCTCGCCCCGCGAAAGCGAGGTCTTCCGCCTGTGGGTGACGGGCCACGGCCTGAAGTACATCCAGAACGCGCTGTTCGTCTCGGAATCCACGGTGAAGTCGCATCTGCGCAGCATCTATCGCAAATGCGACACCCACAACCGCGACGAGATCATCGCCCTCTTCGAACGCGAGACGTCGGAGCTCGGTTGACGCGTCCGGCGCGGCTGGTTGCGAGCCTGCGGCCGGCTTCTGCGGCGAGGGCTACACCGACGCCGGCGAGCCCGATTTCGTGAGCGCTGCCGAGCAGCCGCTTTCCACGCTTTCTGCCGATGCGGACACGGCCTCCTATGCCAACCTGCGCCGCCTCGTGAGGTCGGGCGCCGGTTTGGGAACGATTGATCCGGGCGCCGTGCGCATCGAGGAGATGCTGAACTACTTCGACTACGACTACGCTGCGCCCGCAGAGGGCGAGGATTTCGCGCTGACCGCCCGCGCCGGGGCGTGCCCCTGGAACGCCGAAAGCGAGCTGGTCGTGCTCGGGCTTACGGTAGGGCAGGCGGCCACGGAGGCACCGCCGACGAGTCTCGTGCTGCTGGTGGATGTGTCGGGTTCCATGGGGGACGCCGAGAAGCTTCCGCTTCTGAAGGAGTCCATGGTGCGTATCGTGAAAGGGCTGCGGGCGGAGGATCGGGTCTCGATCGTCACCTACTCCGGCGTGGAAGAGGTGGTGCTCAAGGGGGCTTCCGGCGATGATGCCGAAGCCATCCTCGGCGCTATCAACGGTCTTGAGGCGGCTGGTTCCACCAACGGCGAGGCGGGGCTTTCCATGGCCTACCGCGTGGCCGAGGAGACGCACATCGAGGGGGGCGTGAACCGCATCGTCATGGCCTCGGACGGCGATTTGAACGTGGGTATCTCCTCCGAGGAGGAGCTGAACGCCTTCGTCAGTGAGAAGCGCGGCCAGGGTACCTATCTCTCGGTGCTGGGCTTCGGCTCGGGTAACTACCAGGATGCCAAGATGGAAACGCTGGCCGATCACGGCAATGGCTCGTACCATTACATCGATTCCGCCGACGAGGCAGCCCGCGTCTACGAGCGTTTTCTGGCCGCCGGGGCGGTTCCTGTGGCCGACGATGTGAAGCTGCAAGTGGAATTCGATCCGCGGATGGTGGAAAGCTACCGGCTCATCGGCTACGCAAACCGCACCATGGCCGATGAGGACTTCCGCAACGACGGGGCCGACGCGGGAGAATTGTGCGCTGGTGCCGAGCTGACCGTCGCCTATGAGGTAGTGCTCACCGACGAGGGACGACGTCGCGAAGGGGATGAGCCGTGGCTCACGTGCGCGGTGCGCGGCCGGCGAGCGAGCGGGGGAGGCGCCGGCAGAGCAGCGGTTCGCTGTGGGCCGCGAGAGCTGGTCTGCCGAGCCCGGCGACGACTGGTCGTTGGCCGCGGCGGTCGTCGAGTTTGGCATGCTCGCCCGGGACTCCGAGTTCGTCGGCACGGCCACGGCCGATGATGCAGCTGCTTTGGCCGAAAGCTCCGCAAGCTCGCTGGATGCTACCGACCGCGCCGCTCGCCGCGAGCTAACCGACCTCATCCGCCAAGCGCAGCGCAACGCCGCCTTCGATGGCGTCGTTGCTGCTAGCTGAGGGTTCTCGTTGGAGGATTCCTGCTAAATTATGCTTCTGCCTCGAGGGAGCTACTTGTCCGCTGCCAGGGCGTACCTACTCGTACCCCATGGCAGCCAGTTGGTCTTCGCTCAGGCCGAAATAGTGACCCAGCTCATGGATGATGGTCTTGCCGACCTCTTCCACGATTTCCTCGCGGCTGTCAAAGCAACGCTCGTGGGGTCCCTTGAAAACGGTGATGACGTCGGGGATATCGTCGTCGTAGCCGTTGGCCCGTTCCACGATGGAAAGCCCGTCGAACAGCCCTAAAAGGTCGTCGAATTCATCTTCGCCTTCCGCATCCCGCATCTCCGCGCCCCATTCCTCGTCGTGTCCCAAATGGTAGGCGCTCGGCTCCTCTTCCCACACCACGGCCACGTTCTGCAACGCTTCCATGAACTGCTCGGGCATCGCATCGAGCGCCTCGGCGATGGCGCTTTCAAATTCCTCATCGGTCATGCGATACATGGGAACCTCCAAGTGGTTGGACACTGTTCGCGTCAAATGGTGACAGTGTGCGCGATTGCAATTATTGTAGTGTAGCAGCTGCCACTTCCTTGGCGTACGCTGCGTCTTAGCTCTATGGTGAATTCGACATATCTCGGCACTCCTATGCCAGGATCACAGGTTTGGTATTGCGCGGGGCGCAGCGCTGGCGGGATCGGAGGTTTGGTACCGCGCTGCGGGAAAATACTGGCGAAATCGTGCGTTTGGTATCTTTTCGTGGCAAGATCTTAAGTTTGGTACCCGCTCTTGGGCGAATCTCGAGGTTTGGTACCTGCGAAAGCCGCGCGAGAGAATCGCGACCAGGCATTTCTTCGGGCGCAGGAAACCAAATCGCCGAAGTCGGCAGAAATCAGGGAACCAAACTTCGATTTCTGCCAGGGCCACGCCTCCAGAGGAGCCAAACGGCCTGATTTGCCAAAGTTGCCGTCATCGTCGGGCGTCGTTGAAGTATTTGTGCGAAACACGGCGCGGTGAGGGGGTTTGTGTTACCATTGCCCGCGCATTCAAAGGCGCGCGGAGGGTCCGGGCGCACTGCTCGTCGGAAGTGACGCGCCGACGGCAATTATCGACAGGCAAGGCGACCCCTTGCCCGACCTTATGGAGGAATTGCATGAAGATTCTGGGCATGGGAGTTCCCGAGCTCCTCATCATCCTGGTCGTTATCCTGCTCATCTTCGGCCCGAAGAACCTGCCCAAACTCGGCAGCGCGCTCGGCAAGACGGTGAAGAACCTGCGCGAGGGCATGGGCGCCGGCGAAAAGGACGTCGAGGAAGCCGCCGACGACGAGGAAGTCGTCGAAGTGGTGGAAGAGGTCGTGGAAGAGCCTGCTGCCGCTCCGAAGAAGACGGTGAAGAAGGTCGTCAAGAAGAAGGCCGAGTAACCTCGCTCCTTCGACAACATCAGGTAAGAACGGTGGTGCGCCCGCTGCGTTAGGCGGGCGCACCACCGATGTATAAGAGAGAAAACAGGAATCATCATGGCTAACGACAACTACGTGCTGACCGAAGAAGGCAAGAAGAAGCTCGAGGAGGAGCTGCACTACCTCGAGAACGAGAAGCGCGCCGAAATCGGCGAGCGCATCAAGGTCGCTCGCGAGTTCGGCGACATCTCCGAGAACTCCGAGTACGACGACGCCAAAAACGAGCAGGGCATGATGGAGGCGCGCATCGCCGAGATCAGCCGCATCCTCTCCGAGGCCACCGTCGTGAACGCGCCGAAGCGTTCGAGCAAGGTGAATATCGGCTCCACGGTGACCGTGGACATGAACGGCCGCGAGCGCGTGTTCACCATCGTGGGCGGCGCCGAGTCCGACGCCCACGAGGGCAAGATCTCCAACGAGTCGCCGGTGGGTCAGGCGCTGCTCGGCTGCAAGAAGGGCGACGAAGTGACGACGACCGGCCCCACCGGCCGCGACATCAAGCTGACCGTTATCAAGATCGAGCACTAGGAGACCGGAATGGCCGAAGCGGTAGAAATCATCGAAGACGATCCCATTGAGGTGCGCCGCGCCAAGCGCGAGGCGCTGATTGCCGCGGGCATCGATCCCTATGGGCACTCGGTCAAGCGCAGCCATACGGTGGGCGAGCTGAACGAGAAGTACGCGCACTTGGAGGACGGCGAGTCCACCGAGGATGAGGTGCTCATCGCCGGCCGTGTCATGGCCAAGCGCGTCCAGGGCAAGATCGCGTTTCTGGAGCTGCGCGAGTCCGGCTGCGACATTCAGCTGTTCTGCCGCATCAACGCGCTGGGCGAGGAGGCCTTCGCGGCGCTGTGCGATTTGGACGTGGGCGACTGGATTGCCGTGCATGGCACCATGATGCGCACGAAGCGCGGGCAGCTGTCCGTGGCGGTGGATTCCTTCGAGCTGATGAGCAAGTCGCTGCGACCTCTGCCTGAGAAGTTCCACGGCCTGACTGACAAGGAGACCCGCTATCGCCAGCGCTACGTGGATCTCGTCATGAACCCCGAGGTGCGCACCACCTTCGAGCGCCGCTTCAAGATCGTCTCGGCTATCCGCCGCTACATGGAGGGCCAGGGCTACTACGAGGTGGAAACGCCGTTTCTGCACGCCATCATCGGCGGGGCGAACGCGAAGCCCTTCATCACGCACTTCAACGCGCTCGATCGCGACTACTACCTGCGCATCGCCACGGAGCTGCCGCTGAAGCGTCTGCTCGTGGGCGGTTTCGAGAAGGTGTTCGAGATCGGTCGCCAGTTCCGCAACGAGGGCATGGATCCGTACCACAACCCCGAGTTCACCACCATGGAGGCCTACGAGGCCTTCGGCGACCTCGACTCCATGATGGATCTCACCGAGGGCTGCATCAAGGCCGCGGCCGAGGCGGCCTGCGGCACCCTTAAGATCGAGTACCAGGGAACGCCGGTGGATCTGTCCGGCGACTGGCGCCGCGCCTCCATGATGGAGCTGGCCAGCGAGCACGCCGGCGAGGAGGTGTCCTTCGACCGCACCCGCGACGAGCTGGTGGCCATTCTGGAAAAAAACGGCGGCCATGCCGAGGCGGCCTGGGGCAAGGGCAAGCTCATCTCCGAGATCTTCGAGGCCGTGGCGGAGGAGAAGCTCATCCAGCCCACCTTCGTCATCGACCATCCGCTGGAGATCTCGCCTCTGGCGAAGAAGCATCCGGAGAACCCCGAACTCACCCAGCGCTTCGAGCTGTTCATCCTGGGCCACGAGTACGGCAACGCCTTCACCGAGCTGAACGACCCGGTGGATCAGGCCGAGCGCTTCCGCGCCCAGGTGGCGGCCAAGGACATGGGCGACGACGAGGCCATGGGCTTCGACGCCGACTACATCCGCGCGCTGGAGTACGGCATGCCGCCGGCCGGTGGCGTGGGCATCGGCATCGACCGCTTGGTCATGCTGCTCACCGATGCGCCGTCCATTCGCGACGTGCTGCTGTTCCCCCACATGAAGGACGAGGTGCTCGGGGACGGGAAGCCGGTGGGTGCGACTGAGAAGGCGCCGGCCGAGGGTGCGCCGGCCGAGGGTGCACCGGCTGCAACTTGCGCGGCTGAGGCTGCCATTGCTGAGACGGCCGAGCCCTCCGAGCCCATCGACTTCTCCAACGTCGTCATCGAGCCTCTCTTCAAGGACGAGGTGGACTTCGACACCTTCAGCAAGTCGGACTTCCGTGCCGTGAAGGTGAAGGAGTGCATCGCGGTGCCGAAGTCGAAGAAGCTGCTGCAGTTCACCTTGGACGACGGCACGGGTGCCGACCGCACCATTCTGTCGGGCATCCACGCCTACTACGAGCCGGAGGAGCTCGTGGGCAAGACACTCATCGCCATCACCAACTTGCCGCCGCGCAAGATGATGGGCGTGGCCTCCGATGCTCATGTCCGCGATTCACGAGGTGCCCGGCGACGACGGCGAGCCCGAGGAGCGCCTGAACCTCCTCATGGTGGACGACCGCATCCCCGCCGGCGCCAAGCTGTACTAGGCGCTCGCGCTGACGACTTCAGGACGGCCCCCTTCGCAACTGCGGCGAAGGGGGCCGTCCTTTGTATCCAGCTTCTTGACGGCTGGTGAATGACGGCGCGTTGTGGGGCGCCCTCTGCTTAG
>OIWP01003990.1_pt1 | contig 11161 bp, 9 predicted proteins | sample 1587661 | NCBI WGS metagenome assembly OIWP01 (sample SAMEA3888899, study PRJEB22519) | human gut metagenome | biome: human gut; feature: human-associated habitat; material: faeces | place: Denmark | collected 2010 | reverse complement strand
AATCTGTGCAGCTCCTCTCGAAAAAATCCGGTAAAGGTTTGGAATTTGCCTTTGCAGATTTTGAGAATCTAGTCCTTTGGTCTACCAATAACAAGGGTCCTTTCATTGCCTTAGAGCCTTGGACGGGTATTTCCACATCTGCAGAAGAGGGCGATTTCTTCGAAGACAAAAAAGGTGTGATCCGGTTGGCTCCTCAAGAGACACGGAGTCACCAGTACCGTATCACCATTTTGTAAATGAAAAACCGTTGGACTATGGAGTCCGACGGTTCTTTTTGATATAGTTTAGCTTTGCTTGGCGCGATTTCTTTTTAAAGAGAGCCTCGGCAGACATAGCAGAGGGTTTATCTGGATAGGATTCTTGGTAAAGAAGTTTAACGGGGAGGCGAGCCCGTGTGTATTTGGCGCCTTTTCCAGCATTGTGAGTCTTTAGGCGTTTTTCGACATCCGTGGTGTAGCCAGTGTAGAGGGAGCCATCCGCACACTCTAAAACATACATGTAAGCCTTAGTTTCCATAGTAGATCTCATGAATCTCTTCTGTATAGCTGCCATCTTCATTGTGAATAAAGAGGGGAGGCAGAATTTTTAAACCATCCAGTGAGCCATCCTTGATCGCCTCAATCAATAACATATTCGCCTCTTTGGTCATTTTTGGATAGACAAACTGGATCCGCTTAGGTGCAAGATTGTAACGCTTCATGGTTTCGATGATATCTAAAAAGCGATCTGGACGATGGACCATCGCTAAGCGACCATTTGATTTGAGAACCCGCTGGGCCACATGGCAAATCTCATCTAAATTGGTGGTAATTTCATGCCGAGCTAAGAGGTAGTGTTCACTCTCATTGAGATTGGAATGCTCATCCACCTTGAAATAAGGAGGATTACAGAGGATAATATCCACCTTACTCCCCTTGATATGTCGAGGCAAATGCTTGAGGTCATCGGTGATCATGGACATTTGCTGGTTCAAGCCATTGAGGGCAATCGAGCGGGTAGCCATATCCGCCAAACGTTCCTGAATTTCGACACCAATGATCTGGGCCTCTGTCCGAGTGCTTGCAAAGAGTCCCACAGCCCCATTTCCAGCGCAGAGATCTACGATCAAGCCCCGCTTGGGCAATTTTGGAAAGCGTGAGAGCAGGACGCTATCCACGGAGTAACTAAAAACTTCCCGATTTTGTATGATTTTTACATCACTTGAAAAGAGTTGGTTGACGCGCTCGCCGTCTTTTAATTCGATATCTGTCATGGCTCTATTATAGCATGAAAAGAGGCTTGGGGAAAGATCGATAAAACATAAAAAGTTGAGAGTTTTACTCTCAACTTTTTTTAATCAAATTCATATTTTTGGAGAATCGTAGTGAGGATAAAGACTCCTGTAAAGATAGCCATCAATGCCAGATAAACTGGGAAAGTAGTGGCTGTAAGGAGGGAAATCTCGATTAAGTTTTTCAACACGACCGCAGATGCGTAGAATCCTACTACAGAGAAGAGAATGAGGAGGGCCCGCCAGATATTTAGTGGCAGGCAAGCACGGATAACGGATAGGAAACCGATGGATCCAAGTAAGTAGTAGGATACAGTAGACATATCGGCTGCAGACCAACCATGGCTTGCTCCCCAAAGGCGAATAAACAAGACACTAAAGACGACCATCAAGGCGCTTGGTAAGGCTAACAGAAGGGAACGTCTCAAGAAGTGTTTTTCAACCGGTTTGATATTGCGTTCAAAGGTCAATACAAATGGTGGGAATCCTTCGACGAATTGGTCGATCAGGGTGATTTGAATAGGGATGAAAGGGAAAATCAGCAAATAGTTGACGTTAAAGAAGAGAGCACTGGCGATACAGATGATAGCCAAGAGGAAGGAATAGATCGTTTTGATAAAGAAGATTGGAGCAATTCGTCCAATGTTATTCACCACACGACGGCCTTCAAAAAGAATTTCTGGAACGTCATTAAAGTCAGAGTTCAAAAGTACAATATTTGCAATTTGACGGGTTGCTGGATCTCCTTCAGCCATCACGATGGAGCAGTCTGCTTCGCGAAGAGCAAGAATATCATTGACCCCATCTCCTGTCATGGCAGTTGTCCGACCAGCTGCTTTCAAGGTTTGGATGAGCAGTTTCTTTTGGTGAGGGGACACGCGTCCAAAGATAGCTGTTTCTTCTGCTTGATCCACTAATTGATCATCAGAAATTTTTGAACAATCGACGTAGTTCTTATAATTTTTGAAGCCAGCTTGTTGAGCGATATAAGAGACCGTCACAGGGTTGTCACCAGAGATGATTTTGAGATCCACTCCTTGAGAGCGCAAATACTCAAGAGTATCTGAAGCCCCTTCACGAATGGGGTCTGTAATCTCAATAACCGCAATCCCTTCAAGATTTTCAGGCAGTTTCAATTCCTGCATGCTGATCAGTTCTGAACTGTGAGCCAAGACGAGCACGCGCGATCCACGAGCTTGTGCTTCGACGACAGCAGCTGGATTTTCTTGAAGGAGCATTTCAGGAGCACCGAGAAAGACGGTTCCAAGGTTGGATAGGTGCATGGCTCCCCATTTCCGATCACTTGAGAAAGGAATAATGTTTTCCGCAGTATAAGCATGCTCCAACTCCCCATAAGCCTTGCGAATAGCTTGAGCAGTAGGATTGGTGTCCTCGCTATATTGCATGTAAGCAGAGAGGATGACCTGAATCGTCTGTTCCGAAAAATGATCAGATAAGCTATGGAGAGCTTCGACTGTCATCTTCCCTTGAGTGATGGTACCGGTCTTATCAAGACACAAGGTATCCACACGCGCCAGGGTTTCTACTGAGTACATTTCTTGGACAAGAACCTTGCGCATGCCGAGCTTAATAACCGCTGTCAAAAGAGACGTAACTGTCAGTAAAGCGATCCCCTTTGGCAACATTCCCAAGAGAGCTGTGGAAGAATTCACGACAGAATCCTTGATTGGCAGCATCTTGATCAACAATGCTTCAAAGAAGAGGGCAAGGCCAAATGGAATGATAATTTTACCAGTGAAGCTAGAAATTTTCGCTAAGTTATAAAGAATACGCGAATTGATAGGCTTCAAGGTTTTGGCTTCCATCATCAGTTTGTTGGCATAGTTGTTTGCTCCAACTCGCTTGACACGGGCATAGACTTGACCACTGGCAATATAACTACCAGAAAGAAGTTCATCGCCAACTTCTTTTAAGACCAGATCACTCTCACCAGTCAGCATAGCCTCATTGGCTTCTGCGATACCGGACATGACTTCAGCATCACTAGGGATCTGCTCACCCGAAGACAAGAGCATTAAATCACCCAGAACGAGCTTTTCGGGTGGAATCGCATCTTTTTCCCCGTCTCGAATGACAGTCACTAGCTCACGACTCATGAGGTTGAGCTTATCAATCATCCGCTTGGCGCGCATCTCGGTCATGATCCCTGTAATGGCATTGAAGCAAATAACCGCGAAAAAGATCATATTGCTCCAAGCTTGTACAGCAGCCAAGGCTACCGCGATCACAAAATTTAAGGTGTTAAACAAGGTAAAGACGTTGCGCTTGATGATTTGCCAGGTACTGGTACTTGTATTCGTTGTAAAATCATTGGTTTGTCCGTGGTCAACTTTTTTGCGGACTTCATTTTGGGTTAATCCCTTTAAATCAATAGTTTCCATAGACAATATGATATCATTTTTTTGAGAAAAAGACTATCTAGAATCGGTCCGCTGAGACATTTTTTATCTAAAAAGGTTTGCGGTCAAAATCAGGATACGGTATAATAAGAAAGAACCTTTTACAGGATGGAATATCTTGTAGAGAGACGAATGAAATGGATTTGAGGAACAACTATGTTTTATACCTATCTACGTGGCCTTGTTGCCTTTATTCTTTGGGTCTTAAATGGGAATGCCCATTACCATCATAAGAACAATATTCCAGATCGGAAAGAGAACTACATCTTGGTATCACCTCACCGAACTTGGTGGGATCCAGTCTATATGGCCTTTGCGACCAAGCCAAAGCAGTTTATCTTTATGGCGAAAAAAGAACTCTTCACCAATCGTATTTTTGGCTGGTGGATTCGCATGTGTGGGGCTTTTCCGATCGACCGTGAAAATCCGGGAGCAGAAGCCATTAAGTATCCTGTCAATATGCTGAAAAAGAGCAACCGATCCTTGATTATGTTTCCAAGTGGAAGCCGTCATTCTCAAGACGTCAAAGGCGGTGTTGCCATCATTGCCAAAATGGCTAAGGTCCGTATCATGCCAGTGACATATACTGGTCCAAGAGACTTGAAAGGGTTGGCAACGGGTGAACGCATTGATATGAACTTTGGACATCCGATTGATATTTCGGATATTAAAAAGATGAATGACGAAGGAGTGGCAGAAGTTGCCCGTCGTATTCAAGAGGAGTTTGACCGTTTGGATGCGGAAGCGCAAGCGATCAACACCCCAACAAAACCGTTTATCTTGATTCGTTTGTTAAAAATCCTTTTGATTCCTCTTGTCTTAGTCGTGGGCATCTTGACCTTGCTCTTTAGTTACCTAGCCAGCTTTGTATGGGATCCAGACAAACATCGGAAAAACAAGTAAAAAAACTGAGAGTTTTTCTCAGTTTTTTTTATTTTTACGAATAATAAAAGTGAGAGGAGGTTTCTTATGGAGGATATCATCGAAAAAATCAAAGAATATAAGCTCTTTTTAGCTCTTACTGCTATCGGACTCTTACTTGGAGGGTATTTTCTTTTTCATCGACCTCAGTCAAGTGCATCAACCATACCGGATCTTTATCAAGCTTCTAGTTCAACTTCGAGCAAAGAAAAGGTGCAGACCACTAGTTCCAAAGAAGAAAAGACGGTTACTTCAGTGTCTGATGCACCCGAGATCATTACGGTCGATGTCAAAGGAGCTGTCAAACAACCAGGTGTCTATGAGCTACGCTCAAATAGCAGAGTCCACGATGCCATTCATAAGGCGGGTGGGATGACAACAGATGCCAATAGCCAATCGGTCAACTTGGCGCAAAAACTCACCGATGAAGCAGTGATCTATGTTGCCAAAGAAGGGGAAGATGTTCCAGCGCTTGGAAGTTCAGAAAGTTCCGCAACTTCGTCAGCATCAGCAGAAAAAACAGGCAAGGTCCATTTGAATCGAGCGACAGAGACTGAGCTTCAAACGGTATCGGGCATTGGACAGAAACGTGCCCAGGACATTATCGCCTATCGCGAAGCAAATGGTCCTTTTCGATCAGTGGATGATCTGAAGAATGTTTCAGGAATCGGAGAGAAAACACTGGAGAAACTAAGAGATGCTTTCACGGTGGATTAAAGACCTTCCTTTTTCCCTTGTCCATCTCGCCTTTTTACTCCTATGGCTGTATTTTAGTGTTTATCAACCATCTTGGCTTTCGATCAGCGGTCTAGTAGTAGTGGTAGTTTTAGCGGTTCATCACTATAAAGGGGATCGCTCAAGTTTGCTAGGTCTTGCTTTAGCAACCCTTTGTTTTGCGGCCTTCTTTGTCTTTCATCGAATACAGGATCATCCAGTACAAGCAGAAAGTCAGCCCCCATCCCACTTACTCCTGATTCCAGATACTATCAAGATCAATGGGGACGCCCTGTCTTTTCGTGCTAAAAATCAGGGAAGGACCTACCAAGTCTTCTACACTTTAAAATCAGAAAAAGAAAAACAGCAGTGGCAAAGTCAAACCCACTTGATGGAGTTGACATATAAAGGTGTTATAGAAGAACCAGAAGGACAACGAAATTTTAGAGGATTTGACTACCGGTCTTATTTGCAAACACAGGGGATTCACTATCAAATAAAAATTGAAGCGATCCAATCCGCGCTTCCTATCCAAACTTGGAATGTTTTCGATTGCTTATCTCAATGGAGGCGCCAAGCCATTGTTTGGAGCAAGGAGCACTTCCCGCAGCCGATGAACCAGTATATGACCGGCCTTCTTTTTGGCTATTTAGATACGGATTTTGAAGAGATGGACCAGCTTTACACGAGTTTAGGAATCATCCATTTATTCGCCTTATCTGGGATGCAGGTCGGCTTTTTCATCAATGGGATCCGGAAAGCTCTCTTACGTCTAGGAATCTTGCAAGAGACAGTTGATATCTGGATGGTTCCAATTTCTTTGGTGTATGCTGGCTTGACAGGTTTTTCAGTTTCAGTGGTTCGCAGTCTCTTGCAGAAGATCCTCTCTCAAAAGGGGATCCGAGGGATGGAGAATATGGCGATGACCTTGATGCTCTTAATGATTCTCATGCCCAAGTTTCTCCTGACAGCTGGAGGCGTCTTGAGTTGTGCCTATGCCTTTATTTTGACCTTGGTAGATACTAATTCTTATTCAGGAATTAAAAAGGTGCTAGTGGAAAGTTTCTGGATTAGTCTGGGGATCTTGCCCCTTTTGACCTATTATTTTAGTGTCTTTCAACCATGGTCACTCCCTTTAACCTTCCTCTTTTCTTTCTTATTTGACCTTGTCCTTCTTCCAGGTTTAACGGTGCTATTTATCTTATCGATTCTAAAGCCGCTTACGATTTTTAATAGTTTCTTTCTACTCATAGAGGAGTGTATTCGTTGGATTTCAAAGCTCACGTCGCTACCTTTGGTATTTGGTCAGCCGACGGGACCAGCTCTGATTGCTCTCTTCCTTCTTTTAGGGATCTTATATGATTTTCGAAAGCAAAAAAAACGTCGTTTCCTGTTAATAGGCATGATTCTACTCATCTTTTGTTGGACCAAGCACCCTTTAGAAAATGAGATCACCATGGTGGATATCGGTCAAGGAGATAGTATCTTTTTACGCGATTGGAAAGGAAGAACCATATTGATTGATGTCGGAGGACGCGTCACTTTTAAAAGTGGAGACAAGTGGCAAGAGCGCAGTCAATCTGCCAATGCGGATCAAACCCTGATTCCCTATCTCAAGAGTCGAGGTGTTGGAAAACTCGATGCTTTGGTCTTGACTCATACAGACCAGGACCATATGGGCGATATGTTAGAGGTTGCAAGACAAATCCCGGTTAAAAAAGTGTATGTCAGTCCAGGAAGTCTAACCAGTTCTAAATTTCAAGAGAAATTGAAACAGCTTCATAGTCCGATTAAAGTAGTCCAAAGAGGGGATCGTCTTCCTATTTTTGATCATGATCTAGAAGTCTTATCCCCTGATGAAGTGGGGGATGGTAAAAATGATGATTCGATTGTCCTCTATGGGCAGTTCTATCAGAAACGATTTTTGTTCACGGGTGATTTGGAAGAAGCTGGAGAGAAAAAACTATTGAAAAAGGATCCACAATTACAAGTAGATGTCTTGAAAGTAGGCCACCACGGTTCTAAAGGTTCCTCTAGTGATGTGTTTTTGGATCAGGTACATCCTCAATTGGCCTTGATCTCTGTTGGCAAGAAAAATCGCTACCAGCATCCCCATAAAGAATTACTCGATCGATTAGAGGAACGATCTATTTCTTATCTTCGTACCGATGAAAGAGGAGCGATTCGCTTGATTGGATGGGACCATTGGAGGGTGGAAACGGTCCGCTAGAGACGAGGAGAGGTTTGCTTTCTATGCTGAAAATTGCTATTATAGAAGGTGAAATCAATGTAAAGGTAGAATCGTATGAACGCATTTAAGCAATTTTGGATACAGTATGCAGATTTTTCAAGTAAGACCAGTCGAGCTCATTTTTGGCTAGCTTTTTTCTGGAATTTCCTGATTTCTTTGCCTCTTTGGGTTTTTTACGTAGTGACTTCTTTATCCCATCAAAATGCTCAAGAAACGCTCAATTTTTCAACTGTTCATTCTAAGACAGGTTTATGGGCGCTCGCTTTCTTAGCATTCTTTTACTTCCTCATTTTGGTACCCAGTCAAGCCATTTGTGTGCGTCGCTTGCGGGATGCTGGAATCCATTGGTCTTGGATCTTTTTGAACCTTGGTCCGGTTATGCTCTATTTGTTGACGGGGCTAGATATTTTCCTATTTCTTTGGGGGATTACAGTTATTTCTCTCTTGATTCTCATGATGCTTCCAGGGAAAAACACCTTCCCACAATCAATGGAAACTCCTATGGGAGTGGCTTCTGAACCACAGGTTACAGCGACAGGGGGGAGCTTTGGAGGCAACTCGTTTGAGCAGATTCCTAATTTTGTAGCAGCACCTGATTTGTCCGACGAAAAACCACCATTGGAACAAAAAATGGCTGCTGAACACGAAATGCACTAAACTGATAAAGATAAGAGAGTTTCATGCAAGCAATTACCGACACTAAACATCTGACGGTTCAAACTCTGCCTCCTATTCTTGTCTTGACAGGAGAGGATGTAGGTCAATTTGAATGGTTAAAAAAAGATATTTTAAATAAAATAGGCTATGATCCTTCAGATTTGAATTATTCTTATTTTGATATGAAGGAAGCCTCCTATGATGAGGTCGAGCTGGATTTGGTCAGTCTTCCCTTTTTTGCAGATGAAAAAATCGTGATTTTGGATCACTTATTGGATGTGACCACTGCCAAAAAACGCAATTTAACAGATGAAGATCTAAAGCAATTTGAAAACTATCTGGAAAATCCTTCTGAATCGACCCGTTTGGTGATATTTGCAGAAGGAAAATTAGATAGTAAGCGCCGCTTGGTCAAACTCCTAAAACGGGATGCCCAAATCATTGAAGCGACAACGCCTAAAGAGCAAGAGGTAAAACGTTATTTTGCAAGTCAGGCCCAAGAATTGGGCTTGCAGTTTGAGGGCGATTCCTTGGACCAGCTACTCTTAAAATCTGGCTATGATTTTGGAGAGTTACAGAAGAATATCGCTCTACTGCAGGCTTATAAAGAAGATGGTCAGATTACCCTCGAAGATATCGAGGAGGTTGTTCCAAAGTCCTTGCAAGATAATATTTTTGATCTGACACAAATGATTCTCAAACGCCAAATCGATCAAGCCCGGAATTTGGTGAAGGATCTCCGCTTACAAGGAGAAGATGAGATAAAATTGATCGCTATTCTGTTGGGGCAATTCCGAATGTTTTCTCAAGTTAAAATTTTCTCAGAAGAAGGCCAATCCGAAAGCCAAATTGTAGCGAGCTTGTCGGAGTTGTCAGGACGCAAGGTCAATCCTTACCAGGTGAAGTTTGCCTTACGGGATAGCCGCAGGCTTTCCCTGTCCTTTTTGAAGCAGGCTATGATGACTTTCATCGAGACGGATTTTGCGATTAAAAGTGGAACATATGAAAAAGACTACTTATTTGATTTGGCCCTGTTGAAAGTAGCGAATAGCGTCTAAATACGAATGAATCGCAAGCAGATTAGTTGAATAATTTAGCTGTTTGCGTTATCATCAAGTCAGTAATAAAGAAAAGAGGACCATAAAATGGCTATCATTTTACCAGAATTACCATATGCTTATGATGCATTGGAACCTTATATCGATGAAGAAACCATGCATTTGCACCATGATAAACACCATCAAACATATGTAAACAATGTGAATGCAGCTCTTGAAAAACATCCTGAAATTGGAGAAGACCTTGAAAGCTTGTTAGCTGATGTTGAATCCATTCCAGCTGACATTCGCCAAGCTGTGATCAACAATGGTGGTGGTCATTTGAACCACGCTCTTTTCTGGGAATTGATGACTCCAGAACAAACAGCTCCTTCAGCAGAACTTGCTGCAGCGATTGATGCTACATTTGGTTCATTTGAAGACTTCAAAGCAGCCTTCACAGCAGCAGCAACGACACGTTTTGGTTCTGGCTGGGCATGGTTGGTTGTCAACAAAGAAGGCAAACTCGAAGTGACTTCAACAGCAAATCAAGATACACCACTCTCTGAAGGTAAAACACCAATCCTTGGTTTGGATGTCTGGGAACACGCTTACTACGTGAAATACCGTAACGTACGTCCTGACTACATCAAAGCTTTCTTCTCAGTGATTAACTGGAACAAGGTAGATGAGCTTTACGCAGCAGCCAAATAATACGATAAACGGAAGAGGCCTAGAAAGGCCTCTTTTGCTTGCATCTGAATCAGATTGGGAGGGATATTCCTTGCGTTTATACCTGAAAATGATACACTAGAAGGGTATATCAGAGTTTCGAAAATAATCTCTTTTTTCAAGGAGATAGAGCTTCAGACTCTTTCAAAATCAATGAAAAATTAGGCTGGATTCTATAAGGGAGAAATGAAATGACTAGCATTAGCATCACTAAAGGGACTGTTGAAACACCTCTCTATCTTAAAATGCTTAACCGCCATGGTTTGATAGCAGGAGCAACCGGAACAGGGCAAACCGTTACCTTAAAAGTAATTACTGAAAAATTAAGTCAGCAAGGGATTCCGGTGTTTCTAGCAGATATCAAGGGAGATCTATCAGGTCTTGCTAAAGCAGGACAATGGACGCCAAAGATGGAAGAGCGCTATAAACTACTTGGTATTACAGATCCTTTTGAACCTCAAGCTTTTCCAGTTCGCTTATGGGATGTCTTTGGTCAAGCAGGCCATCCCGTCCGTGCTACGATTGAAGGAATGGGCTCTCTTTTGCTAGCGCGCTTGTTGGAACTCAACGAAACGCAAACAGGGATTTTGGCCATCGTCTTTAAATTAGCCAAAGAAAAAAATTGGCCTTTGATTGATTTGAAGGATTTGCAGAGTCTTTTGAAGGAAGTCTATGACCATGCCTCAGATTATTCCGCTCAATACGGCAATATCAGTAAACAATCAGTAGGAGCTATTCAACGAAGCTTGTTGGTGCTAGAGCAAGAGGGAGCAGATCAATTCTTCGGAGAGCCTGCCTTGGATCTTCAAGATTTTATGCAATTGGACAGCAGTGGACGAGGCTACATCAACATTCTATCAGCGACTCGTCTTTTCAACTCCCCTAAGCTCTATTCACCCTTCCTGATCTGGATGTTGTCTCGTCTGTTCGAGACCTTACCAGAAGTTGGAGATCTAGAAAAACCGAAATTTGTCTTTTTCTTTGACGAAGCCCACCTCTTGTTTAATGATGCGAGCAAGCTCTTCCTGGAAAAAGTTGAGCAAGTCGTTCGCCTTATCCGGTCTAAAGGAGTGGGGATCTACTTTATTACACAGAATCCTCAAGATCTTCCTGAATCTGTCTTAGCTCAACTTGGGAATCGTGTCCAACATGCCTTGCG
>OIWP01003970.1_pt1 | contig 11242 bp, 8 predicted proteins | sample 1587661 | NCBI WGS metagenome assembly OIWP01 (sample SAMEA3888899, study PRJEB22519) | human gut metagenome | biome: human gut; feature: human-associated habitat; material: faeces | place: Denmark | collected 2010 | reverse complement strand
AACCAGCTGCTGATGGTAAATGAGCAGGGATTCCAGCTGTAGAAGCATGAGCTCTATGAACTGAACCGAATGCATCTTCAACAAATACATCACCTAATGAAGCCCAGTATTTTCCTAATTCAGGATCATTTTTACTTTCTCCAGCTTCATAACGAGTGTTTTGAACTAAGATAACTTGTCCATTTTCAGCGTTTTTAACAGCTTCTTCTAATTCAGCACCACGAGTGCAATCTACGAATTTTACATCTCTACCTAATAATTCAGCTAATCTAGGAGCAACAACAGCTAAATTGTTTTTAGCTTTGTCTTCTTCAGTTTTCACTTTACCTAAGTGAGAGAATAAAACGATAGCTTTTGGAGATTGTTCTAATAAATATTTGATTGTTGGTAATGCAGCAACAATACGATTATCATTAGTAATTTCTCCTGTTTCTTTACTTCTTGGTACGTTGAAGTCAACACGAACTAAAACAGTTTTTCCAGCGACTTCAATATCTCTAATTGTTTTCTTATCCATTTTTATAATTCCTCCATGGCTGAATTATATCATCTATAATCATTGTTTTCAATTAATTTCATATTATATTATGAGGTGAAAAATATGAAAAATACGAATGTAATCCCTATCCAAAAAATCCCATCTATGTTAGAGAATGATTATCAATTTGTCGATTTAAGAGATCCCTATGAGTATAAGAAAGTTCATCTGACAAAATTCACAAATATTCCCTATGAAAAGTTCAATCTCAATCAATATTATTTTTCTAAAAAAGAACCACTTATTCTTATTTGTTATAGCGGAGCTAAATCAAAAAAACTCGCTGATGATCTATGTCAACAAGGCTATGATGCTTACAGTATTGAAGGTGGATTCTATTCTATTTTGCATCAAAAGACATAAAAAAATTAACGGGTGTATACTCGTTAATCCAATGGTTTATTATAAAAACGTCCAATAAAGTTTTCAACTTTAGTTACAGAAACAATAATTTTAGGATCTGTTTCTTTTAAAGCTTCTAAAACATCTCCAACTTCATAACTTGATACAACTGCTGTTAAATAGCTTACAGGATGATGTGAATATCCTCCATAACCATCTAAAGCAGTAATCCCATGATGGAATTTTTCTAAATAAGTATCCACCACTTCGTCTTTTTTTGCAGTATAGATGTGTAACATAACACGTTTATACCGTGTATGGAAAGTAGAAATTGTTTTTGTTGAGATAAATTGGAACAAAATAGAATACCCTGCTTTATCAAATCCAAAAATAACTCCAAAAATACATAAAATCATAGCATTAAAGACAAAAACTTGCATCCAGATTTCTCGCCCATTTTTATTAGCAAAATATAAAGCAATAAAATCTGTACCACCTGAAGAAGCACCCGCTTTTAAAGCAAGTACAATACTCATTCCCCAAATATATCCACCAAATACAACATTTAAAACTTGTTCATCAAATAATGGATAATTTGGAATGATTTGTAATAAAAATGATGTTAAAAAGACTTGTAATAATGAAAAGAATACAAATCGTTTTGATATTTTCTTGGCACAAATAAGCGCAACAGGTACATTTAAAGCAACTAAAGTGAATGCTGTTGGAATTGATTTTCCAAATAAATCAGCAATCATATCTACAAGTAAGGCAATACCCATAAACCCACCTGACAATAAGTGTGCTGGTCTTACAAATGTTTTAGTTGTAGCAGCCATAATCAGCGAAGAACAAAAGACACATCCAAAACTAATTAAATCTCTTTTTTTTATCTTTTTCATAATCTTTCTCCCTAAATTCCACTACATTGTACTCTTTTAGAAACAATTTACAACAGGCAATTATAAAAAAATAAAGTTAATTTATTAACAAAGAAAAAGGATTAAACTTACATCTAATCCTCTTATCTATTCTTTCCGTTTTTATGATAAATATTTTCAAAAAAATCATATAATTTTAATTCATCTTGTTCAAAGAAATCAATCACTTCATCACTTGCTTGAATATCAATATTCTTATTTCTTAATATTTGATAAACCATGTTAGGATTTTCCTCAACTGATTTTCCCATATCAATGACAAATTCAAATCTATCTTGAAAAATAAAACTAAATTGCATTACATAAAATGTATATAATCCCTGATGTCCTCCACCACCTTTTGTAAAATAAAGTTCTAATTTTACTCTTCTTAAATCTTGCCAACTATATTCCTTATTTTCATTATTTTCTTTTTTAGTTATCAAACTTTTTAAAATAGATTTTCTGCTTTGATAACGATAACTACAAATTGAAATCTTATTATCTGTTAATTCAACATATTCTAATTTAGTTTCACAAATAACAAATATAATCAAAAGAATAATAAATGAAATACACATAGAAAGAATGATGAGTCTCCCTGATGCTTCATAAAAAGATATTTGAAAATGTTGTACTGAATTTTGTGTTTGTTCGTTAACATAAGATATCATATTAGGAAATGCTAAACCTATTAAAATTCCAAAAATAGCAGAAATAAATAAAGATAAAGCAACAATACCTAATAGACTCCTTGGTATCGACTTATAACCAATAACTACTGTTTGATCTTTCTTAAAATAATCAAATACTTTCTTTAAATCTCTTTTCTTAACTTTTTTATCTCCTATTTGATTATCTTCTATTACTTGATCTAATAAGGGAATATTCTTTTCTTTTAAATCTTCACACATGTTTTTTATATATTGTAATGATTCTATTTCGGTATTTACCTTTTGAATATGACTTTCTAAGACATCTTGAAATGTAACTTTATTATTTAAGATATCTTTAATATCTTCTATAGGTACATTGATATCTCTTAAAAACATAATTCTCTCTATTTTGTGAATATCTTCTTCACTATAATTTCGATAACCATTTTCATCACGATAAGGTTGAATGAGTCCCATCTTTTCATAATATCTTAGTGTATAAGAACTGATTTTTAGTTTTTCTTGAACTTCTTTTATTTGCATAATTTTCACCTACCTTCATTATTTCATACATTCAACTAAATAGCCATCATCCTTTAATAATTGGATAATTCCTTTTTTACCATAGAGATGTTTACATCCTACACCTATAAAATCATGTTTATTATTATGAATACTATCGGCTAAAGTATCTTTCATATGAATGTTTCTATTATATGCAAGTATATTCCAATACTTTTCTTTATCACTATCATTTAGTTGTTCCAACTGATTTAACAATAAATTTTGTTCATCTTCATAATATTGTGTATTACCACTATAATAAGCATCTAAATCTTCTTTAGCATTTTTTATTACCATTTCTTTATTTGCTAAATTATCTAATATCGTCTCTGAGTAATCCCCTGATAATTCAGTTATTAACTTCATTTGAAATTCAATACCTTCAACTTCTTTAAAATTCTTTTTCTTTTGAGCATACTCATAAATATATTTATCAATTGCACTAAACTTACTTATATTTGCCTTATTCAATACTTCAGGATCACTATTTATAAGTGAGTTTATTACAAATACATTATAGAGTGCATAACCAGGTTTTCCTTTCAAACTTTTGTATTGTTTCATAAGATTTTCATATTTATCTTCTAGACCTAAATCACGAATTGAATTGTACATATTGTATTTAGTGATTTCTTCTGTTTCTTTTGGCGATGGTTTCATATTACATTCCAAATAAATTAAATCACTTTCATCTAATGCTTTTTCTGTTACTTTATCTAAACTTTTAATAGGATACCTTCCTGGATGACATGTTCCAAATAAATATGAATATTCCCCTTCTTGATTAGATACTTTATATAAAAACATACTTGTATCTATAACTTTTGCATTTTCTTCTTTCTTTTGTATTGCACATCCACTTACCATTACTAAAACAACAAGTATGATTATTTTTATTAACTTTTTCATCTTATTTTCCTTCTTTCTAACTAAAAAATACACGTTAGAGCAGCTAGAAGGTCAATAAGTATTTTTTATTTTTTAAATATTCTTTTAAAATAATTTTTTCGTTTTTAGTAAAACCTAAAATATCCATGGCCACATCAAAAGAAACATTTAGATTTTTCATAACATTATAAATAGCTCTAACATTATTTTGTCTTGTAACTTCTCTTGTCACTTTTCTGACTGTTTTTTCTTTAATATCCATTTCTATAGCTTGACTTAAATTACACATTATCTCTAATTCCTTATCTATTTCTTTATTATTTATGTATTTTTTTATTAATCTTTCTTTATACTTTGCACCCATTCGATAACTTAAGATGAAGTGCATTAAAGTAAGAATTTCATTATGTTGTTTACATTCATTATTTGATCGATATCTATTTGAAATATAAATCCTGTATTTATAAATGTTTAGTTGGGAATTTATATTCATTAAAACAGTTCCATCATCATATTCTAAAGATCGGGTTATAAAATATAAATGATATACTTTATGTTTCTTTCTTTTATTTACATGTGCATCTTCTTTATAGTCTAAATTTAAATAGATATTGATTTGAATACATTCCTTTAAATTAAAATAACATCGTACATCTTGTTTATTATTTTTATCTCTTTTCTTTGAGTAAATATATTCTTCTAAAGAAGAAATTTTAATACCATAAATATGTTTACTTATTTCTTCAATTGTCATTTTCTTTGCTTCTTCTACATATTCTTGAATAATTCTTGATAGAATTTCTTTATGACAAATAATTCTTTGACAACAATAATCATACATACGTTTTTTATTTTGAATCCCATTCATATTTTTATCCTCCACAATATATATTCGTCATGTTGTCTCCTTTTTTCTTCAAAAAACAAAAAAAGACCAAATATTTCTATTTGATCATTTAATAATTATTTATTTTTTAAATCTGTTTCATCAAATGCTTTAGAAATAGCACCACCTGGAGCAACCATTGGGAAAACTTTATCATCTTTACCAATCATTACTTCAATTAAAACAGGTCCATTTGTATCTAAAGCTTCTTTAATAGCTGGAGCCACTTCTTCTTTTGTAGAAACACGAATAGCTTTACATCCTAATCCTTCAGCAACCTTACAGAAATCAACTTTATCATCTAAAATCGTATTACTATAACGTTGACCATAGAACAATGTTTGCCATTGTCTTACCATTCCTAATACTTTATTATTGATAACAACTTGAATAATAGGTACATTGTAACGACTTGCTGTAGCAAGTTCATTCATATTCATTCTGAAGCATCCATCACCAGCAATATTAAATACTGGGAAATCAGGATTTCCATACTTAGCACCAATTGCAGCGCCTAAACCAAATCCCATTGTTCCAGCTCCACCAGATGTAATTAATTGACGAGGGCGGCGATAATGGTAATATTGTGCAGCCCACATTTGATGTTGTCCTACGTCCGTACAAATGATTGCATTACTATCTGTTAAGTAATCAATTTGTTCAATCACATAAGGTCCTGTAAGTGTTGATTCATCATAAGTTAATGGATAACGATCTTTTAAATCTCGAATTTGTTTTAACCATTGAGGATGATTTTGTCTTTCAAGTTTATTATTTAATTCACTTAAAATACATTTAGCATCTCCAATAATACCTAAATCAACTTGAATATTTTTATTAATTTCAGCAGCATCTACATCAATATGAATAATTTTAGCATTTGAAGCAAATGTTTTTGTATTACCAGTTACACGATCAGAGAAACGTGCCCCAATTGTAATTAATAAATCACATTGACTCACCCCAAAGTTACTTGCTTTTGTTCCATGCATCCCAAGCATTCCTGTATAACGAGGTCTTGTATTATCAAAAGCCCCTTTACCCATTAATGTTTCACAAACAGGTGCATCAATTTTTTCAGCAAATTCTTTTAATTCTTGACTTGCACCAGATGAAATAACACCACCACCAGCAAAAATAAATGGTTTTTCACTTTCTTTGATCATTTCAATTGCTTGATCTAAATCTTCAACAGTATATGTTTCAATTTTAGGTTCAATAGCTTTTGGTTGAAGTGATTCAAATTCCATCTTTTCTGCAGTAACGTTTTTAGTAACGTCTACTAAGACAGGTCCTGGTCTACCTTCTTTTGCAATATAGAATGCTTTACGAATTGCAGGCACTAAATCTTTAATATCTTTAACGATAAAATTATGTTTTGTAATCGGCATTGTCACACCAGTAATATCAATTTCTTGGAAACTGTCACGTCCTAAGATTTCAACACCAACATTTGCAGTAATAGCAACAAGTGGTGTTGAATCCATATAAGCCGTCGCAATTCCAGTAACAAGGTTTGTTGCCCCTGGTCCTGAAGTAGCCATACAAACACCAACTTTTCCTGTTGCTCTTGCATAACCATCAGCGGCATGAGAAGCACCTTGTTCATGAGAAGTCAAAACATGATTAATTTTATCTTGATAACGATAAAGTGCATCATAGACGTTAAGAATAGTTCCTCCCGGATAACCAAACACTGTATCGACACCTTGTTCAATTAAACATTCACATATAATTTCTGAACCAGTTAACATCATTTTGTTTTTCCTCCTTTTATTTTTTTTCTTCTGGTGCTTGTAATACCGCACCTTTATCTGCAGATGTTACTAAAGAAGCATATCTTACTAAGTAACCTTTTTTAATTCTTGGTTCTCTTGGTTGCCATTTAGCTTTTCTTACAGCCATTTCTTCATCACTTACACGTACATTCATTGAATGATTTGTGATATCAATATCAATAATATCTCCTTCTTCAATGAAAGCAATTGGTCCACCTAAAGCAGCTTCAGGTGCCACATGTCCAATAGAAGCTCCACGAGTAGCTCCAGAGAAACGACCATCAGTAATTAAAGCAACATCTTTATCTAATCCCATACCTGCGATTTCTGAAGTTGGTGATAACATTTCACGCATTCCAGGTCCACCTTTAGGTCCTTCATAACGAATAACAACAACATCACCTTTAACAATTTTACCTTCACGAATAGCAACAATGGCATCATCTTCACAGTCAAAGACACGCGCTGGTCCTGTATGTACCATCATTTCTTTAGCAACCGCTGATTGTTTTACAACCGCACCATTTGGACAAATATTTCCTTTTAATACTGCAATACCACCATAAGGTGAATATGGATTTTCAACTGGACGAATAATTTCAGGATCTAAGTTAACACATCCTTCAATATTTTCAGCAACAGTTTTTCCAGTAACAGTTAATAGATCAGTTGATAATAAACCTAATTTATTAATTTCATTCATAACTGCATAAATACCACCAGCTTCATTTAAATCTTCCATAAATGTATCACCAGCAGGAGCTAAGTGACATAAGTTAGGTGTTTTCTTAGAAATTTCATTAGCAATTTCAAGATTTAATTCAACTCCTGCTTCATGAGCAATAGCTGGTAAATGAAGCATTGAGTTAGTAGAACATCCAAGTGCCATATCCATTGTTAGAGCATTGGTAAATGCTTTTTCAGTCATAATATCACGAGGACGAATATCTTTTTTAATAAGTTCTACGATTTGCATACCTGCATGTTTTGCAAGTCTAATTCTTTCTGAATAAACAGCTGGAATAGTTCCGTTTCCACGAAGTGCCATACCTAAAACTTCAGTTAAACAGTTCATAGAGTTTGCTGTATACATACCTGAACATGAACCGCAAGTTGGACAAGCTTTTTGTTCAAATTCATGAAGTTTATCTTCTGTCATATTTCCCGCATTGAATTGTCCTACAGCTTCAAATAATGAAGATAAACAAGTTCTTTTACCATCCATTTTACGACCAGCTAACATCGGTCCACCAGAAACAAAGATTGTTGGAACATTGACTCTGGCAGCTGCCATTAATAATCCTGGCACGTTTTTATCACAGTTAGGAATCATAACTAAACCATCAAATTGATGTGCTTCAGCCATTGCTTCTGTACTATCAGCAATTAATTCACGTGTTACAAGTGAATATTTCATTCCTGTGTGGTTCATGGCAATACCATCACATACAGCGATTGCCGGAATTTCTACTGGTACCCCACCAGCTAAATAAATTCCTTTTTTAACAGCTTCACAAATTTTATCTAAGTTCATATGTCCTGGAACGATTTCATTGAAAGAATTGACAACCCCAATTAATGGTCTTTCTAATTCTTCATCTGTATATCCAGCGGCATTGAATAATGAACGATGAGGCGCTCTTTCAGTTCCTTTTTTTACAAAATCACTTTTCATCCCTATATCCTCCTATAAATGACTTACAATAAGGTCTCCCATTTCACGAGTCCCTACTAATGTTTTACCTTCTGACATGATATCTGTTGTACGATATCCTTCTTTTAATACTTTTTCAATAGCATCTTCAACATCTTTTGCTTCTTGATCTAAATCAAAAGAATAACGAAGCATCATTGCTGCTGATAAGATTGTGGCAATTGGATTAGCAATATTTTGCCCAGCAATATCTGGTGCACTACCATGACTTGGTTCATACATACCAAAACTATCTTCTCTTAAAGAAGCACTTGATAACATTCCAATAGAACCAGTAACCATACTTGCTTCATCAGATAAAATATCACCAAACATATTTTCAGTTAAAATAACATCAAATTGTTTTGGATCTCTCACAAGTTGCATTGCACAGTTATCCACTAACATATGTTCTAAAGTAACTTCAGGGTATTCTTTAGCAACTTCTTCTACAACTTTACGCCATAAACGAGAAGTATCTAAAACATTTGCTTTATCCACGCTTGTTACTTTTTTATTTCTTTTCATCGCAATGTCAAATCCACGTTTAGCAATACGACGAATTTCAACTTCACTATAACTCATTGAATCATGAGCAACCATTTGATCTCCTTCTTTTTCAGTAGAACGTTCACCGAAATAAAGACCACCTGTAAGTTCACGCATGATCATCATATCAAATCCACCTTCAGTTAATTCTTCTTTAAGTGGACAAGCTCCTTTTAATTCATCATATAAGTAAGCAGGACGTAAATTTGCGAATAATCCTAATTCTTTTCTAATTTTTAATAAACCTGCTTCTGGTCTTAATGATGGTTCTAATTTATACCATGGCGAAGTTGTCGTATTTCCACCAATAGCCCCTAATAAAACACTATCACTTTTTTTAGCAATTTTTAAAGCTTCATCACTTAATGGTACACCATAAGCATCGATTGAACAACCACCCATTAAGATTTCTGTATAATTAAATTTATGATTGTATTTTTTAGCAACAGCATCTAAAATCTTCATCGCTTCTGTAACGATTTCAGGTCCGATTCCATCACCTTTAATAACCGCAATATTCTTTTCCATTTCTAATCCCCTATTTTTTAGAATTTACGTAATTTACTAAACCATCAGCATCAATCATCTTTTGTAAGAATTCTGGGAATGGTTGACTTTGATAAGTTTCATTTTTTGTTTTATTAGTGATAACACCTGTAGAAAAATCAACTTCTACTTCATCACCAACTTCAATTTTATCAGCTGCTTCCTCGCATTCCATAATTGGGAATCCAATATTAATTGAATTACGATAGAAAATACGTGCAAAGCTTTTAGCGATAACACATTTAACACCTGCAGTTTTTAAACAAAGAGGTGCATGTTCTCTCGAAGAACCACAACCAAAGTTTTGACCTGCAACAATAATATCTCCTTTTTCTACAGTTGTAGCAAAAGTAGGATCAATATCTGCCATTGCATGACTTGCAAGTTCTTTTGCATCAAATGAATTTAAATAACGTGCAGGAATAATTACATCTGTATCTACATTATCTTTATATTTATAAATTTTCATTATTCTTTACCTACCTTTTCAGGATTTGCGATATATCCAGTAATCGCACTCGCTGCAGCAACTTGTGGAGAAGCTAAATAAATAAGTGCTTCTGTATCTCCCATACGCCCTACGAAGTTACGATTTGTTGTTGAAACACATTTTTCACCTTTAGCCATAACACCCATATGACCACCCATACATGGTCCACAACTTGGTGTATTGAATGCACATCCAGCTTCTACAAAAATTTCAGCTAAACCTTTTTGAATACATTGTAAGAAGATTTTTTGTGTTGCTGGTACGACCATAACACGTACATTGTCTGCAACTTTTTTATCTTTTAAAATTGCTGCTGCTTTTTCTAAATCAGATAAGCGTCCATTTGTACAAGATCCAATAACGACTTGATCGATATAGATTTTATCCATTTCTTCAATTTCATCAATTGTATGTCCATTCCCTGGTAAATGAGGAAAAGCAACAGTTGGTCTTACTTCACTTAAATTGATTTCTAATACTTGTTCATATTCAGCATCTTCATCTGCTTCAAAAACTTCATAAAGCTTTTTAGAATGTTTTTCAATATAAGCAATTGTTTGATCATCGACAGGGAAAATACCATTTTTAGCCCCTGCTTCAATGGCCATATTACAAATTGTAAAACGATCATCCATTGTTAAGTATTGAATACCATCTCCCACAAATTCCATTGATTTGTATAAAGCACCATCAACACCAATTTTATCAATAATATGTAAAATAACATCTTTCCCACTAACATATTCACTTGGTTTACCAGTAATCACAAATTTAATTGCACTTGGTACTTTAAACCATAATTCTCCAGTTGCCATTCCAGTGGCGATATCTGTTGTTCCTACACCTGTAGAAAAAGCTCCTAATGCCCCATAAGTACATGTATGACTGTCTGCCCCAATAATACATTCACCAGCCACAACGATTCCTTTTTCTGGTAAGATAGCATGTTCTACACCACATTTACCTTGTTCCATACGATGTGTTAAACATTGTTTGTTTGTAAAATCCAAAATTGCTTTTGAGTTTTCTGCAGATTTAATATCTTTATTTGGTGTAAAGTGATCTGGCACTAAAACCACTTTATCTTTATCAAAGACCTTATCTGCCATTTTATCAAAAATTGGTAATGCCATTGGCCCTGTAATATCATTTGCCATTACAACATCCAATTTTGCTTCAATTAATTGTCCCGCTTCAACATGATCTAATCCCGCATGTTTTGCTAAGATCTTTTGTGTCATTGTCATTGCCATTTTTTAAATTCCCCCTTCATTTTTAACCTTAGTAGGTTGTCATTAGAAAGTCACGACTTTCCAATGACAACACACTAAAGTGTGTTGATTAGTTATTAATTAATTTATCTTCATCAGACCAAGAATAAAGTTTTCTAAT
>OIWP01003968.1_pt1 | contig 11251 bp, 11 predicted proteins | sample 1587661 | NCBI WGS metagenome assembly OIWP01 (sample SAMEA3888899, study PRJEB22519) | human gut metagenome | biome: human gut; feature: human-associated habitat; material: faeces | place: Denmark | collected 2010 | reverse complement strand
CGTTCTCTTGGGGGTTCAAGGGGGCCATTCTCTCACGTGAGAGAATGGCCCCCTTTCCCGCACCCTGCGCCGCGCAGGGAATCCCATTGCTGCCTTCAGGCAGCAAAAGCCTGTAGAGCACTATTGCTTTAATAGTCTTTTAATTTCTTTCTCTGCAAGCGCAGTGGCCTCCTCGAAATCCACGCAGGGATGATATGCGGATTCCAGCGCGTCGTGCGCCTTCTTGGCGGCCGACAGCGCGCTCACTGCCTCGTCTAAGAGCGACGCCTCCACGCGGTGGGTGAAGCGCAGCTTCGCCTTCTGCGCGCGCGTGAGCTTCTCCTCTGCCATCGCATCGAGACGCAGGCGGCGGTAGGACTTCCCGTCGTACGGGTTGCGCGCGTTCGTTGTGATAAACGCCAGCCCTTTTTCCGGGATCAATATATGATGGAGTTCCCGCGGCCGGTCTGGATTCGGGCAGGCGATGATGTCGAAATGCTTCGCCTGTGCCGCCTGCACGACGGTCTCAAGCATTTCGTTTCCCAGCCCCGCACTGTCGATGATGGCATAGATGCGCGGGCAGAGGGCTTCGACGGTGTCGAACCGGCAAATCTCGCCCCGATGCGTCACACTGCCCAAAAACGCGCGGTCGACGCGCCCGCTGCCGCCTCCCTCACCGCGCAGCTCGCGTGCGAGGATGCCGTCGGTGCGGCGGCGGAGCTTCGAAAAATCCATCTGCGCGTGCATTGCCACGCGGCGCTCGCTCTCCACCTCGCCCATCGCGCGCAGGATGCGATAGGCGCTGCGGTAGTGTGCGCGATATTCGTCGCTCAGCGCGACGATCTCCGCGCGGCGTGCCTTAGCCGCGTCCACATCGTAGAAGCGTGTCAGATCGACATAGCGCTCGCTCGCGACCGCGTAGGTCGGCTCGAGCACATGCGGGCTGGTACCGTCCACGATAGCAGCGTTTCGGTCCAGAAAGATCGCGCCGTCGAGTGAATCGGGGTCGCCCGAGCAGTTGATGTACACGATGCGCTCGCCCGCGCGCTCCATCGCCGCGCCCACGCGGCGCATGAAGGTCGACTTGCCGCAGCCCGGGCCGCCTTTCAGAATCATCAGATCGTCGAGCCGACCGCCCAAAAGCTGGTCATAGAGCGAGAAAAAGCCCTCTTCGCTGTTTGCGCCGAGGAAAAAGTACACCGGTTTCATAAGATCCCTCCCAAAATTGGTGCTTTCTCCATAGCGTATGCGTGCGTGGCTGTCCCCGCTTCCCGCCCTTCACAAATTTTGTTTGTAAGGCAGCAACGTTCCATCATTCAGGAATGAAAAAGGCTCTGTTTGGGAATCCCAAACAGAGCCTTTTTATGTACTTTCTTACGCCGTGAAGATCTTGTCCTCCGCTCTGCGCGTGTAGTCGCGTTCAAGCATCGCGCGGTGCGAGAGGAACGCGGGATCGTCGAAATACTTCGCACCCATCGGGCAGTTGCGCACGCAGGAGTGGCATTTGATGCACACGCCCACGACCTCGGTGACATCATCGGGATTGATCGAGCCCATCGGGCAGAGAGAGGCGCACACGCCGCAGTGGATACACTTGTCGAGGTCGGTCTTGGGCTTCGCCTTCAGAAACACCTTCGGTTCGCCATCGAGGCCCAGCGGGCGGTAATATGGCGCGTCGGCGTCGCCGTCGACCGTGACGGGCGCGGGATACTCGGTCATCCGCACGATGCGGCCCACGACCGCGGAGCCGAGCTTTGCAAGCTCCGCCATATCGTCGGAATCGGGTCTGCCGTTGGCAAGCGCGTCGGTAAAGGCGTGGCGGCAGGCAAAGGCGCCCGCGCCGATGGTGTGGAAGCCGTCCCCTTCGAGGCAGGCGCAGAGCTCGGCAAGGGAATTATCAAAACTGCGGTTGCCGAACGTCACGACCGGCACGGCGAGCGCGCCGTTTCCGTGAAAGCCGGACTTCACAAAGTCGAGCAGCTTATTTGGAAGCTTGCCCGCGTAGGTTGGCATACCGAATACGACAAGGTCGCCCGCGGCAAACTCATACGCTTCCTCGCGCGCGGCGGGCAGCGTGAAATCGCGCACCTCGAGCGGCACGTCGAAGCTGACGGCAAGGGCATTTGCAAGCGTGGTGGTCACCTTTCTGGTGTTGCCGGTGGCGCTGAAATAGACTGCGTAGACCTGAGTGATGTTCATGGGAATCGGCCTTCTTTCTTTATTGTTCGGGGCGCTGCCCGGCTTTACAGGGAAAAATCCTCGGACGTGTACTTGTCGTTCAGCGTGGCGGGACGGGGCGGCACACGCTTGAGCGGATCATAGCAAAAGTGACGGCAGTGGTCGGCAGAGTCGACCACGCCGCGGCGGGAGCAGATGACCTGCCCTTCGTTGATGACAGATCCGCTCTTGCAGTAGGCGCAGTGCTTTTCAATGTCCTTGCGGAACAGATGGAACATGGTCTCCCTCCCCTTTCTTTTACAGGCTGCGGACGACGAGCTTGCCGTCCTCCATCGACGCATGGATCTGCGTGACGGGGTGCTCGTAGGAGTCGATGATCTGCGCGGCCATGACGTCTTCGAGCTCTTTCTGAATGGTGCGGCGCAGATTGCGCGCGCCGTAGGTCGCGGAGTAGGACTTCTTGACGAGGTAGTCCTCAACATCCTCGTCCCACGTAAAGTGCAGGCCCTTGTCCTCAAGGCTCTTTTGCAGCTCATCGAGCATGATGTGGGCGATGCCGGCGAAGTTCTTCTCATCAAGGCGGTTGAAACAGATGACCTCGTCCACACGGTTCAGGAATTCGGGGCGCAGGAACTCGCCGAGCGCCTTCATAGCGCGGTCGCGGTTCTGCTCGTTCACCGTGTGACCGAAGCCGACAGTGCCCTCCTTGCGCTCGCTGCCCGCGTTGGACGTCATCACGATGACGGTGTTTTCAAAATTGACCTTGCGGCCGTGGGAGTCGGTGATCTCGCCGTCGTCGAGAATTTGCAGCAGGACGTTCATCACGTCGGGATGCGCCTTTTCGATCTCGTCGAAAAGGATGACGGCGTAGGGCTTGCGGCGAATCTTTTCGGTCAGCTGGCGGGCTTCATCATAGCCGACATAGCCCGGGGGCGAGCCGTCGATGCGGGAGACCGAGTGCTTTTCCATAAACTCGGACATGTCGAGGCGGATCAGCGCATCGGGCGAGTTGAAGAGGTCCTGCGCCAGCTGCTTGACAAGCTCGGTCTTGCCGACGCCCGTGGGGCCGACAAAGATGAAGCTCACCGGCTTATGCTTGGGCGAAATGCCCACGCGGTTGCGGCGTATCGCCGCGGCGACGGCCTCGATGGACTCATCTTGGCCGACGATGTGTTCCTTGAGGCGCTTGTCAAGCTCGCTCAGACGGCGGAACTCGTCTTCACGGATACGCGAGGCGGGAATCTTCGTCCAGAGCTCGATCACGCGGGCGAGGTTGTCCATCGTGAGCTGCGGGTCACCCTGCGCGCAGAGCTCGTCGAGCTCGGTCTGCGCCTTGATGGTAAGGCTCTTGAGCTCGGCCAGACGCTCAAAGTCGGGTTCTTCTGCGCCCTGCAAAAGCTCGCGCTCCTTGTCGTAATCCTCGATCTCGCGGCGCAGCTCCATGCGGCGGTTGATGTTCTTGTCGTGCAGATTCAGATCCGAGCACGCCTCGTCGATGAGGTCGATGGCCTTGTCGGGCAGGAAACGGTCGGTGATGTAGCGCTCGGATAGCAGCACTGCCTGACGCAGGATACCCTCGGGAATTTTGACACCGTGGAACTGCTCGTAGTAGTGGGCGATGCCCTTCAAAATTTTGAGCGTGTCCTCCATGTTCGGCTCGTTGACCGTGACCGGCTGGAAGCGGCGCTCGAGCGCGGTGTCCTTTTCAATGTGCTTGCGATACTCGGTGAACGTCGTCGCGCCGATGACCTGAATTTCGCCTCGGGAAAGCGCAGGCTTCAAGATGTTGGCGGCGTTCATGCTGCCCTCGGCGTCGCCCGCGCCAACGATGTTGTGCACTTCGTCGATGACAAGGATGACGTTGCCCATCTTGCGGATCTCCTCGATGAGGCCCTTCATGCGGCTCTCGAACTGGCCGCGGAACTGCGTGCCCGCGACGAGCGCGGTCAGGTCAAGAAGATAGACCTCCTTGCTTCTCAGCTTGAACGGCACGTCGCCCGCGACGATACGCTGGGCGAGGCCCTCGGCAATGGCTGTCTTGCCGACGCCCGGCTCACCGATCAGGCAGGGGTTGTTCTTCTGGCGGCGGTTCAAAATCTGGATGACGCGTTCGATCTCCTCCTCGCGGCCGACGACCGCGTCGAGCTTGCCGTCGCGTGCGCGCTGGGAGAGATTGATGCAGTAGGAGTCGAGGAATTTGTGCTTGCTCCCCTTTTCGACCTTCTTGTTGCTGCGCGGGCTCTGCGTCTGCTCGGCCTCGTTGCCATTTTGTGCGTCGTTCGCAGCGGGATTTCCGCCGAAAAAGCGACTCAGGAACGGGAACGTGGCGGTCTTGCCGTCCTCGTCCTCGTTATCGGCGTCCGGATCGTCGGCGTCGGTCAGACCTTCGAGGTTTTCCACGCCGCCGAAGGCGCCCATCATTTCATTGGAGATATTGTCAAGGTCCTCATCCGTGATGCCCATGCGGCGCATCATCTCGTCCACCTGCGGCAGTCCGAGATTTTTCGCGCACTTGAGGCAAAGTCCTTCGTTGACGTTCTGCCCGTTTTCCTGACGGGTGATGAACACAACGGCGATATTCTTTTTACATCTGGAACAAAGTTGCGGCTGCATAGTATTTCCTCCTTGGGGTAAAGATCAGGGTAACAGCGCGGCGACAAGCCCGCGCGGAGTATGACTCATAAAAAACGATAACAGATACGTGCCCTCGTAGTCGGCAAAGGCCTTGACGCCGAGCTTCGGTGCGACATCGCAGACGAGAAACAGCAAAAGTGCACCCTCGATCAGGCCCAGCGCGCCGCCGCCGATGGTGTTGAGCGCGTTCAGAACTGGCAAGTCTAACACCTTGTCAATGCCTCCCGTCACTAAGCGGAGCAGCAGCGTGAGCACCAAAAAACACAGCACGAACACGAGTGTCCTCACCACGCTGCCGAGCAGCGTCCTTACGGCGGCAAGCGCTGCGTCGCGCGCGGCATTTCGAAGCGACTGACGCACCGCGCCGTCGAAATCGAAGCGCAGCAGCTTTTTGAGAAGGCCTGTCACCGCGAGCGGCGAATCGTCCTGCCAAACGTTTTCCGCGTCCTGCGCGGCGTCGCCGTTTGGCGTTTCACCCGAGGCGTCGCTCTCCGCCGGGGTCTCCCCCTCGATCTGCGGGACATCCCCCTGCGGTGTCTGCGATTCGGTATCAAACCACTCCTCCACGCTCTTTTCAAGGCGCGGCATCAGCATGTCGGTCACGGGCTCGGTCAAAGCGTCGGTCAGGAGCGACGCGCCGATCAGCGCGAGCACGATCGCCGCCAGCGCCATAAAGCTGCGGAACAGCCCCCGCCTGGCGCCGAACACGACGCTTAAAATGAGCACGAGCGCGAAGACTGCATCGATCATAAGACCATTATTCACGTTTCCCGCGCTCCTTTCAAGTCATAAATTGTAACATTTTTAGCGTTTTACAGAAATTACGGAATATAAAGCCAGGCGGACGACGAGCCGATCAGCACCGCCGTACCATCCTCGCGCATGATGACAGAGCGCGCGTACTCCGTGGCGTCCAGCCGCGCGTATTCCTGCAGCTGCGGCGTGTAGAGCACCAGACTGTCGCTGTACAGCACGGCGATATACTTCCCCGCCGCGGACATGGACAGAACCTCCTGACTGCTGTCGAGACTTGCCATCTCTGTACCGTCGGACGAGACAGTCACGAGCTTCATGGTGCTGCCCGAGCGGTAGCGGCTCAGCAGCAGCGCCGCGTAGTTGTCGCCGTCCATGCTCGAACCGCGCAGATACGGGTATTCGTAGCGATAGCTGCCGGAAAGCGTACCGTCCGATGAAAAGAGCGTCAAGCTCTCGTCCGTCAGGCACGAGAGCGTACCGGCCACGCTGTCGAGCGATAGCAGGAGCGAGCCCGTGAGTGTGTTGACCGAGTCCGCCTTATCGCTGCCGAGGGGATAGATGCTCACCGTGTCGGCGAATGTGCCGTCCGACTCGCCGAGTGTCACCGCCGCCATGCGCTTGCAGTCGCGCATGACGACCGCGTCGATGACATAGTGCTCCGAGGAGTTGAAGGCAAACGTCTTCTCGCCCGAAGCGTCGTACACCGTAACAGCAGACTTGTAGCCGCTCTTTTCGGCGTTGAGCGCCAGATAGTCCGAGGAATTGACGCTGACCGACAAAATATTGCCGCTGCACTCGCCGCTCATATCGCGCACAAGGCCGCTTGCAGAGTAAATAAGAAGCGTCTGCCCGCCGATATCATAGACCGCGGCGGTCTGGCCGCCGACAGCGATGGCGGGATTCGTAAGCTTCACACTCATGCTGTCCACCACGCTGCCGCTGCTGCTGTAGATCGACACGCCCGTCGTCGAAGCGACGATCAGATGGTCGCCGAGAAGCGCAAAGGTGTTGCTGCGGTCGTTGCTGAACGAGTACATCTCCACCTTGCCCTGCTCATCCTGCGTGACCTTATTGTAGGAGAAAAGGCGGCGCACACTGTCAAGGCTGCTCAGGTCCTTCCACGCCGCGGCGACGACCACGGCCAGCACGACCACAAGCGCCAGAATCACCATCAGCGCCCGCTTGAGCCCGCCGCCGGAGCGGCGCGGGGCCGCCTGCGAGCGCCTCAGCTCCTCGCGTGTTCCCTTTTCCTCTTTGAGATCATTCATTGAGCCGTTCATCCTCATACCAAAGTCTCGTCAGGTACAGTCCCCCCGGCGGCACCGTGGGTCCCGCCAGCGTCCGGTCCCGGCTTTCCAGAATGGCCGGAATATCCTCCGGCAGGAACTTCCCCTCGGCGGCGTAGAGCACCGTGCCGGTGATCGCCCGTACCATGTTATACAGGAACCCGTCCGCGCAGACCTTGAGCTCCAAAAGATCACCCGAGCGCGACACGCGGCAGTAGTGCACGGTGCGCACGGTGGTCTTCGTCTCCGTGCCGACAGAGCGGACGGCGCGGAAATCGTGCGTGCCCTCAAAGGCGCGCGCCGCGCGGTCCATCACCTCTTCGTCGAGGTGCTTGGGGTAAAAGTAAGCCCTGTTGACATAGAACGGGTTTTTGATGCGGGAATTATAGATGCGGTAGGTGTATTCCTTTTTTTGACACGAGAGGATCGCGTTGAAATCCTCCGCCACCTCAAGCGCTTCGCGCACGACGATATCCTCCGGCGTGTGCGTGTTGATGGCAAACGGCAGGCGCTCGACCGGAATGCGCGACTCGGTGTGGAAATTGGCGATGTAGCGCTCGGCGTGCACGCCCGCGTCCGTTCGGCCGCAGCCGACGAGCTTGACGTTCCCGCCGCAGACCTTTGAGAGGCCCTTTTCCATCGTCTCGCAGACGCTTGAGACCGTCTTCTGCACCTGCCAGCCGTGATAGGCCGTGCCGTTATACATGAGCTTGAGGGCGATGTTTCGCATAAAAGCGTCCTTTCTTCTTATCGCAGCGCGATGACCGCGGCCACGAGCACGGCATAATAGCCGAGCACCAGATAGTCGCGCGTCTGATAGTGCAGCACATTGAGCTTCGTGCGGCCTTCGTCGCCGTGGTAGCAGCGGCATTCCATGGCCGTCGCCAGCTCGTCGGCGCGGCGGAACGCGCTGACAAACAGCGGCACAAGCAGCGGCACGAGCGCCTTGGCGCGCTGCATAAGGCTTCCGGTCTCAAAGTCGGCGCCGCGCGCCTTCTGCGCGGACATGATCTTATCCGTCTCTTCGATGAGCGTCGGGATGAAGCGAAGCGCGATCGACATCATCATCGCGAGCTCATGCACAGGGACCTTGATCTTCTTGAGCGGGCCCAGCAGGCTCTCCAGACCGTCCGTCAGGCGGATGGGAGAGGTCGTATACGTGAGCAGGAACGTTCCCATGATCAAAAGCGTGATGCGCAGCATCATCGTGATGGCGGCGCGCACACCCTCGATCGTGATGCGGAAGATCCAAAAATGGCACAGCTCCGTGCCGGGGGTGTAAAAGAGGTTCAAAAGCGCCGTGAACGCGATAATGAACAGCACCGGCTTTAATCCCTTGAAAAGCGCCTTCGCGCCCACGCGCGAGATGCGCACGGCGACGATCAGCGTCAGAATGAGAACGTAGGCAATGTAGCTCTTCGCCGTAAAGAGCGCCACGACGTAAAACACCGTGACGAGGAGCTTTGTGCGCGGGTCGAGCTTATGGGCGAGCGTGTCGCCCGGGAAAAACTGGCCGAGCGTGATATCCTTCAGCATTTTTTGCCGCCCCCTCTCTTGAGCGCGACAAGCTCTTTGCTGAGCTCATCGACGGTGTAAACGGCGGGGTTGATGGCAATGCCTTTATCGCGCAGCGCCATCGCGACGCGCGTGACCTGCGGCACGTCGAGGCCCGCGGTCATCAGCTCGTCGCCGCGGGCGAAGACCTCGCGCGGCGTGCCGCTCATGAGCACATGGCTGTCCGACAGGACAACGATACGGTCGACGTTTTTCGCGATCTCCTCCATGCTGTGGCTCACGAGCACGACGGTCGTGCCGCGCGCGCGGTGGAATTCGCGGATGTTTGAAAGCAGCTCTTCCCTGCCCTGCGGGTCAAGGCCCGCGCTCGGCTCGTCGAGCACGAGCACCTCGGGCTCCATCGCAATAACGCCCGCGATGGCCACGCGGCGCTTCTGTCCGCCGGAGAGGGCGAACGGCGATTTTTCCAGCAGATCGTCGGTAAGCCCCGCAAAGTGCGCGGATTCAAGCACGCGGCGGTCGATCTCGTCTTTGGATAAGCCCATGTTCGTCGGGCCGAACGCGATATCGCGGTAAACAGTCTCTTCAAAAAGCTGGTATTCCGGATACTGGAACACGAGGCCCACGCGGAATCTTACGTTCCGAATTTTCTTCGGGTCCGACCAGATGTCCTCTCCACCGAGAAGTATCCGGCCGGAGGTCGGCTTGAGCAAGCCGTTCAAGTGCTGGATCAGCGTCGACTTGCCGCTGCCCGTGTGGCCGATGATGCCCAAAAATTCGCCGCGATAGATCGCGAGCGACATATCCTGCACCGCACTGCGGCAGAACGGCGTGCCCTCCCCGTAGGTGTGCGTCAGGTTTTCTACACGAATGATCTCTTCCAAGGTTACAGTCCTCTTAGGTAAAATTTTTCGCAATGGCGTCTGCGCATTCCTCTACGGTGATGGCGTCCACGGGGACGTCCATGCCCGCCTCGCGCAGGGAAAAGAGCAGCGAGACCGTGTCCGGCACGGCAAGGCCGATGTCCTCCAGCTCCTTTTTGCGGGTGAAGACCTCGCGCGGCTTTCCGTCCATGACGACAAGGCCGTCGTTCATCACGATCACGCGGTCGGCGTGCTCGGCTTCGTTCATGTGGTGGGTGATGAGGACGACCGTGATGCCCTGCTCGCGGTTGAGCTTTTCGACGGCCGCGAGCACCTCGCGCCGGCCGATGGGGTCGAGCATGGCGGTCGCCTCGTCGAGCACGATGCACTCGGGCTTCATCGCCAGCACGCCCGCGATGGCGATGCGCTGCTTCTGTCCGCCGGAGAGCAGGTGCGGCGCGTGCTTGACGAACTGCGTCATGCCGACGGCCTCGAGCGCGTCGTCCACGCGCTTTCTGATCTCGGCGCTCGGCACGCCCAAATTCTCGGGAGCGAACGCGACATCCTCTTCGACGACATTCGCCACGATCTGGTTGTCTGGATTCTGGAACACCATGCCCACGCGCCTGCGAATTTCAAGCAGGAGCGATTCGTCCATCGTGTCCATGCCCTCGACATAGACCTTGCCGCCGCTTGGCAGCAGAACTGCGTTGAAGGTCTTGGCAAGCGTCGATTTTCCGCTGCCGTTGTGGCCGAGGATCACGACAAAGCTGCCGCGCTCGATGGTCACATCCACCCCGCGCAGCGCGCGGGTGTTCACCTGGTCTTCCGTGCCCGGATAGGTGAAGGCCAGGTCTTGGGTCTTGATCATTTCCATAAAAGTTGCGTTCCTTAATCGTTATCCCGAAAGAGCCTTCGGGGATTCATCGCCGCAAAGCGGCGGATTCCTTTATTCCGAGAACCAGCGGCCCGTCGCGCCGCAGGGCAGCGCAAGCCCCGTCTCCGTCACGGGCAGGCCCAGCTCGTCCCACGTGACCTTGCCGCCGTACTTTTCCGCAACGAGCAGGTGCAGCATGTAGCCGAGCACCGAGGGAGCGAGCCCCGTCGTATACGAGTTGATGATGACAAAAAGCGGCTTGTCCGATAAGACCTGCGCGCAGAGCTTCACGAACGGGAAAAGATTGTCCTCCAACTTCCAGACCTCTCCTCCGGGGCCGCGGCCGTAGCTCGGCGGGTCCATGATGATGGCGACATACACCTTGCCGCGGCGGATCTCACGCTCGACAAATTTCGCGCAGTCGTCGATGATCCAGCGCACCGGCGCATCGGAAAGGCCGCTGACACGCGCGTTCTCGCGCGCCCAGTTGACCATGCCCTTTGCCGCATCCACGTGGCAGACCTGAGCGCCTGCCGCCGCACACGCGACCGTCGCGCCGCCGGTGTAGGCGAAGAGGTTCAGCACGCGGATGGGCCGGCCCGCATTTTTGATCTTCTCGCGCGCAAAATCCCAGTTGACGGCCTGCTCGGGGAACAGGCCCGTGTGCTTAAAATTCATGGGCTTGACCTGGAATTTGAGATCCTTGTAATTTACCGTCCAGCTCTCGGGCAGCTTCTCCTTGTCCCAATGTCCGCCGCCCGAGGACGAGCGGTAATAGCGGCCCTGCGCGTTGCGCCAGCCGCGGTTCGTGCGCGGCGTCTCCCAGATCGCCTGAGGGTCAGGCCGCACCAGAATCTGCTTTCCCCAGCGTTCGAGCTTTTCTCCGCCGCCGCAGTCCAGCAGCTCATAATCTTCCCAACCGTCCGCGATCCACATACATTTTCTCCTTTGCCGCATGGGCATACTTGTTCATAATAATCAATGTATTATACTACGCATTCGATTGAATAGTCAATGTATAAATCGTGAACGATCCTGCGCCATTTGCTTAATTTTCTTTTCCCGTGGACTTTGCCGCGCGCTTGTGGTATGCTGGCAGAAACGACACAAGGAAAGCTGGTCTTTTTTGATGGATAAACTGCTGCTGCACTCCTGCTGCTCCC
>OIWP01003963.1_pt1 | contig 11270 bp, 10 predicted proteins | sample 1587661 | NCBI WGS metagenome assembly OIWP01 (sample SAMEA3888899, study PRJEB22519) | human gut metagenome | biome: human gut; feature: human-associated habitat; material: faeces | place: Denmark | collected 2010 | reverse complement strand
ACACCCTGACGGTTTCCTTTCACACTTTTCTTCCCTCCGAAACTTTTGGCTTGGCGGGTTTTCTTGCAGTCTGACGGGCTGCGGACCGCCCGTATCAGTATACAGCATAAGGTGCGCCGCCGTCAACCGGATGTTTTCGTTTGACGCAAGGCCTTCATGGCGCGTTGTAGGGGAGCGGCATGCCGCTCCCGGCGGAGCACTTGCAGTTCGTACAAGGTGTCGATAAAACGGTATGCACCGATTGCGTCTGTAGCGGCGTTCCCTGAGCGCCCTGCAGGCTGTAGGTTTTGCAGCACAGATTCATTGGCGCAGGGCAAACAGGTTTGTCATTCCGAGGAGCGAAGCGACGTGGGAATCTCGCAGTACAATGGTGAATAACAGGAATGCCTCGGCGAAAACGCAACCGGTTGCAGGAGATTGCCACGTCGGCCTTCGGCCTCCTCGCAATGACAATTCGGGGGCATTCACCATTTTAACAAGGCCCTGTTTGTATCGCCGGTGCAGTGCCGGGCCCGGCTGTCCCCGCCCCTGCAATGATAAATGGAACGGCCGCCGCAAACAGGTCTGCGGCGGCCGGGATGCACATGTTGGAATTATACTAGAATCTGATAAAAAGCTTTAAAAGCTTTTTATAGCGCCGAGGGCGCGTCAGATTCTGCATGAGACGGCGCAGCGTGCGTCAGCACGATGCGAGTGTGCGTAGCACACGGGATTCCTGATTAAATGTTTTAATCAGGAATCAGTATTAAAGCTTGCCCAGCTCGCGGAGAACGCCGAGGGTGACGTCCAGCTCGGCTTCCGTTGCGGGAGCGAGCGGCAGGCGGGCCGGCCCGAGCTTGATGCCCGTAACAGCCTCGATGGCCGGACGGAGCAGGGAGTTCGGCAGGATGCGGCCGTTCTGACCGGTGGTCTTGCAGAAGCGATACATCGGAACAAAGAGCTCCTTGGCCTTCTCGTTCTCACCCTTCTCGAACGCCTCGAAGATCGCGCGGATCTCGTGGCCGAAGATGTGAGCGCCGCCGGAGACGATGCCCATCGCGCCCTGCACGATCGTCGGCAGGAGCATGATGTCGTCGCCGTTGTAAACGACGAAGTTCGGATCGACCTTCTCGGTAGCGAGGAAGAAATCGGTGACCTGCGTCGGGTTGACACCGGCCTCGTCCTTCACGCCGACGATATTGGGGATGGCAGCCAGACGGCCGACGGTCTCCGCCTCGAGGTTGACACCGACGAAGATGGGGATGTTGTAGAGCATGATGTTCGCCTTTGTGTTCTCGGCGATCGTCTTATAATGCAGATACAGGCCTTCCTGCGTGGGCTTGTTGTAGAACGGGCAGACGATGAGGGCCAGCTCGATGCCGAGGTCATAGGCCTTGTTCGTCAGGGCGATGGTCTCCTTCGTGGAGGCGCAGCCGGTGCCTGCAATGACGGGCTTACGGCCTGCGGAAGCCTTGACGGCGGTCTCGAACAGCTTCACGCGCTCGTCGAACGTCAGCAGGGAAGCTTCGCCGGTGGTGCCGGTGACGATGAGGGAGTCGCAGAGGTCGTTCGTGATGACGTACTCGATCAGCTCGGCATACTTGCCATAGTCGATCTCTTCGTTTTCGTCATAGGGGGTGATGAGCGGGAGCAGAATCTTGCCGTATTTCTTCTGGAAGTCCATTGCAGTATATCCTCCTGTTTTTGTAGGGGCCTCTGTTTGTGGGTTCAGAGGCTTCCTTGATTATGTTTTTATAGTGAGCGTGCTAATGTGTTTTACAGTGGATGCCGCACCTCGGCGGGTGCTTTCCTCCCCTCGCCGGCCGGCAGCCGCTAATGCCAGCCGGCGCCGAGGCCCAGTGCCTCGGTTCCCGGGGAGATCAGCGCAGTTCTTTGACGTTGCCCTCTTCGTCGAAAATGACTTCCATCGGCTCCGAGACGATCGTCACATTGTCGAGCGCCTCAGCATCCGGGATCAGGGCTTCGGAAATATAGAATTCAGAAAGCGACAGGGTATTCTTGAGCCAGACGATGCGCGGGCCCTTTTCCCAGTCGCAGTCCGTGGCAGTACGCAGCGCAAACTGCATGGCGGTGCGGTCGCTCGGCATAACGGCGGGCAGGCGCACGGCCAGCGGCTCCGCCGCGGTGATGCCGTTCGGATAGGTCTGTTCAAAGTCGATCTTGCGGTACAGGCGCTGCGTTGTCACATCGGCGCTGCCGAGGCCGCCGAAGTTGCCGTGGGATTTGTCCGTCAGGTCAAACACGGCGATGCGCTGGAAGAACGGGCGGCTGATGCCGAGGACCGGAGAACGGCCCGTGACGTTCGGGTCCATGCCCGCGCCGCTGATATTCTTGCCGATCCAGTCGACGATCAGAAGATCGAGTTTTTCATACGGAATTCCGAAGAGCTGCGCCGCCGCATCCGGCAGCAGCTCTTTTTCCGTCTCCAGAATTTTGTCCGGAGCGACGGCGACGACGCGATACGTCTCGTGATAGCCGTTTTCCATGGAGGCCATACCGCAGAGGATATTCGTGTTGGCGATGATCTCCAGACCGATCTCCACAATGTTCTGCGACATGCTCGGGAAGCCCTCGGCATGGCAGATGTCCGCGCCGAACTGCTTGCCCATGCCGATGACGATCATCTTGAGGATGCCGCTCTGGATGGGGCCGCGGATGTCCGTGTGGGGCTTGATGCGGCCGATGGGAATGATCCAGTCCGCCTCCGCCGCATAGCGGTCGATCCGCGCCGGGAAGCCGTGCGGCTTCGTAACGCCGACCTGCACCGTCTCCATGCTCGAGCGGATGGGCGCGCCGGTATATTCCTCGGTAATACCGAAATCGGCGAGAATTTTCTTCTGTCCCTCGGCCTGCGCGCCTGCGTGGCTGCCCATGGCCGGGATGATGAACGGCTCTGCGCCGTGCTCGCGCACGACCTCACAGACCGTGCGGACAATGAGCGCGATGTTGGCGATCTCGCGTGAGCCCGCCGCGATGCAGACGCTCTGGCCGGGCTTCAGCTGCTCCAGTGTGCCGCTCTCCTGCATCACGCGCCGCGTCTCTGCCGCAACGTCCTCGAGCTTCGGCGCGGAGCGCGTATTCTCGACGCGGTAGAAATTCGGCACATGATCGTGCTGGAGCAGGGCTTCAAAAATGCTCATGCCTGCGGGCCTGCCTTTTCGATCAGGTATTCCGCGGGATCGACGCCGAGGTCCTGGCAGATCTTGACGATCTCGTCATAGGTCTTGTCATTGACCTTCACACCCTCCTCCGCCACGCGCGCCATGTGGGCATAGGCCTTGTCGCCGTGCGTGTAGATGCGGGTCTGGCCGTCGGCCAGCGCAGAATTGCGGATGTCCTCGAGGTACTGGCTGAAGCGCTTTTCCATCTGCTCCTTGTCGCCGAAAATGGAATAGTCGACAGCCATAAAGAAATGGCAGACCTTGTCGACATTCGGCACAACGCGGACCTCGTTGCTCGTGCGGCCGCCGGACAGGATGCCGCAGAACAGCTCGACGAGCAGGCTCAGGCCGTAGCCCTTGTGGCCACTGTTCGTCTCGCCCTCGCCGCCGACGGGGAAAATGCCGCCGAGGGACTTCGTAGCGCGGATGCGCAGGAAATCGTTCGGGTCATAGCTGGGAGAGCCGTCCGAATTCATGAGCCAGTCGCCGGGCAGGGTCTTGCCCGCCTTGGCGTAGACCTCCATCTTTCCGGCAGGTACCACGCTCGTGGCCATGTCGAGATGGAACGGATGCGGCGTGCCCGGCATGGAGACGGCGATGGGGTTCGTGCCCATCATCGGCTGCTTGCCGAACGTCGGCACGACGAGGGCCTCGGTGTTCGTCATGGAGATGCCCAGCAGGCCCTGATCGGCAGCCATCTTGGCATAATAACCGGCGATGCCGTAGTGGTTGGAGTCGCGGACGACAACGATGCCGACGCCGGCCTTCTTCGCCTTGTCAATGGCCATCTGCATGGCGGCGACAGAGACGGGCTGGCCGATGGCATCATGCGCGTCGATCACGGCGGAGACGGGCGTTTCGCGGACGATCTCACTCTTCGCGCCGCGCTTGATGCGGCCGATCTCCAGAGAATGCGTATAAAGCTTCATGCGCTGCACGCCGTGGGACTCGATGCCCATGCGGTCAGATGCCAGCAGCACGTTGGCAATGTCCTCACAGTCGGAGCGGCTGTAGCCATTGCGGGTAAAAACTTCCACGGTCAGGTCCCAGAGACGCTGATCATCAAAATAACGGTATCCCATAGTTGATTCCTCCTGTATTTAGCCGCCGAGATAGGTCTCGCGGATCACGTCGCTCTGAATCAGTTCACTGCTCTTGCCCGAGTGGGCGATGCGGCCGTTTTCCAGCACATAGCAGCGATTGGAGATTGAAAGCGCCATATAGGCGTTCTGCTCGACAAGGATGACGGGCAGCTTTTTCACCGAATTGATATTGTGAATGACGTCGAACACATCGTCGACGATGACGGGGGCCAGGCCAAGGGACGGCTCGTCAAGCATGACCATGGACGGGTCACTCATCAGGCCGCGCGCAATGGCCAGCATCTGCTGCTCGCCGCCAGACATGGAACCGGCCTTCTGCTTTAGGCGCTCCTTCAGTCGCGGGAACATGGTGTACATCTCCTCGAGCTTCTCGTTCATCTGCGCAGCCGTGTAGGAGCGGCAGTATGCGCCCATCTCCAGATTTTCCAAAACGGTCATGTTCGGGAAGACCTCGCGGCCCTCTGGAACATAGGCAATGCCCGCCTTGCAGATCTTGTGCGCATGCATGCGGTTGAGCTTTTTCCCGTCGAACGTCACCTCGCCGCGGCCCATGTGGACCAAGCCCATGATGGTCTTCATCATCGTGGACTTGCCCGCGCCGTTTGCGCCGATGACGGAGACGATCTCGCCGGGGTAGACATCGACGTTGATGTCATAGAGCACCTGCACCTTATCATAGTAGGAGCAGACGTTTTTCAGGCTTAAAATCGGTTCCATACTCATTCCTCCGTGCGGAAGCGGTCGCCCAGATAGGCCTTGACGACCTGCGGGTCATGCTGGATCTCCTCCGGTGTGCCCTCGGCGATCTTGCAGCCGAAGTTCAGCACCGTGATGCGATGGCTCAGGTTCATGACGACGTCCATGTTGTGCTCGATGAGGAACAGGTCGATGCCGCTGTCATAGACCTTGCGCAGGATATCCACAAACTCGCGGCGCTCACTCGGGTTCAGGCCCGCGGCGGGCTCGTCGAGCAGGATGAGCTGCGGCGTCGTCATCAGCGCGCGGCCAAGCTTGCAGACCTTCTGGCGGCCATAGGCCAGATTGTCGACGGTCTCGTTGCGCAGATGATACATGCCGATGGAGTCGAGCACCTCGCACGCCTTCTCGCGCAGGACGCGTTCCTCGCGGTGGCTGCCGCGCAGGTCGACGATGAAGCGGAGCATGTTGTGGGAAACATCCTTCTGGCCGCCCATCATCACGTTCTCCAGCACCGTCATGGAGGAAAACAGTTTCTGGAACGTTCGGCCGACGCCCGCCTTGACGGTCTCAAAGGTCGGCTTGCCGGTCAACAGCGTATCGCGGAACCAGATCTGGCCGGACGTAGGCGGAATGACAGAGTTGATGAGGTTCAGCGTCGTGGTCTTGCCGGAGCCGTTCGGGCCGATGAGGGCATGGATCTCGCGCTCCTGCACGTCAATGGAGAGGTCATTAACCGCAACAAGGCCCTCGAAGCGCTTGACGAGATGCTCAATTCTTAATGTGGTCGCCATCCGCCGTACCTCCCTTCTCCATAGCCGGTGCGCCGGCCCTGCGGGCGCGCAGCCTGTTCCATTTTTCGCGGATCGGAGCCGCCAGCGAGACGATGCCCTTCGGCAGGAAGAGCGCGCACAGCAGAACGGCCGTGTAATAGACGAAATAATAGTACTTGCCGAGGAAACGGAGCAGCTCCGGCAGCAGCGTGATGATCACGGCGCCGATGACATTGCCGAACACCGAGCCGATGCCGCCGACCATGAGCATGATGACAAAGTTCGTGGACAGGTCCACCGTAAAGGACTCGGGGTTGATGTAGCCGATGAGGTGGGCATAGAGTGCGCCCGCGAAGCTGCCGAGCATGGCGGCCAGCGTGAACGCACGGATTTTTACCTTGGCGACGTCGATGCCGCAGGACTCCACGGCGTCAATGTTGTCGCGCACGGCCTTGAACTCGCGGCCCCACTTGGAATTGACGATGCGCCAGGCGAACCATACCACAAGAATGGCCACGATGAGGACCATGTAGTAATACGGGATCGTCCCCTCCACGCGGTAGCCGAAGAAGTTATAGCGCTCGATGCCGCGCAGGCCCTGTGCGCCGTTCGTCACGCCCTTCATGTTGTTCAGGAGCATGCGGATGATCTCCGTGAAGGCGATGGTCGTCAGGGAGAGGTACACGCCGCGCAGGCGCAGGCTCGGATAGCCGAGTGCCTTGCCGATGAGCCAGCCGACGCACAGCGCCGCCACAAGGCCGAGCCACGGAGAAACGCCGAGCTTCACATTCAGCAGACCGGAAACGTAGGCGCCCATGGCGAACATACCGGCCGTGCCGAGGTTCATCTGGCCGGTCAGGCCGGTGATGAAGTTCAGGCCGCAGACCGCGATCAGATAGATCAGGATCTGACAGGCGATGGTCATATAGTATTCATTCCGGATCATCTGCGGCAGCAGGGCTGCGATCACGGCAGCGATCAGCAGCGGCAGCAGCCGGAAGATCAGCTTTTGTTCCTTTTTCATGCGGCAGCCCCCTTACTTATTTTTCTTCCCGAGGAGGCCCTGCGGACGGAACAGCAGGAACGCAACCAGAAGAACAAAGGCCACAACATCCTTATAGACCGACGGCAGGATCATGGAGGCGATATTCTCGACGATGCCGAGCACAAGGCCGCCCGCGATACAGCCGGGCATGTAGCCGAAGCCGCCCAGAACGCCCGCTGCAAAGCCCTTCAAGCCGATCATATTGGACATGGTGGAGCTGACATTGTACAGCGGCACAACCAGGATGCCGATGCAGCAGCAGATCACGGTACTGATGGCGATGGTGATCGCCATATTGCGGTTGACGTCGATGCCGACGATCGAGGCCGCCGTGCGGTTCTGCGCCACGCAGCGCATGGCCTTGCCGGGCTTGGTCTTCTGCAGGTAGAACTGCAGCAGTGCAACGATGACGATCGCGGCGATGATGAGAAACAGGTTGGATTTTGAGATAACGGCATTGCCGATCTGGTAGGTGCCGGACATGAAGTCCGGGATCGTAAAGGCGTTGCCGCCCCAGATCAGGCAGGCGCCCTCCATGATGACCTTGCCGAACATGATCGTGGCCATAATGGTGAAGATCATGGACTTCTGCTTGCGCAGGGGGATGAAGATCAGATAGGCCACCAGAATGCCGAACACCGCCATCAGCAGCAGCGAGGCGATCGCACTGACCACGGAATTCCAGCCGAGGCCCAGCACGAACATGCCCGCATAGATGTAGGCGCCCAGCGAGACCATTTTGTCATGGCTGAAGTTCAGAACGCCGGAGGCGTTGTAGATCAGCGTGTACTCGATGCCGATCAGCGCATAAACAAAGCCCATGGCGATGCCGCTGATCACAAGCTGGATGATCGTCCAAATCATAAACAAGTCTCCTATGAGAGTCTCCGAGCCGGTCCGGTGCGCCGAATTGCCGCCGGGACCGGCTCGAAAGGTTCCTTATGATAGGGGACAGAGCGTATTGGCGCTCTGTCCCGGATACGCGTGGGAGATGGGGCTTAATCCATGGTGACCTGATCCTGATAGGACGGCACCAGATTCTTCATCACGCCGATGATGGCGGTGTGGGCAAGCTCACGCTTGTCGTTGGCCGTGTATACACCGTAGAGCGTGTCGAGGTTGATGGTCTTCAGGGCCTCGCAGAGGTCAGCAGACTCCAGAGAGGTCGCGCGCTTGGCAGCGTCGGCAAAGGCATAGACGCCGTTGTAGTACGTTGCGGCATAGATCTCCGGCGTGGAGCCGTACTTCTCGTCATAGTTCTTCGAGAAGGTCTGAACGAGCTCAGAGGGGTTCTCGGCGATGAAGTCGGTCACATAGTTCCAGCCCTCGATCCACTCGGCGTTGCACAGGGAGTAGACCTGCGGGGTCGCGATGGTCGTGGAGCTGATGACGGGCATGTTCAGGCCCTGCTCATAGAACTGGCGGGCAGCCAGGGCGCACTCGTCGTCATGGGCCCACATGATGACCACGTCGCAGTTCTCTTCCTTGACCTTGAGGATCTGCGTGCTGAGGTCTTTATCACCGGCGTTGTGGCCGGCTTCGTAGTATTCCACACCGTTGGCATCGCACCACTTCGTGATGGTGTGCATCGCGCCGGAGCCGTAGTCATCGCTGCAGTAGAAGATACCGATCTTCTTGGCGCCGTAGTTGGAGACGGCATAGGACGCCGCGACCTCCGCCATGATGGTGTCGGAGCAGCGCAGACGGTGGAAATAGGGATTGTCGATGTTGTCAGTCAGAGCGGCGCTCGTTGCACCGATGAGGAGGGGGATCTTGCCGGTCTGGACGTTCTGGTCCATGGCCAGTGCGAGGGAGCTGAGCATCGGGCCGACGATAGCGACGACCTTCTGGCTCTGGAGCTTGTTATAGGCGTTGATGGCCGTGTCGGCCTTGCCGCCGTCATCCTCGATGACGAGCTCGATCTGCTTGCCGTTGATGCCGCCAGCAGCATTGATTTCTTCCACGGCCATCTTGGCGCCCTGCTGGGCATAGCCGCCGTTCGTCTGGGAGTTGCCCGTCAGGGAGCAGAGGATGCCGAGCTTGATGGTATCGTCACTGCCGCCCTTGCCGCAGGCGGTGAAAGCAAATACCAGCGAGAGTACGAGGACCAGCGCGATCAGTTTCGAAAACTTCTTCATTTCATGACGCTCCTTTTATTCTCTTGATAGTGGGGTCTGGGATCATTGCCTGCAAGGGGTATCCCCCGCGCCGGAGAAGCGGGGTTCGACTCTCCGGCGCGGGGTGTGAGAAAGGTGATGACTTACTTAATGAGGTTGGTCGCCTTGATGGTGACGTCCATGTCGGCCAGCAGAGCGTCGACCTTCTTCTTCTCCTCGGGCAGCAGGTCGCCCAGCGGCATACGGGGCAGACCGGCGTCGAAGCCGAAGCACTTGAGGACATACTTGAAGACCTCGTGCCAGTGCGGATCGTTGTTGCTGTAGGTGATGAAGTAGTCGATGAAGTCCTGCATCTTGTCCCACAGCTTGCGGGCGGCCGGAGCATCCTGCTGCACGGTGCAGAGGTTGAACAGGTCGACGCAGAACTTCGGGAAGATGCCGGGCAGGCCGGACAGCCAGCCGTCAGCGCCAGCGAAGAAGGCGGGCAGCGGCTCGTAGTCATGGCCATAGAGAGCGGTGATGCCGTCCGGGCAGTAGTGCTTCATGCCCTGGATGTAGCTGGCGCGGCCGTCAGCCAGCTTCACGCCGTTGATGATGCCCTGCTCTGCCAGCTCCTTCAGCTCGATCGGCTCGAACTGATAGCCGCAGAAACGGGGGTTATTGTAAAGGATGATGTCGAAATCATCGCCGACAGCCTCGCGGAGCTTCTTGAAGTGGTTTACGACGGCTCTCTTGTGCGGGATGAGGTAATACGGCATGATGACCAGCGCGCCCTCGGCGCCGCACTTCTGTGCGAACTTCGTCATCTCGATGGTCTGCGCGGTGCCATACTTGCCGGTGCCGGGATAAACGGGGACCTGATGGTCGACGAACTTCACGAGGCACTCGATGATCTTCTTCTGCTCATCGTCGCTCATGGAGATGTTCTCACCGGTGGAGCCGGTCACGGAGAGGCTGTGTGCGCCGCAGTCCAAAACCCACTGGATATAGCGCTCGGTCTCTTTCTGGTTGAAGCTCTCGTCAGCATTCCAGAAAGTCATCACGGCAGGCATAACGCCGGAACCCTTGGTCTTACGCATGGTGCTCATATTTCTTCCTCCTGATAGACTTGTCGTCTTTTCTGAATTGGTTTTCATCTATCATCAGCGAGGCCTGCCGTGCACAAAACAGGTCTACGTTGACTGCTCATTTTCGCGGATATTGCGGATGATCTGCTCCTCCACATACCGCACATGGGTGGTGATGGAACTGACGAGGGCAGCGCGGTCGAGGCGGCGGAGGGCGTTGCAGATCATCCTGTGGTGATCGACGGCCTCCTGCGAAACAACTGCCACGCCCTTGAGGTTCAGGTAATTCAGCGTGACGCAGTTATTCTGCACGCGGCTGTACAGCTCCGTCATGTAGGAATTGCGCGCGCAGGCGACGATCATACGGTGCAGCTTCATATCCGCCATACTGGAGCGGTAGCTGTCGCCGCTCTCCTGCGAGCGGCTGCATTCCTCCTCGCACTCGGCGATGCGGTAATCCATTGCGGGCTCGCCGATGTCGCAGATGAGGTTTGCAGCGCCGACCTCAAAGAACAGGCGCATCTCCATCATATCCCGCACACGCCGTTCGTCCGCGGCGGGGAAAAAGAACTTACCGGTCGGGGAGGTCTCCACAATGCCGTCCGTGGCCAGGCGCTTGAGGGCCTGGATGACCGGCGTGCGGCTGATCTCATACTGTTCGCAAAGACGTTCGATCTGCACCTGCTCGCCGGAATGGAACTTTCCTTCAAAAATGCTGGAGAGGATCTGTTCGTAAACGGCCTCGTCCAAATTGCGCTTCAGGCGAAATGTGTTCATATCATACTTCCTCCAGTTTTATCATCACGAGCGATCTGCTGTTTATGCTGTATAGAAGTATTGTAGCCGCCATTCAATCTCCCGTCAATATTAAATTCATTTTTGCGCTTTCCACAAATCGGTGGTTCGTTTTTCTGGCTTCATTATACACCCTGAACAAGTTTTGTCAATCCCGAAATTTAATTAAAAATTCAGTTTTCTGTTTTGCACAATACGTGGGCGTATTACTTGTGCATTTTGCATGTTATTCCATCCGGTTACGAAATTCGATCCGTTTTGACCGATTTCCGCAGCACAAAAAGCCCCACACGCGCCGGAACAGGCGTGTGCGGGAAATGAGGACGCTGCCGTTCTGCAAGACTGGTCGCTCCGGCCGCAATGCCGCAAAAGCAGGCACAGCATATGAAAAAACGGGCAGGTCAGATTCGTTGACCTGTCCGCTTCAGACTGCCAAAAAATCTGCCTAGCCGCAAGTCTCGGAGGGAAGGAAAGTGTGAAAGACTAACTATTAAAAGTCAAGCCCGAAATGCG
>OIWP01003953.1_pt1 | contig 11337 bp, 11 predicted proteins | sample 1587661 | NCBI WGS metagenome assembly OIWP01 (sample SAMEA3888899, study PRJEB22519) | human gut metagenome | biome: human gut; feature: human-associated habitat; material: faeces | place: Denmark | collected 2010 | reverse complement strand
ATGGAGGCTGCTTCTACGGTGCGTTCTTCCATGCCGACTTTTTCACGGCGGCGAGTCTGCGGATTGTAGTCCCATTTCGGAGTGGTGTAGGTGTAAGGGGTGGCTTTCATCGCTTTATTTGCGCCATCCAGTACAGGCAGCCACATTTCGTGCGAAACGCCCTCAATCGTGACCGAGGTATACACCATGAAGCCGGTTATGGGGTCATAAACATAGGGTAGGCCGTTGAATTTCTTGACCTCATAGCTGGCAGCGGGATACAGTTTTTTCACCTCTGCCCAGGCATACGCCCAGCTTACATATTTCAGCTCGGTATTGCCGGACTTCTTGACTTCCAGATGATCTTTGAAGTCGATAGCGAATAATTTTACGAACGGATTTTCTGTAGCCATAATCAAACCTCCAAGAAAAAAGGCGGCAGAGAAGCTGCTCTCTGCCGCCATACAATTATGCCGCATGAACGATGGTAAACCTGCGGCTGCTTACATTTTTGCTGTATTGGTTGAAAATGTCCGGCTGCTCTTTCCGCAGTCGCTGAGAATCCACACGCTTGCTTTCGGAGGATATCCACGATACCTTATAGCCCGGTGCTGTGCCATAGGCGGCATCCTGCATTTGCAGCTTGACCTGCTGCTCGATAGCCGTTTTCTCCTGTTCCATCTGCTCGATTTGGTCGGAAAGCTCCTGCCGCTTATCCAGAAGTCCATGCAGAGCACTCAGGTCAGCGGTCTTATCCCGGTCGTCTACCTCATACATCTGGTTGATCTGCTGGGTGTCACAATCGCAACCGTTGGGTGCAGGGGGAATCTGGGGCACAACATGGTTCGTCCAGAAAAGCTCTTCCTTATCAATGAGATCAGAAAGCACCTGCTTATCTGTCACGATCTTGTGGATCACCAGCTCTTTGCCGAAAATCAGAGCTGCCACATACCAGCAGTCGAAACCGCTGACGGCTAAGTAGTGGTCAACCTGCGCCAGATAATGAGCCGGGATTTTCCCATCAGCCCACTTGTCCGCAGAAAAGGGCGAAACCGTTTTGCACTCCAATCCTGCTTTCTGTCCAACGATCAGGCGGTCGAAGTCCGCCAGAAGCAGCGGATGTTCCTCACTCTGATAGATAGCATTTGCACGGCGCACCTTCAGACCGGTTGCTTCGGTGAAGCGCTGTGCCACATAATCTTCCAGATCGCGTCCCTGGCGCATAGCCTCATTATCGATGTTCTCAATAGTTTCGCTGTTTTTGTCGCAGTAAACCTGAAAAGCAGAACGATAGGGATTTACACCCAGAATGGCACCTGCATCGGTGCCGGTAATACCGCACTTGCGGTAGCGGAGCCAATCCTCTTTGGACAGGTTCGAAGTTGAAATCAATCTTTTCATGCGCTTTGCATCCTTTCTCTCATAATTGATTCGGTAATGATGAAGTCGTATTCCACCAAGTCTTTCATGATCGTGGAAAAGTCGCTGGCCAATGAATGGCAAGAGCCAACCCACAGGTCATAAAGAAAATCCAGAATATTATTTTGCACCCTGAGATGGTTCCAGTAGCGCTCCTCCAGTCTGCCCTCGGATTCCAAAACAATAATGGCGGTGCTGATGGTACTTTTCATCGTGATCTCATAAGCCATGGTAACGCTGATTTCAGAAGCACTCTTCTCAACGTTGTCAAAAAATTCCGTGAATTCCTTGAAAATGCGGTTATTTACATCATTCATGGCTTGCTCCTTTATGCTGCTGCCAGCACCATCTTGTAAGCCTTGTCGATCATGGGGTTGCCCTCTGCGGTGCGCAGGAACAGGTTCTCGTTGTAGTTTTTGGTCTTGCGGAGAGGATCTGCGTGGGTGGCAAAATCGGAGACTGCGTTGATAAAGCGCCAACCGTTTTTGCCGACCCATTCCAGATCCGGTGCGTTATAATAGCGAGCCTTCAGATCTTCCTGCAGGCGCAGGTTATTCTTCCGCTGGCAATCGGACAGGTCCTCAGAAATCGGGAAAAACTCATTGATGAACTCCTGCACCTTGTGATCGGATAAATCGATGTGAGCCATCTCTTCGCCACGGTTGCCGAGTTCAATCATATAGTTGCTGGCCAGCTGCAGGGTTTCACGGGCATCCTGCACGCGGAGCAGAACATTTTCGGTGTGGCGTGCAGTCCAGCTGCGCTTTGCTGTATTCAGCGCAAGGTTCAGAGTATTCTGGCAGACCACACGGATTGGAGTCATGGCCACTTTCACACCAGAACTGCCGTCATGACTGTTGAAGATCACAAGATATGGTACTACTTGATCTCCAGCAATAAGATATTTCCTCGGAAGCCTTGCCAACATCCAGACCTTTCTGCCGCCCTGCAGGGAACCGGCAGTTTCATAAGTGACACCTTCACCCAGCAGATCATCGGTGAACTGGAATGCTTCCTCATTCTGGACAATGCGGTAGCGATCAGATACCACGCCTAGAACAGCATCATCGGTGCTGCGGACATTTGCGCGATAGCCGGGGATCATAGCACCCGTGCCGGAATAGATATTGCGGCTCTCCACCTGCCAATCCAGACCGGCCAGTTCCAAGGCTTCACGGCTTGCAGGGGCATCCATGATGATCCGGCCAAGGCCGTGCCAAGGGGTCTCACGGACAGAGAACATCGTTTCAACATTTGCGGGCATAGTAAAATCTCCTTTTCAGTGTGTTTTGCTCAATCGTTGTTTTCCATTTCTTCAGCGATGCGGACGAGGACTTCCACCAGGACGGTGCCAACCTCTTTGAAGATTTCGGACCAAAAGTTCATAATGCTTTCTCCTTTCTGCGCAGCTGCGCTTTAAAATACGATGGTAATAATGATAGTGATGGTGCGGAATAACAAAATGCTCACCTCCAGACATAAAAAAGCCCCTGAGTCTTTCGACTCAGAGGCTTTGAATCATGATTATTATATCTGGGTGAAAAATGGAAATTTGAGAAAGTTATAGATTGGAATTTTACTACATACAGTAGAAAATAATGTGTTAGTCGAATAATTAGATTTGGGTAAGATTATCATCGACAGTTGCAGCCGTTGCAACACCATTGGTAGATACAAATGCCGTATCAGGTAATGCAGGGATTGCCGGAACCGGGAGCGTTCCCATTGCAGGAGTATCATGTGTCTGCTGCGGAACAAGTACTTCTGGATAAGTAGGCATGCTCTTAAAATCGCAAACTATGCGCTCACCTTTTGGGATACACTACCCCCGTTCAACAATGAAGAAGAAACCAGGCTGCTTCTTAAAATGCAATCCAGAGCAAATGAGCGGATCACTGCGACTGCAACAGCGTTGCGGAACGGTCTAATTGCACTGGCTGACCAAACATTTCCCGGGGTAGCGTAGCCCATAAAACGTTCAATGCGGGATTTATCGATCGTAAAAATCTGTTCCAGAAGAATCATGGACGGTTCTTCAAAAGCCGGGTTGGAATCCACCAGCACATGGGTAGGCTGGTTTTTCTTCTTTGAAATACCAAACGAACATTGCCGGCATATCCAAGATACGTTTTACCCGCCCTGCAATTTCCCTTATAATAGCACCGCAGTCTTGAAACGGCTGCAACATTCCCATATCACAAAGGAGGCTTTCCGGTATGGGACAACGGCAAAGTGAGATCATCAAAAATCACATGGAAGTCTACTGGCACGACTATGCGTCGGCCAGCAAGGGCGTCCCCATTACCGAGGCGGGGCTTGTGGAAAAAGCCTCCGTCATTGGACGCACCGGGCTGATGCTGCTGGAATGCGGCACCGGCGCATGGCGTGTCCGAAGCTCCATGAACACCCTTTCGCGGGAGCTGGGAGTCACAACAACAGCGGACATCGGCCTGTTGTCCATTGAGTTCACCTGCTTTGATGGTGACCAGTGTTATACCCAGTCACTCTGTCTGACAAACACGGGCGTGAATACCTCCCGGCTGAACCGGCTGGAGCATTTCGTCAACGACTTCGACCGGGAAGGAAAATTTATGACCGGCGAAGAACTGCACAGCCACCTCGATGAGATCGAGCGCATCCACGGCTTGTATTCGCCCATCGCACTGGGCTTTGCAGCTGCACTGGCCTGCGGCTGCTTCACCTTTCTGCTTGGCGGCGGCATTGTGGAAATGCTGTGTGCCTTCTGCGGTGCAGGCATCGGCAACTTTGTACGGTGCAAGCTGACAAAGCACCATTTCACCCTGTTTCTGGGCATTACGGCGTCGGTCTGTTCAGCAAGCCTCGTGTATGCCATCCTGCTGAAGCTGGCAGAGGTGCTGTTTGCCGTATCGGCGCAGCACGAGGCGGGGTATATCTGCTCCATGCTCTTCATCATTCCGGGCTTTCCGTTCATTACCAGCGGCATCGACCTTGCCAAGCTGGATATGCGCTCCGGGCTGGAACGTCTGGCCTACGCCGTCCTCATCATTCTGGTGGCAACCATGACGGCTTGGATCATGGCACTGCTGCTGCATTTGCAGCCGGTGCAGTTCCCTGCCCTGAGCTTGACACTCCCGGAAGAGATCGTGTTCCGGCTGCTGGCAAGTTTTGGCGGTGTGTTCGGCTTTTCGCTCATGTTCAACAGTCCCCGGAACCTGGCAGTCTGCGCCGCCCTTATCGGTGCGGTAACGAACACGTTCCGGCTGGAGCTGGTGAGCCTTGCGGGCTTTCCGCCCGCTGTTGCAGCGTTTCTGGGCGCACTGCTGTCCGGACTGCTGGCCTCCTGCCTGAAGAGCGCCGCCGGTTATCCCCGCATCTCCGTCACCGTGCCGTCCATCGTTATCATGGTACCGGGACTGTATTTCTACCGTGCCATCTATAATCTGGGCATCCTGTCTCTGATGGACTCCGCCACATGGTTTGCAGATGCCATTCTCATCATCGTGGCACTGCCGTTAGGGCTGATCTTCGCCCGTATTGTCACTGACAAGACTTTCCGTTATTGCACCTGATGTGCAGCATTTCCATTCTCCCATATAAGGCAAAACGCAGCGAATCTTTTAACGGTTCGCTGCGTTTTGTTTTGCTGTGATGCACTTATAAAGGGAGTTCGTTTACAGGGCGTTTACTCGCCGTAAACGATCTTGGTAGCAGTTTCCACATGGCGTTCCAGCCGGTCGGCAAAGTGTTCCAGCGGCAGAAAAACGCCAAGTTCATCGTAGCGGGTTCCGCCGTCCTTGAGCGTATCCTGTCCATAGTAGACCACGGAACGGGGCAGTGCGTGCTGCAGCTTCATCTGGATATCCCAGACGGTGGAGTAGGCCTCCGCTTCCGTTACCTTCTGCTTCACGGTGTCCGGCAGTTCGTAGATCAGCAGCAGCCCCAAATGCTGGTTGTAGTGGTACTCCACCACATCCATCGAGCCTTCGTCGTAGCCGTGATACTTGCAGTAGCCGCTGGCAAGGTACATTTTTACCTTTTCCTGCTTCTGGAACACCCGGATGAACCGGTCGTATACTTTGCTGCTCACGGCAAATTTGTTGTTCGGCAAAAGAACGCCGGCATCATCCGTCAGGATCACCGGGTTCGGCTGACCATCGGCGTTGAATTTGAACGGGATCAGGGCAGCGTTCCGTAGCAGGTCAAACATACTGTGCTGGCAGATCGCCATCAGAAAGGCAGACAGATCCTTGTTCTCGTAGGCATTGAACAGTGCTGCGGCAAACTGCTGTGCACTCACGGCCGGCGCATCCAGTACGTCTGCCATGTCCAGCGAGTCGTTGAAGGTATCCATCAGGCGGTGGCAGGCTTCTGGATTTTTCAGGATCTCCCCGAACAGTGCCTCTGCCTTTTCTTCTCTTGGAAATATCGTTGCCATCAAAAAGACCCTCTTTCTGTTTATTTCCAACTACTATTATAGATTCATAATGCCCCGCTGTGAAATACTGCTTTCATATTGCTGCTATATGCAGAACACTTTTTACACATTTTCCAAGTGCCCGTATAATGGACACTACAATCATGAAATTGCACGAGGGAAATGATGGCCAGTGGTTCAGCCCGCTGCGCAAAGCTCTGAGTGCCTTTGTCACCTCCACACAGGAGCATGTCACCGGCAAGGTGCGTCTGGAACTGTACAAGGGCAACCTCATCAATGCAGGTGTTTGGTCGCCGTTCTCTCTGTATCGTGAGGACATCGCCACCTTTGCCGCAGGCGGCGACTACAAGCAGAGCGATGCCACCGGTTTCATCAGCATCTACGGTCTGCCCACCAAGGTGCAGGCTATCGTAAGCAGCGAAAAAGAAGGGGAATGAAGTAGTTTATAGCAGTTTGTGTTTTTTAATACCAGTACGTACTGGAGACCGATCGCACTGACATTGAAGGAAGCGGGCTTTTTTGTTTCCGTTGTCAATGCGATGCTGATTCACAATTTGATATTGACAATATCATTTCGTAAGAGATCAGCTTACTGTTTGTGTTGTAGTTGGTTCATTGCAGTTTCAGCTTACAACAAAAAATGAGATAGACAACCCCTCTCGGGGAAGTCTATCTCATTTTTTTCGTTGTGGCTATTTTGCAATGGCCCCTTCATTTTTGCTTGTTTCCGGTGAAAGCTGCGGCGCGGGAATGTTCCATTCAGCGGGCCTTCTTGGGGTCGCTTTCGTCCGGGGTGCTGCCGCTGCCGGAGTTCAGAATCGCCACGAACTGCTGCAGCTGCTTGAGGGAGCTGACACCCAGTTTGTCGTAGATGTTCTTGTTGTGGAAGCGCAGGGTGCTGTCCTTGATGTCCAGCTGCTGCGCGATCTCCCGGGTACGCAGCCCGGCGGCGTAGCCGTCAAAGATGCGGCGTTCGGTCTTGGTCAGGGTGGGAATGCCCGCCAGAAAGGTCTGGAATGCATCGGGCACCGATTCGTTGCGGCACACGTCTGCCAGCCGGGAAAGCTCGGTCTGCATCTGCTGACGCTCCATCTGCAGCTCGTCCATCCGCCGCCGGGATTCCCGCCGGTCCTCCTCGAACTGCCGGAACGCCGGCGAGAGGATGCGCCGGTGGAAGTTCATGCAGCAGAACACCACGAAAAAGGCGATGAACAGGCCGATGAGCAGCATCTGCAGATTGCCGGAAAAGACCAGTCTCCGGTAGTCTGCCATGGGGATGCACACCGCCAGCCGGTAGGACTGGCTCTCGCTCAGGCGGCACAGCTGGGAGATGCCCGCATAGTCGCTGTCGGGGCCGGTCAACTGGGTCAGCCCGCCGCCCATGCTGCGCAGCACCAGCGTGTTCCGGGGAGCATGGTAGTAGCCGCCGGTGGTGCCGCTGCTGAGGGAGGCATCGGCGGCAAGGCCGTCCCCCGCCGGGGCCAGCAGGCAGCTCAGCCGGTCAAAGCCGGTGGGCTGGGCAAAGTTCTGCTTGAAGTAGCTCTCGCTGATCTCAAAGCCGCACAGCCCGTACATCGTGCCGTCCCGCCCCCGCAGGGGCAGCAAAAACAACTGCACCTCCTCTGAGGTGCCGGGCAGCTCGAACCGCTCGGTCAGCGTGTAAGACTGGTACAGCGGGGCGCTGCCGGGGGTCATCCAGCGGTCGTAGTCCGGGAACTGGTCGGTCTGGAACTCCATGCGCCACTTGCGGTGGGGCATTACGCTGTGGTCCTTGCCCACCTCCGCACTGCCCCGGTACAGCAGCAGGGGCACGGTGGGGGTGTCGGCACCGCTTTTCTGCACATACAGCCCGGCGCGGGAATGCTCTGCCCCCTCCATGCGGGTGTTGACAGTGGCGTCCAGCAGCACAAAGGCACCGGAGCAGCTGGTCTGACGCAGGCTGCGGCACAGCGGCTCAATCATCTCTTCCTCCAGCGCGTTCAGCACCTCGGGAGAGTCGTTCAGCTGGGCAAAGGACATCTGCCGCAGAGCAAGCTCCTTGTCCACCTCTGCGCTCATGTCCTCGGACAGGTTCACGCCCATGACCGCCAGCTGGTCAAAATAGCGTTCCATATCGTTCTGGAACACCGAAAACTGGATCTCCATGCTGCGGGTGATGTCCTTTTTGGTGTTGTGCAGACTGGCAAACAGGAACAGCGCCGCACCAAAGGTCAGCACCAGCAGCACCACCAGCAGCAGGCAGGGCCACAGCAGCCGGGAACTCATGGAACTCTGGCGGATCTTCTCACGTTGCCGGGCAAAAAAGTGCATCAAAGTCCCTCCTTTCCGGCTGAGCGGCAGACTCAGGCATTGTCACACAGCAGCTGCCATGTTTCCTCGGCAAGGGCTTCCAGCGTTTCGCCGTCCGCAAGGCGCTGGGGGTAGTCCTTCTGGCGCTGGCGCAGGCTGTCGTACAAGGTTTTGGCCTTGGCGTGGTACCCCACGATGCCCGGTTCGGACAGGGGGGTGTTCTGGATGCGCATTTCGTTGTAGACGTCGTACAGCCGCTGATAGCTCTGCTGCTCAAAGGGATAGTCCGCAATGGCGTCAAAGGCGGCGCTGGACACCGGCATATACCCGGTATCGGCGGCAAATTCCAGATTGCGCTGCTGCTCGGTGAGCCAGCGCAGGAACACAGCGGCGGCCTCGGCCTTTTGGTCGGTGGTCTTAAAGGCGCACAGGCCCACACCGGCCTGCGGCATCAGGGGCGTGGCGGTGCCTGCGGCGTGGGGCAGGGGAGCCAGCAGCAGGTCGGTGGGCTCGGTGGTGTTGTCCGGGTAGGTGACGAAATCATTGTAATAAAGGATGGCCGCAGAGCTGCCAAGACCCGCCAGCGTCTCGCCGGTCATCACCTGCGTGTTGGAGTACAGGTCCGAGATCAGAATATCGCCCTGCACCAGCGCCCGGGCAAACTCCATCCACGAGGCGCGGAAGGTCTCGTTGGTCAGATCGTACCAGCTGCCCTTGTACAGCTCGCCGCTGCCCTGCTCCAGCGCGTTCAGCTCCACCAGACGCAGGGGGTAATCCAGCGCGCAGAAGGGCTTGCCCTGCGACCACTGCCGGTAGGCACCCGCCATTTCAAAAAAGCCGTCCCATGTGGCAAGGGTGGAAAGCTGCGCCCCGGTGTCCGCCGCAAACCGGGCGTACTGGGAGCCGTTCAAAAAGATGAGCTGGGTGGATTTGGACACCGGGAACACCACCTGCTTCCCGTCAATGATGCCGTCCTGCACAAAGTCGGGCACATAGGCCGCCATGTCCTCGGCGGTGAACCAGTCATTCCAGTCCACAAGGTTCTCAATGCCCAGAGCGCTGGCGTCCGCGGAATGGGCCGAGAACAGGTCCGGCAGGTCCAGCGTGCCGGGCTTGCCGGCCTTGGCATCCTGCAGCTGGCCGCCGATGGCGGCACTGTTGGTCATGTTGGTCACGTTGAGCAGGATGCCCTTCTCTCTGCCCACCGTGTCGTTGAACTCGGTCAGCAGGCGGTTCATGGGCGAGTCGGCCTGTTCGCCGTACACATGCCAGATGCTGAGCATGGTGGGGTCCTTGGGCGAGAGCAGGGTCTTGCTGCCGCCGCAGCCCGCAAGCGCCAGACCGGGGACGAGCGCCGCAAGCTTCAAAAATGTCCTTCGTTCCATTTTTCATGATTCCTTTCCACACATTGCAGCCAGAGGGGGAAAACCGGCACAGGCAGGGCTGCAGCTGCCTGTTTTGGTGGGAAACACCCCAAAATCCCCCCAATTTTGGGCTTTTTGGGGGGATTTTTTGAGGGGGAAGCCCCAAAACCCCAAAAATTTTTTTGGAATTGCCCCCCCAAAAACGGCTTTTCTGAGGGGGCAATTTTTTCCCGGGTATGGTACAGTACAACCAGAAAAAGTCCTGCGCCGGTGCAGAAAGCCTGTCACTGTGTACAAAACGCGTCAACAGGCATCTGCGGATTCTATTCATAAGGATAGCATAAGATGGCCCGGACTGCAAGTACCGAGAACCCCCGCCCCACAAAGCCCCCCGGAAAAAAACAGGGGGGACCAACAGAAAGGAGCACCCCATGAAAAAGATGAATCGACGCGAATTCCTCACCCTTACCGGCGCAGCCGTTGTGGCGCTCTCGCTGGCAGGCTGCGGCGGCGGGTCCTCCGCACCCGCAGCACCCACCAGCAAGGAAGCCGAGCTGGTGGCAGCCATCAACAAGGTCTGGAAGAAAAAGTTTGATGCAAAGGAGGTTCTCCATGAGCAGCTGACCCTCAATCAGGATGCGGTGGACGTCATAAGTGCTTACGGGCATGTTTTTGAAGAGGCCAACGAGACACCGCATATACCGACAAAAGATGACGTAACTATGATTTCGGAGGGATCCGATAAGTTTAAGAAGAAAATGAAAAAGTATGGCAATAACTGTTTCGCAGGTATGGCCGGCGTCTCCCGACTGTTTGCCGCTAAGACGATAGCTCTGGAGGATGCGTATTCTTGCGAGGATACTGCCGTTCAGGCTTTTGTAGAGAAACTGCTGACCAGCCTTTCTAATAGCTCCAAGGCAGAGTTCATCAGCATTTATCTCCCGGTGGTTCAGGGCAAGACCTACATGACCGCTGTTGTGTTCTGGAACAAAACGGCATAAGATAACAAGACATCCCCCTGTTTGCCCCGGGCACACTCCCCCTGTGTCCGGGGCTTTATAGAAAGGAGCACCCCCATGAAACACAAATGTTTTGCTGCTGTGGTTCTGGCGGCGGCTCTCTGGCTGACCGGCTGCGGCGGCGCAGCTGCCCCCGCAGCCCCCGCAGGCTCCGGCGCAGCTTCCCAAAGCGCCGCAGCCGCAGCGGTGCAGACGGCCCAGAAGGAGCGCATCACCGACCAGTACACGCTGGAAAAGAACGTTTCGGGCGTGTGGGAGGCGGACACGGGGCAGTACATTTCCGTCCATGTGTCCGTCCATGTGCCGCAGCTGGAATGCGACAGCCCGGATGCCGCCTCCATCAACGATGAACTGAACGACATCTATGCGGCACATTTCCGGGAATATGAGGCCTACGAGGAGGCCGGACAGCCGGGCAATGAGTACCCGCAGATCGGTGTGAACTGGGATGCCTACTGGTACGGCGACTGCGTCAGTCTGGTGATGCACGACCGCTATGACAGCTCCGCCCCGTGGTATTACAGCGGCTGGTGCTTCGATTTTGCCACCGGCCAGCAGATCACCACAGCCGAGATGCTGCAGCGGATGGGTCTGGACCCGGACACCGTGCAGCAGCAGATGCAGCGGCAGGCCATGCAGACCTTTGACCGGGAGATGGCGCAGGGTGCATATTACGAGAGTTGGCGTCTCGACGGAGAACTGTCGCAAATGCGGATGGACACGCTGGAATACAATGAGCTGGAAAACCTTTGCCTGCTTTTGCCGGAGCAAAATCAGCTGGTGATCCGGAGCAGATACGGCCACGCGTCCGAAGGGGGAGGATGGCAGCAGCTGGATGTGGAGATCCCGC
>OIWP01003946.1_pt1 | contig 11350 bp, 16 predicted proteins | sample 1587661 | NCBI WGS metagenome assembly OIWP01 (sample SAMEA3888899, study PRJEB22519) | human gut metagenome | biome: human gut; feature: human-associated habitat; material: faeces | place: Denmark | collected 2010 | reverse complement strand
AGAGCTGATCCCACGCACCGATCAGGCAGCCGTTTACGAAATCCGCCGGATAGTCGGTGATCTCCATGCCGAGCGGGAAATATCCCTTGGCGGAAACGGCGGTCTGAATGTCGGTCGCGGTAACGTTGTTGGCCTGCATCAGGTCGCGCAGCGCCTGCGGGATACCTGCCGGAATGTCCGGCACGGTGCCGTCCGGTTTCGCCGGTTCGCTTACTGCCGCCTGTGCGGGTGCATCGGAAACGTCCTTACACTTATCCGGCGTTTCGTCCGAAAAATTGACCACAAACGGTTCATTCGGTTCAGTAATTGACCGAATATTTTTTTCGTCCCCGATGATATGGGCGATTCCGGCATAGTCGAACGGCATCTCGCCCGGCAGGCCGAAGCGGTTCTTGGCATCCCAGCACGGGTGATGGGTGGTGTACATCCGGCGCTCGCCGCCCTGCCCCTTGGTCTTGCCGTTCTCGGTCTTGACGGCGAACGTCTTGTAGTTGGCGAACAGCACCATGTCCGCCCACTCCTTGACGAGCGGCGCGGTCTTGGCGGACAGCTTCATCTCCCAGCGGTCGTATGCGCCGAGCTCGTCCGGCTGCTCAAATTTCCGCATCTTGGCGTGCGCCGTCACGACCACGTTCACGCCGCGCTCGACCAGCTCATTGAGCGTATTCAGCAGGCTGCCGAACTCCTCCATCAGATAGGTGTAGCCCTTGCCGTAGCCGAACTCCTCGATGCTCTTTTTCTGCGCCTTGTCGCAAACGTAGCGGCTGCACAGCAGCTCCGCCCAGTCCATCGTGTCGATGATGAGCGTGCCGCACAGGCGCGGGTCGGCAATGCACTCTTTGACCAGACCGAGCAGCATGACCCAGCTGGTCGGCTTAGGCGTGCGGGCGACGTCCATGTGCTTGGTGCCGCCCTCGGTGTCGATGAACAGCGGATTCGGGAACTGTGCGGCAAACGTAGACTTGCCGATGCCCTCCGGACCGTACACGACAACCTTGAGCGCGGTCTTCTGTTTTCCGCGGATGATCTGCATTAAAATGCACCTGCTTTCCATGTACTCTGCGGTTCGTCAGGTAAAGGCTGTTCCTCGCCCTGCACATAGCCGTCCTCGATGATGATGGAGCACTCGTCACCGGTCGAAACGCGCGTTGCGATGGCCTGTAAGCCCTCGCTCTCCAGCCACGCGCCGAACTCACGCAGCGTGCCGAGGTCCATCTGCTCCAGCTTGTCCAGCAGCACGAAGCCGCACTGCGGTTTCAGACAGCGCACAATGGCGGTCGCCACCCGCAGCTGCTCACTGCCGGACATATTATCCCATTTCTGGCCGTGATAGGTCAGTGCGCCGTCCGCAACACCGAGGCCCTCCATCGGCAGCTTGGCGCCGTCCAGCAGGGCGCGCTTGTCCTCGCGGAGCTGTTCAATTTCGGCGGTCAGGCTGTCATACTGCTGCTGATAGGCACGGGCATCCTCCTCGGCCTTTTCGCGGTTGAGGTTGTCGCGCACCTTGGCGTTGATGGTTTCGATGTCGGCAATGCTGCGCTCCAGCTCCTCGGTGCTCTCGTCCACCAGCTGCTCGGCGGTCTTGCGTGCGGTGGCAAGATCAGCCGTCTTGGCGGTGAGTTCGTCCTCGGCGGTTTGCAGCTGACGGTGCAGCTCATCCACACGCGCGGTCAGGGTGCTCACCTGCTGCTCGAGCAGGCTTGCCATCGCCCGCTTGCTCTGGTTCTCGCCGTTGCGGGCAAGGATCGCCTGCTGCTGACGGATGAGGTCACTTGCGGAGATGAGTTCGTCCGGTGCATCCGGCCAGTACGGCTGCTCTTTCGCATACTTTGCTTTCTGGTCGGCAATGCGGCCGATGGCAAGGCGCTCGTTGTACTGCTCCTGCTCTTTGCGCTCGAGCGCGGCAAGCTGTTCGCCCACGCCGATGATGCGGAGCAGCGTGTCCGCCTTTTCGCGGTCGCTCGCCTGCATAAAGCGCGGCAGATCGAGTGCAAGCTGCTCGATAAAGGCGTTCAGCAGCTGCTGTCCTGCCTTGCTGCCCGATGGATCGATGACCTTGAGGTCGCTGTTCTTGCCGCGGCGCTCGACGATCAGGCCGTTGGACAGCGTGACCTTGATGTGCGGCGGGATCGTGCTGCCCTCACGGGTCGCCATAGAGGGACGGAATCGGTCGCCGCCGAGCGCCCACGCGATCGTGTCCAGCAGCGAGGTCTTGCCCTGGTTGTTGTTCCCGCCGATGATGGTCAGGCCGGTTGCGCTTGGATGCAGCTGCACCGCACGCACGCGCTTGACGTTCTCCGCCTCGAGCGAGGTGATCTTGATGGGGTCGGTCATGGTTACTCGACCTCCTTCATCAGCTGCTTCACAAGCTCTACCGGCACGCCGCGGCGCAGCAGGTCAGCGATGTCGTCACCATTCAGCTTCTCACCCTTGCGGACGATCAGTGCGCGGCAGTGCAGATCGGGACCGCATACATCACCCCATGCCAGAGCGGCCTCGCGGCAGAGCGCGTTCATGATCTCCGTACGAAACACTTTCGCATACTCCTTGTTCTGCTTCTTGATCGTAGTGTGAATACCGGCGATTGCGTAGCTGATTTCCGCTGCAATATGCTTGATGTCGCCGGTCAGATCGACCGTAAAGGTGGGTTCGCCGTTCTTTTCCGTGCTGATAATCTTAATCATTGCTTTTCTCCTAACTTCATGTTATTATGATGGTGAATTATTTTGACTTGCCGCTGATTGGGATTGCCGTCCCGACAGCGGCTTTTTTCACGCCTTGATCTCGTCGTAGGCGATAACAGCCGCGATCTCGCAGACCTACACATCGGCGTCAGGGTGCTGCTCGATGATGTACGACAGCTTGCGGATTTCCTGCTCGATGACCGACAAAGCCTTGCGCCAGCAGGCAGCCATCTTGTTGAAGTCGTCCACCCGACCGACCACAGCGTCAAACGCCGTGAAGATTATGCGGTCGAAGGCTTCATCGGACACATATAATTTAGGCACCGGAGCGGCAACAAGTATGTCCTCATCGTCCGGCGGTTCAGTCGTCGGCGGTTCTTCGACCTGCTCCGGCGTCTTGCCGCCGGTCCGCTGCCGTGCTGCCATGGCGGCCAGCTTGGTGATGACCTTATCGCGGGATACGCCCAGCGCCTCCGCGATCTCATTCGCAGACTTGCCCTCGTCGCGCAGCGTTGCCAACTGCTCGAGCTGCTCATCCGTCCAGCGGAAGTACGGGCGCTTGCTCGGCTTGATGCCGCGGCCGTGCTTTGCGGTGTCCTCTACGCCGAACTCGGATGCGACCGAGGCGAGGGTTTCTGCGAAGTTGTTGTTAGACATAGGGTTTCATCTCCTTTTTCATTCCGTGCCGACACCCTCGGCCATGAACTTCTCGAACGCGGCCTTGGGAATAATGCAGTGAACGCGCCCGCTCGGCTGGCGGTACGCGATGCCGAACGGCACCTGCTTGGTGCGGATCAGGTTGCGCAGCGAGTTAGGGTTCATGCCCAGACGTTGTGCGCATTCTTTTGCAGTGTAGGTTTCACGCTTGTCCGTCATGTGAATTCTCCTTTCTTATGTGATAAACTTAGCTGCCATCCGTGCAATGCAGATCAGAGCAGCCAAACCGATGTAAAATACTGCACAGAACATGTCGATAGGCTGATGGAACAGCCTGTTCTTCAACGGGTGAATCTGCACCAGAATGAGCATCGCCCATAAAGCAGTGTCCGATAGGAGGTAAATCATGAAGCATCACCACCCTTCTTGATGGGTTCTCGTACATGCTTTCTTGTTTCCAGCTCGTATTGCGTCGTTTCTACATAAAGCAGCATATCTCGCTCATCAAATTCCTTGAAAATGTATTTTGACAGCGCAATAGCTGATTGGGCATCGCCCTTTCTTGCTGCCGCCGCAAGGCATTCATGCAGCAACCGCAGCACCGAGTAGCGAATATTATCCGTGGACGAAATGCGCAGTATTTGTTTCTGTTCTGCCATTTTATCGGTTCTCCTCCGAATTGCTGTCATCGAGCGCTCGTCGTACGGCCTTTGCCAGATTGTCTAAGGCACGCCAGCGCAGGAACTGATATACGCAGCTGCGTACAGTCCAGCCTAAGGCGAACGACAATACGCATAAAGCGGTAATTGGGAAAATCATTGGTTTGCACCTCACTTTTACGCTTGTACCCTAATCCAGCATTTGCTATAATATTGACAAAGGAGGTCTTATTATGACGAATTCTTGCTTTGTTGTTATGCCAATCGGTACACAAACTTACAATGGTGTAACTGTTTCCGAAAATGAGCTGCGTAAACGATACGACTACATTATCAAGCAAGCTATCCAAGCTGCCGACTCCACGCTTGAAGTCATCCGAGCAGATGAAGAACTGAATCCCGGCTCAATGAGCAATGATATTTTCATGAAGTTAATGCACTCCAAATATGTTATTGCTGACATCACATATCCTAATCCGAATGTATTTTATGAACTCGGTATACGCCATGCCATCAGTCCACGCACCATTCTTATCCGTGAGCAAAACGCACCTTCAATTCCTTTCGATATTTCTCACTTGCGCTATATCGAATACTCTTTGGAAGCAGGTGGTATGGAAGATTTGAAAACAAAGCTCATTTCAAGATTTGGTTTCTATCAACGAAATCCCAATAAGCCTGATAACCAGTTTTTGGAGTTGTGCGCATTTACCAATTATGTACCCACTCTTTTCGGACAAAAAGCAGATCCACAACAGGAAGTAATGAAAAATTTTCTCAATTTCTGCTGTACCCAACCAACCCTGTTGCAGCAAATGCTCCGTCCTGGCTTAACATCCGAAGATCAGGAGCGAATTATTATGCAAGAACTGGCTAAACATCCAGAAGAAATGGCTAAAATTATCCTTCCTTTAATGAGAACATAACTCCATTTTTGCATTAACATAGAGCTCATCCAACCATCTGATTATGGTATCTCGCTCGCGCTTCGGAGGAACATTTGCAATACTAATCTCAACTGCAAATGTTTCTCCGTTTTTTTCAAAACAAAGTGCCTTCTTAATAGATTTTTGCGTGTTTTCAGTCATTGTTTCTCACCTCGCTTTTGTCACTTATCGTGACTATCCGTGTCAAAAAAAAGAGCCTGTACGGTCGTGTGGTAGTAATCCGCCAGTTTGACCTTGATCTCGTCACGCGGTACACGCTGTCCATTCTCGTACATCGAGATAGCAGACAGCGAAATTCCTACCGCACTGGCTACAATATCACGCGGAATGTTACCTCTTGCCTGCACAAGCCGTTCTGCAATCGTCATTTTTGTCACCTCCTTGCGTGTCACTTTATGTGACAATGCTATTATAGCAACCTCGTCAATCTTTGTCAACACATTTCGTGACATTTTTCTATTTACTTTTGTCACGGGTCGTGTTATGATACCAACATGAGGAGGCGATCCATTTGGCACAACTTAGTGATATGCTCACTTATTTGCGAAAAAGAAAAGGACTGTCCCAGCAGGAGCTTGCAAACACCCTGAAAATATCCCGCAGTGCGATCGGTATGTATGAAACCGGCAAGCGCGAGCCAGATCTGGAAACCCTTGAAGTTTTTGCCGACTTCTATAATGTAGACATGAACACGCTGACCGGCAAAGCACCTATCAAGGAACAAACAAACAAACTTCCCGACAATGCCGTTCCGGTTGACTTCTCTCACCTAAAGCGCATCCCCATTCTTGGCCGTATCGCGGCCGGTGCGCCGATCTACGCAGAGGAGAACATCGAGGGCTACACGTTCACCGATCTCAACGGCGGTGCGGAATACTTTGCTCTGCGCGTGCGCGGTGACAGCATGAACGCAGTCCGCATTTATGACGGCGATATTGTTATCATTCGCCGACAGGATATTGTGGAGAATGGTGAGATAGCGGCCGTTCTGATCGACGATCAGGATGCAACACTCAAGCGTTTTTCCCGTACCGGCGATATAGTTACCCTTATGCCGCAGTCTACCAATCCTGTGCATCAGCCGTTTGTCTTTGACCTGAAGAAAACCAACGTAAAAATCCTCGGTTTGGTCGTAAAGGTCGAGTTCCAGCCGAGCTAAATAAAAAATCCCCATTCACGGATCTATTCGTGAACAGGGATAATACGAATAAAAAAGGAGGCTTATCTATGCCAAAAGAAAAACCTATCAAGGAAGTTATTCACGCCAAAGATACCGAAATCGCGGTATTGTCCTATGCACACTCGGATGATTACATCTCTTTGACGGATATTGCCAAGCATAAGAACCCAGAATTTCCTGCTGATGTTGTGAAAAACTGGCTACGAATTCGCAGTACAATTGAATTTCTCGGACTGTGGGAAGAATTAAACAACCCTAATTTTAACATGGTCGAATTCGACCAGTTTAAGAATGATGCTGGGTCGAATGCATTTGTACTTTCTCCACAGAAGTGGATCAAATCCACAAACGCTATCGGCATGGTATCCAAATCCGGACGCTATGGCGGTGGAACATTTGCGCACAAGGACATCGCTTTTGAATTTGCCTCGTGGATTTCTCCGGAATTCAAACTCTATGTCATCAAGGATTACCAGCGCCTAAAAGATGATGAAAACCACCGTCTCGCACTCGACTGGAGCGTAAACCGTGTTCTTGCGAAAACGAATTATCGTATTCATACAGATGCCATCAAAGCAAACCTCATTCCACCTGAACTACCTAAAGAACAACAGCGCTTTGTCTATGCTGACGAAGCCGATGTGCTGAATGTAGCGTTGTTTGGAATGACCGCCAAGCAATGGCGTGCTAAGAATTCAGAACTCAAGGGCAATATGCGTGATTACGCTTCTATCGAGCAACTGCTAGTCTTGGTCAACCTCGAAACGATGAACGCCCTCCTTGTCGAGCAGGGCAAGTCGCAAGACGAACGAGCGCACTTCTTGAACCAGCAGGCCATCAAACTGATGCGTAAGATTAGCCATGATAAAGGTGCTCGCGATCTGCAGCAGCTTAACAATGCACCGCAGCTTCCCTCAAAATAAAATCCCACCCACGGCACTACCGTAAGTGGGAAGGTATCTCGATCATGCTGCTGCACTATACCGCAGCGTGTACTTCTTGCCCCGGTACTCAAAACTTTCCGGGTAATCGTGGCGCTCCAGCCACAGGCTGACCTTGGCAACGACCGACTTCGTGTACTGCACGTTCGTTCCGGCGTGGCCACTGACGGCGCTCTGGAACGGCGCAAGCTCTTTTTCCTCGGGCAGTACATCTACCTGCGCGATGATCGCGGAGATTGCGTGTGCGTGCGGTTTACCCGATCGGGACATTACGCCAACCTTTTTAGCAATCGCGGTCGCATCGAACAGTTGCTTGTTCAGCGTTACGCCCTCGAGCGGGATCTCCACACCGACCGGCGCGTACAGGCTCTTCATGGCAACGGCAACAAACTGCGGTGCCATACCGGCCTCCTTGAGCGTCTGGCGGATAATGCGTGCCGCGCTGTTGACCTCGCCGAGCCGCTTCTGCGATACCTTCGGTGCCGTGTACTCACCGTGCTTGCGGATTGCAGGCAGTACCTCGGACGTTACCCAGCGCTTGAACGCTCTGGCCGTCGGCAGCTTGCTGGACAGGATAAGGCTGTACAAGCCGGACTCGTTGATGATAACCATATTCTGCTTGCCGCCGGGGGTTGTCATTTCAACCCCCCCCTTGTCTTCGTCATCGATGTGCTTGCGGACCGCCTGTGCGGTATCGGAATAACCGAGAATGTCCGCTACGTCCTTGCCGACAAACCACGGTTCGCCGTCCTTAGTCAGCGTGCGAACCTCGCCGAACTGGTCATTTGCGAAAATCTGAATTTCTTTGCTCATTGCATTGTCCTTTCGTCCATAGGTGGAAAGGAGCGGCGGGAACATACCCCGCCATGCGTTACTCCAATGCTGTCCCCCATTTCGGGGTGAGCGCGCTCAGTTGTAATTACAGGTGGTATCTTACCGCATGGCACTAATTCTGTAAATTGACAAAATGACGGTGCAGAAACATCAACTTCGCGTTTTCTGAACTTTTTGATACGTTTTATCATTCACCCAACCGACACCAGCGGTTCGCAGCGTTCTGCGGGAGCTTTCTGGCATCTTTGGCGTTACTATAAATATTCAACAAATATTTTTTCAAAAAAATCCCGCCCCGGTGCTACCAACACCAGAGCGGGACATGAGGTACTGACAAATCGCGAAACCTATCAGTACCTCTATTTTATCACACCTTCATGCGATAAGAAAGGGGTTTTATCATTATGAACGGAAGTTTCCGCAAAAAGCCGAACGGCAGTGTGGAACTGCGTGTCTGGCTCGATATGCCGGACGGCAGCCATGTGCAGAAGTCGTTCTGCAGGCGTACTCGTGCGCTCGCTAAAGCCGCCTACGAGGAATTTCTCGAACGAGGCAAGGAAGCGCAGGCGCACCGGCAGACCGTCGCAGGCTGGGGACAGGAATGGCTCGAGCGCAAAGAGAAGTCAGTCCGGTACCGCACCTACGCCAATTACGAACTGTATTTCAACCACTACATTCTGCCCGCGCTCGGCAAAATGCAGCTCAGCAAGCTGCATCAGTCAGACATCGAACGTATGATGGGCAATGCCGCCCACCTCAGCAAGAGCGCCCGGCACCACATCTTCATCACCATTGACCAGATCATGAAAAGCGCAGTCATCAACGGCCTGTGCAGCCGCAATCCGTGTGACGGCATCAAGATCAAGCCGGATACGACGTTCAAGCACATCGAAGTCTACAAGCCCGAGGAGCTTACACACATTATCGCGCATCTTGACCGTCCGTTCGGCACGGCGATTGCCATTCTGCTGTACACCGGTATCCGCAGCGAAGAGATCATGGGTCTGCGCTGGAACGATATCGACCAGAAGAACCGCACCATCACGATTCGGCGCGTTGTAACCCGTCTCGCAAAAGGCGAATTTGCACCCATGGAAACGACCAAGAATGAGCGGGTGCGCGTTGTCACCTACGGCGAACAGCTTGCCGCGGTGCTGGCAGACGCGCCGAAAACGAGTATCTATGTTGTACCGGCAAAGCGCGGCGGCTACATGACACCCGGTTCATTCCGCAGGCAGTACGATAATTTCTTCAAAGGTTTGACCGTGCGCCGCCTGTCGCCGCACAAGCTGCGCCATACATACGCCACCTATCTGATCAAGGGCGGCGCCGAGCTGCGTGCCGTGCAGACCCTGCTCGGACATTCGTCCGTTAAGGTCACGGAGATTTATACCCACGTTGATACCGAGGACCGGCGCCGCGCAGCGGAGATGTTGGCGTACTGAAAGACGAATAAGGGAAAAACAAGGGAACGACCCCGAAATCGTCAGTAAATACGTGGGTCTGCTCCACACTGTAAATCTGTCGTCTATGACTTCGGTGGTTCGAATCCACCACCTTCCACCAAATGCAAGAACGTACCGAAAACGGTGCGTTCTTTTGTTTTGTCCATCGATATCATTCTGAATTGTTACGGATATTGCGCAATCCTGTTTTTGCTTGTAGTCCTCACAGAACTCCGCAAAGCCTCGGAAAATACGCGAAAAAAGGGAAAATTTAAGGGAACGGAAACAGCCCCTCCGAGAACCGGTATAACACCAGTTCCCAGAGGGGTTTTGCTTTACTTCATAGCTGCCGCCAGCTTCTTCACGAGCTGTTCGCCCCACTGATAGCGCAGCAGATACTCGATGGTCTGCTCCTCCAGACCGGCAACCTCCTGCACGGTGTCGATGGCGGCCTGCACGTCCGGCGTGCCGTCCGGAACGAATGTGCGGCACTGCGGCGCGGTGATGCTCGGCAGCTTACGAACAGCATCGTAGCTGACCGTAAAGCCTGCCTGCTCCAGAGAGCGCATCTTGATGTAGTTTACCTCATCCTTGGTGATGCACTCGCAGGTGTACGTCTTGCCGTTCAGCAGAACGTTCTTCTTCTCGACCACTTCGTCGTCCTCCTTCTTCGGCTCGGGTTCGACCGGCGCGGTCAGCCGCGCCTTGAACTTACGCCACAGACTTTCGTCGCGTACCCACGGCTCGGGGCACAGCTTGCCGGTGACATCATAGTGCCGCACGACGTGATCTACGTCAATGCCGTACTTCGCCATGAGATACTTGACCAGCTCGACGGCACGGTCTACCGTCTGCGTGATGGTGTACTTGCCACCTACGATGTCGCTGCACATTTCCACACCCAACGAATTGCGGTTCATACAAATGCCGCGTAACGGGTGATGCGAGCTCTCGAGAGCGCCGCCGCAGTGCCATGCTGCATCGTTGTCGCGGACGGACTGCGTAACGCTGTCCTCATCGACAAAATAGTGTGCACTTGCCCGTCGGCCTGCGCCCTGAAAATAGTGCGCGTTGCCCTCGTCGGTATCGCCGTCGTTGGCGGTATAGTGCATGACGATGTACTTGATCGAATTGCCGCCGCGGCCGGAGTAGTAGTTGCTCGGATCAGCCGGCACAAACGGAATGTTCATCAATCGTTCTCCTCCCCTAACTTATCCACTGCGTCCTTTGCTGCGGACAGCATCTTCTTGAGCCACTGTGGCACGGGTGCGCCCAGGTTAACTGCGTTTTCGACGATCGAGCCCAACTCCGTGAGCGTGTACCACACGACCACCAGCGGGCACAGCAGTGTCGTATACTCAAACGGCAGCACGACGCCCGGCAGGTGCCCGAGCATGGCGCCGATGAGCAGATCAGCCGCACCGGCCACCATTACTACAATAACTGAGCCGATCTTGTGAAAGATGCCGTCTCGTGCCGACTTGCTCGACCACTCGCCGCGATGCATTGCTGCTGCGGTGCCGGTGAGATAATCCACCGCCATGCAGCCTACAAACAGCACTACAAGCCAGCCGAACCAGCCCCAGAGTGAGGTCAGCAGCGCGACAACTGCCGTCACAGCCAGCTTAAAATCGTTTACTTTATCCATGGTTTTACCTACTTTCTTACGCGATAACGCGATTATATTCGTATTGTACGCGGATTGGATTGATCTCCGCATAGATGAGCGTCGTCTTCGGGTCGGTATGCCCGAGCAAATGCTGAATAACTGTCAAGTCCATGCCGGCCGACAGCGCGTGCGATGCAAAGGTGTGCCGCATGAGATGCGGATAGAGTGGGCGCTCCATGCCGATGCGCTTGCCCAGCTTAGAGATAATCTTTTCGATACCTCTATCTGACAGCGGTTCGTAGGGCGCACGGCTGCTGGAGAAGAGCGCCTCTCCTCCCTTGCGGCCTTCGATGTACAGCTGCAGCATGAGCTTGGCCCTCACCGAGAAATACAC
>OIWP01003941.1_pt1 | contig 11379 bp, 9 predicted proteins | sample 1587661 | NCBI WGS metagenome assembly OIWP01 (sample SAMEA3888899, study PRJEB22519) | human gut metagenome | biome: human gut; feature: human-associated habitat; material: faeces | place: Denmark | collected 2010 | reverse complement strand
TGACACGTTCATGGAAGCATTGCAGAACATTTCCCCTGTGCCAATCCGCATGATGGAGATAGAAGGGGAAGCAAAGGGGTATTATCATCAGACAGAAAAGTATATCGCAATTCAGGAAGATATGAGTAATCTCCAGACCATGAAAACCGGAGTACACGAAGTAAGCCATGCATTGCTGCATAACCGGGAGGTAATGGATGCGGAAGGGATTTTAAAAGACCGGACAACCAAAGAAGTGGAAGCAGAAAGTATTGCCTATATTGTCTGCAACCACTTTGGTCTGGATACTTCCGAATACTCTTTTACCTATATTGCCAGCTGGTGTGAAAGCAAGGATATGAAAGCACTCCGGGCATCTATGGATACCATCCGGAAAACGTCTGCGGAAGTCATTGAGAATATCGAAGCACAGATGTACGAGTTGGAAATGGAAAGACCAATCCGGGATACTTTTCATAAGGAAGATTTAATTCTGCATCTTTCAGGCAGTATGGGTTCCGAGTTTACCTATGATCTGATTGAAAACATGAGCAGGGAACAGTTAGAGCAGAATGTGGGAGAATACGTCCGCCTTCTGGAAAGTGGTGAGATAGAGGAAAATGAGAAACCTCTGGAAAGTTTTCTGGAAGAAAAAGGAGCTGCTGTCACACCACTCTATGACAGCAGTGGACACGGAGAGAACTATCCGATTGATTTTTATGATGTGGAATATGATGCTGACACAGGCGTTACTTATATTTCTGACCTTTCTCCGAAAGAGCAGGCAGAGATGTTGGTACAAAAGGCAGAGTTTCCAAGAAATATTTTTTCAGAAGAAGAAAAGACATTTGTAAATGAATATGCAGAAACCTTCCCCGGACAGGTGGAAAGACTGAATGACCTGGTATGGGATATGAGGGAATCTTATGATGAAGCCGGTTCAAAGCTGGTGTATGAAGTGATTCAGGCAGCAAGGGCAAACTTCCCAGTGAAGGAACCGGAGATTGCAGAAGAAACAGCCATGCAGTATGCCCACCGTCTGATTGAAACGGCAGAAGCTGCAAATACAGGAAATTTCACAGATTCCCAGAGAAATCTTATTGTGAATTTTGCATATAGGATGGATGACAAAGACGAAGTGCTTGGACTGGTGAACCGTATGATGACCGCAATCCGCAGACCGGGAAGTGAATATACGAGAAGCCTTATGAATGAAACACAGGCACAGATTGACAATTTCCCAGATGGCATGATCGGTTTTACAGAAATGCACGAAGCAGGAATCCGACTGGAACACATGTATCCTCTTGAAAAAAACAGGGCAGTAGAATTGTATCGTGAGGGTGCGGAAGTTTTTCTCTTACATGGAAATCCAGACAATCCAGAGCAGGCAGGACAGATTCTTGCAGAAACAGAAAATGCAATCCTGGGACATGACGGTATTTTTGGTATCACGGAAGCAGAATGGGAAGTACATAAAGAAAGAGAAGCAGCTGCCGCCAGACAGGAAAAACTGGAACAGGACAGTGCAGAAAAGATTGATGAGACACTTCTTCTGCATGGAGAAAGCAGAAGGTTTGCTATTTATCAGATGGATAGTGGAGATGAGCATACTTATCAGTTTATGGGAATAGAATCCGCAAAGAGTCTGGGCTATACCATTGACGGAAAGGATTACCGAATGGTTTATGCAGCACCGTGGATGCCAACGATCACGTTAGACAATATATTTGAACGCTTTAACATTGACCGACCGGAAGATTTCCGTGGTCATTCCTTATCGGTAAGTGATGTGATCGTGATAAACAGGGGTGCAGAGATCACAGCCTATTATGTAGATTCTTTTGGATTTCAGAAACTTCCGGAGTTTGTCCAGCAGAGAATGAACATACTGGAACATAATTCCGTCAGGGCATATCCGCCAGTTTATAAAGGAACATTGGAACAGGCAATGGGAGAACGGGATGTGGATGCTTATCTGGATTCCAGAAAGTTAAACCTGGACTGTAAGAAAGCAATCGAAGAAGCCATTCGGGAGAATTTTGACGGGCTGCACTTAAAGCAGGATGCGGCAAAAGAAGTCGTGGAACGCTTCGGGGAAGAACGTATGAATTTTGTTATGGCAAATACCATCCGTGAACTTTCCCATGATGGAAGATTTTCCAGACAGAACAAAGACTGGGCGGAGCATATCGAAGTCCCGGAAAATGTCAGCCGGGGTAGAAATCTGAACCTGGATTATGTGATCGAAAGCCACCCGGCAGTTTTAGATGGGTTTATCGACATGGCAAGAGCTGAGATCCGGATGCAGAGGATAGAACAGGCGATAGGAGAAAACGAAGTGACAATCACGGCAGAGACAAGAGGATATGAAGCAGAAGGACATAACGGGACATGGCATACGGTTGATAAAAAGGAATATGCTGGGGAAAAGTTTTTCTTAATGGAACATGATGAATTTGGTCCCGATGTGGCAGGCATTATCGTAGCAGAAAATGGACGGCTTGTAGCGGAGGACTTATGGAATGGGTTTGATGCAGGAGCATTGGAAGCTGTATCAGAATATTTGCAGGAAAATGGAACAACACTTTATGACTTGTCAGAGTTTCCGAAAGATTCTGTTGTAACTCTGCGGAGTGGACAGGCACTTACAATCGAAGAAATACAGGCAGTACAGAAAGATACCTGGGAAGAAATGATAGTAGGAAAAAATGAATCTGGAACGGATGTCCGGTTTAATTTCCATACAGTCAGTGAGGTGCAGCTGCCGGAAGGCATAAAGTTAAAAATGCCAGAGATCCATTACATTGATAATTTTTATGTGATGGAAGATGTAAATGCAGAAGGTGTAGTAAAAGTAAACCGGTATGAATCACTGGATGAAGCGATGCAGGAGTATTTACGTTTGCCCAATCATCAGGAAAAAGTGCTTGGTATCCAGAATACGGAAACAATGCAGGAAAGCATGGATTTTATCCGATGTGAAAACGGAATAGATCAGCTGACCCATGCATATGAACAGATCGGAGGGTGGCTGAATCCGGAAATATATGAAGCGGTAAATAAAATGGAAAATATGCTGGACTGGAATGAGGTACAGATTGCATATCAGATTGGAAAACAATACTTTACAATCCAGACTGCTGAAGATGGCTATGATTATACATTTTACAATGAAGATTATCAGGAGGATGATGGAGGAATCTATGACAATCCGACAATTTATGTAGATGAAGCTGCCAGTGATATTTTGGAAGATAAAGGGTACTCATTGGAAGACGCAAAAGTAGTGGATTATGAAGAACTGATGGCAGATGTGGAAGAAGTTCAGGAAGAACAGATGCAGCGGATACAATTAGAAAAAAACTGCCCAGCAAGTATTTTTGAAGGATTTCGCAGGGAAGAAGCAATGCAAACCTATGAAGGAATCGCAATGCAGTTTATCAGGAGTAAAGGGTATCTGACCATACAGGCAACAGAAGAAGGATATTCGTTTATTTTTTATGACTCTGATCTGCATGAAATCCAGAGTGGTGATTACGATAATCCAGACGCATCCATTCAGGAAGCTGCTTATGAAATCCTTAAAAGTGAAAGAATGGATGACCTGGAATGTGTCAAAGTGGATTATAAAGAATTTGAAGAAATGACGATCCAGCACTCTAAGGATTTATTGCAGGAGGGGGAACTTCGTGCGACTTCTGAGATTGGAAGAGATGAAGCAGCATTAAATGGTCTTAGCAGGGCAGAAGTGGAACGGGGTGTCTTGTATCACGCACAGGGTATTCTGGAAGATATGGGATTAGAAAATGAAGTAGAGCTGCTTGCAGCAAGGGTGCATGGTTCCAGAAGCAGAGAGGAACTTTACAGAGATGATTCTGACCTTGATGTGGTGCTTTCTTATCGTGGCAATATCCGGGAGGACAGTTTCTTCAATGAATTAAATGCTCATGGTATAGCAATGGCAGGTATTAAGGTGGACATCAATCCTATCGCAGAAGAAAGAATCACTCTGGCAGAATATATGAAAGAGTCAGAAGCCTATCTTGATCAGAAGGAAATCGAAAAGCTGGCGGTGGATTTAGATAATTTCAGCTATGAATATGACACTTACGAATATAAAGATATCGTTGAGAACAGGGAAGAACAGGTGAAGAAAATCACAGAGGACATTCTGAATAAGAAAACAGGGTGTTTAAAGGACTGGTTGGTTGAAGTATCGGAAGAATCTGATATAGACAGTGATGTGATAACTGCCCGGTCACTGCTCTCCCGTTTAGAAAATGCAGAAACCTTTTCTATCTTTACCAGACAATCAGAACAGGAACAGCCAGAAGCTACGATCAGTTTCTATGTAGCAGAGTGCATGGAGTTCCCGGTCATGGGTGAGTACCATAATAATCTTACTCTGGAAGAAGCAATCAAAATCTATGAAAGTATTCCGGCAGAACGCCTGCATGGAATCAAAGGGATTGGTTTTGATCTGCAGGACGGGGATGAGGATTATTCCGGGGAATACGGACTTATGAGTGGAGACAGGATAGACAGGGATCTGATTGATATGATTCCACATTATAAGGAAAGTCCATTAGTACAGAAAGCAATCAATGACATGGAAAAGTATCTGAATGAGAAACATGGAAAAGTGCAGGAAGCAGAACAGACTGTGGAAGTGAAACAGGAAGTTTCAGAAGCACCAGTCAAGAAAGAATCCGTATCAGTAGAACCGAACCGGGAACAAAACAAAGAGCCTGCAAAGGGTGGAAAAGGGGAACTGAAAAAATCCGTGCTGCAGTCGTTAAAAGAGTTCCAGGCAAGAGCAAAAGCACAGGAGCAGAAAGAAATGGCAACTGAAAAATCCAAAGCACATGAGAAGGGGGATGTAGAATTATGATGAATCTGGCAATGAACTTTGATACAGATGAATGCTTAGTGACCGCAATGTTTGATAAAGGCAACCGAAATGATACGATGGAAGCTATCAACAATATTATTCCATTTCTAAAAGGGGATGCGGATATGATCGGACTGATCCGTAATACCATAAGAAAGCTGTTTTGCATGAGCGATGAAGACTATGAAATTTTTCTTATGGATTTGGAAGATAATTATAAAGAGAGAATATTTTGTGTGAATTAGTGTTAGATAGAATTTATTTAAATTGGAGAAAGTAGCCAAACCGATTGAGAAACTGGCACATATTATTAATATGGTAAATTTTATTATTGACTTTTAAATTTCACAATGCATCATAGTAAAATAAAGCGAGTATGTAAAAGGGCAGTGTAATTAATGATATAATAAAAAGCAAAAAGCAAGAAAAATATTTTTGACTATCTTTTTGTACAATTTATTCGTTATATATAATAGAAAGTGCTTTCAGTAGAAAAAGGAGGAAAGAAGTGGATGCAGATTTTCTTTTGATTCACAAAATGAAAAATGGTGATGAAGAAGCTATAGAGATATTCGTAAAAAAATACTATTCAACTATACGGAATTATTGTCGATTACATACATACACAGACTGTGATGCAGAAGATATTACTCAAGCAACATTTGAACACTTTTTTCGATCATTTAGATCGTATCATCATTTGGGAAAGACTGCTAATTATTTGTATGTGATTGCTCGAAATTTATGTCGGGATAGTTATAAGAAAAAAAGAGATATTGTGATGGAAGAGTTACCAGATAAGGGGGAAAATCCAATTGCTGTAATTGAGAATAAAATAGATATAGAAGAATCAATAAAAAAACTTCCAGAAGATTTGCAGGAAGTAGTTATTCTACATTATTTTCAGGATTTGAAATTAAAAGAAGTAGCAGATATTATTAGCATAGGACTTCCTCTTGTAAAATATAGGATAGGAAAAGCAAAAGAATTGTTGAGTGTTTATCTGGGGGATAAGAAATGATGATGACAGTTGATGAAAAATTGCGTGCGTATGCAAAAAATCAGAAGGATAGAAATATAGATGAGAAAAAATTACAACAGACCATTATAAAATCGAAAGAAGCATATTGGGATGGAGAAATCGAAAAAAATATGTCATGGTTAGAATTTTTATATCAGCAAGCTTCGTATATACAGAAGCACTGGTGGTTTGCTCAAGGGGCAGTATTACTAATCCTTTGGATGACAATGTTCTTATCGGGCAGTAGTATTTATACAAGGCGCTGCATGGGGATTTTGGCACCGAGTTTTGTAATATTGATACTTCCGGAACTCTGGAAAAATAGAAGCAATGGGGCTATGGAAGTAGAAGGTGCAACATTTTTTTCCATAAAGAAGATATATGCCGCACGAATGCTACTCTTCGGCATGGTAGATGTTTGCCTATTGAGTGTGTTTTTGATAACTAGCACTTTTGTGTTACAGATTGCATTTATGGATATTTTAATACAATTTATTTTGCCATTGAATGTGACTTGCTGCATATGTTTTCGATTACTTTGCAGTAAAGGAGATGATTATGTATCTTCCACATTATTTTCCTGTCTGATTTGGATCGCTGTTTGGACACTTGTAGTTCTCAAAGATAGTATTTATGAGCATATATCTACATCAATATGGTGTGGAATGATGATATTATCTGTTTTATATTTGTGTTACAGTATTTGGCGAGTATGGAAAGGCAGTGAAAGATATTACGAGAGTAATGGGGCAAGTGTATAAGGCTATTATGGTGTCAATTACAAGAAATCACACAACGGTCGTAATCAGAGAAATGTGAGGAACTTGATTATGGAATTAGAATTGAAAAAATTAACAAAAGAATTTCAGGAATTTAAAGCAGTTGATGATATCACGCTGACGATGAGTAATGGAGTTTATGGGCTTCTTGGTGTCAACGGTGCTGGAAAAACAACGCTTATGAGAATGCTCTGCACACTTATTAAACCTACTTCGGGAAGCATATTATGTAATGGAAAAGATATTTTTGCATTGGATGGCGAATATAGGAGAATTCTTGGTTATTTACCTCAAGAATTTGGATTTTATCCGGAGTTTTCGGTTCATGATTATTTAATGTATATTGCGTCAATTAAAGGAATGCGAACAAGTATTGCACGAAAGCGTGTAACAGAACTTCTGCGGCAGGTTGGGTTGGCTAAAATGCAGAATAGAAAAATGAAGAAATTGTCTGGAGGAATGAAACGCCGTGCAGGGATTGCCCAAGCTATGCTAAATAATCCAAAGATTTTGATCCTCGATGAGCCTACTGCAGGTCTGGATCCGAATGAAAGGATACGTTTTCGAAATCTGATCAGTGAATTGTCACAGGATCGTCTCGTGCTATTATCAACACATATTGTGTCGGATATTGAATACATTGCCAACCAGGTGTTATTGATGAAAGATGGAAAGATTAGCCATTCAGGAACACAAGAAGAGATTATTCAGTCAGTACCAGTAAAAGTATGGAGTTGTGTAGTTGCAAATAATGAAGTTGAAATGTGGCAAAAACAGTTTAAAGTCTCAAATATGAAAACACTTTCGGATGGAATAGAATTACGCATTTTGTCTGAAAAATCTCCACACTATAATGCGAAAGAGGAAACGATGACTTTGGAGGACATATTCTTATATTATTTCGGAGAGAAAACAGGTGATGATTATGACGTATTATGAAATTAAAAAAGTTTTTTCAAAAAAAGGAAGTAAGGTTGCGCTGATATTTATTTTTATTGTAATTTCAGTAGTCTTGTCTTTTATCATCGGGGATAATAAATATGTGAATCATAATGGTGATGCGGAAAGTGGAATATCGGCTATGTTAAAGGTTCGTGAGTTGAAAAAAGAATGGTCAGGAGAACTGACAGAGGATGTGCTTAGAAAAATTATTGAAGAAAATGTCAGGATTTCACAGACACCGGAAGCAAAGTCGAATGATTTTAGACAGAATGATATAGCATATAGTCAAAGACAGGGTTTTATGGATATAAGGGATTTACTAAATTTTGATTATGGAGAGTTTAACGATTATAATTATTATCTGGCAGATTCTCTTTCTCCTGATGAAGCAGTAGATTTTTATTCTAATCGTATCAAAAATTTGAAAAATTGGTTAGAAACTGATGGAAAGGATCAGTTTTCTGAAAAGGAAAAAAGTTATTTAATAAGAGCGTATGAAAAAATGAAAACCCCTTTATATTATGATTATCAAGCGGGATGGAAAAACTTATTTCAATATTCACCCTCAATAATTATGATTTTGACATTGGTATTAGGTTTCCTTTGTGCAGGTATTTTTTCAGGTGAATTTCAGCTGAAAGCGAATGCAGTTTTTTATTCTTCTTATTATGGCAGAAATAAGGCTGTATGGGCAAAAGTGAAAGCAGGAGCAATCATAATAACGGCTATTTACTGGGCGGTTATGTTGTTATACACTATGCTTGTTTTGGGAATTCTTGGTGTAGACGGAGCAAATTGTCCCATACAGTCTAGTATGAGTGGGTGGAAGAGTATTTATAATATCACGAATGCTCAGGAATATATTTTGATAGTTCTTGGTGGATATCTGGGATGTTTATTTATGCAATCTCTAACTATGTTGGTTTCTGCGAAGACAAACTCATCAGTAATAGCGGTAATCGTGCCTTTTATTTTGATTTTTCTTCCATCATTTTTATCAGGAACAAGTCTACCATTATTGAATAAAATTTTGGGACTTCTTCCAGATCAAATGCTTCAAATGAATCAGGTAGTTAAATTCTTTAACTTGTATGAAATCGGAGGAAAAGTGTTTTGTGCAGTTCCTATTTTAATAATATCGTACTCCATTCTGCTATTATTGATTGTTCCAGTTATTTATTTTATATATCGCAGAAAAGAAGTTTATAATTAGATGAAGAAATATCTGTTAGAGGGAGTGAAAACATAGGAAAAATATTATTATTATCGTTTAAAGATAGTGAAGAAGAAATGATAGAGTCTGTTCTTGCTGCTTTGAAAACCGGACGAAATATATATTGTGATGAAAAAAATATAAATCCATTGAAAATACATTATGGAGATATTGTTATTTTTTTAGCCACAAGAGAATTATTCCGAAAGCAGAAAAAAATAGATCTGTCTTTTACAGAGTTTGAAATTTTGCATTTATTAATGCGAAATCCTGGAAGAGTGTTTAGTAAAGAACAAATATATGATATAATCTGGAATGAACCCTATTCGGGTGATTACAATGTTGTTATGCGACATATCTGCAACATTAGAGAAAAGATAGAAGATGATCCTGGACATCCTGTATATATACAAACGGTGCGCGGTGTAGGATATCGGTTTAATGGAAATTTAGGCAGCGAGTGAAATCGCTGCCTATTATTATAGTTTTACAAAGAAGGGAGTTGGTTATGAGAAGATCTTTGTATTTCAGGAGCATCCTGTTTGAGATATTTGGACAGGTTTTGATGTATCAATTCCAACTCTTTTATTTCTTGCTTAAAAGAAACGTATTGAGTATTTAGTGATTCCTTTCTGGAAATAAGATCTGCAATTTGCTCTTGCAACTTATTGGAATTAAGATGTTTCAGGTTTATACCATTTTCCTGTAAAATATGTTCAGCACCCGCGAAAAGAATAATTTGAGATTCATATTTACGGAAATAACGATCTGGATCTTTGGAGCTTTTATAATGGTCGTCGTAAATTTTATTTTTCTGATATTGTTCGGCATATTTTAGCATTTCTCGAAGATGGCGTATCTGAGACTCGAGAGAAACAACAGAGGTATTTACCTCTTTTTGCTGCATATGTAACAAGGCTATGCGGTCTTCAAGTTCTGAAAAATTATGTAGATTATGTGTGAACATCTTGTTATATTCAGCAGAGACAATTTTTAAATTTTCCTTATTTGCCCATTTCTGAAGTCCAATGTTTCCTGCTATATTGGGAGTGTTGGTGTCTATTAACTTATTACGAACAGAAGGAACAGTATCTCTTTAGTGATTTTGGGATTTTTATACACATTTGCCTTAATTGCTTATGCAGGCGGTGAAGTGGACGCTATCGAATTTTCAACATATGAAAATATTTGGACTTTAATAAATGCTTTGCAAACCGTAGCTTACGCTGTTTTAATTTCTGTTATGTTTTCAACATTTATCATCAAAGAGTATGCTGGAAAACTTAATTTACTTTTGTTTACTTATCCTGTTGATAAATCTACCCTTTTGAAAGCGAAAGTATTATTAGTAGCTTTTAGTGGAATTGGTGGTATGCTTCTCGGAAGTGCTTTGATTTTTTTAATTTTCTTTATTACTGAACGCATATTCCCTCTAGTTCCCGATACTTTTTCTTTTGGAAATATCATTAAAATATGGAGTGAGTTATTATTATGTTCTGTGTACGCTTTATGCGTTGGCATAGTAGCTACAAAAATAGGATTTATAAAAATGTCTGTGCAGACAACGATTGTCAGTGCAATTATTATAGCTAGTTGTTCAGCAAATGTTATTTCTACTATGAGTTATACTAATTTTCCTTTTCTCTTTTTGTGGGGGATTATGGCTATAATTTCCATAATAAGTTATTGTAATATTGTACACAAAACAATTCGTATGGATATTTAATAAAAACAAAGTTTATTATGTCTTGAATAATGATTTTAGTAGCGTATTTGAATTTCAGTTTTAATACTGATGAATTTATAAATTTGCAATTATGATAAGAAAGGTTAAATATGATAAGTCTAAGAAAACGAGATATAAAAAAGGCATTAAAAGCTGGTGCAAAGGCTGGTAGTAGCCGTTCAGGTCGTAGAGGATGCAGGGCGCGTCCAACTGCCCCAGCGACAGCTTGCTGATGACCTCGGTGATCTCCTCCAGCGTGCCGGTGCCGCCGGGGAACGCGATAAAGGCATCGCCCAGCTCGATCATTCTGGTCTTGCGGGCGGGGATATCCTCGGTCACGATCAACTCAGTCAGTCCCTCGTGCTGCAGCTCTGCGTCCAGAAAGCACTTGGGCTCTACGCCGGTCACCCTGCCGCCTGCGGCCAGTACACTGTCGGCTAAAAGCCCCATCAGGCCGCTTTTGCTGCCGCCGTACACCAGCGCATTGCCGCTTTCGCCGATCCAGCGCCCCAGCTGCTGCACAGCCTGCGGCAGTGCAGGGTCGTTGCCAAGGTTTGCGCCCAGATACACGGTAATGTTCATTGCAGTATCCTTTCTTGCCGGGTCAGATGCTCCACAGCACCGCGCCCAGCACCGCAGAAAGAAGGATCATCCCGATGGGGGACGGCGCTTTCTGCGTTTTCTTTTTATAGGCAAAATGCAGGATGCCCAGCAGGGCAAACACCGCCAGCGCACGCACATCCGGGGCAAAGCCGCCGGAAACAGTGGTAAAGCCCCCCAGCGTGGAAAGCCCCATGGTGCAGGCAGTGGCTAAGATCATAGCCA
>OIWP01003938.1_pt1 | contig 11380 bp, 10 predicted proteins | sample 1587661 | NCBI WGS metagenome assembly OIWP01 (sample SAMEA3888899, study PRJEB22519) | human gut metagenome | biome: human gut; feature: human-associated habitat; material: faeces | place: Denmark | collected 2010 | reverse complement strand
CTATGGGCGCCATCAAGCGCGAGATGAACAACGGCAAGTGGACTGCTATCGCCATCGGCTATATGTGCCTGTTTGCCTACTGCGCTTCTCTGGTCGTTTACCAGATCGGCGGCCTGATCACCGGTGAGGTCAGCTTCAACATCTTCACCATTGTGGCAATCGCCATCATCGCCTTCACGATCTACCTGCTGTTCCGCCCCAACAAGTACGAGGGTGTCAACGAGGTTTCGTTCGATTCCAAGAAGGCTATTGCTTCCAAGTAATCTTGAATGTATAATACCACCGTATTCTTCCGGAAAGGAGCAGACTTTTTATGATGGAGTTTTTAGCTGCTAATTTTAACCTGCCTACGATCATCGTTTCGATTTTTGTGTTTGGCGGTACCGGCTGGCTCTTGTATCATGAACACAAGACCGGCGGCCTCGGCTGCTGTGACGGCTCCTGCGGGGGCGGCGGCTGCGGCAGTCACGGCGGCTGCACAGGTAATTGTAAGACCTGCGGCGGTGCCTGCCACAGTAAGTAAAGCATAAGTGCCTGAAGGGGGCGCGGGTCCGTTCGTGGCCCGCGCCCCCTTTTAGTTTGGTATAAGGAGAGATGTACCTTGACCCTGACCGATTCCAACCTGCGTTATCTGCTGGCCATCCACCATCTGGCGCAGCAAAGCACCGAGGTCTCGCCGCTGGCACTGGCGCAGGCCATGGGCGTGACCAAGCCCAGCGTCACCAGTATCCTGACCAGCCTGATGAAGCAGAGGGTCATTGTGCGGCGGCGGTACGGCAAAATTTACATCACGGACCGCGGCGTGCTCTACGCGCGCTATTACGACGAGCTGGTCGAGAAGATTTTGCAGCACTTCCCGCTGGCGGGCGAAGGCTTCACCCCCGAGGAATGCTACAGCGCCGCGGTGGCCATGGCCGTGTCGCTGCCCGCAAGGGAGATCGACGAGAAGTGCGAAGCGCTGTACGACAACGAGAACAAGTAAGCCGACAGGACGCTATGTAGGGGCCGCACATGTGCGGCCCTCCGCCTTTCCATAGACGCTCGTCTGCCCCACACGCAAGGGCCGGGCATGCCCGGCCCCTACCGCACCGCGTAAAAAGCCTATTGCACACTCGCCCGAATTGTGGTAAAGTTAGACTATATAAAGGTATAGATAAGAGGGGGACTATCATGCAGCTGAATCCGCATTACGCCGAGCTGAACGAGAGCTATCTGTTCAGCACCATTGCCCACAAGGTAGCCGACTACCAGAAGGCCCATCCCGAGGCAGACGTCATCCGTCTGGGCATCGGCGACGTCACCCTGCCGCTGGCGGCATCCGTGACGGAGGCCATGCACAAGGCCGTTGAGGAGCAGGGCCACAAGGGTACGTTCCACGGCTATATTCCCAGCGAGCAGGGCTATGAGTTCCTGCGCGACGCTATCCGCAGGTATTACGCGGGCCACGGTGTCGAGCTGGATATGTCCGAAATTTTCATCTCCGACGGTGCCAAGAGCGACCTGGGCAACCTGCTGGACCTGTTCAGTCAGGACAACACGATCCTTGTTCCCGACCCGGTCTACCCGGTCTACGTCGATGACAACGTGATGGCGGGCCGCAAGATTCTCTACCTGCCCGCCACGGCGGAGAACGGCTTCCTGCCGATGCCGGACGAGGCCCCCCACGCGGACATCGTCTACATCTGCAGCCCCAACAACCCCACCGGCGCGACCTACTCCGTCGAGCAGCTCAAGGCCTGGGTCGCCTGGGCGAAAGCCAATGACGCGGTCATCCTGTTTGACGCCGCATACGAGTGCTTCGTCTCCGAGCCGGGTCTCGCCCGCAGCATCTTTGAGGTCGAGGGCGCGAAGGAGGTTGCCATCGAGGTGTGCAGCTTCTCCAAGATCGCAGGCTTCACCGGCACGCGCTGCGGCTACACCGTCGTGCCGCAGGCGCTGGCCGGCGGCAAGCTGAACAAGATGTGGCTGCGCCGCCAGACTACGAAGTTCAACGGCGTCGCCTATGTTGTGCAGCGCGGTGCCGAGGCCGTCTTTACCGACGAGGGCATGAAGGAGATCCAGCAGAACCTCGACTACTACCGCGCCAACGCAGCTGTCATTGCGGCAGCGCTGGACGAGGCCGGTGTCTGGTACTGCGGCGGCAAGAACAGCCCCTACATCTGGCTGCGCTGCCCCAATGAGATGGGCAGCTGGGAGTTTTTTGACTGGCTGCTCGAGCACGCCCACGTTGTGGGCACCCCCGGCGAGGGCTTCGGCCCCTGCGGCAAGGGGTATTTCCGTCTGACGGCGTTCGGCGATGCCGAGCGCACCAAGGAGGCCGCCGCACGCATCAAAGCGGCGCTGGCCACACTGTAATATTGCGGGAGGGTTTACACCATGAAACCAAATGAAGAAATCATGGAATTTCTGAAAGAGAATCCCACCTTCTACCTTGCCACCGTCGATGGCTATCTGCCCCGCGTGCGTCCCATCGGTTTTGCCATGTGGTATAACGGCCACCTGTGCATTGCCCTGGGCAAGCACAAGGCCGCCTACAAGCAGCTTTTGGACAACACGAACCTCGAGATCTGCGCCGCCAATGACCGCGGCGAGTGGCTGCGCGTGCAGGGCACGGCGAACTTTGACAACAGCCCCGAGGCCCAGGCCGCCGCGTTCCAGGTCATGCCCCAGCTGGCCGACATGTATAATGAGGAGACGGGCAACAAGCTCGGCATCGTCTACCTCGACCATCTGTCCGCCAAGCTCTTCTCGATGTCCGGTGCTGTGAAGGACATTATGAACTACTGATACTTACGTAAAGCCAATGCCCCGGTGTGCGTTTCTGCGTACCGGGGCATTTTTGCGTTGCCGAGAGCGGGCACGGGCGGATATGGAATCCGCCCCTACACCCCTTAAAAATCGACTTGTAGGGAGGGGTCTTGACCCCTCCGCGGGGCGTCGAGGACGCCGCCCCCTACACCATTTGCCGCAAACCTTCCACCCATCCGTAGGGCGGGGTGCCTTCACCCCGCCGTAACCTTCCGCCACCACCCGTTCCCGGGCAATCTACAACCAACCCCCACCGTAGGGGGCGGCGTCCTCGACGCCCCGCAGCCTCCCGTCACACCCCGTCCCCGGGCAACCAACACCCCGCCCCCCACCAAAGGAGCTCTCTCATGCGATACTTCCAAAAACTGCTCTGCCTGCTGATCCTCGTCCTGGCCGCGTCGTTCGGTGTGGGCGGGTGCGTGCTGCTGTACAGCGATTTCTCCGTGCAGCGCAGCCGCATGGCCGCCGCCAACGCCGCCGCCCACGCTCAGGCGTGTACGCTGCTGCAAACCGAGATCCTCGACCTGCAGCGCCGCGGCATATCCACCGGGGATGCCGCGCTCACGGCCCGCGTGACGGCACAGGGTGTCCCCGCGGCGCTCTGGCGGGGCGACACCCTCGTCTGCGCCACGCTGGAAGGGCTGCAAAGCCTCCCCCTTGGCGACGCCGCCACCGTGACCGTCAGGACCGAAAATTCCATTTACGCCGTCTACGCCAGCGACCTGCAGGGCGGGCTGCGGCTCGTCACAGCCTACGACCTGACCGGCCTTTACCGGGACAGAAACGCCGCCCTGATGCGCTTTTTGCTGCTGGAGGCCGCCGTGCTGGCCGCGGCGTCCGCCGTCACGGCGCTGCTGGCCCGCCGCCTGACCCGCCCGCTGGCCGTCCTGACCGACGCCGGGGCGCAGATCGCAGCCGGGGACTACGCCCGCCGCACCGACCTGCACACCGGCGATGAGATCGAGGAGCTGAGCCGCAGCTTTGACAAAATGGCCGATGCTGTGCAGGAAAAAATCGCTGACCTCGAGGCCGACGTCCAGCGGCGGGAGGACTTCGTCGGTGCGTTCACCCATGAGCTGAAAACCCCGATGACCAGCATCATCGGCTATGCGGACATGCTCCACACCATGCAGACCGACCCCGACGAGCAGCGCGAGGCCGCCGCAGCCATCGTGCACGAGGGGCGGCGGCTCGAGGCGCTGAGCCGCAAGCTGCTGGCCCTGCTGGGCCTGAATGAGGAGGGCGTTGAACTGACCGCCGTGCCGCTGCCCGCGCTCTGGCCGCGGCTGCACGCGGCCTGCCCGGACGTCAGCCTGCGCACGCCCGCCGCCGCGCCTACCGTGCGCGGGGACGCCGACCTGCTGCTGGATCTGCTCTGCAATCTGGTGCAGAACGCCGCCAAGGCCAGTGCGCCCGGTGCGCCGGTGCTGGTGCTCTGTGCGCAGGCCGGGGACGCCGTCACGCTGACCGTGGCGGACCGCGGCTGCGGCATCCCGCCCGAGCTGATCCCCCGCGTGACCGAGCCGTTCTACATGGTCGATAAATCCCGCGCCCGCCGTCAGGGCGGCAGCGGCCTGGGGCTGGCGCTCTGCCAGCGCATTGCCGCCGCCCACGGCAGTGCGCTGCGCATCGAAAGCGAACCCGGCAGGGGCACCCGGGTCAGTGTGACGCTGCCCGTCTGGAAGGAGGATGCACCGTGAGCCTTTGGAACCATCCGCGGCTGACCGCCGCGCTTTGCACCGTGGCCGTGCTGGGCTGCGCCGCCGCGCCCGCGGTGTTTCTGGCCGCAGCCGATGCCGCCAGCCTTGGCCGCGTCGAGACCGTGGCCGACCCCTACGTTGCCCCGACGCCCACGGCGGACGATTATTATATCCTGCGCCAGCTGGCCGCCCGCAGCCGGAACGCCGAGAGCGAGCGGGAGCAGCGCCCCGCCGAGGTTCTGACAGCTCCGAAAATGTACATAGGTGCGTCCGCCAGCCTGCAATCCATGCAGTATGCGGATTCCGCCGCCGCCGAGGCCGCCGAGAACGCCCTGCGCCAGCTGGCCGAAACCGGCGCCGTGCCCGCCGCCTGGGCTGCCGAGGCGCTGGACACGGCTGAGACCGGCGAAAGCTACACCGACTGGGACGGCAAATATTACTCGCTGGACGCGACCTACTGCGTCACCGACAGCCTCGGCTTTGTGACGGTGCGGCGGTTCGGCATGACGGACAATGCACTTTTTACGCGCTACAGCGTCACTATGGACAGCCGCACCGGCACAGTGGTCGAGGCATGGCTCTCGATGGCCGGGACCGACGCGGAAAACACCCCGCTGCCCACCGAGACCGCCCTGCGCAGCTTTGCCGCCCAGGCCGGACTGGAAAGCCTCGGCGACTGGGCCGCCCCTGCCGACAGCCCCTACGGCTGCGCCCTCTACAGCACGAACGGCGGTGCGCTCATCACCGCCTCGACCCACCCCTACACTTACCAAGATTACGTCGGTACAGCGTCGGTTTCGTCAGACCGCTGGTACTACAGCCTGACCCTCCAGCTCCGCACCGAGGACCAGCTGCCGGGGTAGGGGGCAGGCTCCCGCTGCCGCCATACAGCCCTTGCCTTCCCCCTCGGGGGAAGGTGGCCCCGCAGGGCCGGATGAGGGGCGACCTCCCGCTGCCGCCCATTCCCGGGCAACCCGTAGGGGGCGGCGTCCCCGACGCCCCGCGGAGGCTTGCGCCGCCGCCCTTCCCCGGGTTACTACCCGCGGAGACTTGCGCCGACGCCAACCTCCGCGGAGGGGTCAAGACCCCTCCCTACAAACAGACCCGCAAACCTCCGTCCACGCAAACCCCCGGGCCGGGCATGCCCGGCCCCTACCGCGCGGCGGCCCGGGAACGGCTGCCCGTGTAAACCCCACAGCGTTTCCATATCCCCATCCGTAGGGCGGGGTGCCCCCACCCCGCCGCGACCTCCCGCCGCCGCCCATTCCCGGGCAAGCCGTAGGGGGCGTCGTCCCCGACGCCCCGCGGAGGCTCCCGCTGCCGCCAACAACAGCCCTTGCCTTCCCCCTTGGGGGAAGGTGGCCCCGCAGGGCCGGATGAGGGGCAGGCTCCCGCTGCCGCCCTTCCCCGGGCAAACCGTAGGGGGCGGCGTCCCCGACGCCCCGCGAAACCTTCCGCCAACGGCCATCCCCCGGGTAACCACCCGCGGAGGGGTCAAGACCCCTCCCTACGGACCGAACCATTGACGGGTGTCCGCGTAACCCCCCGGGCCGGGCATGCCCGGCCCCTACCGCGTAATAATCCCAATCATCGCTACACTACTTAAAAAGGAGGCTCCCACCATGCGCAACCACCATCTTGCCGCCATTCCCCTCGCCGCGCTTCTGCTCACCGCCTGCGCGTCCGCCACGGATACGACACCCCTGACCACCCCCACGCCCGAACCCACCGCTACCGCCACCCCGACCCCCGCCGCCGGGGACTTCGCCTGGCTGAACCGCCACGACAGCAGCTTCAACAGCGGCGACGCCTACTATGAAATGGTCTACCGCAACCACGGCGGCCTGCTGCTCAAAACCGACTACGCCACCGCCGCACAGACCGTCGCCTGCACCGTGCCCGGCTGCACCCACGACAGCGCCGACTGCCTGGCCTGGTTCCCGGGGCGGTACCGCTACTACTGCCCCTTTGTGGCGGACGGCGCGGTCTATGTGCTCAACGCGACGTTATTCCACACAGATCAAACCTGGGAGGAGTACCGCGAAGAATACCTCACGCCCCAGCTGGACAGCACCGACCTCACGCCCGAGGAGCTGGAGGCCCACTACTACGGCCTGTGGCAGCAGCAAAGCGCCGCGCCGCAGGTATACAGGCTGACCGACGACGGCAAGACCTGCATCGATCTGCCCGCCGAGTGTGTGGATTACGTGTTTGATTTTTGTGACGACGCGGCCCTGTACGGGGTGATGACCTCCGGCAACAACGGCCAGAACACAAAGGCCGTCCGCGTTGACCTGACCACCGGTGCGCTGCAGTCCGTGCCGCTGGAGCCCACAGAGTACTTTGTGACCTGCTGCGACGGCGCGCTGCTGACGGTGCGCTATGTGACCGACGCGCCCCTGCCCGACGACTTTGAGCAGTTCCGGGCCGCCGTGCAGAGCGCCACCGTTGAATTTGACCGCTACGACCCCCGCACCGGCGAGCGCCGCAAGCTGATCGAGCGCCCCTACAACATCGCGGATGAGCGGCTTTCCGGGTATCTGGGCACCCACAACGGCAAGCTCTACTTTGAGGAGCGCGAGGCCCTGCAGGACGGCGGCTACAACCGCGGTGCCTTGCAGGAGTATGACCCCGCCGACGGCAGCACCGCCACGGTGTGGGACGCGCCCCCGACCTGCAGCCTGTGGGTTTATCAGGACACCTACACGAACGTCCTGCCCGCCCGGGGCAGCCAGGCCGAGGACTGGCTTTGGCTGTACGGCACCGACGGCGCAGTGGGCGGCAACCGCTGCTATTTGATGAACGCCGCCGCCCGCGAGCTGGTGCCCATCACCCAGCGGCTGAAAAATTACGCCTACAACATACCCCCGTCCCGTCTGGCCCAGACCGCCGATGGCCGCTGGCTCCTCTGGACCGAATCCAACGACGAAAACGCGCATGTGGCCTATGGGCTGATCGCCCCAACGATTTTGCCGCCGGCAGCACCGACTATACGCCGGTGGAGATGTGGGCAGGGTGAGGTGTGGGAGCCGCCTGTTCCCGGGCAAACCGTAGGGGGCGGCGTCCCCGACGCCCCGCGGAGGCTTGCGCCAACGGCCTTCCCTGGGTTACCACCCGCGGAGACTCCCGCTGCCGCCAACACCCGCGGAGGGGTCAAGACCCCTCCCTACGGGCCGAACCATTGACGGGTGCTCACGCTAACTCCCGGGCCGGGCATGCCCGGCCCCTACCGTGCGGCGGCCTGGGAACGGGTGTCCGCGTAAACCCCGCGGGCGTTTCCATATCCCCATCCGTAGGGCGGGGTGCCCTCACCCCGCCGCGACCTTCCGCCGCCGCCAACAACAACCCTTGCCTTCCCCCTTGGGGGAAGGTGGCCCCGCAGGGCCGGATGAGGGGCAGGCTCCCGCTGCCGCCCATTCCCGGGCAAACCGTAGGGGGCGGCGTCCCCGACGCCCCGCGAAACCTTGCGCCAACGGCCATCCCCCGGGTAACCACCCGCAAACATCTGCCCACGCAAACCTGCGGGCCGGGCATGCCCGGCCCCTACCGGGTAATAATCCCACTCATCTCTACACTACTTAAAAAGGAGGCTCCCACACATGAACCGCACACTTCCGCTCATCCTGACCGCTGCCCTCCTGCTCACCGCCTGTGCGTCCGCCGTACCGGCACAACCCACCGCCGCCACAACCTCCCCCTCCGCCGCAGCGTCCTCCCCGGCACAACCTGACGCCGCAGCGTCCTCCCCGGTACAGCCCGCCGCCGAAACCTTCGCCCCGCCGCTTACCCCCAAATTCCCCGTCGGCCATCTTCTCACCCTCCCGCAGAACCAAAACAGCGGCCCCGTCTGGAACACCGGCGACGCGCTCTATGAGCTCCGGGACGCCAGCAATATGACCCCCGAGGCCCTCGTCCTCAAAACCGACTACGCGGCCCTGACTCAGTCCGTCTATTGCGATATTCCCGGCTGCACCCACGACTCCGACGCCTGCCCGGCCTACCTGGCCAGCGACTTCTGCGTCGGCGTCATGGCCGTGGACGGCACGGTCTACACCTATCCCGGCGAGCTGACAAACGTCGCCCCAACGCAGATTTACCGCATCGACCCCGCCGCCGGCAAAACGCCCGTGGCCGCGGTGCCCGATGCCCTGCCCCACCACATGCAGCTGCAATGGTGCGACGAGTACGCCCTGTACGGCTGCCCCCTCGCCGCCAGTCATCAGCCCGGCACCCTCTACCGCTGGGACTGGCAAAATGACACGGTGCAGACCATCCCGATGCTGGCCGACGAGAAGATCATCGCCTGTGAGGGCAGCCGCTTCCTGACGATCCGCATCGAGGCGAACGAGCCGTTCCCCAATTTCGGCAGCACCGAGCAGGAAAAAGCCATTTTGGCGCACGCCGTCTACGTCTACGCCTGGCTCGACCCCGCCACCGGCGCGCGGGAGAAAATCTGCACGCGCCCCTACGCGGACGGCTATTTCCACAACTATTACGACGGCAGGATCTACTACACCGGCAATTTCCGCAATGCCGACACCCCCGGCGAGCAGGCCGCCCTGCTGTACTTTGACACCGCCGACGGCACCGAGAAAACGCTGCTCGAGACCATCCCGCTTGACACCTACGGCATCGACGTGTGCGTACCCTTCAGCCCGGCGTTTGCGGGCGTGCCGCAGCGGTATCTCCGCGTGCTGAACGTCGGGGACGCCTACGCGGACTGCCTGCTGGACATGGAGACCGGCGACGTCCTCCCGGCCCCCGCGGTCACGGTGGAGGGCGTGCGCCGCCCCGCGCTGCTGCTGGCCTGCACCGCGTCGGGCCAATGGCTGACAACCGCCAACCCCCGCGACAGCTATGACCCGCAGTACAGCCTCTACGCCCTCTGGGACCCGGCAGACTTTTTGGCCGACGGGCAGCCCGCCGCGTGGGTCACGATGTATGCGACAGAATGAACGGTTGTATAATTATGCGCAAAAACGCCGATTTGTCCACAAGACAAGAACACCGGCACGCCTGCCGCAAACAAAATTTTGAAAAGTAAACAAAAAACTCTTGAAAAATTGCTTTTATGGTGGTAACATGAAGGCGGTGTTTGAAACTATATAAAGGAGTGTCGTTTTATGGCAATTCAGAATGCTTACCTGCAGGGCGTATATGAGGGCCTTGCAAAGCGCAACCCCGAGCAGAAGGAGTTTCTGCAGGCTGTTGAGGAAGTCCTCGAGAGCCTGGAGCCCGTTGTGGCTGCCCACCCCGAGTACGAGAAGGCCGGCCTGATCGAGCGCCTTGTCGAGCCCGAGCGCATCATCATGTTCCGTGTGCCCTGGGTCGATGACGCTGGCAAGGTCCAGGTCAACCGCGGCTACCGTGTGCAGTTCAACTCTGCCATCGGTCCCTACAAAGGCGGTCTGCGGTTCCACCCCTCCGTCAACCTGTCTATCCTGAAGTTCCTCGGCTTTGAGCAGTGCTTCAAGAACAGCCTGACCGGCCTGCCCATGGGCGGCGGCAAGGGCGGCGCTGACTTTGACCCCCACGGCAAGTCTGATGCCGAGGTCATGCGTTTCTGCCAGAGCTTTATGACCGAGCTGTACCGCCACATCGGCCCCGACACCGACGTGCCCGCCGGTGATATTGGCGTTGGCGGCCGTGAGGTCGGCTACCTGTTTGGCCAGTACAAGCGCCTGCAGAATGAGTACACCGGCGTCCTGACCGGCAAGGGCATCCCCTTCGGCGGTTCTCTCGCCCGTACCGAGGCCACTGGCTACGGCCTGTGCTACTTCACCAAGGAGATGCTGGCCGACGCCGGCAAGAGCTTTGAGGGCCAGCGCGTGGTCATCTCCGGCTCCGGCAATGTGGCCACCTACGCCAACCAGAAGGCCACCCAGCTGGGCGGCAAGGTCATCGCCATGTCCGACTCCAACGGCTACATCGTGGACGAGAACGGCATTGACTATAAGGTCATCAAGGAGATCAAAGAGGTCAAGCGCGCCCGCATCAAGACCTACCTGGACTATGTCCCCACCGCTAAGTACGTCGAGGGCAGCCAGGGCATCTGGACCGTCCCCTGCGACATCGCCCTGCCCTGCGCCACCCAGAACGAGCTGCGCCTGGACGGTGCCAAGGCTCTGGTTGCCAATGGCTGCTACTGCGTAGCCGAGGGTGCCAATATGCCTTCCACCCCTGATGCCATCGCTTACCTGCAGCAGAACGGCATCCTGTTTGCCCCGGCTAAGGCATCCAACGCTGGCGGCGTTGCTACCTCCGGCCTGGAAATGAGCCAGAACAGCCTGCGCCTGTCCTGGACCTTCGAGGAAGTGGATGAGCGCCTGCACAACATCATGGTCAACATCTATAAGACCGCTGCCGCCACCGCCGAAAAGTACGGCATGAAGGGCAACCTGGTCGCCGGTGCGAACATCGCCGGTTTCGAGAAGATCGCCTCCGCCATGATGAGCCAGGGCATTGTCTGATACAAATGCAGACAGCCGGGTGAACTCCCGGAAGAAATTGCATAAACTTTTTTAGTAAAACCTATTGACACACACGCCGTGCTGTGGTATTATAATCAAGCACCACGAAACAGCGTGTGTGTCATATATCGCGGAGTAGAGCAGATGGTAGCTCGTCGGGCTCATAACCCGGAGGTCGCAGGTTCAAGTCCTGTCTCCGCAACCAATAAAAGCTCGTTGAAACGACAAGTTTCAACGAGCTTTTTTCTACATCATGGAAAAAATGGTAATGATCTGGTAACTTTGACCCCGAAATGACCCCAAAACGGAAAAATGACTGCGCCCGGGCGGTTGAGATTTTCAACCGCCCGGGCGCTTTTTGTGGATAAATTTTGCGGAGTTGGCAGGTAAAAATAGGAGCGG
>OIWP01003924.1_pt1 | contig 11413 bp, 10 predicted proteins | sample 1587661 | NCBI WGS metagenome assembly OIWP01 (sample SAMEA3888899, study PRJEB22519) | human gut metagenome | biome: human gut; feature: human-associated habitat; material: faeces | place: Denmark | collected 2010 | reverse complement strand
GGGCTTGTAATGGGTTAAGTGATAACAGATGTCTGGAAATATAGGGGCAAATCCACCAGCCAGCTCCCCCAGATAAAATATTGCAAAAAGGACATTACCTTTAAGCGCATCGCGATGCTCATAATCGTTTCCTTGTCGCATCATTTGGCCTCACCCGCGAGGCCGTTTCTTATTGTTTTTCTCAGGCAATTTTGCGCAGAAAGCCACAAATAAGGTTGATGAAGTTCTGCTTAGAGAGCTCCGCAGCCGCCAGCGTTTGCGCATGTGACAATTTCACATCGCTTAAACCTTCCGCCATATTGGTAATCGCAGAGACCGCAACGACTTTAAGGTCGCAATGGCGAGCTGAAATAACCTCAGGCACCACAGACATACCAACAACATCCCCACCAATAATTTGCATCATGCGAATTTCCGCCGCAGTCTCGAAATTCGGCCCCGGATACGAGACGAACACGCCCTCCGTCAGAGGGAAACCCTCTTCTTTCGCCACTTTTTGTAACAGTGCGCGGTATTCCGCATCGTAGGCATTTGCCAGTGAGAAGAAGCGCTCTCCAAAACGATCATCGTTAAGACCCACCATCGGCGTACCGGGCATGGTGTTGATATGATCTTTCAATGCGACCAGGCTGCCTGCCCCCACTTCCGGACGCAGCGAGCCTGCCGCATTGGTGCAGAACAGTAGCTCGCAGCCCAGCAGCTTAAAGGTACGAATTGCGTCAGTCATAATGGTCATTCCACGACCTTCGTAGAAATGTCCGCGACCTTTCATACATACCACCGGTACGCCCTGGAGATGGCCCAGCACTAACTCCCCCGCATGACCATGTACCGTACTTACCGGGAAGCCCGGCAGCTTTTCGTAGGAAATTGCGACAGCGTTCTCAATCTGATCGGCCAGCGCGCCGAGCCCGGAACCTAAAATAAAGGCCACTCGTGGCGTGAAATCAGGTTTATAAGTCTTGATAATATCTATGCAAAACAGCGGGTTATGAGAAAATTGAACCTGAGACATACATATCCTTTTTCTGTAGGGTGGAATCTAACGCCTTTTTATAGCGAGGTTGTCCCGGCTCTTACCAATACACTTTTCTCACGCATTCAATAGCGATTCGATATCGATGGATTTATATCTTTTCTCTATTAATCCACGGTAAAAACTGTATTGGCGATATTAATTCCTTTGCATTAACAATATGTCGTTTTTAGCAAACCACTTTATTAAGCAATCTACTAATAACGATCGGCATAGGGAATTATGCTATGAAAAAACATCTTTTAACTCTGACACTTTCCTCTATATTAGCGATACCTGTTGTATCTCATGCAGAATTTAAAGGCGGTTTTGCAGATATCGGCGTGCATTATCTGGACTGGACCAGCCGGACTACCGAAAAATCGTCGACCAAATCACACAAAGATGATTTCGGTTATCTTGAATTTGAAGGTGGCGCTAACTTTAGTTGGGGAGAAATGTACGGGTTCTTCGACTGGGAAAACTTCTATAACGGTCGCCATAATAAACCAGGTAGCGAGCAGCGTTATACCTTTAAAAATACCAACCGTATTTACCTGGGTGACACCGGATTTAATCTCTACTTGCATGCGTATGGCACCTACGGTTCTGCGAATCGCGTGAATTTCCACGACGATATGTTCCTGTACGGTATCGGCTACAATTTCACCGGCAGCGGTTGGTGGTTCAAACCGTTCTTTGCTAAGCGTTATACAGATCAAACCTATTACACTGGCGACAACGGCTATGTCGCCGGCTGGGTTGCAGGTTACAACTTTATGCTGGGCAGCGAGAAATTCACTCTTACCAACTGGAACGAGTACGAGTTTGACCGTGACGCTACCTATGCAGCGGGTAATGGCGGTAAAGAAGGGCTGAATGGCGCAGTTGCACTGTGGTGGAATGCAACATCACACATTACTACGGGGATTCAGTATCGATATGCGGATGACAAACTGGGCGAAGATTTTTACCAGGATGCGATAATCTACTCCATCAAATTTAACTTCTGATTGATTACTGCCGGGGCTCCCGGCAGTATGAATTCACTCTATATCTGATACAACGGATCCCCTTCCCGCCCAGCCATTAGCGCATTGCCCTGGTCTCGTACCACGTCCCATAAAGCTTCAGCGGCGGTGGAAAGTGAACGGTTCTTCCTGCGCACCAGCATCAACTGGCGTTCAACAACCGGCGTAATGCGCTTTACCACCAGTGGGCTACCTTCAGGCAATGGTAGCGCCAGTGCGGGAAGAATACTGATGCCGATGCCTGCGGCTACCATCGGGAACAGCGTCGCCGGATGTCCAATCTCCTGCACAATATTCGCCTGAATACCATTGCGCGCCAGCGCTGCGTCAATCAGCGGTCGGCTGCCTGACGCGTAATCCTGCAACACCAATTTCGCTCCCTGTAATGCCTGCCAGGGTACATAATCTTCCACGGCCAAAGCGCTATCGCGATGGCAAAGCAGAAAGAAAGGCTCGGAAAGAATCGCTTCACATTGCAGATCGCCCACTGGGCCTGGATCGATGACGATGCCAAAATCGACATCTCCCTGGCGAATACTTTCCATTACCCACTGCTGCGGACGATCGTGCAGGACAAACTGAATATCTGGATAGCGGCGATGGCTTTCAGCAATGCATTGCGGAATAAGATGCGCGGAAATGGTCTGGCTGGCAGCGACCCGAACTTTTCCGCTCAGTTGTTGCCCCATACGCCCGGTATCGCGCAACGTGCTGTTCAGTTCATCCAGCAGTCGCTCAAGACGCAAAGCCAGCTGCTGCCCTGCATCTGTAAGCACCACTTCACGCGTGGTTCTGTCCAGCAGGCGAACACCAGTATGATTTTCCAGTTCCTTCACACTGTGACTCACTGCCGACTGGCTCAGGCCGATACGCTCTCCTGCACGACTAAAACTTTTCTCCTGCGCTACTGTGACGAAAACCTTTAATTGTTTTAAAGAATAATTCATCTGTTTTCTTCATGAATGGATGCAATAAATCAATTTTATTTCTCAAACTGGAAGAAGCACAATAGAACCATCGATCATCTGGAGTCTTTATGAAACTTTTTCGTATCCTCGATCCTTTCACCTTAACCCTGATCACGGTGGTGTTGCTGGCCTCTTTCTTTCCGGCCAGAGGCGATTTCGTCCCCTTCTTTGAAAATCTGACCACCGCAGCTATTGCCCTGCTGTTCTTTATGCACGGCGCGAAGTTGTCGCGTGAGGCGATTATTGCTGGCGGTGGTCACTGGCGACTGCATTTGTGGGTAATGTGCAGCACCTTCGTGCTGTTTCCGATTCTGGGTGTACTGTTTGCCTGGTGGAAACCGGTAAATGTCGACCCGATGCTCTACTCCGGTTTTCTCTACTTGTGCATTCTCCCGGCTACCGTGCAGTCTGCAATCGCCTTCACGTCAATGGCGGGCGGTAACGTCGCGGCAGCGGTTTGTTCTGCGTCGGCATCCAGCCTGCTGGGGATTTTCCTTTCACCATTGCTGGTTGGTCTGGTGATGAATGTTCACGGTGCAGGGGGCAGCCTTGAGCAGGTCGGTAAAATTATGCTGCAACTGCTGCTGCCGTTTGTGTTGGGGCATCTTTCCCGGCCGTGGATTGGTGACTGGGTGTCGCGCAATAAAAAATGGATTGCGAAAACTGACCAGACGTCCATTCTGTTGGTGGTTTATACAGCGTTCAGCGAAGCCGTCGTTAATGGTATCTGGCATAAAGTTGGCTGGGGATCATTGCTGTTTATCGTGGTGGTCAGCTGCGTTCTTCTGGCTATCGTGATTGTAGTTAACGTCTTTATGGCACGCCGACTGAGCTTCAATAAGGCAGATGAAATTACTATCGTCTTTTGTGGTTCGAAAAAGAGTCTGGCAAATGGCATCCCGATGGCAAACATTCTGTTCCCCACATCGGTGATCGGTATGATGGTGCTGCCCCTGATGATTTTCCATCAGATCCAATTGATGGTCTGTGCGGTGCTGGCGCGTCGATACAAACGCCAGACCGAACAGTTACAGGCGCAGCAGGAAAGCAGCGCCGATAAAGCTTAAAGCGGACGCTTCAGGGGCTGGACCAGTTGCGTCAGCCCCTCGGTTTTAATCAGCAGCGTGATTTGCATTAGCTCACCGAGCTTCCCTGCCGGGAACTCATCTTTGCGGGCAAACCACAGCAGATACTCCTCCGGCAGGTCGATTAAGCGACGCCCTTTGTATTTGCCAAACGGCATTATCGTATTGGCTATTTCAATCAGCTGCTCTTTTTCCATCTCAGCTACCCAGCAAACGCAGCATTTCCGCTTCGTCGATGACTTCAATGCCCAGTTCCTGCGCCTTCGCCAGTTTAGATCCTGCAGCTTCACCCGCTATCACCAGATCGGTTTTCTTCGACACGCTGCCCGCGACTTTCGCGCCCAGTTCGACCAGTCGAGCTTTAGCGTCATCACGCGACATCTGGCTTAAGCTGCCCGTAAGCACCACGGTTTTACCAGCAAACGGGCTGTCAATCTCTTCCGCGTTGATAACGATCGGCGCAGGCCAGTGAACACCTTCCGCCAACAGCTCGCTGATGACATTGCGGTTGCTTTCTTCGGCAAAGAAGTTGTGAACGTGGGATGCAACGACAATGCCAACATCAGGCACCTTTTGCAGCTCTTCAATCGAAGCGGCTTCCAGCGCTTCCAGCGTGCCGAAATATGCCGCCAGACCTGCTGCGGTGGCCTCGCCGACTTCACGGATGCCAAGTGCATAGAGGAAGCGAGCAAAGGTGGTTTCTTTCGCTTTTTCCAGCGCGTTAACCACGTTTTGTGCCGATTTTGGCCCCATACGCTCCAGTCCGGTCAGTTTGCCTGCGGTGAGTTTGAACAGATCTGCCGGAGTATGGACATATTCTTTTTCAACCAGCTGATCGATGATTTTGTCGCCCATTCCGTCAACATCCATCGCACGGCGGGAAACAAAGTGTTTCAGCGACTCTTTACGCTGCGCACCGCAAATCAGGCCACCGGTACAGCGGGCAACCGCTTCACCTTCCACACGCTCAACGTCAGAACCACATACCGGACAATGCGTCGGGAATACAACCTCACGGGTATCTTCCGGGCGTTCAGAAAGCACGACGTTAACCACCTGCGGGATCACGTCGCCAGCGCGGCGAATCACCACTTTATCGCCAATGCGTAAACCAAGACGTTCGATTTCATCCGCATTGTGTAAGGTTGCGTTACTCACCAGCACGCCTGCAACATGGACAGGTTCCAGACGCGCAACAGGCGTAATCGCGCCAGTACGCCCAACCTGAAACTCGACGTCACGCACAAAGGTCATCTGCTCCTGCGCCGGGAATTTAAACGCTACCGCCCAGCGCGGGGCACGCGCGACAAAGCCAAGCTGCTCCTGCTGTGCCAGTGAGTTGACCTTAATCACCACGCCGTCGATATCAAAGCCCAGCGTCGGGCGGTCTTCTTCCACTTTGTGATAGAACGCCAGCACTTCTTCCGCCGATTCACAAAGCGTTACCCGATCGCTGACCGGCAACCCCCACTTTTTAAATTGCAGTAAACGGCCAAGATGAGTATCCGGCAGCTCGCCACCTTCCAGAACACCAACGCCATAGCAGAAAAAAGTGAGCGGTCGCTTCGCTGTAATACGCGGATCAAGCTGACGCAGTGAACCAGCTGCCGCATTACGTGGGTTAGCAAACACTTTCCCGCCCGTGCGTCGCGCATCTTCGTTAATCTTTTCGAACCCCGCCTGCGGCAGGAACACTTCACCACGCACTTCCAGACGCGCCGGGATATTCTCTCCGTGCAGCTTCAGCGGAATGGCGCGAATAGTACGCACATTAGACGTGATATCTTCCCCGGTGGTGCCATCGCCACGGGTCGCGGCACTGACTAAAACGCCATTTTCATACAGAATACTGACGGCAAGACCATCCAGCTTCAGCTCACAGCACCAGGTGACTTTCTCGTTGTTTTTCAGACGGTCCTGCACACGTTTGTTGAAAGCAAGAAAGCTTTCTTCATCAAAAACGTTATCCAGTGACAGCATTGGTACTTCATGGCGTATCTGGCTGAAAGCCGCCAGCGGCGCAGCGCCTACACGTTGAGTAGGCGAATCAGGCGTAATCAGTTCTGGATGTTTGGTTTCCAGCTCGCGCAGTTCGCGCATCAGCCTGTCGTATTCAGCGTCGGGAATTTCCGGCGCATCCATCACATGATAAAGATATTCATGATGGCGAAGCGTCGTTCGCAGTTCTGTCAGTTGTTGTTCGATTGATTCCATATCGCACCATCAATGCTAAAAACCCCCGACAAGCGGGGGTTCGAAGAGGAGTTAATTTGCCTTAAGTGTATCAGGCGTTGGCGTCTTTGACTTCGCGGATGATGTCCTGGTACTCGCGCAATTTCTGCGGAGTCATCATACGGCGCTGATCGTCAAGCACGACACCGCACACTTCATCGGCAATATGCTGCGCAGATTGCAGCATCAGCTTGAAGTTCTGCAGCTCGTCACCGTAAGACGGTACCTGCATAAAGATAGTGACACCCGGAGTAGTGAAATCCTTCATTTCAGGATCAAAGGTTCCCGGTTTCACCATATTCGCCAGGCTGAATAACGCCGGGCCGCTGCCATCCGGGCTAAGATGACGATGGTAAATATTCATATCGCCAAAAATGAAGCCCGCTTGTTGAATGCTGTTAAGAAGCAGTTCACCGTTTAGCTCGCTACCGTGATGCGCCGCGACGTTCATGATAATCACCGCTTCTTTGCGCTTCGGTTTATCCATAACTGGAGCAGGTTCCGCTACAGGCTCAGGCTGTGGTGCCGCTACGGGTTCTGCAGGCTGGAAAGCCTGTTGTGCCGGTTGCGGTGCTGAATGCACAGGCTGCGGCGCTGGCGCGACCTGTGGCGAAACTGGCTGCTGCAACGGCTGTTCAGGCTGCGGCTGATAGGCAGGCTGCTGCACCGGCTGCGCTGGATGCGGAGCATGTTGCGGCGGTACCTGCGCTTCAGGCGGCTGCTGGACCGGTTGACGCGGCTGCGCAGACGCATAAGGCGGTTGGTACTGGTGTTGCGGCGACGGACGAGCAGCCTCATGCTCCTGAGCGTTAGCCGGGGCATGATTCACGCGGTGAACACGAACCTCACCAACGCCCTCATCATCTTCGACATCCTCGTCATAAGAATCGTCGTCACGTTTTGACTTCATTCGTTTTAATGGCCGATCGCGGAACATAGAAGATCGTTCTTTACGGCTGGTCCAGAAACCATGTACCAGTAAAGCGATTATGGCGATCGCGCCAACAATGATTAATATCAGACGCAAATCCTGCATCATTATATTCTCTGTTGTTCTAACACCTTGCCACCACGGCAAACATTTACTCACTAAGAGTATTTGCCGATTACCTCAAGTGCAAGTGCACTATTAACTTTCACAGCACAAAGATAGATGAAATCGTGCTTTTTGCTGTTTTTTCGAACATATCCTAACTGTCCATTGCGCAATTACCCGGTAAAATACGCAGAATTTTCCTGGGATTGGTCAAAAGGAGCTCATCCTGATTATGGTTTCATCATTCACATCTGCCCCACGCAGCGGTTTTTACTATTTTGCGCAAGGCTGGAAGCTCGTCTCGCAACCTGGGATTCGGCGTTTCGTTATTTTACCGCTGCTGGTCAATATTTTGTTGATGGGGGGCGCATTCTGGTGGCTCTTTACACAGCTCGATGTCTGGATCCCGACTCTCATGAGTTACGTTCCGGACTGGCTACAATGGCTGAGTTATCTGTTGTGGCCTCTGGCTGTCATCTCTGTGCTGTTAGTGTTTGGCTATTTCTTCTCCACGATTGCTAACTGGATTGCCGCTCCGTTTAACGGTTTATTGGCTGAACAACTGGAAGCACGATTGACTGGCGCTACACCGCCAGATACCGGGATTTTCGGTATCATGAAAGATGTGCCGCGAATCATGAAACGCGAATGGCAAAAATTTGCCTGGTATCTGCCGCGCGCAATTGTATTACTAATTCTTTACTTCATCCCTGGTATTGGGCAAACCGTCGCGCCGGTACTGTGGTTCCTGTTTAGCGCCTGGATGTTAGCCATCCAGTATTGCGATTACCCCTTCGATAACCACAAAGTGCCGTTTAAAGAGATGCGCACCGCCCTGCGCACACGCAAAATCACCAATATGCAGTTTGGTGCTTTAACCAGCCTGTTTACGATGATCCCGCTGCTTAATCTGTTCATCATGCCCGTTGCCGTTTGTGGCGCGACGGCGATGTGGGTCGATTGCTATCGCGATAAACACGCGATGTGGCGGTAACAATCTACCGGTTATTTTGTAAACCGTTTGTGTGAAACAGGGGTGGCTTATGCCGCCCCTTATTCCATCTTGCATGTCATTATTTCCCTTCTGTATATAGATATGCTAAATCCTTACTTCCGCATATTCTCTGAGCGGGTATGCTACCTGTTGTATCCCAATTTCATACAGTTAAGGACAGGCCATGAGTAAGATTTTTGAAGATAACTCGCTGACTATCGGTCACACGCCGCTGGTTCGCCTGAATCGCATCGGTAACGGACGCATTCTGGCGAAGGTGGAATCTCGTAACCCCAGCTTCAGCGTTAAGTGCCGTATCGGTGCCAACATGATTTGGGATGCCGAAAAGCGCGGCGTGCTGAAACCAGGCGTTGAACTGGTTGAACCGACCAGCGGTAATACCGGGATTGCACTGGCCTATGTAGCTGCCGCTCGCGGTTACAAACTCACCCTGACCATGCCAGAAACCATGAGTATTGAACGCCGCAAGCTGCTGAAAGCGTTAGGTGCAAACCTGGTGCTGACGGAAGGTGCTAAAGGCATGAAAGGCGCAATCCAAAAAGCAGAAGAAATTGTCGCCAGCAATCCAGAGAAATACCTGCTGCTGCAACAATTCAGCAATCCGGCAAACCCTGAAATTCACGAAAAGACCACCGGTCCGGAGATATGGGAAGATACCGACGGTCAGGTTGATGTATTTATTGCTGGCGTTGGGACTGGCGGTACGCTGACTGGCGTCAGCCGCTACATTAAAGGCACCAAAGGCAAGACCGATCTTATCTCTGTCGCCGTTGAGCCAACCGATTCTCCAGTTATCGCCCAGGCGCTGGCAGGTGAAGAGATTAAACCTGGCCCGCATAAAATTCAGGGTATTGGCGCTGGTTTTATCCCGGCTAACCTCGATCTCAAGCTGGTCGATAAAGTCATTGGCATCACCAATGAAGAAGCGATTTCTACCGCGCGTCGTCTGATGGAAGAAGAAGGTATTCTTGCAGGTATCTCTTCTGGAGCAGCTGTTGCCGCGGCGTTGAAACTACAAGAAGATGAAAGCTTTACCAACAAGAATATTGTGGTTATTCTACCATCATCGGGTGAGCGTTATTTAAGCACCGCATTGTTTGCCGATCTCTTCACTGAGAAAGAATTGCAACAGTAATGCCAGCTTGTTAAAAATGCGTAAAAAAGCACCTTTTTAGGTGCTTTTTTGTGGCCTGCTTCAAACTTTCGCCCCTCCTGGCATTGATTCAGCCTGTCGGAACTGGTATTTAACCAGACTAATTATTTTGATGCGCGAAATTAATCGTTACAGGAAAAGCCAAAGCTGAATCGATTTTATGATTTGGTTCAATTCTTCCTTTAGCGGCATAATGTTTAATGACGTACGAAACGTCAGCGGTCAACACCCGCCAGCAATGGACTGTATTGCGCTCTTCGTGCGTCGCGTCTGTTAAAAACTGGCGCTAACAATACAGGCTAAAGTCGAACCGCCAGGCTAGACTTTAGTTCCACAACACTAAACCTATAAGTTGGGGAAATACAATGTTCCAGCAAGAAGTTACCATTACCGCTCCGAACGGTCTGCACACCCGCCCTGCTGCCCAGTTTGTAAAAGAAGCTAAGGGCTTCACTTCTGAAATTACTGTGACTTCCAACGGCAAAAGCGCCAGCGCGAAAAGCCTGTTTAAACTGCAGACTCTGGGCCTGACTCAAGGTACCGTTGTGACTATCTCCGCAGAAGGCGAAGACGAGCAGAAAGCGGTTGAACATCTGGTTAAACTGATGGCGGAACTCGAGTAATTTCCCGGGTTCTTTTAAAAATCAGTCACAAGTAAGGTAGGGTTATGATTTCAGGCATTTTAGCATCCCCGGGTATCGCTTTCGGTAAAGCTCTGCTTCTGAAAGAAGACGAAATTGTCATTGACCGGAAAAAAATTTCTGCCGACCAGGTTGATCAGGAAGTTGAACGTTTTCTGAGCGGTCGTGCCAAGGCATCAGCCCAGCTGGAAACGATCAAAACGAAAGCTGGTGAAACGTTCGGTGAAGAAAAAGAAGCCATCTTTGAAGGGCATATTATGCTGCTCGAAGATGAGGAGCTGGAGCAGGAAATCATAGCCCTGATTAAAGATAAGCACATGACAGCTGACGCAGCTGCTCATGAAGTTATCGAAGGTCAGGCTTCTGCCCTGGAAGAGCTGGATGATGAATACCTGAAAGAACGTGCGGCTGACGTACGTGATATCGGTAAGCGCCTGCTGCGCAACATCCTGGGCCTGAAGATTATCGACCTGAGCGCCATTCAGGATGAAGTCATTCTGGTTGCCGCTGACCTGACGCCGTCCGAAACCGCACAGCTGAACCTGAAGAAGGTGCTGGGTTTCATCACCGACGCGGGTGGCCGTACTTCCCACACCTCTATCATGGCGCGTTCTCTGGAACTACCTGCTATCGTGGGTACCGGTAGCGTCACCTCTCAGGTGAAAAATGACGACTATCTGATTCTGGATGCCGTAAATAATCAGGTTTACGTCAATCCAACCAACGAAGTTATTGATAAAATGCGCGCTGTTCAGGAGCAAGTGGCTTCTGAAAAAGCAGAGCTTGCTAAACTGAAAGATCTGCCAGCTATTACGCTGGACGGTCACCAGGTAGAAGTATGCGCTAACATTGGTACGGTTCGTGACGTTGAAGGTGCAGAGCGTAACGGCGCTGAAGGCGTTGGTCTGTATCGTACTGAGTTCCTGTTCATGGACCGCGACGCACTGCCCACTGAAGAAGAACAGTTTGCTGCTTACAAAGCAGTGGCTGAAGCGTGTGGCTCGCAAGCGGTTATCGTTCGTACCATGGACATCGGCGGCGACAAAGAGCTGCCATACATGAACTTCCCGAAAGAAGAGAACCCGTTCCTCGGCTGGCGCGCTATCCGTATCGCGATGGATCGTAGAGAGATCCTGCGCGATCAGCTCCGCGCTATCCTGCGTGCCTCGGCTTTCGGTAAATTGCGCATTATGTTCCCGATGATCATCTCTGTTGAAGAAGTGCGTGCACTGCGCAA
>OIWP01003916.1_pt1 | contig 11433 bp, 7 predicted proteins | sample 1587661 | NCBI WGS metagenome assembly OIWP01 (sample SAMEA3888899, study PRJEB22519) | human gut metagenome | biome: human gut; feature: human-associated habitat; material: faeces | place: Denmark | collected 2010 | reverse complement strand
CTACTTCGTTACCATCTTCATCAGTACCTGTAATGTCAGGGATATCTGTTGGTGCTGGCATATATTCGATAACACCATCTAACATCTTCTGAACACCTTTGTTCTTATAAGCAGAACCACAGAATACAGGAACAGCTTCACAAGCGATTGTTCCTTTTCTAAGAGCAGCCTTCATATCATCGATAGAAGGTTCTTCTCCTTCAAGGTACTGCATCATAAGGTCATCATCTAATTCACAAATCTTTTCAACAAGGTTTTCATGCCATTCATTAGCAAGATCCTTTAAGTCATCAGGAATAGCTGTGATTTCGATGTCTTCACCCTTATCATCTTTATAATAATATGCTTCCATTTCAAACAAATCGATTAATCCGATGAAATCATCTTCCTTACCAATTGGGATCTGTACAGGAATAGCATTCTTTCCTAAACGATCAATAATTGTCTGAACTGAATAAAAGAAATCTGCACCCATTTTATCCATCTTGTTGATGAATGCCATACGAGGTACATTGTATGTGTCAGCCTGACGCCATACGTTTTCAGACTGAGGTTCTACACCACCCTTTGCACAGAACACGCCGACAGCGCCGTCCAGTACACGAAGGGAACGTTCAACCTCTACTGTAAAGTCAACGTGACCCGGGGTATCAATGATATTGATACGATATTCCTGTGCACCTTTTTTCGGTTTGCACTGTTCCTGCGGAGTCCAATGACAGGTCGTTGCGGCTGAAGTAATTGTGATACCTCTTTCCTGTTCCTGCTCCATCCAGTCCATGGTAGCAGTACCTTCGTGAGTATCACCGATTTTATAGTTTACACCAGTATAATACAGGATACGCTCTGTCAGTGTTGTTTTACCAGCATCGATATGAGCCATGATACCAATATTTCTGGTTCTCTCCAATGGATATTCTCTTCCAGCCAAGGTTTTTCTCCTCCTTAGAATCTGTAATGAGCAAATGCCTTATTAGCCTCTGCCATCTTATGCATGTCTTCTTTCTTCTTCACAGATGCTCCTGTGTTGTTTGCAGCATCCAGAATTTCATTTGCCAGTCTCTCTTCCATTGTCTTCTCGCCTCTCTTGCGGGAATACAGAGTGATCCAGCGAAGTGCTAATGCCTGACGACGATCAGCTCTTACCTCGATAGGTACCTGGTATGTTGCTCCACCAATACGTCTAGCTTTTACTTCCAGAACTGGCATGATGTTATTCATAGCCTCTTCAAATACTTCGATAGCCGGCTTGTCAGTTTTCGCAGCAACTCTTTCGAATGCTCCGTATACGATTTTCTGAGCTACACCTTTCTTACCATCTAACATAATGTTATTGATAAGTTTGGTAACCACTTTATTATTGTACAGCGGATCCGCTAATACATCTCTTTTCTGAGTATGTCCTTTACGTGGCACGGTACTTCCCTCCTTAATCATTGAAATTAATTCATCGGTACTCACATGTGTCGTTCTACTGTGTATCGTGCTCGCAATTTCTATATTAACCCGCAACCACTGGTAAATAAGAATACGGCACAACAGTTAGTTCTGTTTGTGATACGACTTTATTGTTCTATTCCTGTTTCGCTTAAAAGTCTGTAACTTTTATTATTTCTTAGCGTCTTTTGGTCTCTTTGCTCCGTATTTGGAACGAGCCTGTCTTCTCTTAGCAACGCCTGCTGTATCCAGAGTACCACGAACGATGTGGTATCTTGTACCTGGAAGGTCCTTTACACGTCCTCCACGAATCAGAACAACGCTATGCTCCTGAAGGTTATGTCCCTCACCTGGGATGTAGCTTGTTACTTCGATTCCGTTTGACAGACGAACTCTGGCGATCTTTCTCAGAGCTGAGTTAGGTTTTTTAGGTGTAGCAGTTTTAACTGCTGTGCAGACACCTCTCTTCTGTGGTGCAGAAACGTTTGTGCTCTTCTTTTTCAGAGAGTTGAAGCCCTTCTGCAGAGCAGGTGCTGTAGATTTCTTTTCTGAAGTCTGACGACCTTTTCTAACTAACTGGTTAAATGTTGGCATTCTTTTCACCTCCTGTAATATTCCGCATTTGCGGTAGTGGTTGCTTAAAATCATTTTCAGGTGTGTGGATACATAGATATAGTGTATCGGCACGCACAATTCACATTATATCGGCAGAAACAGCGTCTGTCAAGGCTTTTTATGCAGTATTTACAGGAATTTTATGCACTTTTTTTATGCATATTTTTTAAAGAGAATATCCTGATGTTTTGTATCTTTCTCAGAGTAGTTGCAGATAAGATCTGGCATCGACTCTTCATCATCCACGATCAAATTTTTTTCACCCATATATATCATCTCCATTTTCCATTACAAACGTTGCATTCCACAACTTCTGTTTGTTTTCACTGCTTCTATTTTACCCTATTATACGCCTAAAATCCATGAAAACCTGGCTGGCTTTGCTGGACTTTTTCTTTTAAAAGTGATATTATATCGCGTAAGCAATTAGCTTACCAGCATGCTCTTTATGCTGGCATTTTCGCTATTTATAATTATGGAGGTGAATCGCTATGTTGAGGACAATATTGAAACCACTTTCTTTCGTACCTGCCCTCATTATGATGTATATTATCTTCTCCTTCTCCGCTCAGGACGGAGATATGTCCGGTCAGCTCAGCTACCAGGCAAGTGTGAAGATCATCGAAACAGCTGACTATGTTTTTAACGCCAATCTCAGTTACGATCAAATCGATGAGTGGGCAAATAAAATCGATTTTATCACCCGCAAACTGGCACATATGACCGAATATTTCGCTCTTGCCATCGCAGTATCCTTTCCATTATATGTATATGGACTGCACGGCATCCTTCTGATGTTTCTGGCGGGACTGATCTGCGTCGGGTTCGCCTGCGGAGATGAATTCCACCAATCGTTTATCGCCGGACGAAGTCCTTCGTCAAGAGATGTCTGTATCGACAGTGTCGGCGTGTTTTTTGGGATCATCGTCGTCCGCATCATCGGCTGGACCGGACGGAAGACGGTCTTTAAAGAAAAAGTCAAAGTAAAACAGAAAAAGCCAAAGAAAAAGCTCTTTGGCGGTAAGTCAAAAACAACTTACTATGATAAATACGGCAATTACCAGCCACCACAGCCGGATGACCGCTATTACCAGAATCCAGGATCTGGATATGGTTATGACAACCGTGGGCAAGATTATGGTTATGATAGTCGCTATGACAGCCGCAGCGGGCGTAATTATTACGAACAGCCGGGCGGCAATCCGAATTATGGTTACGATAACCGCGGCGGCCGCGATTATTATGGTCAGCCGGAAGGTAACCCAAATTACGGCTATGACAACCGCGGCGTTAATCCGAATTATGGTTATGACGGTCGCAGCAGCAATCCGAATTATGGCTATGATAACCGCGGCGGCAATCCGAATTATGGTTATGATAATCATGGACATCGTGATTATTATGAACAGAGCGGCAAAAATCCGGAAACCGGTTACGGATATGACAACTGCGAGCAGAATTACTGCGAATCACAGACTCCTGACCGCAGTAACCGCGATTACTATGAGCAGCCCGTCAGGGAGTCGCAGTCACAGCAGAGTACCAGAACCTGGTCAAGGGAAGAAGTAGAAGCCGGACTTCATCCGGAGCATACATCACGTACTTCCGACAAAAAGGCTACTAATCCAAACGATCCTTTCTGGTCTCCAGAACAGGAAATCGACTTCAATGCCAAACCGGAATATGCCGAGCGAAATTATCAGGAAACAAATGATCCATATGATCATGACTGGGGATTTGACCGTTCCGAAAATGTTTCCCGACAGCCATCTTATTCACCAGAAAAAGAACAGGCTCCATATGAGAATCCGGAAAGTACCGTTCCAGACGAACCTGCGGAAGATCCAAGACAGACTCCTCCGGTACAGCACCGAAGAAAAAAGAAACATGAAAAAGACTGGTTCTTTGATCTGTAAAGGTTTGTTGCTCACCACTTGCAGAAGTGGGAGTCTTCTCGACTGAGATAAAATCGGAAATTGAGTTTCGATTAAAACTAAACGAAAAAATGCATGTACTTTCGTCATCCGACAAAAATACTTGCATTTTTTGTTTTATCATTTTTCGTTTTTTGCTTATTATTCTGTTCCCTGTTACTCTGTTTTTTCGCTGCTTTCTTCCTGCTTCTGTCTCTCTTCTTCCTTCTCCTGCTGTTCTTTCACAAATTGCTGTAATTCCTGTTTGTGCTCTTCATTGAGACCATGATCGCCCTCAAGAGAACGTAAAAACACCAGCAGAGAACCATCATAGGCAAGATTCAGGTATTCCTGAACACCTTTTGCTATAAATTCTTTTCTTGACATGTTCACAGAATAATAGCGACGTTTACCTCTTTTGGTAGAAGACAGGATTTTCTTATTCTTCAGACGTATCACAAAACTATAGGCCGTCTGCTGTTTCCATACATATCCTTTTGTCTCCATGTACTCCATGATTTCATTCAGATGAATCTCCTCCTGATCTGCATGTGCCCACATGTAGTCCATAATGTGCTGTTCCGCTTCTGATAAACTGTAAAAAGCCATACTTTATCCTCCTAATCGTTTGTAATATAATACAATGCTATATTACATATCTTATCAAAAAATCGCCAGATGGTCAAATCAAAAATTCGAGAAATTTTGTTCCGTTTTGTGATCATTTACAGAAAATAATGCATGAAACAGAAGAGGCCTACAGTCGAGAATCATCTCACCTCTGATATAGTATGATTGCAAACACCGCTGTCAATGCCTCTGTCACCGGAAATGCCAGCCATACGCCGTTTGCTCCCAGTATTTTTCCAAACAGAAATGCTGCCGGAATAATGACAATGACATATCGCAGCAACGCAATACAAAAAGATGGTGTACCCTTTCCGAGTCCTTCCAGTGCTCCGGAGCAGGTCACAGACACGCCGGACACGATAAAGCCAAAGCTGATGATATGAAGTGCAGTGATTCCGATCCGGATGGTCTCTTCGTTCACGGTGAACAGCCCGATCAATTTTCCCGGGATGAGCCAGGATATCAGCATTCCGGCTGCCATCACACCAAGCACCAGTCCCAGTGCCGTCCGGAATATTTTTTCTACCCGTTTTTTCTCTCCCGCTCCATAATTGTAGCCGATCAGCGGACGGATGCCCTGGATGATCCCGTTTGCACTCAGATAAATAAAGGTCTGAAGTTTATAATATACGCCAAGCACCAGCACATATTTCTCCGAGAATCCTGACAGGATACCATTTAAAGATGAAATCAGCAGAGACGGAAGTGCCATATTTAAAGTCGCCGGAATGCCGACAGCATAAATACGGGAAATTACATGTTTCTCCGGTTTTAAATATTTTAACTGGATCTTGACCGGGATCGGGTCTGCAAAATAAAAGATGAGATAGATCAGCAGTGTCGCCGTCTGTCCGATTCCGGTCGCATAGGCGGCACCGGCAATCCCAATAGCCGGAAATGGGCCGATTCCAAAGATCATCAGCGGATCGAGCAGAATGTTGATCAGACACCCACAGATCATGCTGAACATGGAAACTTTCATTTTACCCACCGACTGAAAGATTTTTTCAAAGGTTATCCCCAGTGTGATCACAACGGAGAAGAGCAGCACACGATTTCCGTATGTGATTGCCATCAGGTTGACTTCCAAATCAGCGGAAAATCCTTTCAGAAACTTCCACAGACCTGCTGTACACAGGACTGTCAGCAATATTCCATGCAAAACACTTAAGGCAATGCCCTGCGTTGCTATCTGATTTGCTGTGGTCTGTTTTTTTGCTCCCAGATAATAAGCGATCCCGGCATTGATCCCGATTCCAATACCAACACCGATGGCTGTAATCAGATTCTGTATCGGATATACAAGTGCCAGTGCCGTCATCGCTTCTTCACTTAATTTTGCAACAAAATAGCTGTCTACGATGTTATACAGTGCATTCACTGCCATGGAGATGACCATCGGCAGCGACATGGATAACACCAGCGGCAGTATTTTTCGCTCTTTCATAAAACTTTGATCCATATATTTCCTCCATCTAATAATACAACGTGCTTTACAGACTTTATCAGCTGATTAGCAATCGCCAAATACCAGCATGCTGTATTTTTCTCAACATGGCAACAAAAAAACGCCACATAACTACCTTTCGATAGCTATGTGGCGAAAAAAGAACTTTCTTAAAAAATCCACACCCTGTACGGGTTTTGTTATTCTCTTTATTCTTCGGTAGAATCCGAATCTTCCGCTGTCAAATCGACTTCATCGAAATCGTCTGCAGCATTCTCATCTGCATTCTCTGCTGCGGCAGTTTCTGCATCTGCTGCTGTTTCTTTCGAAGTGATCTCTGTCTGCTCTTCCGACATTTCTGTTTCATCCAGCATCAGATCGTCATCTTCCATTTCATATTCATCCTCACCGGTATCCAGCTTTACGTTGCGGTAACGTTTCATACCGGTTCCGGCCGGGATCAGTTTACCGATGATAACGTTCTCTTTCAGACCGATCAGCGGATCAACTTTACCTTTGATAGCTGCTTCTGTCAGAACTTTTGTAGTTTCCTGGAAGGATGCTGCTGACAGGAAGGAGTTGGTTGCCAGGGATGCTTTTGTAATACCAAGCATTACCTGTTTTCCTTCTGCAGGCTCTTTGCCCTGAGCGATCATCTCTTCATTGATATCCTCGAAATCAAGGATGTCTACCATGGTTCCCGGCAGAAGTTCCGTGTCTCCGTTATCCTCTATACGGATCTTCTTCATCATCTGACGAACGATTACTTCGATATGTTTATCGTTGATCTCTACACCCTGCAGACGGTATACACGCTGTACTTCACGCAGCATGTAATCCTGAACAGCGTTTACGCCCTTGATTCGCAGAATGTCATGCGGATTTACACTACCTTCTGTCAGTTCATCACCAGCATCCAGATAAACTCCATCCTGTACTTTGATACGTGATCCGTAAGGAATCAGATAAGTCTTGGACTCACCTGTCTCACTGTTTGTCACAATAATCTCACGTTTTTTCTTGGTATCTTTGAGGGTTGCCACACCGGAAATCTCAGTGATGATAGCAAGTCCCTTAGGCTTACGTGCCTCGAAAAGCTCCTCGACACGAGGAAGACCCTGTGTGATATCGCCGCCGGCAACACCACCGTTATGGAAGGTACGCATGGTCAGCTGTGTACCCGGCTCACCGATAGACTGTGCTGCGATGATACCTACGGATTCACCAACCTGTACCGGCTCACCGGTTGCCATGTTGGAACCGTAACATTTCGCACAAACACCAACATGTGATTTACAGTTCAGGATCGTACGGATCTTGATCTGTTCAAATGGTTTGCCGTTTGCGTCCACACCTTCACTCATGATACGTGCTGCACGTTTCGGAGTGATCATATGGTTTGCTTTTACAAGGATTTCGCCGTCTTTATTCTTAATGGTCTCGCAGGAGAATCTTCCTGTGATACGCTCCTGCAGGCTTTCGATCTCTTCCTTGCCGTCTGTAAATGCTTTTACATACATACCCGGAATTTCTTTGCCTTCGCAGCAGTCCATCTCACGGATGATCAGATCCTGTGATACATCAACCAGTCGTCTTGTCAGGTAACCGGAATCGGCTGTACGAAGAGCGGTATCGGACATACCTTTTCGAGCTCCATGTGCAGACATGAAATATTCCAGTACGTCAAGACCTTCACGGAAGTTTGACTTGATAGGCAACTCGATCGTACGACCTGTTGTATCAGCCATAAGTCCACGCATACCTGCAAGCTGTTTGATCTGCTTGTCAGATCCACGGGCTCCGGAATCTGCCATCATGAAGATGTTATTGTATTTATCAAGACCTGTCAGCAGTGCCTCTGTCAGTTTATCATCAGTTGCTTTCCATGTCTCAACAACTTCTTTGTAACGCTCTTCCTCTGTGATAAGACCACGTTTATAGTTCTTTGTGATCTTGTCTACTGTATCCTGTGCTTCCTGCATCATCTGCGGTTTCTGCGGTGGTACAGTCATATCGGAAATAGATACTGTCATAGCTGCTCTTGTAGAGAACTTGTATCCGATTGCCTTAACATCATCAAGAACTTCTGCTGTCTGTGTAGCTCCATGAGTGTTGATAACTTTCTCAAGGATCTGCTTCAGCTGTTTCTTACCAACATGGAAGTCAATCTCCATCTTAAGTTCATTTCCCTCAACCTCACGGTCTACAAAACCAAGATCCTGTGGAATGATCTCGTTAAACAAAAGACGACCAAGTGTTGCGTCAATAGTTCCTGTCTTCTCTTCTCCATTTGCAAGAGTCTTTGTCACACGTACTTTAATCTGTGAGTGAAGTGTGATATATCCATTCTCGTATGCAAGAATAGCCTCGTTCACGCTCTTAAAGAACATGCCCTCTCCCTTTGCACCAGGACGAAGCTGAGTCAGATAGTAAATACCAAGTACCATATCCTGTGAAGGAACGGCTACCGGACCACCATCAGATGGTTTCAGCAAGTTGTTTGGTGAAAGAAGAAGGAAACGGCACTCTGCCTGTGCTTCCTGTGACAGCGGTACATGGACAGCCATCTGGTCTCCATCGAAATCGGCATTGTAAGCTGTACATACCAGTGGATGAAGCTTGATTGCCTTACCTTCTACAAGGATTGGCTCAAATGCCTGGATACCAAGTCTATGCAGAGTAGGGGCACGGTTCAGCATAACCGGATGCTCTTTGATTACTTCTTCAAGCACATCCCATACCTCTGGCTGAAGTCTCTCGACCATTTTCTTTGCATTTTTGATATTGTGTGCTGTTCCGTTCGCTACAAGCTCTTTCATAACGAATGGCTTGAACAGCTCGATTGCCATCTCTTTCGGCAGACCACACTGATAGATCTTCAGTTCTGGTCCAACGACGATAACAGAACGTCCTGAATAGTCAACACGTTTTCCAAGCAGGTTCTGACGGAAACGTCCGGACTTACCTTTCAGCATGTCAGACAGAGACTTGAGTGCTCTGTTTCCAGGTCCTGTTACCGGACGTCCACGACGTCCGTTATCGATCAGCGCATCAACAGCTTCCTGAAGCATACGCTTCTCGTTTCTTACGATAATATCTGGTGCTCCCAGTTCAAGGAGTCTTCTCAGACGGTTATTTCTGTTAATGATTCTTCTGTACAGATCATTCAGGTCAGATGTTGCAAAACGTCCTCCATCCAGCTGTACCATAGGACGCAGATCCGGCGGGATAACCGGGATAGCTGTAAGGATCATCCACTCCGGTCTGTTTCCGGACTCGCGGAATGCTTCTACAACTTCCAGACGTTTTACAATTCTCGCACGCTTCTGTCCTGTTGCATTCTCCAGGCCTGCCTGAAGTTCTGCATATTCTTTCTCAAGGTCAATAGACTCAAGAAGCTCTTTGATGGATTCAGCACCCATACCTACACGGAATGCATGTCTTCCCCATTTTTCCTTTGCTTCCTGATACTCTGCCTCTGAAAGAATCTGCTTGTAAGAGAGATCTGTCTCTCCCTTATCAAGCACGATGTAAGAAGCAAAGTAAAGTACTCTCTCCAGTGTTCTTGGAGAAATATCAAGGATCAGACCCATACGGCTCGGAATTCCTTTGAAGTACCAGATATGGGATACCGGTGCTGCCAGAGCAATGTGTCCCATACGCTCACGACGAACACTGGCCTTTGTAACCTCAACACCACAGCGATCACATACAACCCCCTTATAACGGATCTTTTTGTATTTACCGCAGTGACACTCCCAGTCTTTGCTTGGTCCGAAGATTCTCTCGCAAAACAGACCATCTTTTTCCGGTTTTAATGTACGGTAGTTGATGGTTTCTGGTTTTTTAACTTCACCATGAGACCATTCACGGATCTTTTCCGGAGATGCCAGACCAATTTTAATCGCATCGAACGTCATTGGTTGATATACTTCTTTATTGGTTGTTTCAGCCATTTGGTTGCTCCTTTCTAGGATTCATTCCCACGGCCGCTGTTACGCGGCCACAGGACTTTTTCTATCGCATCAGAGAATGTTTTCTCTTAGAAATCTAATTCTTCGTCAGCTGATTCATCAGCTGCGTCTTCTTCTACATCCACCAGTTCTTCGCCTTCGAATTCCTGTTTGCTGAAACCATAGTTTCCGTAGGACTCTTCTTCATCGCGGTTGTATCGCTTGTCACCCTCGATGATGGAACGCAGATCAGTATCGCCATAGTCGATATTTTCCATGATTTCCACTTCTGTATTATCATCTTTCAGGACTCTTACATCCAGTCCCAGAGACTGCAGCTCTTTGAGCAATACCTTGAAAGACTCCGGAATACCCGGTTCAGGGATATTGTCACCTTTGATGATCGCTTCGTATGTCTTCACACGACCGATCACATCATCGGATTTGACTGTCAGGATCTCCTGCAGAGTATAAGATGCACCGTAAGCTTCCAGTGCCCATACCTCCATCTCTCCGAAACGCTGGCCACCGAACTGAGCTTTACCACCCAGAGGCTGCTGCGTTACCAGGGAGTATGGTCCGGTAGAACGTGCATGGATCTTATCATCAACCAGGTGATGCAGCTTCAGATAATGCATGTGACCAATGGTTACCGGACTGTCGAAATATTCACCGGTACGACCGTCACGAAGTCTTACTTTACCATCTCGTGAGATTGGAACACCTTTCCACAGATTTCTGTGATCTCTGTTCTCATACAGATAATCCATAACTTCCGGAAGCAGCTCTTCTTTATGTTTCTCAGAAAACTCTTCCCAGGACAGATTTACATAATCATTTGCCAGTTCCAGAGTATCCATGATGTCGTTCTCACTTGCGCCATCGAATACAGGAGTGGCAATGTTGAATCCAAGAGCCTTTGCGGCCAGACTCAGATGAATCTCCAGGACCTGTCCGATATTCATACGGGAAGGTACACCCAGAGGATTCAGCACGATATCCAGAGGACGACCGTTTGGCAGGAATGGCATATCTTCTACAGGCAGAACACGGGAAACAACACCCTTGTTACCGTGACGACCGGCCATCTTATCACCGATAGAAATCTTTCTCTTCTGTGCAATGTAGATACGAACAGCCTGATTTACACCAGGTGACAGTTCGTCGCCATTTTCTCTTGTAAATACTTTCGCATCCACAACAATACCGTATTCACCATGTGGTACCTTCAGGGAAGTATCACGTACTTCTCTTGCTTTCTCACCGAAAATAGCACGTAACAGACGTTCCTCAGCTGTCAGTTCAGTCTCTCCCTTCGGAGTTACCTTACCAACCAGAATATCTCCCGCACGAACCTCAGCACCGATACGGATAATACCACGCTCATCCAGATCTTTCAGTGCATCATCACCGACACCCGGAACATCTTTTGTGATCT
>OIWP01003899.1_pt1 | contig 11500 bp, 9 predicted proteins | sample 1587661 | NCBI WGS metagenome assembly OIWP01 (sample SAMEA3888899, study PRJEB22519) | human gut metagenome | biome: human gut; feature: human-associated habitat; material: faeces | place: Denmark | collected 2010 | reverse complement strand
CCTCCGGCTGGACGCGCGGCCTGATGATGGCCTCGGCCATGGGCGTGCTCATGGGCCGCAAGCTCGCGGGCTATGAGGAGCCGCTGCGCTGAAAAGAGCGCTGAAAAGCTCTGTGAGGCCGCTGCGCAAGAGAAAAATGCGGCGGCCGGTCGACCGACAGGCCCCGGCGAATTCAGGGCACAAAATGATCCGGCAGCGCCGAAGCGCTGCCGGACCTTTTTCCAATCTCAATGCGACGGCCATTCGACCGCCGTCGGCCACTGCACATGATATTGAGAACCGGTCAGATAACAGTCCAACCACCAGTGGCAGGGAGACCAGCCGCCGCTGAATGCATCATCCGCGATCCATTTCAGCAGCACAGCATCCGTGCAGTTCTCTGTGCTATGCTCAGCGCCATACACGCCCGGATATACATAATGCCACAGCTCAAAAATACAGAAAAGCCATTCCTCGGGAAGCTCACGCAGCACATAATTTCCATCCGCATTTGGCTCCAGATTCTGCTCCAGAATGTCCGGGATTTGAACCATGAGTCCATAGGCCGCCTTTGCATCGGGATAGTCAGCGAAATAATCCTCATGTGCCGCAACACAGCTTGCAAGCGCATCCGCGATCTGATGGAATTCCTCCAAAACGGCCGGATGGAACGTCTTATTTACGATACGGTACAGCGCCTGAAAATACCGCGAGGTAGCGTAGTCCAGCTCCGTGCTGTCTGATCCCGGCGTGCGGGAACAGGCTGTCAGTGAGCTGATGCCCATGCATATCACTGCAAACAATAGTAAGAAGCATAGAGCGCGCCGAAAGGACTTGTAAATTTTCATCTCGTTTCTCCTCCCGGTTAAAAGTATCAACCTCCATGCACTGAAACAGTCGCCGTGGCGCTTGTCGTGCGAATCACAAAGGCAATATTGTTAAAAATATTAAGATATGTCAAATCAGAAAATACCTCACGTCATCACCTCCCATTCGAGCGGATGAAAAGGAACTGCACTCCATGAGGCACTTGCAAATGCAGTATAGCACATAATAATAAAATTTCAAAGTATTATTCAGAAAATTTTTTTCATTTTTCACGCGGTGTCGAAATTTGAAACTGTTGCTTTCGACGAGGCTCTGTACGAACTGGCAGTGCCTTACTGAAATGACAAATCCGGTGGCCTGCGCCGATTTCCCATTGACAAACGGCAAAGCAGCCGCTACAATAGCGTTCGTACAAGTATGAAAAATATGATTTTGGAGGGATTCGATGGCAGGAGGCAAGCATTTGCTCGGCATGCCGCGCGGGCGGCACGTTTTCGGAACGGTCAAGGTCGGCGAACGCGGCCAGATCGTGATCCCCAAGGAGGCCCGCGAGCTGTTCGGCATTCGGCCGGGTGACACGCTGCTCGTGCTCGGCGATGAGAAAAACGGGCTGCTTGTGACGCCGCCGGACGTGATGCACGATGTGGCGCGGCAGATCTTTCAAAATCTGGAGGAAGAGGAGAATCAGAAATGAACGCAGAAGAGATCTATCGTCCGCTCGGTGTCTCGCCGCAGGTGTGCGCCTTCGGCGAGCGGGTGCTGGACGGACTGCGGGAGCGCTTTGCGGCCGTAGACCGCATCGCAGAGGCCAATCAGGCCAAGGTGCTTGCCGCCATGCAGAAAAACCGCGTCAGCGCGGCCTGCTTTGCCGCAACGACGGGCTATGGCTATGACGACGTCGGCCGCGACAAGCTCGAGCGCGTCTATGCCGACACATTCCACACCGAGGCCGCGCTCGTGCGCCCGCAGATCACCTGCGGCACGCATGCCCTGACTGTGGCCCTGTCCGCGAACCTGCTGCCGGGCGACGAGCTGCTTTCGCCGGTCGGCGCGCCGTATGACACGCTCGAGGAGGTCATCGGCATCCGCCCGTCGCCCTGCTCGCTGCGGGAATACGGCGTGAGCTACCGGCAGGCGGACCTGAAGCCGGACGGCACGTTCGACTATGAGGCCATCCGTGCCTGCGTGAACGAAAAGACAAAGCTGGCCACCATCCAGCGCAGTAAGGGCTATGCGACCCGCCCGACGTTCTCCGTGCAGCAGATCGGCGAGCTCATCGCCTTCCTGAAGTCCCTGAAGCCGGACATCATCTGCATGGTGGACAACTGCTACGGCGAATTCGTCGAGCCGATCGAGCCGAGCGACGTCGGTGCGGACATGATCGTCGGCAGCCTCATCAAGAACCCCGGCGGCGGCCTCGCGCCCATCGGCGGCTACATCTGCGGCCGGACGGACCTTGTCGAGCGCTGTGCCTACCGCCTCTCCGCGCCCGGCCTTGGGCAGGAGGTCGGTGCGAATCTCGGCCTGCTGCCGTCGCTGTATCAGGGCTTCTTCCTTGCCCCGACCGTTGTCGCATCTGCGCTCAAGGGCGCGATCTTCGCGGCCAATCTCTATGAGCGCCTTGGCTTCCGCGTCGTTCCGAACGGCTCGGAGTCCCGGCACGACATCATTCAGGCCGTGGAGCTCGGCTCACGCGAGGGTATGATCGCCTTCTGCAAGGGCATCCAGTCCGCCGCGCCGGTCGACAGCTATGCCGACCCTATCCCGTCGGATATGCCCGGCTATGAGGACGAGGTCATCATGGCGGCAGGCGCGTTCGTGCAGGGCGCGTCCATTGAGCTTTCCGCCGATGCGCCCATGCGTGAGCCGTATGTCTGCTATATGCAGGGCGGCCTGACGTATGAATCGGGCAAGCTGGGCATTTTGCTTGCTGCAGATAAAATTACCAAGGCAAAGGCACAATAATGGTGAATGAAAAATAGAGGATGATGGTATCCTGCATTTTTCAATTCTTCATTTTTCGTGCGAAATCGGTTGACAAAGTGCGGATATGAGCGTTATAATAAATCTGTATTTATTAAGTTATAGGCAATGACGGAAATCCTGTTTTCCGAAAAGCATTTGGCAGAGAGCGTGCGCCACGGCTGCAAGCACACGCAATGCGGAGAAAACAGTACCGATTCCCGAGCCGCACAGCGGAAAACCGCAGTATGCTGTGCCGTGTCGTTCGCGTTAAGAACTCCGAGCGGCAGTCCTGCAAGGGCTGCAAGCAGGGTGGAACCGTGGGCAAGCGCTCACCCCTGAGAGATACAGGGGTGAGCGCTTTTTTGTTACTCTGCAGTAATGGAAAATTGAAAATGGAGAGTTGAGAATTGTGGTTACGCGCAAAGCGCGTCATAAAATTCCGTCCCGTGGACGGATACCTTCATTTTCCATTCTCCATTATCAATTACTCCACTCGTTATGATTTTACAAGAAAGGTCTGAATAAAAGTGTCCGAAGAAAACAAGTACACGTTTGAGAACAAGGAATACCGCGACACCTACCGTCACACGGTATCGCACATTCTCGCGCAGGCAGTAAAACGCCTGTATCCGGAGGTCAAGCTGGCCATCGGCCCGTCCATCGACAACGGCTTCTATTACGACTTTGATGCGCCGTTCTCCTTCACGCAGGAGCACCTCGATGCTCTCGAGGCAGAGATGCGCAAGATCTGCAAGGAGAAGGAGAAGCTCGAGCGCTTCGAGCTGCCGCGCGCAGAGGCCATCAAGTTCATGGAAGAGCGCGAGGAGCCGTACAAGGTAGAGCTGATTAACGATCTGCCGGAAGACGCTACCATTTCCTTCTACAAGCAGGGCGAGTTCACCGACCTGTGCGCAGGCCCGCATCTGGACTCCACCGGCCGCGTAAAGGGCAACGGCATCAAGCTGATGAACGTCACCGGCGCTTACTGGCGCGGCGATTCCTCCAAGAAGATGCTGCAGCGTATTTACGGCACCGCATTCCCGAAGAAGGACGAACTCGACCAGTACCTCAACATGCTGGAAGAGGCGAAGAAGCGCGATCACCGCAAGCTGGGCAAGGAGCTCGGCCTGTTCATGCTGACCGAGGAAGGCCCGGGCTTCCCGTTCTTCCTGCCGAACGGCATGACCCTCAAGAACACCCTGATCGACTACTGGCGCGAGGTACACAAGCGCTACGGCTACGTTGAGGTCTCCACCCCGATGATCCTCAACCGCAAGCTGTGGGAGCGCTCCGGTCACTGGGATCACTACAAGCAGAACATGTATACCACCGTCATCGATGACGAGGATTACGCAATCAAGCCGATGAACTGCCCGGGCGGTATGCTGGTCTACAAGGCTCAGCCGCACTCCTACAAGGAGCTGCCGCTGCGTGTAGGCGAGCTGGGTCTGGTACACCGTCATGAGCTGTCCGGCGCACTGCACGGTCTGTTCCGCGTGCGCTGCTTCACGCAGGATGATGCCCACATCTTCATGACCTGGGATCAGATGAAGGACGAGATCAAGAACGTCGTTCGTCTGTTCGATGAGGTTTACTCTACCTTCGGCCTGACCTATCAGATCGAGCTGTCCACCATGCCGGAGGATCACATGGGCGAACTGAAGGACTGGCAGTTTGCGGAAAAGACCCTTGCAGAGGCCATCACCGAGATTGGCAAGGACTACGTTGTCAACGAGGGCGACGGCGCGTTCTACGGCCCGAAGCTGGACTTCCATCTGGCAGACTCCATCGGTCGTACCTGGCAGTGCGGCACCATCCAGCTGGATATGCAGCTGCCGGAGCGTTTTGAGCTTGAGTACACCGGCGCAGACGGCGAGAAGCACCGTCCGGTTATGATCCACCGCGTTGTCCTTGGCTCCATTGAGCGCTTCATCGGCGTTATCACCGAGCATTTTGCAGGCGCATTCCCGACATGGCTCGCACCGGAGCAGGTTCGCATCATGCCGATGACCGACCGCAACATCCCGTGCGCCAAGGAAGTCATGCAGCAGCTGACTGATAAGGGCTTCCGCGTAACCATGGACGAGCGCAACGAAAAGATTGGCTATAAGATCCGCGAAGCACAGGTTCACAAGGTTCCGTATATGATCGTCATTGGCGACAAGGACGAGGAAAAGGGTGTTATTTCGGTTCGTACCCGCAAGACCGGCGAGACCACCGCTATGGAGACCGGCGAGTTTATCGAGAAGCTCGCGTATGAGGTTGAGAATAAGCTGAAGTAAGCAGCAAAACGGAAAGCGGAAGCGATATTCCGTTCTCCGTCACAATAGAATAAAGGTTCATAGAGTTTTGTCATGTATGCAGGGAGGGTGCGGCATGAAAAAATTTGTTTCCGCGTGTCTGATGGCAGGTCTGCTGACCTGTGCCGCCGGTGCGGCACAGGTCGGTACGATCGACAACAACTATCCCGGCGATACCGAAGCGCAGGCGCAGATGCTTTATGATCTCGGACTGTTCAAAGGCACCGACAAGGGTTTTGCGCTGGAGAAATCCATGACCCGCGCAGAGGCCTCGGTGATGCTGACCCGTCTGCTTGGCGCAGAAAAGACCGCGCTGGCAGGAAACTGGAAGCATCCGTTTACCGATGTGCCGCAGTGGGCGGACAAATACGTCGGCTGGCTGTATCAGAATGGTTTGACCAAAGGCGTTTCCGCGACACTGTACGGCTCGCAGCGCAATGTCACCTGCGGCCAGTATTGCATTTTTCTGACCCGGGCACATTTGGATGCGGACAGCTATCAGGGTACGGCTTTTGTCGATAACGATGAGGTACGGCAGACGGACGAGGAGGGCTTTATCCGCGGAGATGCGGTTTCGCTCTCGGCGCGGCTGCTCAGTACGAACTACGCGAAAAATGGCGATGAAAGCGACCGCAGTGTGGCGGAAAAGCTGATCGACGACGGCGTTTTCACGGCGGAACAGTTCAAAAATGCGGCATGGGACGTTCTGCCGCGTGATTACAGCAATGATTACCAGTACGATGGCAAATGGAACCTGATTGCTTCGCCGTTCGTCTGCCAGATCGCAGATGTGACAGTGGCGCGGTGTCCGATTGACGGAGTGCAGCCTGTCAGCGGTACAGACCGTTATGCGCAGAGCGATATGAGGCAGTCGGACTTGACCCTGTACCGCATGGACAGCAAGACGATGAAACTGACGCAAGTGCTCTCGCTGCCGCAGGAAAGCTCTGTGGAATATCTCGGCCGTGCCGGAGAAACCGATTATCTGCTGGTGTACGACCGGAAAACGGAAACGTATTCGCTGTGCTCAGTGCACGGCGATACGGTCAAAACCGAACTGACCCTGACCGAAGCACAGCAGCAGGCAGCACGCACTGCTTATCAGAGCGCACGCGGCTGCATCATCTGCACGGACGAGACGACCGGTTATAAGCTCACGGAAACAGGCGTGGAGCCGTTTAACATGGCAGCGGGTATCTGCCGGCTGACGGATAACGGCATGACTGTTACGCAGAACTGTACGGCGGACGAAACCGGGCTGACGGCGTATAACTGGAACGGTCAAAAGACAGACAGCTATACTATCTCGAATGCGTATCAGTCGGATGATGTCGAGGTGCGTAAGCATTGTGCGCCGCGGATAATTGGCAGCGACGGTGCGTTGCTCTGGGGCACAGCCGGGCTGTACCGCGAAGAGAACGGCCGTCTGGTGCAGGTGACAGACTCTCCGGTCATCAGCGTAAAGCAGGATGCCGATGGGGCCTATTATGCTGTTTCCTGCGATAAGTCTGAGCGGCTGGAGTATTACGCATGGGCGGCGGCATATCAGGCGGGTGACCGTATTATCCGCATCGACAGTGATGGCACAGTGACAACGCTTGTTGTGCTGGCAGATACGAAGATAGATGAACTCGTATCCGCCCAAAACGGTAAGGTGCGGTTTAAGGCGGCGCTTCCGGCGGACGGTCATGGGGCTGGACACTTTGTCTATGTTCTGGAAAGCGGGCGTGTTACAGTGCGCAGCGCTACGGACAATATATTTTATGAATATGGAACGGATGCAATGCAGAACGAGCAGACAAGAATCGATAAACTGCTGCATCAGGAATGAAAGGAAAGATACAAGTGGCAGAAAAGAAAAAGCTGGTCAGCGAGATCACGTCTATGGACGTGGACTTCGCGCAGTGGTACACAGATATTGTAAAAAAGGCTGAAATGGCCGATTATTCGTCCGTAAAGGGCTGTATCATCATGCGTCCGTACGCACAGGCGCTGTGGGAGAACATCCAGCACACGCTGGACGGCATGTTCAAGGAGACCGGTCACGAGAATGTAGCAATGCCGATCTTCATTCCGGAAAGCCTGCTGCAGAAGGAAGCCGACCACGTTGAGGGCTTCGCGCCGGAGTGTGCATGGGTAACGCACGGCGGCAACGACAAGCTGGAGGAGCGTCTGTGCGTTCGTCCGACTTCGGAGACGCTGTTCTGCGAGCATTACGCAAAGATCGTTCGCTCCTGGCGCGATCTGCCGAAGCTGTACAACCAGTGGTGCTCGGTTGTCCGTTGGGAAAAGACCACCCGTCCGTTCCTGCGCAGCCGTGAGTTCTGGTGGCAGGAGGGCCACACCGTTCATGCTACCGCCGAGGAGGCTATGGAAGAGACTCTGCGCATGCTGAACATCTACGCGAAGTTCTTCGAGGAATGGCTGGCCATTCCGGTCGTTAAGGGCGAAAAGACCGAGAAGGAGCGCTTTGCCGGTGCAGAGAACACCTACACCATCGAGGCCATGATGCACGACTGCAAGGCTCTGCAGTCCGGTACCTCGCACTACTTCGGTGACGGCTTTGCACGCGCATTCGGCATGCAGTACACCGATAAGAACAACACCCTGCAGTATATGTATCAGACCTCCTGGGGCGTTTCCACCCGTATCATCGGCGCAATCATCATGACGCACGGTGATAACGAGGGCCTGGTTCTGCCGCCGCGTATCGCTCCGACCCAGCTGGTTGTTATTCCGGTTGCGGCTCACAAGGAAGGCGTTAAGGAGAAGGCAACCGAGCTGTACGAGCAGGTCAAGGCAGCGGGCATCCGTGCCAAGATCGACCTGAGCGACAATACCCCGGGCTGGAAGTTTGCCGAGTACGAGATGAAGGGCATTCCGCTTCGTCTGGAGGTTGGTCCGCGCGATATCGCTGAGGGTCAGTGCGTACTGGTTCGCCGCGACACCCGCGAAAAGACCGTTGTTAAGTTCGAGGATCTCGAAAAGACCATTCCGGCACTGCTGGAGGATATCCAGAAGTCGCTGTATGAGAAGGCGCTCGCAAACCGCGAGGCGCATACCTATACCGCAAAGTCTCTTGACGAGATGAAGTCCATCCTTGCTGAGCACACCGGCTTTATCAAGTCCATGTGGTGCGGCGACCTCGCCTGCGAGGAGAAGGTCAAGGAAGAGACCGGTATGCCGAGCCGCTGCATGCCGTTCGAGCAGGAGCACATCGCAGATACCTGTCCGGTCTGCGGCAAGCCTGCAAACAAGATGGTTGTCTGGGGCATCGCGTACTAAGCGAAGTCTCAGAACCAAAAAACTGCACAAGCAAAAAGTCCCTCATCAGTCGATGAGGGACTTTTTTGCGCCAATAGAGAAACTTTTTCAGCAGATTGAACGGTCTGTGCGACAGTGATCAGATACCGGTTGCAAAGATGCCGATCAGGAAGCCGCCGTCTGTATTCTTAACGAGAATGAAGAATGAAGCAGTGGCATCCTTCAGGTCATAGATCGAATTTGCCGACGGCTTCATTTTAAACGGACAGTCGAAAAACATCGGCTTGCCGTCATACAGAACGGCGAATTGACAGTCGGCTGGGAGCAAATACTCCCAGCCAACTGCGTGTAAACGGGTAGATAGATTATCTGCAGGAATTATTGCCGCTGCAGGAATTGTTATTGCCGCAGCCGCAGCCGCTGCGATTGTCATTTACGCCGGCACTGCCGGTGAACAGACAGCCTGCCTTGTCGCTCTGCGGCGGGGAAAAGGCGCCGATGGGGAAGTCGAAGCTCGAGAAGATCTCGCACGGGTCCTGCTCACCGCCGACACCGCTGTTCGAGCAGTCGCGCCGCGGCAGACATACGTCGTAAGCGGGCATGAGCAGCTGAATGTCGCGCTCGAGCCGGATGATCGAGAACTGACCGAGGGTTACGAACAGCTGATAGCCATCGTTGCTGAGCACGAGATCGTCACCGCCGAAGCACGAGCAGATTGAACGGGGTACTTCATGCAGCGCGCAGCAGCAGCAGTTGCAGCTGGTTTCCGGCGCAACCACACGCGCGTCCAGCATGATCGGATCAACGACCTCTACGACCGCAGTCGGCTTGTTGCTGTCAGGCCGCAGCTGCACATCGCGGCCGTCCTCGATATACTGCGAGGAAAAGATGCGCGCGCCGCCTTCGCCGCCGAACAGTACAACACGTTTGTCAAATACCGCCAGTCCGTCCACGATACGCGGACGACCGATTACGCAGCTGATTTCACATTCAATGCGATAGAAAAAGCGGATATCAACGCTGTAGAAACCTCGATTAAACTGAATCCGCTCAACATCAATAGAAACACAGAGCAGTTCCGCTTCACGCGGCTTCACAGATGCAATGCCACCGGCATTGATCAGCTCCTGCGCATCGCGGGTGAGATACACGCGAATGTCACGCAGGCACTCCTTGCTGCGGCAGGAGTCGTAAACCTTTTTGGTGTGGACGCAGACCGCTTCGCGGAAGCCGCCTGCACTGTTGCCGTTATTGCCGCCGATCGGACCCGGGCAGCAAACTTTTTCAGCCATGTATATTACCTCCAAACAAAAATTGAAGCAACTTCAGTATCAATCTATTCGGAGATTTTCCGGGGTGTTACATTAAGAAGTCCCTCTGTACCTTCAATACAGGGGGACTTCCGTCAAAGAGGGATGGGACTGCTTTATACGTCCATCCAGACGCCTCCGGCCGTATGGCTGCGCACACAGGCCTCGACAAAGCGAACGCCGAGCACGCCGTCCTCCACAGTCGGAAAGGTGTCGGTCGTGTTCTCACGACCTGCCTTGCGATCGGAGAGCACATTACAGAACGAACGGTAAATATTCGAGAACGCCTCGATAAAGCCTTCATTATGGCCTGCACCGACGCGGGAAAGCCGCGTGCTGGCATCGAGCAGATAGTCTGCACCGGCGGACAGCCGCTGACTCGGCTGGCTGCGCGGCGTGTAGATCAGGTGATCGCAGTCGGTCGCAGTCCATTCGAGCGAGCCTTCGGTGCCGATGACGTAGATACCGCTGTCACACTCGTGTCCAATCGCAATCTGGGATGCCCAGAGCGTACCGGTTACGCCGCCCCCGAAATCCATCAGCACGTTTACATTGGTATCGAGCGGCAGATCACGCGGATAGGTATCCATCATCGCCAGCACGCGCTTGACGTGCAGACCGGTAAACTGCGTTACCATCTGCTCTGCATGTGTGCCGAGATCGTTTGCACACAGCGAGGAACCGACCTTTTTCGGCTGAAAACGCCATGCCGAGGTGTCCACCTTGCCGTCAACCGCACCGGAAATGACCCAGTCCTCCGGATGCTGCACGCGGACGTGCAGAATATCGCCGATTACACCTGCGCGAATCATCTCACGCGCCTGACGGATGAGCGCATAGCCGGTGTACGAATACGTTATGCCGAACAGCAGACCGCGCTCCTCTGCAATGCGGGCAAGTTCCTCGGCTTCCTCAGTGCGGAGCGCAAGCGGCTTGTCGCATATAACGTGGATGTCATGCTCAAGAAAGCACTTTGCAATCTCGTAATGCGTATCGTTTGCCGTCATGATGGAGACAAAATCAATACCGTCCTCGCGCGTGGACTCCTTGTCTGCCATTTCGCGGAAATCCGCATACACGCGGCTGGTGTCAGGCAGGTGATACGCCTCAGCGGTCGCGCGGTTCTTATCCATGCTGCGGGAGAAGCAGCCGCAGACCAGCTCGGCGGAATCGTCCAGCATAGCGCCCCAGCGGTGGAATTTGCCGATGTATGAACCAAGCCCGCCGCCGATCATACCAAATTTCAGCATAAATAATTACTCCTTACATTTTACATATCAAAGTTTACGGCCTCTACCTTTCCCGAGGTCTGTGATGCGATCATTGCATCCGCGATGCAGCAGGCTGCAAAGCCGTCCTTGCTGCCCGGACCTGCGGTCGGCTCAATGCCGCGCAGATGGTTGATCCAGTGCTGCAGCTCGTTATCATAAGCCTCCGGGAAACGTTCTGCCCAGTTGTCTATAATCTCATTGCCGACCTTGAGACGCGAACGGACGATTGGTTCTGCGGGCAGCGGCAGACGGATTGTGCCCTTTTCACATACAATTTCCATGCCGATCTCGTAGCCGTAATAGCTGTTGACCGAGCATTCCACGTCAATCAGGATGTTGCTCTCGGTCCACATGAGCGCCAGCTGTGGGTCATTCAGACCGTCAGCAGCGAACGCGGTGTTGCGTGCCGCCAGCATTTGACCGCGGACAAGCTCCTCGCCGAACAGCCAACGAAACTGGTCGATCTCGTGGATGAGCACATTAGTTACCTGCATGGCGTTGGTAAATCCGGCTGCGATGCGCGGCGTGCGGCTGATGCAGTGCGCCATCAGCGGCTTGCCCAGCTCACCGGAATCCAGAATGG
>OIWP01003891.1_pt1 | contig 11519 bp, 9 predicted proteins | sample 1587661 | NCBI WGS metagenome assembly OIWP01 (sample SAMEA3888899, study PRJEB22519) | human gut metagenome | biome: human gut; feature: human-associated habitat; material: faeces | place: Denmark | collected 2010 | reverse complement strand
CACGGTGCGTGACGGGGCCTCGGACGACGCCTCGGCCCTGACATCGACCCTGACGAGCCCGATCACGATCAAGCCGGCCAGGAACCTGCCGCCGCGCCTGACCCCGACCCCGATCCTCGTGGGCCAGGGTGAGTCCGTGACGGTCGACCTCACGCAGATGGTGGACGACCCGGACGACCAGGCCAAGAACAGCTTCTCCTACGCCGTGGTGAAGGCCCCCGGCGGTGTGGACGTGTCCCTGGACGGCTACAACCTGACCGTGTCCGGCAAGAAGGATCAGTCCAAGGGGCCGGTCGGCGCGATTACTGTCAGCGTCGACGACGGCTCGGGCGCGGTCAACGCCGACATTCCGGTGACGATCGTGAAGTCCTCCAAGCCCCTCGTGACGACGACGGAGGCCCGTATCAAGGCGAAGGCCGGCCAGACGGTCGGCGACGCCGAATCGTCACGGGCCAGGAGCCGGCTCGAACATGCCGTGGCCGACGCGCGGGGTCTGCTGGCGGGGAGCACGGCGGACCAGTACAAGGTGCCGTACCTGTACCGTCGGCTCGGACAGCTCACGGAACAGGCGGCGGGGCTGCTCGACGACGGGTCCGCGTCCCCGGCGGACATGGACCGGCTCTCCCAGGGCATCGGCGCCATGGTCTCCTCGCTCGCCTCCGGCACGCGATGACGGGCCGCCATACGGTTATCGGTCCGGCGCACGCGTGTACGGGCAAACGGATCAGGAAACAGGAAGGAATCGGTCATGTCGTGTCGGTCAGAGGGTTCCGGACTCATCGAACGCGCCATCCTCGCGCGATCAATGGGGGCGGGCCGATGATGCACCTCATACTCGTGATCGCCGTCGTTTTCGTTTTCGCCGCGTCCTGTCTGCTGACGTTCGCCCTGTGCCGTGCGGCCACGCGCCGCGACATGCTCGAGGCCCGTTGGCGTGAGGAGTCGGCCGGTTCCGTGGGTGAGGAGAGCCATGAGAGCGCATGAAACGCTTGAGCGTGCCGGGCGTCATGGCGGCTTCCCGGCCCGTGGTTCCGCTTCGGGCCTGTTGGCGGCCTGCCCGTCGGACGGCAGCCACGACTTCTACCTGTCGATGATGCTCGACGTTCCCGTGCCGCGCGTGCCCGTGCTGCGCGCACGTCTGCAAGACTCCCGCCGAGGGGCGCAACGCGCATCCGACGTACAGGAAGCTGGCCGCGTGGTGCAAGTGCAGCGTGGGCACGGTCAAACGCCATTTGTCATGGCTGGAAGGGGGACGTGTGGTGATGGAGCAGCGGTTCCGTCTGCGTGACGGTTCGCCGGTCGTGCCGCGCTGGCGCCGTTGACGATATAGGCGTCCTTCGTGGGTGTCGGCGTCGGCGATCATGTGCTTTTTCCGTTCAGGGAGGTTTCGTATGGCTGATGCTCCTGCCGGGGTCCGTGCCGGCAAGGCCGGGGGTCCGCATGGGTTGCGGGTCCTGTCCCCGGCCGATCCGGGGTATGTGGAGTGGTGCCGGTCCGGCATGCCCCAGAGGATCCGTCTGCTCAAGCTCGCCGCCGAGAAACGCCGCCGGATCGAGCAGGGGGTGATCTGTCCGAAATGCCATAGGCGCCGGGTCCGTGCCGGCGACACGTTGTGCGCCCAGTGCCGTCACTTGGAGGATCTGCCCCGCTGCCGGGAATGCGGGAGGCGGACGAGCCGTCCCGTGGACGGGTTGTGCGCCCGATGCCTGAAACTGGTCCGGGAACAGGCCAGGCCGATGTGCCCGAAATGCGGCAGGTGCCGGTGCCTCGAGGGCGAGGACATGTGCGGCAGGTGCCGGGCGCACCGTGTGTTGCCATCCTGTTCTCGTTGCGGCGCGCCGCGGCGGAAGGGCTCGCCGGACGGGTTGTGCGGCCGATGCCGGCAGCTCCTTTCGGGGAAGGCGAGGACATGAATCTGGCGGACGTGGCCTTGGAGGCCCTGTACGTGCTGGGTGTACTGATGTGCTGCGCGCTCCTGTCCCGTGAGGAGGGTTCGCGCGAGGGCCTGGGTTCGCGTCGCGCCCGCCTGTTCATGCTGGCGTTGGCGGTGGAGGCGATGCAGGCGGGGTTGGGTTCGCTCGCGTTCCGGGAGCCGTGGGGCGCGCCGTTCGCGCCCTGGCAGGCGTTCGACCTGGCGGGCGCGGTCCTGGCGGACCTGTTCCTCGCATGGGCCCTGTTGCGCGGCGACGGCGGGGCTCCCGGTCCGGACTACCGGTGACGCGTACCGCCGGTCATTCCTCCCGTTCGTGTTCGTGTTCCACCTCGAAGCGGATCTTGAGCCGCGTACGGCCGCGGCGGGCATGGCGTGCGGCGCGGCTTCGCCCGCCGCCGTTTTCCCGGAGGCCGTGGCGGGTGTGGCGTCCCCACGCATGAACGTGGGCCAAGAGTTTTCTCGCGGCCGCCATGACGCGCAGGAGCGACAGCGCCACGAGGCAGCCGATGGCGAGCAGCGCCACCAGGTCGCGGTTCCGGGCGGCGGGCAGGTTCTGGATGATTTCGAGGAGGTCGAGCATGGCCTCGATGGTGTTTGCGATGTATTCCATGTGCCGCTGTATGCGTCCGACGCCCCTGCTCATGTTCACGTCCGATTCCCGGTCCGATGACGGCCGGGAACGTTATGGTCGTCCACCCGCCGAAATCGGTGCCGCCGCGGGTGATCGCGCCATGGGGAAGGAACATCCTGAATGATTGGCCATATTGGATCGGAGTGCGGGAGGAAGGCCCTGGACTTTCTGGCCGTCGGGCGGTCCCGCCTCACTGCATGTCGGCTGCGCGGCCGGCGGGCTGCATCGTCCGGCTCACACTGGACCAGAACCGGACATGCCGTCGAAACCCCTATAATTGTCATGTCGTCAGAACAAGCCCGGAGAAGGATATGCCATCAATGCTTACAGTCGCAGAGACGGGGAGCTTGTCCGTTCCTCTCGTCTCCAACCACGATGTGGCTTCGCCGTTGAGATATCCCGGCGGCAAAAGCGTGCTGTCCGGGTACGTCGCCTCGCTTATCGATGTTCTCGGCATTCGTGACGTCACGTATGTCGAACCCTATGCCGGGGGTGCCGGTGTCGCTCTGCGTCTGTTGAAGGACCACAAAGTATCGAAGGTAGTTATCAACGACTACGATCCCGACGTGTTCGCGTTCTGGAACAGCGCTGTCAATGATTCGGCTTCGTTCCTGGAACGATTCGACCGGGCGGAACCCACTATCGAGGAATGGCATAGGCAGAAACGCATCATCGCGGACCCTGCCAGCGAGCTGGACAGGGGGTTCGCGTTCTTCTTCCTCAACAGAACCAACAGATCCGGCGTGCTGAACGGCGGCGTGATCGGAGGATTGAAACAGAACGGTAGATACAAGGTTTCGGCGCGGTACAACAAGGCCTCGCTAAGACGAAAACTTGAATTTCTCGGGGAACACGCCGACTCCATCGAGGTCAGAAACGAGGATGGCAGGGCCGTGGTCGAACGATTCGTCGGATTCCCTGAGGCGTTCATCTATGCGGATCCGCCTTACGTGGAGAAAGGCGGCAGCCTGTATATGAACGCCTTGGACGATGAGAGGCACAGGGAGCTCGGAAATCTGCTGAACAATCATGCCGACTCCCATTGGATGCTCACCTATGACGATACGGCGTTGATACGCGAGCTGTACGGGGAACGGTACGGTGGCCTGTTTCCTTTGCAATACAGCGCCTCCGCCCGGCGCACCGCGAACGAGCTGATGATCTTTTCCGATACACTGGGCAAGGCCGCAGCCCACATGCACTGACGCGAAGGAGCGACAGCGCCACAAGGCAGCCGATGGTGAGCAGCGCCACCAGATCGTGGTTCCGGGCGGCGGGCAGGTTCAGGATGATTTCGAGGATGTCGAGCATGGCCTCGACCAAGTTTCTGATGTATTCCATGTGCCGTGGTATGCGTTCGCTGGCCATGTTTATGCTCGCAGCCGATTCTGGTAGACCTTCAATCTGCGTACGATGCCCGGTGTCGACAATGCCTACACGGAATTGGCCCTGTCGTTGGTCGGCGACTGGCTCACCCATGTCTCCGAGAAGGCGGCGTGTTTCCGTCTTTGCCGAACCGACGATATCCAGACCGTATGAGTCTGGCTTGGTGACCCCCGATATGCGTGTTTCCGGGTGCAACCATTACGGGTATCATGCCGGGAAACGGCTTGTCATTGGGAATGCATGGGGATATGTTTAATCGGGTACCCCGATATATGTAGGGTGGGTCATAGGAGGATGGCATGAGAGAGAACACACTGAGGAACGCTCCTCTCGACGGGCTGAGCATCACGCTGACCTGGTCCATACCGGAAAACCCGCCCTCACAGGGTCCGGAGGATTTCTTCTCGAATTATCAGCTTCGTTTCAAGGATTCCCAGCCCGATAGTTCGATTATCTGCATCGTCAAGAACGACGGCTGGTCCACAGGCGATTACCCATACAGCTACCAGCTGCAGAACGAACGGGAAGGCATCAGCTTCGACCTGGACGTCGACCGGTTCCGCATCGACATGACAAAGCCGGATAACTATTCCAACTGGGATTCCTTCGCTCCCGTCATCGAATCGGGCATAGACATACTTCTACAGGCATTGAATAAGACCGTGGGTGCCACGTGCTTCGATTCGGTTTCCATCCGGTATGACGACTGGTTCCCGACGGAAATCACAGGAAGGGATTCCTCCCATTTCATCAGGGACGTTCTTGGTTTTTCCATCGCCCTTCCCGACCGGATTGACGAAGGATTCCCTTCCAAAGGTGATGAATCGGTCCAGGCATACGTCAATCGGCATCTCGCCGGCTGCGGATTGGACGCGACCATCAAGGTGGCGGACATGACACGCATCGCCGGACGCCCCGCGGATCCCAGTCGTGCAGGCGTGGCCCTGATGATGCAGATCTCGAATCGCTCGTCCATCGACACGGACCTGCGTTCCGTGATGGATTCCCTGTCGGAGGAACATGACATCGCGCATAGAATGTTCTTCACCCTCATCGAGCCGATAAGGGACACGTTCGGCGTTGGGGAGGACCAATGAAAACAGCCGAACTCTTGGAGACGCTTCGGACGAGGCAGCCCCTGTCCTGGAGACAGGTGAGGGACCGTCTGCCGCTCTCGCTTCCCCGCCAATCGCGACTCGATCTGGCATCAGACGACAGATACCCGCAGGAATCGGACTACGGCGGCGGGTCGGCCATCGCGGATTTCCTGGACATGAAAGATGGCTGGGCCGGCCCCGGCACGTTCGCGCCCTCCCGGATGATCATTCGGAACGCGCGCGCCTTCCTGTCCCGGGTCTCCGCTGTCAGCCGTATCGTGCCATGCGTTTCCCCTTCCCCGAGAGGAACCATCAACATCACCTATTATCTGGATGAGGACAGGGACATATCCGTCGAGGTGGGCGACGACGAGCTGGCTTCGTCCACGAACCTTGACCGTGATGACCTGTTCCTTGTCTGGAACCGGGATGATGCCATCCCACGGCAGCTTCTGGAGGCTTTGGCCCAGGGACGCCCTTTGACCCGTTCCTGGAATTCCCCGTCCCGTGGATGGTCCGTCAGATGACGTCCGCGGAGGATTATCCGGATCATGTGGACGATGCGGAGCAATTACTTCGGGCTGTTCTGACCAGGCATCACATCGAACGTATCCCATTGCCGGACGGTACGTTACGACTCAGAATCTCCCGGGATTTCTTCCTGCCATTCAGATCCGATGAAATCGGACTATCCGCGTTCAGGGAGCTGGCCGGCAAGGATACGATTCGCAGGCATGCGGATTCCATGTTCAGCTATTGCGGATTCGGTCGCACCCAGTGCGCGGATATGCGAGAGATCGATGCGGAGGTTGAAGCCGCCCCCATTCCAAAGGCTCCGGAGCACGCGAACATCGATCTCAGCGGGCTGCTGACCGAAGAGGATATTCGCTTATATCAGGCGGCCTCCGAGGCCACGCCTCATGGAAAGATCCGTCCGGTCAATCCTCATGCATGCCGCAAGGTCTATGCCGTGCTGGATCTGTTGAGGGAACGATTCACCGTGGAATGGGATCCGGAATCCAAAGGTTATCGCAAGGCCATCCGTCGGCCCCGATGATTCCTCACGCCGCCGGCATGGACGGGATCCAGCGTACGCCGCCCTTCTGTGGCTCCTGGTTGCCGTGGCTTGCGTGTACTGGCATTTCGGGAAGGGGAGCGCCAGCCGTCCGGCTTCCCCTTCCGCTCCCCCGATATCGGCGGATTGTCGGGTGGATGGCATGCCGGCCGGCGGGATCGCCGGCCGTGGCATAGGATGTGTTCATGCGGACCGTTCCCCTCTCCCGGAAGGGGGTGCCGGCGGCTGGTCCGATGATGGGAAAGGAACGAGGATGAGCGAAGAGGACAAGGTGCCGTCCCCGGACGGCGTGGGCGTGGTGCCCGAGCCTGAGACGGTTCGCAGGCGTCCGAAGTGGCTGGCGCCCGCGGCCGTGGGTTGCGTGCTGGTGCTGCTCGCCGTGGGCGGTGTGGCCGGCTGCCGTGTGTGGTCGGCGCGCGAACTGGCCGAGGCGAGGGAGGCTTGCGCCGTGGCGGCGGACGGGGTGCGTGGCGCGGCGAACGACTACAACGCGCTCGTCAACGGGAAGGCCGCCGACGCCTCGGCGGTCGCCGCCGACCAGGTGAAGGACGCGAGGACCGTGGACTCGCTGGCCAAGGCGTTGAAGACCACGGTGCCCGAGTATGAGGGGTGCTTGGCCGGTTCCAAGGCCGGTTTGGACGAGGCGACGTCGAAGCTCGACAGGCAGGCCGCCTGGTACAAGACCCATGCCGCATCGCTCGGGAAGGCCGTCAAGGCGGTGGAATCCTCGAGGCTGGACAGGACGGTCGAGGACGCGGAGAAGCTGCTCGCCGATTCGAAGGGCAGGGTCGCCGACGAGAAGACCCGTAGCATGTTGGAGCAGGCCATCAAGGACAGGGACGCGGACGCGATCGGCGAGGCCGTGAACGCGGTGGACGGGTCGGTCAAGGCCAAGGAGAAGGCCGACGCCGACGCGAAGGCCAGAAGGGAGGCCGAGGAGAAGGCCCAGGCCGAACGGGAGGCCCAGGCGGCGGCCGACGCGGCGGCGGCCCAAACGCAGGCGCAGCAGCAGGCCCAGTCCTATGGCGGCGGCTACTCGCACGGCGGCACCGGCTACACCGGAGGCGGCTACACGGGAGGCGGCTACACGGGAGGAGGCTACACGGGAGGAGGCACGTACACGCCGCCCGCGACCGGAGGCGGCAACGGTGGGGGTTCCGCCTCCAGCGGACCAATCAGCGGAGGACACGGAATCGGCACATGCACGGATGGCTGCGCATCCCTTCCTCCAATTAAGCATTAATAAAAAACTATCTATCCCGTACCGGTTATCTGGTACGGGATTTTTCATTTCTTGGTTTCTGTTTCCCTGTGTTTTTCCTGTGATATCGGTGTGATTTCCCGGCCTGTGCGGGTGGGGGTCGTGGAGTCCGGCCTGTGGGACGGGTTCCGTGAGGGGCGGGAGAGGCCCGTCCTGTTGATCAACACAGGGAGGAGACCCTTATGGGTTTTCGTCATGATAGGGCGTCGGCCGGGCGGAGTCATGAACCGCTCGCGCGTGGCGCGCATGGGGCGGGGCCGGCACGCACGGTGCTTGCCGGCCTGGTGGCCGTGGCCACGCTGGCCACGGGCGGCCTGGTGGCGTCGACCGCGTATGCGGGCGGCGCGGGAGACAACCGTCCGGGCGGCGCGACCGGCGGCCTTCCCGCGGGCATGTTCTGGCAGTACAAGGACGACGCGTCCGGCAGCTTCGGTCCGGCCGCGAACGCCGACGGCTCGCCGCGCATCGCGTCGGTGGAGGCCGCGTACAAGCGTGCCGGCGTGAGTGTGGTGAACGACGGCGTGTACGACGGGCCGGGGGCGATCCGCGATACGTTGCGGGGCGCGCTGTCGAAGTGCGTGGCCGGCTTCCGTCAGCGCCATCCGGGCGAGGGCGACGGCGACTGCCGTGTCGTGGGCGTGGGCTCGGTCGCCGGCCAGCAGGGCGGCAGATGGGTGTACAACGGGTCCGGCGGCTATTCGGCGTCCGAGTGGTACTCGTCCTGGGACTCGCAGATCAAACCGTATAAGTATTACTACGCAGGTACGCAGGAGTATGGTACTTCCACTCCGTTTGATGATGATCCGTCGAACAGCGTGGACAAGATCGCGTATTCGAACGTGGCTGCGGCCGGTGCGACGCCGAATCTGATCATCATCGTGCTGGACAAGTACCAGCCGAAGCCGCCGGAGACGCCTCCGGCCCCGCCGACGAAGAAGGTGGAGCAGGGCACGAGCGCTGATGGCATGTCGAACGAGACGGTGATCTCGACGGGCACTGGCGTGGGCGGCAAGAGGATGGTCGTCCAGGATGCGATCGATCCGAACGGCATGGCGTACAAGGTCACGGGCCAGAAGGTCACGGACACGACCACCGGCCAGGACGTGTCCGCGAAGTTCACGTTCAACACGGCGGACGGGCAGCCGGCCCCGAACGATGTGGCCACGGCCACGTGGAAGGGCGGCGACCTGCCGGAAAGGCACACATTCGAATACCGTCTGACCATCACGGTCTCGCTGCCTTCCACGTCGAAGGTCACGGACACGCCGTCCGTCACGTGGAACGACAAGGGCACGGGCAAGGCCGACGGCCACGGGTTCCCGACCTGGCGGCCGAACCCGGACAAGAGCTGGATCCTGTACCGTGACGGCAAGTGGCAAGCCGTGGTCGATCCGGGCGAGACGAACAAGACCGGCGCGGACGACATGAAGTTCCTCGACGGGGACACGGTCGGCAGCGCGGTGAACGGCACCGTGGACCCCGGTCTGAAGGAGGCTCCCTCCAAGCTGGAGCTGACCGACGACTGGGCCGCCGCCGACTATCTGGTCGACCCGCAGGACGCGTCGAAGATCCGCGTGTTCGCGGCCGAGGCCGAGCCCGACCGCACCGACACGGTCGACGGCGCCACGGTGAAGCACTACACGCAGACCAGCGTCGCGGACATCGCGAACAAGGGCACCGACGTGACCGACATGTTCGACATCAAGGTCGAGGGCACCGTGGCGACCGCCACCGCGAAACCGGACTATTTGAAGACCCTGAAGGGCATGAGGAAGGGCCTGCAGCTGACCCTGCTCGTCCCGTTCACCGTGAACTTCGCGGACGGCAAGGGCGCGGCCCGGGTGCGCGAGGACTTCGGCAGGAAGCCGGGCGACGAGGTCACGTTCTGCACCTCGCCGGACGGCAAGGAGCTGACCAACAAGGGCAGCCAGACCGTGAACGGGCAGACCGAGCCGACCAACAAGCCGAAGATCTGCGGCTACGTGCCTCCGGTGAAGAAGGACGTGATCGCGGAATCCTCGCAGGGCGGCGGCCAGGAGAGCGTGGACGGCAAGGTCGTCCACCCGGGCCAGAAGGTCGAGTACCAGCTGACCACCGAGCCGAAGCTGCCCGCCGACCTGGCCACCATGGTCACGAGCGTGGCGTTCACGGACTCCTATGACGAGAACCTCGTGCCGGACAAGCAGACCGTCGAGATGATGGACCTGAACACCGGCAAGGTCGTGCCGAAGTCCAAGTACGCGACCAGGTGGGACGAATCCAAGCACCTGTTCCAGCTGACCGTGAAGGACCAGTCGCTGATCGGCCAGTGGCGCGCCTCCTCCAGCCCGCGCGTCCAGATCCGCTTCGAAGGCACCGTCAAGGAGGATGCCCCCACCGACCACAAGATCGGCAACAAGTGGGTGCTGACCCTGAACAACAGCCTGACCCCGTCGAACGAGGTGTTCAACCTGCCGCCCGTCTTCAACCCCTCGAAGAAGGACACCCAGTCCAAGGAGCAGGGCGACCCGACCGTCTCGATCGACGGCAAGACGATGCTGCTGGGCGACACCGGCCACTACACGATCGACCTCGACGCCACGCAGAAGGACCAGGCCTACAAGGTATGGCGACTAGGCCTGACGGATGATTTCGATGACGAGTACGTGAGCATCGACCCGTCGAGGATCGAGATCACGGGCGACGACGGCAAGGACTACACCAACGCGTTCAACATCCAGGTGAGGGACGGCGTCGCCTACGCGTACGCGAAGACCGTGGACACCGAGATCCCCGCGACCGGCGAGACCGTGAAGGGCGACCCGCAGCCCGCGGACCTGAAGGCCTACAGCGAGAAGTCCGACAAGGACCACGACCCGTTGAAGGACCCGGCCATCGACCAGACGCTGCTCGGCCAGCACTACGCGGTCACCCTGCCCTACACGGTGGTCAAGGTCACCGACGGCTACGTGGTGAAGAACACCGCGGTCCAGATCGTCAACAACGTGAAGAAGAAGACCAACACCGTCTCCAACCCGTTGAAGCCGATCAACCCGAAGAAGGACGTGACCGTGAAGGTCGGCGGCCACAGCGTCGACGGCAGGAGCGTCTACCTGGACTCCACGTTCCTCTACCAGCTCGACAGCTCGATCCTGCCCGCGGACCGCGCCTACCAGAAGGTCGCGAACTGGGGCATCACCGACCGGCTCGACCCGGCGTATGACAAGGCGACCGGCCAGTGGGCCGTGTACGCGGCCCGCGACCTGTACCGGGGCGGCGAGGCCATCGCCAGGAAGGGCGAGAGGATCGCCGGCAGCGGCTTCGACAGCTCGAGGCTCGGCGGCGACATGTTCACCGCGAACATCGACCCCTCCACCGGCCTCGTGGACATCCAGGCCACCCAGGCGTACCTGGACCTCGTGTCCGCGGACGACGCGCACGAGCAGGGCTGGCGCGCCTACGTGCAGGTCACGCGCGTGAAGGTCACCGACCGCCACGAGAACGTGTTCACCGAGCACGTGAACGGCAAGGACCTGACCAGCAACATCGTGTGGACCCGCACCCCTGACCTGACCCCGGGCATCAAGCTCGAGAAGTGGGACAGGAGGAGCGGCTGGCCGAAGGGCGACCGCGACGACTCCAAGGACGCGCTCGACGGCGCGAAGGACGGCGACGTGATCGTGTTCACGATCACCAACACAAGCAAGGACGAGGACGGGCACGGCGCCTGGTTCAAGGCCAGCGACCTGAAGCTCGAGGACCACACCATCGTCGGCGACGGCGAGGTGAAGGACCTCAAGTACCCGGACAACTGGTCCACGCTGGTCCTCAAGCCCGGCCAGAGCGTCGAGGTGACCGGCACGCTCACCGGATTCACCAAGGACAGGCACACCGACCGCGCCAAGGTCACCGGCACCCCGTTGGTCGAATGCCCCGTGGTGGACAAGGACCCGTTCGGCGACGCCTCCGGCAAGCCGTCCACAGGCGGCGAGGCCGGCGACGGCGACGGTCCCAGGCAGGTGACCGTCGGCGATCGCACGCTGTGCGAGGACACGCCAGTCGAGTCCAACACCGACGACTGGAACGGCCGCCGTTCGCTGCTGGGCGAGACCGGTTCCGCGATCCTGCCGCTCGGCGTGGGCGCGGCCATCTACTTA
>OIWP01003882.1_pt1 | contig 11538 bp, 10 predicted proteins | sample 1587661 | NCBI WGS metagenome assembly OIWP01 (sample SAMEA3888899, study PRJEB22519) | human gut metagenome | biome: human gut; feature: human-associated habitat; material: faeces | place: Denmark | collected 2010 | reverse complement strand
GGGTACCGACAATCTATCCCCAAACCTCCCGCAGCGCCGCAATCTCCTGTGTTGCGTGTGCGACAGACTCATAGCTGCTGCTGGTCTTGGGCGGGAATACCTCAAAAGAAAGGGTTACTTTATCCTGATTCAAAAGTTGGGAAACCTTCATGTTGCATCTCCTATGTTTCTACTCGTATTTCTGTTTAATAAAAAAGACACGATTTTGATCCGTGTGAAAATTCTATACGTTCCAAAGCCGTAGTGTTTATTATATCACATTTCCCTACTTTATTTCCAGACAAAAATACGATATAATATAACGTATCGGAGGGATTATTTTGACCGATATGCTTAAGAACTGTCAGCTGTGTCCGCGCGCCTGCGGCGCAGACCGCACAAAGAGCCGCGGAGCCTGCGGTGCAGGCATCGAAATCGAAGCTGCACGCGCATCGCTTCATATGTGGGAGGAGCCGCCGATTTCGGGTACAAACGGCTCGGGCACGGTGTTTTTCTCTCATTGCTCGCTCGGCTGTGTGTTCTGCCAAAACCGCAAGATCAGCCGCAGAGAGGCCGAGGGACAGAACATTACGGCAGATGCACTGGCGAAAACCTTTCTCTCTCTGGAGAAAAAAGGTGCGCATAACATCAACCTTGTTACCGGCGCCCATTATGTGCCGCAAATTATCGAAGCGCTGCAAATTGCCCGAAAACAGGGGCTTTCGCTTCCTGTTGTATACAATTCCAGCGGATATGAGCAGGTGGAAACGCTGCAGCTGCTCGATGGTCACATTGACATCTATCTGCCGGATTACAAGTATTACAGCAGCTACTATGCAGGTCTGTACTCGCATGCGGAGGATTACCGTGAGTTCGCCGTTCCGGCTATTGATGAAATGGTGCGCCAGACAGGTGCACCGCAGTTTGATAAAAATGGTCTGCTGAAGCGCGGCACGGTCATCCGGAATTTGATGCTGCCCGGACTGGCCGGCGACACAGCGCAGGTGCTTCGGGATATTGCCTCTCGATGGGGCGACAGCGTGCTTGTCAGCCTTATGCGGCAGTACACGCCGTTTGATATGCAGGATTATCCCGAGCTTGACCGCACCATCACCGCAGAGGAGTACGCAGATGCCTGTACGCTGTTCGGTGAGCTTGGACTCGGCGGTTTTTTTCAGCAGGACGAATCCATCAGCGAGAGTTTTATTCCCGCCTTTGACGGCACAGGATTGGAGGAAAATTAACATGAAAACCGTTCTCAGCATTGCAGGCACCGACCCGACAGGCGGCGCAGGTATTCAGACCGACCTGAAAACCTTTGAAGCCTTCGGCGTGTATGGCATGGCCGTTATCACTGTCGTGTGTGCACAAAATACCACTGGTGTATTCGGTATGCAGCCGGTTTCCGCTGAACTGGTTGGCAAACAGATTGACTGTGTGTTTGACGATATTTGCCCGGATGCCGTCAAGGTCGGCATGCTGTATGACGCAGAGATTATTCACACAGTAGCGGAGCGCTTGAAGGCGTATCACGCCAAGAATATCGTACTCGACCCGGTAATGATGTCCTCAAGCGGTACCGCGCTGCTGCATCACGATGCGGCAAAGGTTCTGCAGGAGGAGCTGTTCCCACTGTGCACTCTGGTAACGCCTAATCTGCATGAGGCAGCCGCTGTCTGCAGCCATAAAATCACCAATCGTGAAGATATGGAGCAGGCGGCCCGCGAGATCGTCGGCAAGACCGGCGGTGCCGTTCTGGTCAAGGGTGGTCATCTGGCAGACTGCGCAGATGATCTGCTGTTTGACGGCACAGGAATGCACTGGCTTCCCGCGCCGCGTATTGACAACCCGAACACGCACGGTACCGGCTGCACGCTATCCAGTGCAATCGCATGCGGACTGGCACAGGGCGTGTCGCTCGTCGACAGCGTCAAGCGGGCCAAGCGGTATCTGACCGCCTGCATTGACTTCAGGCTGAATCTTGGTCACGGTTCCGGTCCGCTGCAGCACCGCATTGCGGATTGGGAGAACTGGCATGCGTGAACTGCGGTGCATTCCCGACGCAGGCCAAGCATTTCAATTTTTCAAAATGTAAGCAGGAAAAAGTGCAAAGAATACAGGGGCAAAAGGCTGAAGAAAGCTTCTTGTCCCTGCACTCATTTACACTGCACCGGTGTTGTTTCACACCTTAATCTAAAGCAAAAAGACGAGTAAGCAAACCCCATTCGGAGAAACTTACTCGTCTTTTCTTGCGCGCTGTTTTCAGCGCGCCCCATGTTTTATCCGTTTGCGGTGCTGCTCCATGCCTGATGCAGATCAGGGAACGGAGCAAGCGCACGATCGAGAATGCCGTGCATATGAGCGATGGCAATGCCATAGTTAGTCATCGGCACATTCCGCTCGGCGCTGTGCCGCAGACGATACTGCATTTCCCGCTCGTTCAGCATGCAGCCGCCGCAGTGCACGACAAGTGCGTACTTGCTCACGTCCTCAGGAAACTCATTACCCGCGGTAAACGAGAACTGCACATCTTTGCCGGTAAATCTGCGAATCCAGTTCGGCAGTTTTTCCGTGCCGATATCGCCGCACTGGCGGTGATGCGTGCAGCCTTCGGAGATGAGCACAGTATCGCCATCCTGCAAAGAATTCAGCTGTGCAGCACCGAGAATCGCCTGCCGCAGATTGCCTTTGTATCGGGCAAACAGGATGGAGAACGAGGTCAGCTGGACATTTTTCGGCACCAGCTTGTCCACAATGCCGAACGCCTGCGAGTCCGTGATAACCAGCCGCGGCGGCTCGCGCAGGGATTCCAGCGTGCGGGTCAGCTCGGTTTCGCGGGTGACAAGCGAAATTGCGCCTGCTTCCAGAATATCGCGGATGGTCTGCTGCTGCGGCAGGATCAGCCGTCCTTTCGGTGCGGCTGAGTCGATCGGCACGACCAGTACGACTGTGTCATTCGGCGCAAGCAGGTCAGCAACCAGACGTTTTTCCGGCTCGGTCGGCTTGACGGCTCGTGCGATCAGTTCCTTGAGTTCACGGATGTTGCTGTCGGCTGCTGCGCTGACGTAAATCTCGTTTTCCGGCATGGCGGCAGGAACCGAAGTCAAATCCGCCTTGTTGTGCGCGATGACAAACGGAATCTCCCGCTTGCGGAACAGCTCGATAAGCTCCTGCTCGGCAGGCTGCAAACCGCGCGTGCTGTCCGTGACAAGAACCGCAATATCCGTCTTTTCCAGCACGCGGAGCGCCCGACGGACACGTTCCGCACCGAGCGCGCCCTCATCATCAATGCCCGGTGTGTCAATGATAACCACCGGACCGATAGGGAGCAGTTCCATCGCCTTCTGCACCGGATCGGTGGTCGTGCCCTTGACATCGGAAACAATGGACAGTGTTTGTCCGGTCACGCGGTTTACCACGCTGGATTTGCCCGCATTGCGCAGACCGAAAAAGCCGATGTGTACGCGCTCGCCGGAGGGCTGTGCGTTCAGTCCCATAGGAAACCCTCCTTAGAAGCGGAAATCACGGCGGTTGGAGCTGCAGATATCCTTGATATGCTCGGCTGCAATTTCGCGTACCTTATCGCGCGGGATTTTTTTAAGTTCCTCCTGAATCAGCTCCATGCCGACGCGCCTGGTGTCTTCGCTTGCGTAATCGACCAGATACTCCGCGAGTGTCATCAATGCGTTCGGGTGGCAGCAGTTGAGGATCTGACCGTTCTTGCACAGGCTCATGAAACGGTCGCCGGTGCGGCCCTCGCGGTAGCAGGCGGTGCAGAACGACGGAATAAACCCAAGCTGCATGAGCCAGTGAACAACCTCATCGAGCGAGCGCTGATCGGATACATCAAACTGCTCAGAGTCGTGCGGACGCTCCTCTTCCTCATAGCCGCCGACCGAAGTACGGGAAGCACCGCTGATCTGCGAAATACCCAGACCAAGCGCCCGCTCACGCACCTGCTGGCTCTCGCGGGTGGAGATGATCATGCCGGTGTACGGCACGGCAATGCGGATGCACGCGATAACCTTTGCGAACAGCTCGTCACTCAGGCCGTTGTCGAATACATCCGGGTCAATATCGTCCGCGCGCTTGATACGCGGCACGCTGATAGTATGCGGGCCAACGCCGTGTACAGCCTCCAGATGCTCGGCGTGCATGAGCAGACCGGCGAACTCGTACTTGTACATCTCCAGACCGAACAGAACACCCAGACCAACGTCGTCGATACCGCCGTCCATCGCGCGATCCATTGCTTCGGTGTGGTAGTCGTAATCGTGCTTCGGACCTGCCGGATGCAGCTTGAGATAGCTCTGCTTGTGGTAGGTCTCCTGAAACAGAATGTAAGTGCCGATGCCGGCGTCCTTCAGCTTGCGGTAGTTCTCGACTGTGGTCGCTGCAATGTTGACGTTAACACGTCGAATCGCACCGTTTTTATGCTTGATGGAGTATATGGTGTTGATGCACTCGAGAATGTACTCAATCGGGTTGTTGACCGGGTCCTCACCAGCCTCAATGGCAAGACGCTTGTGACCCATATCCTGCAGCGCGATAACCTCGCGGGCAACCTCTTCCTGCGTCAGCTTTTTGCGGGTAATATGGCGGTTTTTCGCGTGATACGGACAGTAAACGCAGCCGTTTACGCAGTAATTTGACAGATACAGCGGCGCAAACATAACAATACGGTTGCCGTAGAACGCCAGCTTGATCTCCTCGGCCAGCTGATACATCTGCTCGATCTTTTCGGGAATATCGCAGGCCAGCAGCACGGAGGCTTCGCGATGCGTCAGACCGGCACAGTGTACGCCGGTGGCGGTCTTCTGCGGACGGGCCTTTTCCAGAATGCTGTCGATCAGCTCGATGTTGTGCTTGTTCTCCTCGGCGTATTTCAGCGTTTCAAGGATTTCCTCATGGTTGATAAACTCCTCTGCATGGAGTGATTTCGGGTTGTACTGAGCCATTTTTTCGTTTTCCTTTCTTATCTTGCGGTCAGAAGATTACTCTTTCCGTTAGAGTCCCTTAATTAAAATGTATCACTTATCGGATAATATCTCCGCGTGCGGTAACAATCCGGCAGCCGACCGACGCCACACGGCGCGACAGGCAGCCGATGCACTGTGCAGCCTCCTCGCCGGTACATAGTTTGCCGTCGTACAGTGCATATTTTTTTCGCACCCCAAGCGGAGACAGATTAGGCATCACTACGTTTGCACCAGCCTGCAGTCCGCGTTCGCGGCCGTCCGGCCGGATGGTACCGAGCGCCGTTGTGGCGGGCAGCAGCAAATTCGGCTGGATCAGCCGCAGCAGTGACAGCAGATACACTGTCTGCTCACACGTTCCTGCCGGAAAATCGCGGAACGGTGTGTCTTTCTGCGGAATAAACGGGCCGATACCGCACATCTCCGGCCGAAATTCTTCGATGAACTTTAAGTCCTCAGCGAGTGTCCGCGCCGTCTGATACGGCGAGCCGACCATAAAGCCGCAACCGGTCTGGTAGCCAATGTCTTTCAAATCACGAAGGCAGCGCATGCGGTTGTCAAACGACATCTGCGCCGGATGCAGCTTTTCATAATGTGCCTTATTGGCGGTTTCGTGACGGAGCAGATAACGGTCCGCGCCTGCGTCGAACATCGCCTGATAGGCTTCACGAGGGAACTCTCCGAGCGACAGCGTTACTGCGCAGTCCGGAAACTCGGCTTTGATCTGTCGTACCAGATGGCAAACCACATCGACTGAGAATGCGCTGTCCTCGCCGCCCTGCATGACAAAAGTGCGGAAGCCGAGCGCATAACCTTCCCGGGCACAGTCCAGTATCTGCGCCTCGGTCAGACGGTAGCGGTCACATACAGGATTGGAACGCCGGATACCGCAGTAATAGCAGTCGTTGCGGCAGATATTGCCGATTTCGATCAGTCCTCGAATATACACATCCGTACCGTATACCTGTTTTCGTAAGGCAACCGCTTTCTCCGCGGCATAGGCCGCCAGTTCGTCGCTCTGGTTTTCGATCAGATATTCGTATTCCTCTATTGACAGGCTGTGCTGCGCTTCCAGCCGGTCAATGAGCTGCTTTGCCTTATTCATCGCTCTGCACATTGGAGTATGCGGTCTTGACGCTGATACCGTCCAGATTGCCGATCTTGCCGGACAAAGCCGAGATCACATCCTGCGGCGCATCAATGGCGATGGACACAATGTTGATATTGCGCGCTCGATAGGGAATACCCATGCGCCCGATGATATAGCTGCCGTACTCATGCAGCAGGGTATTGAGCCGTTCCACAGAATCCGTGTTCTCTACCACGATTCCCATTACGGCAACTCTTGTTTGCATAAAAACACCTCGGAATAAAAAATAACTGCGTCCTCTGAAAGACGCAGTCCGGTACAGATATAAACGGCGCTTCTGTGCAGGAAACGCTGCAATACAATATGGACGGCTCCTTTCATGCAGAATCTGCGGACGCAGAGGCTTACTGTCAGAATCGCTACATCTATTATAGAGGATAGTCGGCAGACTCGCAAGCAAAACCGACGATTTTATGCAAAGAATTATTTTCGCAAAAATATGTATGATATTTTTGTCGAATTTTATCCTTCCAAATCTATATCTTGTATGGTACAATGCAATAGCAGCACATGATGTATGGGTATGTCCTTTTACACTTTGCCTGTAAACGGCAGTGCTTTTTTGTTCGCTTTTTGTCGGACAATATGATATAATAATGAACGTATGAAATTTAGAGAGGAAGAACAACACATGGTTCGAGTTGTCAAAAAGGATCACACCAAAGAACCGTTTAACATCCAGAAGGTTGTTATCGCCGTCAATAAGTCGGCAAACCGAGTCCTCTACAACTTTACAGAGGATGAGCTGAAGTCGATCTGCAATCATGTCGAAGGTTATATCCGTGACCATCACATGACCGAGATTCAGATCTGGCAAATGCACAACATCGTCGAGTCTGCGCTTGAGTCGGTGCGACCGGAGGTTGCCAAAAGCTACCGCGACTACCGCAACTATAAGCAGGATTTTGTCGGCATGCTGGACAGCGTATACCAGAAAAGCCAGTCCATCATGTATATCGGCGATAAGGAAAATTCCAACACGGATTCCGCGCTGGTCTCCACCAAGCGCAGCCTGATCTTCAATCAGCTCAATAAGGAGCTGTACCAGAAGTTCTTTATGAACACCGAGGAACTGCAGGCCTGTCGGGACGGCTACATTTACGTCCACGACATGTCGGCGCGCCGCGATACCATGAACTGCTGCCTGTTTGATGTAGCGAGTGTCCTCAAGGACGGCTTTGAGATGGGCAATCTGTGGTACAACGAGCCGAAAACACTTAATGTTGCATTTGACGTGATCGGCGATATCGTGCTGTCTGCGGCGAGCCAGCAGTACGGCGGCTTTACCGTGCCGTCGGTCGATCTGCTGCTCGAGCCGTATGCCGAGCGCAGCTACAAAATGCTGACCGAGAAGTATACTCGTCTGGGTCTGGATGCTGATACGGTCGAAAAGGAAGTCATGGCGGACATTCTCAACGACTTTGAGCAGGGCTTCCAGGGCTGGGAATACAAGTTCAACACGGTAGCATCCAGCCGCGGCGACTATCCGTTCATCACCATGACGATGGGCACCGGCACGGGCCGCTTCGCAAAGCTGGCCTCCATCACCATGCTGAACGTGCGCCGCAAGGGGCAGGGTAAAAAGGGCCAGAAGAAGCCCGTACTGTTCCCGAAGATCGTATTTCTGTATGATGAGAACCTGCACGGTCCCGGTAAGCCGCTCGAGGATGTATTTGAAGCCGGTATCCTGTGCTCGTCCCGCGCGATGTACCCGGACTGGCTTTCGCTCACCGGCGAGGGTTATGTGCCGAGTATGTACAAAAAGTACGGCGCGATTGTCAGCCCGATGGGCTGCCGTGCGTTCCTGTCTCCGTGGTTCGAGCGCGGCGGCATGAAGCCTGCGGACGAGAACGACAAGCCGGTATTTGTCGGTCGTTGGAACATTGGTGCGGTATCGCTGCACCTGCCGATGATCTACGCCAAGGCTCAGCAGGAGAGCCGTCCGTTCCGCGAGGTGCTGGACTACTATCTGGAGCTTATCCGCAAGCTGCATATCCGCACCTATGCATACCTGGGGGAGATGCGTGCATCTACCAATCCGCTGGCGTACTGCGAGGGCGGTTTCTACGGCGGACATCTCAAGCCGTCGGACAAGATCAAGCCGATCATGAAAACCGCTACCGCGTCGTTCGGCATTACTGCCCTTAACGAGCTGCAGGAGTTGTACAACGGCAAATCGCTTGCCGAGGACGGTCAGTTTGCCCTCGAAACACTGCAGTATATCAACGATAAGGTCGAGCAGTTCAAGAACGAGGACGGCAATCTGTATGCTATCTACGGTACACCGGCAGAGAGTCTGTGCGGTTTGCAGGTCGAGCAGTTCCGCAAGAAATACGGCATCATCGAGGGTGTTTCCGATCGTCCGTATGTCTCCAACAGCTTCCACTGCCACGTTACCGAGGACCTGACACCGATTCAGAAGCAGGATCTTGAGGGGCGTTTCTGGAATCTGTGCAACGGCGGCAAGATCCAGTATGTCAAGTACCCGATTGACTACAACCATGAGGCGATTCGCTCTCTGGTGCGCCGCGCCATGGCAAAGGGCTTCTATGAGGGTGTCAATCTTTCACTCGCGTACTGCGATGACTGCGGTCATGAGGAGCTTTCCATGGACGTCTGCCCGAAGTGCGGCAGCCGCAACCTTACTAAAATCGAGAGAATGAACGGCTATCTTTCCTACTCTCGCGTGAAGGGCGATACGCGCCTGAACGATGCCAAGATGGCCGAAATTGCTGAAAGAAAGAGTATGTAACACGAATGCAGTATCACAATATAACCAAGGACGATATGCTCAACGGCGATGGCCTGCGTGTTGTGCTGTGGGTGGCCGGCTGCGGACACGCCTGTCCCGGCTGTCACAACCCCATCACATGGGACGCGGAAGGCGGTCTGCTGTTTGATCAGGCAGCAAAGGCTGAGCTGTTCACCGAGCTTGGCAAGGACTATATCTCCGGCATCACGTTTTCCGGCGGTGATCCGCTTTTCCCCGGCAACCGCGAGGAGATCAGCGAGCTGTGCCATGAGATCCGGCAAAAGTTTCCGGATAAGACCATCTGGCTGTATACCGGCTACCGCTGGGAGGAAATCAAGTGGCTGCCGTTTCTTGATCAGATTGACGTGCTGATCGACGGCCGTTTTGTACAGGCGCAGGCCGATCCGCAGCTTCACTGGCGCGGCAGTGCCAACCAGCGCGTGATTGATGTTCCGCGCACGCTTGCGGCTAACAGTATCGTCCTGCATGACGATAAGTAAAAAGGAGTGCTGAATTATGCAACAGATCGCACAGTTTTTCAAGGTATCCGAGGAACAGTTTGTCCGTGACTGGTGCACGGCTACCCGCCGCAGCGCGGATGAGGCCAAGAAGGTCTATCAGAACATCCAGCTGCCGCGCCGCGCGACCAAGGGCTCTGCCGGCTATGATTTTTTTGCACCGGAAAGCTTTACGCTTGTTCCGCATGAGACCATCCTTATTCCGACCGGTATCCGCGTTATGATCGAGGACGGCTGGGTGCTGAGCCTGTACCCGCGTTCTGGTCTGGGCTTCCGTCACCGTCTGCAGCTTGACAATACGGTCGGCATTATCGACAGCGACTACTTTGAGGCTAAAAATGAAGGACACATTCTCATTAAGATGACCAGCGACGATCACAAGGGCAAAACCCTTTCGGTTGCCGCAGGCGACGGCTTTGCACAGGGTATTTTCCTGCCGTTCGGTATTACCGTAGACGATGAGGCTGACGGTGAACGCACCGGTGGCTTCGGCAGCACGACTGAAAAGAAGTAACAATTCCATAAACAGCCAAAAGCGCATTCACAGAGATTTATCTGCGAATGCGCTTTTTCTTATGCCCTGTTTACATGAAACAGGCAGCACAGGATCCCGCGTAAGCACTTGGGACTTTTCCATACAACAACCTTCATCATGCCTTACCCTCCTTCAGCACTGCAGCAGGAACAGCCCTGCCGCGATCACTGCCAGTGCAATCAGCCACACCGGCAGACAGGATGGGAGCAGACTGCCTAGCAGCAAGCCTGTTCCAAACATAAATACGGCAAGACCGATCGCCTGACCACGGCAGAACATAGCGCATCACGCTCCTGTTACCAGTATAAGCAGCTCGGATAGAAAATGTGACAGCAAAGCGAAACCGATCTGCTCATATTTTACGCAAGCGCTTCATATGGTAATGCAGGAGCAGCGGTGAAACCAAAGGAGGCAGCATCAATGGAACTGAATCAAACAAGCATCTGCTACTACGAAAAGAAATTAGCGCATATCTCTGCGGCGACAGAGAGTGCGGATTCGATTGTGCCGGACACATTCCCAGATATCGGACGAATCGTGTGCGCGTATGGTACGGCGGTCATCAAGGACCAGACTCCACAGAATGACCGCCTGCTGGTATCCGGCACCGTGCAGACGACCGTACTGTACGAACCGGAAAACGGTGGTAAGCTGCGTCGACTCTCCGTGCCGGTCACGTTTGCGCATATTGAGGAATGTGAGGGTTTAACGGCAGAATCTATCTGCAGCACCGTGTGCCGCATTGCTGCAGTAGATGCCGAAGCTATGAACAGCCGCAAGGTGAGCGTCAGCGTTCAGCTTTGCTTTTTAACTGAAGGCTACTGCAAAGCTGAATGCAACGTGACGGAATCGGTCGAACTGGACGGCATAGAATGCCTGAGCCATTTGCAGAGCATAACGCTGCTGGAGCAGGTACGCAGTTATCCGGTGACAATACTGGATGACATACAGCTTGCGGATGCAGCGGAGCTGTCCCTGCTGCACACCGATTGCACGATGCAGGTATCCGAGTGCCGCGCCATGCATGGCAGAATCATCGTGAAAGGTGAAGCTGTGCTGCACTGCCTTGCCATGCAGGAGGATGATGCTGTGCGTGTACTGAACAGCAGCACGCCGTTCACGCAGATTCTCGAGCTGCCGGAAGCAGAAGAAGACGCCCTGACCGCAGTACGGATGACCGTATCTGAGGCAGACTGCCGATTGGAATCCGATGGCATGCTGTCCTGCACCATCAGCGCACAGGCTATGGTGCTGCTGCGGCAGGAGCGCAGGCTGCGCTGCATCGAGGATATGTATCTGCCCGGCAAGGAGCTTGCTGCGCAGGCAGAGCATCCTGTATTGCAGAATATGCCATCCGCGCAGCCGTTTACCTCCGAAGGCAGCGAGACTTTGCAGACCGCACAGCATGTATCTCATGTGATTGCCGCGCAGGCGGTCTGCTGCGGCGCAAAGCGTGTATCGGAGAGCGAGCTGCAAATCAAAGCTGGTGTTCGCGTGCTGTATTTGAGTGATGAACAGCAGCTTTGCGCGGTACAGCGTATTGTACCGCTGACCATGCCGTACAGCGAAGCCGGAGAGCCGGAAGAGCTTACGCTTTCGGCACGCGCCACAGCGGCGGGGGAGCGAGG
>OIWP01003880.1_pt1 | contig 11540 bp, 10 predicted proteins | sample 1587661 | NCBI WGS metagenome assembly OIWP01 (sample SAMEA3888899, study PRJEB22519) | human gut metagenome | biome: human gut; feature: human-associated habitat; material: faeces | place: Denmark | collected 2010 | reverse complement strand
CCCACAAATTGTGACGCACATCTTGCAGAAAGCCTTTTTCAAACACGCTCTAGAAAATCTTCTGTAAAAAATTATACAGCGCCAGATGCCAGTTTCCCATAGAATGATACCGCATTGGAAATACATCAAAACAGGTATTTACACCAGACCGCAATCTGGGTTCAATATCCAGCAGAGCCTGGTAATCCTGAATCTGTCCAGGCAGGGCGAAGTCGAGGTTGCCACTTGCCACATATAAATAATGAATTGGCAGTTCTGCAAAATCGCCTGTCTGAATGGTGTCTTCAAATGCAGTCTTATCTGTCCTGCTTCCGCTGAATGCCCCAAACCAGGAAAAATAATCCAGGCTCTGGCACAATACGGAATGGTACATCGTTACCGCCCCTCTTGACAAACCAGCAAAGGCTCTGTGATCCCGGCTCTTGGAAAATCCCTTATCATCTGCCGATTTTGCATATGTAGAATAAGAGGATTCAATCTCAGGCATCAGATCATTTCGCAGCTCCTTTGCAAAAGAATAGGTCAGCTGATCCAGATCATCTGCACAGTCATCTTCCACATAAAAGGTTGGTGTCACCACGATCAGTGGCTCAATATCTCCATCTGCGATCATGTTATCCAGCATGGTTTTATTATATGGATTTGTTTTCAGCCAGTATTTTTCATCATCACCAGTTCCATGCATCAGATACAGAATATTATACTCTTTTTCCTTACTGTAACCATATGGAAGATATACATAAGCTGACTTTTTCACGCTTCTTCCATCAGTGGCATAAGCCCTGGTATCGTATACAACTTCTTCCACAGTTCCAGCCTGTTCTGGTTCTTCCTCATCATATTTCGACGGAACTGCCCATAACTCATCCCGAGCCTGTCCCTGCGCTTCATGTCCTGCATCATACCTTACTTTCCAAAATCCCAGAAATCCTGCCAGTATCAGAACTGCTGCCGCAAGCGGTAAAACTGCCACACGCCCCATAGGGATTTTTTTCCAGATCATCACCGTTGTCCCCAGGCTTCCTCCCAGCGTGGCTACAATAGCCTCTGCCAGAAATAACCAGTTAAAATAATATGTACTGGTAGAAAAATTGGTATTAAAATACAGAACAAAAGCCGTCACTGCAATCAGCAGATATAAAAATGGCATTCTGCTTTTCCATGCCATATACGCCACCAGCATAAAAACCACCGCGATCATACTGAATGTAATAAATGCTGTCTTATCTCCCAAAATTGCAAACCGGACAATATCAATTCCGGAAAGTAGCACCAGAACAACTGCGAGAATCTGGCTGATCCGGTTCCACATTTTTTCATCTGCTGTTATCTCAATTTTATGCCTCATCATTTTCCCACTCCTACATTTTCTCCAGATACTTTATCACATTTCATGGATCATTTCCTGAAAAATCCGCAATTTGCAGCTCAGAAGCCGCAGACTGCATACAATAAAATTCTTCACAGATAAAGATAACAGATTTCTTCTTATTTTTCAGCATTCTGGCAAATGTAGGCACCTTTTAGGCAAAAAAATACCGGAAACAGCTCTCCAAATCCTAACATTCAAAGAACCATTCCCGGTTTAGAAGGAATTTCAATTATAATTTGCAGCCTCGCTGCGCGCCCCAGATCACTCTTTCACCGCACCGGAAGTCATACCGCCCACAATATATTTCTGTCCGATCATATACACGATTACAACCGGAATACAGGTAAGTACAATATCAGCAAAAATGTAATTCCAGTAGCTTTTATTTTTTCCAAAGAACTGATAAACAGCCATAGTCATCGGGAACATTTTACTCTTGCTTGACAGATACAATGGAGTCAGGAAATCGCTCCACACACCCATGAACTGCAGGATAAAACAGGTCACCATAGTTGGCTTCAGAAGAGGCATGATAATCTTAAAAAACAGGCTGATAGGACCTGCGCCATCAATGACTGCTGCCTCATCCAGTTCCACCGGAACAGAAACCACAAAGTTGCGGATAGTAAACACACAGAACGGAATCATGGCGCTTGTAAACACCATAATAATTCCCTGTCGCGTATCGTTCAGATGAAGAGTGCTTAATACTCTCACCAATGTTACATAGTTAACCGGGAAAAACAGTCCGCAAAGTACGAAATAATATAAAAATACATTTAATCTGGTACGCTTGCGGCACATTACAAAGGCAGCCATTGCACAGAGCACAACCCCCAAAGTGGTTGCGACCAGTGCGTAAAGTAAACTGTTTGAAAATCCCTGGATCAAGTTTCCTTTGTCAATAACCTCGGTATAATTGGAAAACAGCCATTCCTTCGGCAGGGCAAGACTCATTCGGGAAGCCTCGCCTTTACTCTTGAAAGAGTTTATAACTACCATATAAAAAGGCAGGATAACGGTCAGGCACAGCAGGATGCAGACCAGATGTTTCAGCAGATTCTGAACTTTTTTCTTTGTCATTGCTGTACCTCCTGTTTTCCTAAAGTTTTAACAATTACAACACCAGCAATTGCTGTGATCAGAAGCAGAATACTGTTCAAAGCAGAAGACATACCGTACTGACCCCTGGAATAAAGCTGGAATGCATAGGTGGTAAGAACCTCTGTTGCATGTCCAGGGCCGCCGTTTGTGAGAACGTAAACAATATCAAACACCTTCAGACCGTAGGTAATACCAAATACCAGGTTGATCATAATGGCGCCGCTGAGCATTGGAAGTGTCACATAGCGAAGCCTCTGCCAGAAGTTTGCCCCATCGATCTCAGCTGCCTCATAGTAGGATCTCGGAATGGTATTAAGACCGGCAAGAAAAATCGTCATTACATAACCAATACCTCTCCATGCATCCACACCATAAATGGATTTCCACACAACGCCAAGATCCGAAAGCCATTTCTGTTTCAGGATTCCAAGATGCAGACCATCCAGAATTGCATTTAAAAGACCATTGTTATAGTTGAGAATGGACTTGAATACAAGACCAATGATAACAAAAGGAAGGATAGACGGCAGATACAAAAGTGTTCTGTAAAGACCCTTTCCTTTCAGTCCTTCCTGAAGCATGATGGCAATCAGAAGTGCCGGAATCAGCTTCACAATGTTGGAAATAATGGTAAATTTCAATGTATTTCCAATACCGCTTAAGTAATCTTTGTTTGATGTGAAAATCTCTTTAAAATTGTCAATTCCGACAAAATGAATACCATTTAATACACTTCTTGAATTCCAGTCAGTGAATGAATATGCAACACCCATTATACTGGGAAGCAGGAAAAAGATAATGTACAAAGCCAGCGGCAGTATCAGAAACCACTGGGGATAAATTTTCTTCTTATTCAAAAGCGATACCTCCCCTTTATCAAACAGTGCGAAGGAATCACTCCTTCGCACTGAAGATATACCCTTATTAAATATCTTATGCTTAAATAATTATGTCAATTTCTTACCGAAATACTTTAGTTCCAGTTTGCATCTCCAACTGTCTTGGCAGCCTCTGCACGGTTGGTGTCCATATTTGCAAGAACGTCATTTGCTTCCATTTCGCCCTGGCAGAATGCAACCATGTCCTGACCAAACTGCATCCAGTAATCGTTTGTATATTTTGTGCCGGTCTGCAGAACAGATACGCTCTTCTTACTGTCATCTACTGTTGCAAGGAACTCTTCTTCCTCTGGCAGCCAGTGCTGCTCAATTGCATCATCATTCATATCAACGTTTGTGTATGCAGGAGAGTTGTCAAGGATTTCCTGAAGACTCTCTGTTGTTGTAACAAAATTGAAAAATTCTTTTACAAGATCCTCATGCTCTGTTCCCTTGTAGCCAAACATAGTAGGTCCAGCCGGGTTGGTCGGATACCAGGTGTTATCGCCAAGTGGGATCAGGAACATACCGAACTCATCCTCTGTGCCTGTGTCATCTTTGATCTGCTGAATATAACTGGAGTTTGCCATAGCCATTGCAATGTTTCTGTCGCCAAATTCATTTCCAAGGTTGGTGCTGTCAGTTCCAATCCAGTCCTCTCCGAAATATCCTGCATCGGAAAGCTCTTTGAACTCGTTCAGAACCTCAAGCATTTTCTCATTGTCAGCAAATGTAGCCTGATTTGTATTCAAAGCATCGTACAGTCCTGGTGTAGCTTCTTCGTAAACACCACCGATCTGGAAGAATGCCAGCTGATGCTGCCATCCGTCTGCGCCTGGCATAAACCATGGAGTGATTCCCTGTTCTGCGATCTTAGCGCAAAGGTCTTTCAGCTCTGCATAAGTAGATGGTATCTCCCAGCCATTCTCTTCGAATAATGTTTTGTTATAAACCATTACATATTCTGGTGAATTGTGCCAGATCTGAAGTCCGTATAATTTATCATTGTATACACAGGATGTTTTTCTTGCTTCCGGCATAAGATCTTCCCAGGAAGCTCCTGTGAAATCAATACAGTATTTCTCTGGATCAACGATTGTAGACTCGATTGCAAATGGGTTGGACTGAATCCAGAAAATATCTGCACAGGAATCAGTAGCTAATTTTGACTGAAGAAGATCAGAATACTGATCAGCCGGAATAGTCTGAAGGTCAACTGTTACACCATAAGTATCTTCAAAACGCTCGATTGTTGCATCATATCTGTTATCCATCCAGCCTGCTGATACCAGAATACTCAGCTCCTCACCGGAAAAATCTGCAGTCTCCTCTGCAAATACGGTAAGTCCGCTTGTCATGGACGCGATCATTGCTGCTGCACAAGCCACTGCCACAAAACTCTTTCTTTTCATTTACATATCCTCCTTTTAATAAAATGGCATTTACCTCATTCAGGAATCTCCGCTGATTCCTCTGTTCTTTTGATGATATTATTTTATCAGCCAGATGCTTTTTAATCCATGGATATTCTTACTTTCAATTTGTACTTTTTTCACCACATATTATACTTTTTTCACATAAGCTTATGTTTCTTCAAAAAGTCATCCGCAATTCTTATATATATTTTCTCTGTTTTCGAGCATTTATTTGTACTTTTTACACAAATATGATATACTGATTTTTAATGTTTCAAACATGGATTTCTGCATCTGCTTTCATAATATAGTCAGCAGCGCGGGCAAAACAATTACAGGAGGTATCGCCAGATGAAATCACGCAGTTTACAATCCAAGCTTTTTTTTGCCTATATCAGTCTGGCCTGCCTGATTCTTTTTTCTTTTGCTGTTTTTTTCTATGCTTTTGTTTCCAGACAGCTCAAGCAAAGTCAGATCAGTGCCATGAACACTCTCAATTCCAGCTTTCAGACTCAGGTAGATTCCGCGATCCGCAATCTGGATGCAGTATCTGTAAACATTAACTACAGCAATCAGTCTAAAACCATTCTGGACAATTCCTTCAACTTAAATATTTCCAGCGATATGCTTTCTGCCATGTCAGATTTGTTTATTTCCCTTTCCGGAACCGAGCTGAAGGCAGATCAGGTAAATCTCTATGATTTTTCCGGATATGTTCTGGAGGCCGGAATCTCAACTTTGGTAAAAAAAACAGATGGCTCAAAGGATGAGTGGATTGAGGCCGCCCGTGAACTGGAGGGAAAAAAAGTCCTTACTCCACCCTACTGTACCAGAGAATATACAAAAACAGCCACCTATGACCAGTGGTTTATTTCCCTGTACCGATCCTTTAATAATCAATATAAACGTGGCGTGGGTGTGATTGAAACAGCCAAGCAGTGCAAATCTGTTTTTAAAAGTATCATCACTTATAAAAAAAAGAACCATGAAGATGCTGCCAGCATCTATGTTTTTGACAGCAATGGCGATCTGATCTATCCCTACGATATTTCCCAGGAATACAAAGCAGCACTTCAGCCCTACTATGAACTTACCAAGGGAGATGATTCAGCCCTCACTTTTATCAGTCCTCTTACAGGAAAAACAGAGTATGCAGCAGAGGCCGTGTCCTCTTATACCGGCTATACCTATCTTACAATTCAGCCGGAATCTGTAGTTCTGGCTCCGGTTTACAATCTGCTTCGTATTCTTGCAGCAATTGTTGCGCTGTTTCTGACAGTCTCCATCTTTATTTCCTACCGGCTTTCCCGTTCAGTCGTAAAACCGGTAAAGCACCTGAAGCATATTATTCAGCGCATGGAGCTGGATACACTTGGACAGGAAAAGGTGACTGCATATCCGGTTTCCGTTAATGAACTGGAAGAGCTCTACCAGGCCTTTCAGCTGATGAGCGACAATCTGAAGGATTCCATGGAGCAGCTGAATCAAGCTAAGGAGCAGGAAATGAAAGCCAGAAGCATGGCTTTGCAGACACAGATCAATCCTCATTTTTACTACAATACCTTGTCCAGCATTATAGTTCTGGCAGAGAACGGAGATTCTGAGACCGTGGTAAAAATGTGCCGGAATCTTTCCCGGATCATGCGTTATATTACCAATACCACAGAGACAACGGTCACTTTAAAGGATGAACTGGATTATGTACAGAAATATCTGTATTGTATGAAGGTCCGTTATCAGTCCAGCCTGAATTACAGCATCCATGTAGATGAAAGCCTTCTTTCCCAACCAGTCCCCAAGCTGATCATCCAGCCTATTGTGGAAAATGCCATTCGCTATGGTTCGAACTGTGCACCGCCATGGAACATTTCGATCACCAGCGTGGTCACGGAAGGAAGCTGGCAGATTGAAGTAACGGATTCCGGTCCTGGCTTTACAGAGGAAGCCAAAGAGAGGATCACTGCCAACATTATGAAAGCTATTCAGAATCCGGGACTTCCGGAACTAAAAATAAATGGGCTGGGAACTATAAATGTGTATCTCAGATGGAAAATATTCTGTAAAGGAGACATTATTTTCAGATATGGAAATACTGCTGATGGGCACGGAATCGTGTCTATTGGACGGTATTTTTCCAAGACAGATAAATCAGCAGATGAAACTGACTGCATAAGTGAATAAGCAAGGAGGAATCAAAACAGTATGACGTACACTGTCATCGTTGCGGAGGATGAAGAACTTCTGCTCACAAATCTTGTCCAGAAAATCCAGAAAGCGGATCCGGATTTTCTGGTGGCAGGAACTGCACAAACAGGCGATCAGGCTCTGGCTCTGGTAGAAAAGCTCAGCCCTGATCTTGTAATTACGGATATCCGTATGCCTGTGATGGATGGAATCACCCTGCTCACAAAAGTAAGGGAGCAGTTTCCATTTACTAAATTTATTATCACCAGTGGATTTTCAGATTTCGAATATGCAAAAAAGGCCATCACTTTAAAGGTTTCTGATTATCTGCTGAAGCCAGTTGATTCAGAGGAGCTTAAAGAAGCTCTCTCCAAGATCAAACAGGAATTTCAGATTGCCGGAAATGATTACGAAGAGGTGTTTAATGCCCGGACTGCTGCCATGACACCAACTCAGATTGCCACATTACTGAAAGATTTCATTGTAAAAAACTACAGCGAGGACATTAATCTGAACCTGATCGCAGATAACATGAACTACAGTCCCAGCTACCTGACCAAAATTTTCTGCCAGGTCTACGGTTGTACCCCGTCCAAATATCTGATCACTCTGCGCATGAGCCACGCCCAGCGTCTTCTGGTCCATGAGCCTGGTCTGTCCGTGAAACAGATCGGGGAAATGTGCGGCTATCATGATCAGGGATATTTCAGCAGAATTTTTAAGAAACATACAGGTAAAAGCCCGTTGGAATTCCGGGGGTAAAGCTTTGAAGGCCGACAGGGATTGTTCCCTGCCGGCCTTCTGACACGCTCTAGAGCGTGTTTGAAAAACATTTCGAGTTGTTTATTTTAACCAAATTAATATTGAGACGATGCATACGAAACCCAGAAAAGTGGAAGCCAGTTTATCATAACGTGTGGCTATTCGGCGAAACGCTTTTAATTTGAGAAAATAGTTTTCTACTAGATGTCTCTCTTTGTAAAGCCACCAATCACAATGACGGTCAAATTTCGCTCCCTTTCTGGAAGGAATCGTTGGTTCTCCACCATGGTCGTAGACATAATCAAGTAATTTATTACTATCGTATCCTCGATCAGCTAATACATTGCTTCCGGTTGTATTCACATGTTCGAGCAATGGAAGTGCGTAATTAATATCATTACGCTGACCTTCACTAATCATAAAATATACCGGATAGCCATAGGCATCCACTACGGCATGGATTTTTGTGCTTGCTCCACCTCGGCTATGTCCGATTTCGTTTGGAGGCCCCCTTTTTTTGCACCTGCACTGTGCTGATGAGCCTGAACAATAGAAGCATCTATAGATAGTTCTGTTAATTCAGCATCAAGGCTTAAAACACGAAAAATGTTATCGATGATGCCATCATCAATCCATTTTCGAAAACGGGAGTAGACGGTTTGCCAGGCACCATAACGTTCTGGAAGATCACGCCAGGGCGCTCCACTGCGGGCAATCCAAACAATTCCGTTAAGAATTGTCCGAGTACATTTTGGGGGGCGGCCCTGTTTTCCAGTATTTTCAGGTGGCAGTAAAGGAGCAATGCGGTTCCATTCTTCATCAGTTAACTCGTATCGTCTCAACATAGTAAACACCCTTTTTTCTTTATTTTAACATGAAAAAGGGTATTAGAATATATGTTTTGTGCAACTTTTATTTTTCAAACACGCTCTAGTGTGGAAATGCTTTATCATCCAGAATATGCTGGTAAGCCATTAGCTGTAGGAGGAGATCCTGAAGCGAGGCATGGAATTGTATTAACGGCAAATTATATTGCGAAGAGAAGCGGGGTTAAGACGGGCATGGCATTGTGGCAAGCAAAACAGGTATGCCCAGAGCTGATATTTGTACCACCCAGAATGGATTTATACTTAAAGAAGACAGATCGTTACTGGCTGGTTCATAAAAACTATTTTCGGACAGAAACATTGCTTGGAAAGATGAGGGTTGAAATTGCCAGTTTTGAAAAGTGGTATGCCAATCAGGACTGGTATCACAAAGTCAATGGGGAAGCACCGGGAAAAGAGTTGAGGCTCAGATCTTATTCCCCAAAAGAAATACAGGAAATGCTGGGGACGGACAACGCAACGGTATATGAGATATTAAAGAAAAACAATATTGAGACAGTTACCATGAATGAAAGATTGCGAGTGCCGACGGATGCTTTCTGGGACTGGTATCACAGCCAGTCCAGATATCGTACACAGGAAGATCGTAAGAAAGATGCAGCTGCAGAGGCAGCCAGTCTCAGTATGCCGGAAATGGCCCGGCTTCTTGATGTTCCAAGAAGTACCGTATATGGAATTCTGAACAGTAAAAAATATGCCCCATTGCTGGACGTCATTGTAATTGCCGGACGGAGAAGGGGGACAAAGGAGAGCTTTGAGCGGTTCTTGCAGGCACAGGATACTTATGAGCTGTTTAATTTTGAATATGAAGAATTGGAGTTGGAAGAAAAACGGGAATATGAGAATTATAAGCGAAGATGCCCTGCAGAAGCAGATCACAGCCAGGAGAAAAAATGTCTGGAGTATCTGACAGTGCCGGAAGCGGCAGAACTGGCAGGAGTGGAGCCTGCAACCATAGCTTATTGGTACACCATAGGAAAAATCTCGGTCAGAAAAACAGGAAAGATTATTCGTATTCCAAGAGAAGCATTTGAACAGTGGTTATTGAAGCGGAAGGAAAAGGGGGGGGTATAGCATGGCTTCGATACAGAAGAAAAATAACAAATATTGTGTCGTATATTACTGTAAAGATACAGATGGAAAGCGGAAACAGAAGTGGGAAACGTATGATACAAAGAACGCAGCTAAAATCAGAAAAGCAGAAATTGAACTGAAAGAGAAAAAAGGCGGTATTATCGTATCGAACTGTAAGACGTTGGAGGATCTGATAAATGAGTATGTAGAACTGTATGGAAAAGATAGGTGGGCATTGTCTACCTATGACGGGAATATGTCATTGCTGAAGAATTATATATTGCCTATCATTGGAAAAACTCCACTGACGGATATCAATACCAGATTTCTGGAGATTTACTATAAGACGCTGACAAAGACGCCATCCGTTCCAGATTTGAACGGAAATGTCAGAAGCGAGTTCGTATCTACCAGTGTAATCCGTGATGTACATAAGCTGCTGAAGAGTTGTTTTAATCAGGCTGTGAAGTGGGATATCATGGAGAAGAATCCAGCATTTAAAGCGACGGTACCAAAGCATAAATCAGAGAAACGGGTAATATGGGATGCAGAGACCTTTGCATATGCTCTGGATGTGTGTGAAAATGAGTGCCTGAAATTGTGTATGAATCTTGCCTTTGCCGGTTCTCTTCGAATAGGAGAACTACTGGGGCTTACCTGGGACTGCGTAGATATATCAGAAGAAGCGATCAAAGAAAATCGGGCGTATCTTTATGTAAATAAGGAAGTACAGAGAGTCAGCAAAAAAGCGTTAGAGGAATTAGACCAGAAAGATGTGATCGTCATATTTCCAGAGGAGCGGAAAACGAATAAGACGGTACGCATTATGAAAACACCAAAAACAGAAAGCAGCGTGCGGAAAGTGTTTTTACCCAGGAGCGTAGCTGAAGAACTGATTGCATGGAAAACACAGCAGGAGGAGATAAAGGATATTTTACAGGAAGAATACCAGGATTATGGCCTTATCCTTGCTACTGAATATGGACTTCCAAGGGGCGGTGCGTATATCAGAGATTCCCTGAATAAGCTGATCAAACAACATGATTTACCACAGATTGTGTTTCACAGTTTCCGGCATATGAGTGTTACCTATAAGCTTAAGCTGAACGGCGGTGATATAAAGGCGATACAAGGAGATTCTGGTCATGCACAGGCAGATATGGTTACAGAAGTATATTCGCATATCATAGATGAAGACAGACGGCGCAATGCGACACTGTTGGAAGATTCCTTTTATAACAGGAAGAATCTGAATCCGCAGATCCATGATACAGAAAAGAGGACGATGATGGAAGTTCCAGAAGGAGTGGACGCAGAGTTACTTGCAAAAGTTCTCAGCAATCCGGAAATGGCTGTGTTGCTGACATCATTAGCAAAATCAATGCAAGGGGAACATAATTAGGATAAAAGCAGACCGGTAGAGAGCAAAATCTCTGCCGGTTTTATTTATGAGATCAAATCAGAGCATGTGAGAAAAAAGAGGTAAAATAGTGGTCAAAGCATCTTGCGTAAATGGCGGTATCTGATGTATAATTTAGAAGAAATCTGACAAAGAAAATAGTGTATCACACATTTCATTTCCCGCTTTTAAATGGGCAGGATAGTTGGATTTTATGATTTGAAAAATTATAGATGGAGTTGGCGCTTTATATTAGAAGCGTACAATCATTTTCTCAGAAAATGTAAAAATCCGGAATAATTTTCAATGATCTTATATGAACAGAAATAGTCTGGGAAGGCGCTTTTTTACTGGACTTATAAATGAATAGGTTGTCTCTGTTGGACTAGTCTGAACCTGCATAAAAGTTGCTCCTAAGCGAGGGGTCGGAGGTTCAAATCCTCTTGGCGACGGGCTTCAAAGCGT
>OIWP01003873.1_pt1 | contig 11557 bp, 10 predicted proteins | sample 1587661 | NCBI WGS metagenome assembly OIWP01 (sample SAMEA3888899, study PRJEB22519) | human gut metagenome | biome: human gut; feature: human-associated habitat; material: faeces | place: Denmark | collected 2010 | reverse complement strand
CGGAAGATCTCGATGACCTGCTCCTGATAGACGATGCAGCCGTAGGTCACGGCGAGGATCGGCTCGAGCAGCGGGTGCTGATAGGTGATGCGCTCCGGATGCGCCGAGCAGGCGAGAAAGCGCGGGATGCTCTCCATCGGGCCCGGGCGGTAGAGCGCGATGACGGCGGTGATATCCTCGATGCTGCGCGGGCGCAGACCCATGCACACGGAGGTGATGCCCGCGCTCTCGAGCTGGAACACGCCGACGGTGCGCCCGGCGGCGAGCATATCAAATGTCTTCTTATCGTCGAGCGGGATGCGCTCGACCTGAAAATCCGGCACACGGCGGCGCACGCGGCGCGCCGCGTCCTCGAGCACGGTGAGGTTGCGCAGGCCGAGAAAGTCCATCTTCAGCAGACCGAGCTCCTCGAGCGTCGTCATCTGATACTGGCACACGAGCGCGCCGTCATTGCTCGCCAGCGGCACATAGGCGTACACCGGCTGCTCAGTAATGACCACGCCCGCCGCGTGCGTCGACGCGTGGCGCGGCATGCCCTCGATGGCGCGGGCGGTGTCGATGAGCCGGTGCAGCCGCTCGTCGCCGTCATACATCGCGCGCAGAGGCTTCGACTGCTGCAGCGCCTCGTCGAGCGTGGTGTTGATGCCGCCGGGGATGGCCTTGGCCACGGCGTCGGTCTCAGCGTAGGTCAGGTTCATGACCCTGCCGACATCGCGCACGGCGGCGCGCGCCGCCATCGTGCCGAAGGTGACGATCTGCGCCACGTGGTCGGCGCCGTATTTGCGGATGACGTAGTCGATCACTTCCCCGCGCCGCTGCACGCAGAAGTCCACGTCGATATCCGGCATGCTCACACGCTCGGGGTTGAGAAAGCGCTCAAAGTAGAGGTTATACTGCACGGGGTCAACGTCCGTGATGCCGAGGCAGTAGGACACGACGCTCCCGGCCGCGCTGCCGCGCCCGGGACCGACGGGGATGCGCTGGCGCTTGGCGTAGCCGATGAAATCGCTGACGATGAGAAAATAGTCCACAAAGCCCATGCGCCGGATCATATCGAGCTCGTACTCCATGCGCCTGTGCACCTCCGGCCGGTCGCCGTAGCGGCGGGTAAAGCCGCGCTCGCACAGCTTCGTGAGATAGGCGTCGGAGTCCGTCTCCCCCTCCGGGAGCAGGAAACGCGGCAGGTGATAGTGCCCGAAGGTGAAATCGAACCGACAGCGGTCCGCGATGCGCTGCGTGTTTTCCACGGCGTCCGGATATTCGTCAAAGAGCGCGCGCATCTCTGCCTCGCTCTTGAGGTAGAACTCGTCGTTCGGGAAGCGCAGCCGCTCGGGGCTGTCGAGCGTCTGCCCGGTCTGGATGCACAGCAGCACGTCCTGATCGTAGGCATCCTGCTTTTTGATATAATGCACGTCGTTCGTCGCCGCGAGCGGGATGCCCGTCTCCCGGTGGATGCGCAGCAGCGCCGCGCGCACGCGCGCCTCGTCGGTCATGCGGTGGTTTTGCAGCTCAAGGTAGAAGTTTCCCTCGCCGAACAGCGCCTGCAGCTCCACGGCGCGCGCCTTGGCAGCCTCATAATCGCCGCGCAGGATCGCGCGCGGAATGTCGCCCGCGACGCAGCCGCTCAGACAGATGAGCCCCTCGGCGTGTTCACGCAGCAGCGGCCAGTCGATGCGCGGCTTGCCGTAAAACCCGCGCTCGAACGCCGCCGACACGAGATAGCAGAGGTTGTGGTAACCGGTCTCGTCGCGGCAGAGCAGCACAAGGTGCGTATACGCATCGTCCACACCGTGGACGCGGTCGGTCATGCCGCGCGGGGCGACATAGACCTCGCAGCCGATGATCGGCCGGATGCCGGCAGCCACGGCCGCCTTGTAAAAAGCGACCGCGCCGTACATGACACCGTGGTCGGTGATCGCCAGCGCGGTCTGGCCCAGCTCTTTGGCGCGCTCGACGAGCGGCCCGATGCGGCAGGCGCCGTCGAGCAGGCTGTATTCACTATGTACGTGCAGATGTGCAAACCCCATCGTGCGTTCCTTTCAGTCGTCCATGTGAAATTCCATGAGTTTTTTCAGCCGGTAGTTCAGGCAGCTCTTCGTCACCGGCGGATACGAGAGCATGGCGAGGTCGGCAAGGCTGGCCTCGGGATTGGCAATGCGCAGCAGCGCCGCGCTCTGCAGCTTTTCCGGCAGCACGTCGAGCCCGTAATCGCGCTCGATGCGCCGGATGGCATCGATCTGCTCCTGCGCCGCGGCGACGACCTTGTCGGCGTTGGCGGTGTCGCAGTTGACCTTGCGGTTGATGGAGTTGTTCATGGACTTCTCCACCTTGGCGGACATGATATCCATGGCGGCGCAGGGTGCGCCGATCTTGGTCAGGAAGTCCTCGATGGCCTCGGACTTTTTAAAATAGAGCACGGTGTTGGCGCCGCGGTCGATGCTGCGCGCGGCAAAGCCCAGCTCCGTGAGCAGGGCGGCCGCCTCGCGGCTGACGCTCGCGTGCGCCGTGATGAGCTCAAGGTGGTAGTTCTTGCTCGGGTCTGTGACGCTGCCGCCGGCGAGAAACGCGCCCCGCAGGAATGACGCCCTGCAGCAGTCGCTCTCGAGCACGCCGAGGTTGATGTGGTGCGCGACCGTGCGCGACAGATCCGCGCCGAAGGCGGCGAACACCGTCTCGATGGCGGCGCGGTCGGTGATGGTCAGCACATGGCGGCCGCCGGCCTTTTCCGCGACCGGGAGCACAAAGTGCGCGCCGAATGCGCGCCGGAACAGCTTCGGCAGCCGCTCGGCAAAGGCGTCGCACGCCGTCACGATGCGGATCTCCCGCGTCGTGAACGTGTGGCAGTACAGCAGCACGCCGTAGGCCTCGGCCACGGCGCAGCAATGGCGACTGAGCGGCACGCGGCACAGCTCGTTTTTCACGTCATTTGCAAAGGACATGGTGCGCCTCCGCTCAGGTTCTCGGGAAGTCCCGGTTGCGCAGACGGACGTTCGCGTCGCGCGCGGCGAGATAATCCGTCAGCGCCTTGGCCACGGCCACGCTGCGGTGCTGGCCGCCGGTACAGCCGATGCCGATCGTGAGCGCATAGCGCCCCTCGGCAGCATACTGCGGCAGGAGAAAATCGATCATGCCGGTGAGCTTTTCGAGAAAACGCTGCGCCACGTCGCTGCGCAGGACATAGTCCTGCACCTCGTCGTCCATGCCGCTGAGCGGCCGGAGCTTTTCCACATAAAACGGGTTGGGCAGAAAGCGCACGTCAAACACCAGATCGGCATCGATCGGGATGCCGTACTTGAAGCCGAAGGCCACGACGTTGATGAGGATATCGCGCCGCGTGCCGCCGTCGACAAAGATCTCGCAGATGCGCTTTTGCAGCATCGAGAGCGTGAGTCCCGTGGTGTTGATAACATAGTCCGCGCGCTCGCGCACGGGGGCGAGCAGCTCGCTCTCGCGGCGCACGGCCTCCGGCAGAGAGCAGCGGCTCTCCGCCTGCAGCGGATGCGGGCGGCGCGACTCCTTATAGCGGCGCACGATGGCGCTCTCCGACGCCTCAACGAACAGAATGCGGTAATCCACACCCATGTTTGCCAGCTCGTCGAGCGCGTCAAAGAGCTCGGTGAAGCTCTCCTGACTGCGGATATCCGTCACGAGCGCGACCTTTTCATACCGGCCGCGCGTGGCGAGACAGAGCTCGGCAAACTTCGTCAGCAGTGCCGTGGGCATATTGTCCACGCAGTAAAAATCCAGATCCTCCAGCACGTCGGCCGCGCGGCTCTTGCCGCCGCCGGACAGCCCCGATACGATCAGAAATTGCATCCTCGTCACCCCCGGATGATCTTCACTTCCGGCTCAAGCTCCACGCCGGACGTGCGCAGCACCGCGCTGCGGACATCGTCCATAAGCCGCAGCACATCGTCAAACGTGGCGCCGCCGCGGTTGACGACAAAGCCCGCGTGCTTTTCGCTCACCTGTGCGCCGCCGACCGTGTAGCCCTTGAGCCCGGCCTGATCGATGAGTGCGGCGGCATAGCCCCCCACCGGTCGCTTGAACGTGCTGCCGGCGCTCGGCAGGTCGAGCGGCTGTCTGCTGCGGCGGCGCTCGCTCAGGTCGCGCATACGCGCCTGAATGTCCGCCGGGTCGCCCGGCGTGAGCGCGAGCGTGCTGCCGAGCAGGACGCAGTCCGTGTCGGAAAATGCGCTGTGGCGGTAGCCGAAGTCATGCGCGCTGCCGTGCGCCTCACACAGGCGCAGCTCCCCGTCAAGGTAGCGCGTCGAGACGACGACGTCCTTCATCTCGCCGCCGTAGGCACCGGCGTTCATCGACACCGCGCCGCCCAGCGACCCGGGGATGCCGTGCGCAAACTCCAGCCCCGCAAGACCGCAGCCGAGCGCCGCCTGCGCCAGCCGCGCGAGCGGGATGCCCGCGCCCGCGCTCAGATGCGTCGCATCCGGCTGCGTGACGGCGGCCATGTTGTCACCCATCTGCACGACGATGCGCTCGAGCGCGCCGTCGGTGATGAGCAGGTTCGTGCCGTTGCCGATGATGAGCGGCTGCGCGCCGCCGTCTCGCACGATGCGGCACACGGCCGCCGTCTCCTCCGCAGACGCGGGGCGCACGAGCGCGCGCGCCGGTCCGCCGATGCGAAACGAGCAGTGCGCGCGCATCGGTTCGTGTTCCAATATCTCCAGTCCCGGACACTGCGCGCGCAGCGCCCGGACGATGAGATCCAAATTTGCCATAGTGTTCGTTCTATCCTTTCCGGGTCAAAATCCGATGCCGAGGTCAATGCCGCGGTCGTGCTCGGCGGCGAGCTTCTGCGCCGCGTTATAGCCCATGCCCTTCTGGCGGTTATTCATCGCGGCAAGCTCGAGGATCACGGCGAGGTTGCGTCCCGGGCCGACCGGGATCGTCACGCACGGCACGCGCACGTTGAGGATCTCGCAATACTCCGTCGTCAGTCCCAAGCGGTCATAGGCCTTGCCGTCCTCCCACGGCTCGAGCTGCACGACAAGATCCACACGCGACTCGGGCTTGACCGCACCGACGCCGTAGATCTGCCGCGCGTCGATCACGCCGATGCCGCGCAGCTCCATATAATAGCGGATCATCTCAGGTGCAGAACCCATGAGCGTTGTGCGGTTGATGCGCTTGATCTCCACGGCATCGTCCGCGACGAGCCGGTGACCGCGCTTGATGAGCTCGAGCGCCGTCTCGCTCTTGCCGACGCCGCTGTCACCCGTGATGAGCACGCCCTCGCCGAACACCTCGACGAGCACGCCGTGCTGCGTCAGACGCGGGGCGAGATAGCTCGAGAGCGAGGCGATGAGGTCGGCCATGAACTCCGAGGTGTCCTTGCGCACGAGAAAGAGGTTGCGGTCATACTTTTCCGCCATCTCCAGGCACTCGGGAAACGGGTCCATGCCGTGGCAGATGACAAGGCCGATGATGTTGTAGCGCATGAACGTCTCAAAGCGCTCGCGCCGCTGTGCGGGCGTGAGCGTCTCGAGAAACGTGCTCTCGACGCGGCCGATGATCTGCAGGCGCTCGGGGTCAAAATAGTTATAGAAGCCGGCAAGCTGCAGCCCCGGCCGGTTGACGTCGGCCGTGCTGATCGCGCGCGTGGCGTAATCGGCGGCGGTGTGCAGGACGGTCAGTCCCTGCTCGGTGACGATCTTTTGCAGCGGTACGGTATAACGCGGTGCGCCCATGGTGCGCATCTCCTTTCTGACAACGCCGCGCACGGCGGCGGGAAGCTGTGATCATACGGGCGGAGCGTCTGCTCCCCCGCATTCTATTGTAGCGAACATAACGGCATTTGGCAACGGCTTTTGCGCCGCGGCTGGGTTTTTTTCCGGCTGCGCAGCAGAAAATGCGCAGAAAATGTGAAAATCATCTTGCAATCGGTCATGGTTTCTGCTATTATGAGAAAGCTGTTCTCGCAGATATTAGAGAAGGAGGTGCTTCAACCAATGGCAAAATGTCAGTTTTGCGACAAGGGCGTGAGCTTCGGCATTCAGGTGAGCCACTCTCACCGCCGTTCCAACCGCACTTGGAAACCCAATGTGAAGCGCGTCAAGGCCATCGTGGACGGCAAACCCCAGCACGTCTACGCATGCACCCGCTGCCTCCGCAGCGGCAAGGTCACCCGCGCTGTGTGAATTGCAATCATTGCACCGAACAAGGCTCGCCCGATTGGGCGAGCCTTTTTCGCGTCTTGGGGCAGTTTGTGCCGCTGCGCACGCGGCCGGTTTCCCCCGCCCCGGCGCGCGGCCGGGCGAGCGCAGAGCACTTTTCTCCGGGAGCGCAGTCTGCTCGGAAAAGCGCAGACCGGAACGCGGCATTTAAAAAAGAATGCGCCCACGCGTGTGTGTCGCGCAGGCGCCGCAGAGCAAGCAAAAGTTTGTGTGTGGGGTAAAGTTGTAAATAACCGGTAAACAACCTTAAGAGGAAAGCGTGCTCTGTCTGACGAAAATCTAATTTGTTTCCGTTCTGCCGTAATAATGCGCCAGCTTTCGTTTTTAATGCAAAGAAAGAAAAAATTCTTGAAAAAAATTTTTCTGCCCTGTGCAGGCGCCGCAGCACCGGAAACGGGTTGCCGTTTTCCGGCGCGCATGGTATCCTTTTTGTGTCCGCACCGGACAGAGGGAGGTACGCTATGAAAGATACTCTGGTCGTCAAAAAGGCGACGCCGCTCGGCGCGCGCGTCTGGACGAGTCTGCTGGTGTTCGGCTTCATCGGGCAGATTGCCTGGATGGTCGAAAACGTCTACTTCTCCACCTACATTCAGAAAAATATCACGGCTGCCGGCTGGGCGACCTCCGCGACCGTCGCCGCCAGCGCCATCGCCGCCGCGCTCGCAACGATCTTCAGCGCCGCGTGGTCAGACCGCGTGGGCAAGCGCCGCGCCTTCGTCTGCTGGGGCTACATCCTCTGGGGCATTACGACGGCGGCGTTCGCGCTCTTCGGCAACGGGCAGGTCGGCGGCAGCGTCGGTCTCGCGGTGACGCTCTTCGTCGTCATGGACTGTGTCATGTCCGCCATCGGCAGTACGGCCAACGACTCGGCCTTTTCCGCCTGGGTCACGGACGTGACCGACGTCACGAACCGCGGCGTCGTGGACATCGTGCTGAGCATCCTGCCCATCGTCGCGCTCATCGTCATCTTCGCCGGCTTTGACGGCATGACCGTGCACGGCAACTGGACGGGCTTTTTCCTCATGCTCGGTGGTCTGACGAGCGCGGCCGGCGTGCTCGGCCTGTGCATCTTCCGCGACAGCCCCGCCCTGCGCCCCGTGCAGGGCGACACGTACCTGCGCGACGTGCTCTACGCCTTCCGCCCGGCGAACATCCGCGCCAACAAGATGATCTACGTCTGCTTTCTCGGCATGATGTTCTCGGGCCTTGCCATGCAGCTGTGGCAGCCGTACATGATCTCACTCGTCGAGGTCACGCTCGGCATCGACAACTACATCCTGCCCATCGGCATCGTTGTGCTCGCCTCGGCAGTGCTGTCCGTGCTCGCGGGCAAGGCCATGGACCGCTTCGGCAAGGAGAAATTCTATTACCCCGTGGCCGCCATGCAGGTGCTCGGCGGGTTGATCGCCTACAGCATCAAATTCCTCGGCCACGCCATGCCGCTGCTGTGCGTCGGCGGCACGTGCATCATGGCCGGAAACCTCGCAATGGCGGGCCTGTTCACCGCCTCGTCGCGCGACTATACGCCCGCCGGGCGCGCCGGCGCGTCACAGAGTGTGAAGATGGTCATCTACATCATGCTGCCCATGGTACTTGCGAGCATCATCGACCCGCTCATCATCCGGGCCGTCGCGCTCGAGCCGACGGCGGCCATCCTCGCCAAATACCCGAGCTACGCCGGCAGCTACCTCTACCCGTATGAGCTGTTTCTGGCCGCGGCCGTGAGCGCGGTGTTCATCCTCATCCCCGCGTACTTTGTCCGCCGGGACGCCGACCGCATCCGCCGCGAGAAGCTCGCCGCGCTGGAAAAATGACGCCGTGCATGCCGTGAGGAAAGGAAGCGCTCGGAAGCCAATGAAAATGAAAAGATACAAATGTGTTCCGACGGCGTTCGCTGGACTGGGTGCAGAAATGCTTGTGATTCTGCTGTGGGCAATCACGGTGTTCGGTAGTGGATGGCGCGAGTGGAGCAAAGGTATTTATCTGCTGTTTGCGATTTTTATGTGGGGCGCCTGTCTATGGAGTGCGATTTGGTTCCTTCGCATGTGTCATTACATGTATTTGTATCCGGATCATCTGGTTTGCAAGTGTCCCTTTCGTAAAAGTTTTGTTTTGTGTTGTACTATGATCGCTGCATCGTCGGCATGGATTATGCAACGACAACCGGAACAACTCGCTGGTGGATTTACTTGAGTTACGGGCCACTGCCGAAGTATAAGGGCAAGAGTCCAGCAAATCGCATCAATTCTCTCAGGACAAAGCCTGGGTTTGTGCGCATCCAGTTTTATGAGGAAGTGTATGAGGCGTTGCTTCAGGTACTCCCCAAGCATCAGAAAGTCTGCCTGCAATCCGCGTATAATTTGCATTGCAGGGACGAACAGTAGAAGAACATAATTGTAGGTGAAGTGTGTGACGATACAGGAAATTAAGATGTATTTGCAGCAACATACTTTCCTTGTGTTTTGTTATCGATCTGAATTCTACACACTTGAAAGGCGCCAATCTTTATTCGGCTTCCGGTATCGTTTTGTGACCACAGATGCGATGCCTCAGCAGCGGAACTCGTTGGAAGAATTATGCGAGCAAGTTTGTGTTGATGGCACACTGTTGATGAATGTCATTCAACAAGCCGCAATACCAGAGTGGAGTGACCCGGTTTGGGAGACATATGAGGCGGTCAGGCATAACGCGACCGTGCACGGGAGAGAAATCCATTTTTCGTATCGCGGAAGGGATTATTGGATTTCACACACAAAGGAAGGCCGTTCGTATTTGAGCGACGATTTTGACAATACGCAGGCATTTGGCTCTTGTCGAGAGTTGTTTGAAAATGCACGTATCAATGGAAATACGCTTAAGGATATATGGGGAGAGACGATTGTAGATGCTTGCTAAGGCTGGCAGCATATTGTTTCTTATGTAGCTGCTTCTGCGGGCGGTGCTGATGCACCGCCCGCGCTTTGGTATGCAAAAACCCGCCCGCAGGCGCTGCCTGCGGGCGGGGTTCCTATATTATATCCGGATTTACTTGCGGAAGAACGCGATCACGCGGTCAAAGAAATCACCGATAGCGGTGATCACGTCCTTGACCTTGCCGGTGAAGGCGGCGACCTTCTCCTTGGCGCCGGCGAGCTGCTTGAGCGTGTCCTGCACGGCCTGCACCTTCGAGAGCAGGGCGTTCGTGTCGAGCTTTTCGAGCGAGCGGCAGAGGTTCACGAGCTGGGTCATCTGGTCGTCCGTGAGCGTGACGTTGTACTCGGCGGCGATCTCGCGGATCTTCGCGCGCAGTTCGGCGTCGGTCATGTCCTTGGTCTCGTTGAGGATGAGCTTGAGCTTGTTGACGATCTCGACCGAGTCATAGTCGCCGATGGCCTGCGCGAGCTCCGCCGTCGTCGCCAGCTCCTGCGAGGAGACGGCCTTGGCAGTCTCATCGAGCTTCGTGCCCGTAATGTCCTCATACGCCTTGTAGATGCCGGTCAGCGCCGCAGTGCCCGAGACGTCGAACGGCGCGGCCACGCTGATCTTCGCGTCCATGATGCCGGCAGTCGCCAGCGCGCTGATGTACATCTGGCTCGTGCAGTAGGTAATGTGCGACGTGTTGACGGTCATACCTTTTCCGGCGGCGAGCACCTCGATGGAGATGCAGGAGATGGCCTTCGTGCCGATCTGCGCGTCGCTGATGACACCGCTGAGGTATTGCCGCTCGTCCTGATTCGTGACGGTCAGCTCTTTGACGCTGCCGCGCTCGATGCCGAAGGTCTTGTAGACGGTCTTGATCTGGTCGTCCGTGAGGTCGGCGCCGATAACGGTGCGCGTCTCACCGGCGTCGATGGCCGACACCGCGCCGAGACTTGCCAGCAGACACACGGCAAGCACGATGGGCAGGACCCGTTTGAGAATTTTCATGGCAGTAGGTTTCCTTTCCCTGCGGCCTTGCGCCGCAGTCCCTGACAGGATAGACGCCTCCATTGTAAAGAAGTTCCCGCAAAAAGAGTGACGAATCTGTGAAGAAACGCCTGAAATTGTTGTTAAGGGTCTGCCTGCCGGCGGCGAAAGGCTGCAAGAGTTTTAAAAAAGGACAGACAGAGTAGGAGTCTCTGTCTGTCCATGTGGGGGTGTCACTGCCTTTTGGGGTGGCAGCTATGGCACTGTGCACCGCAATGGGCACAGCTGCCGCCGCAGGAGGAGCGCCCTTGCCGCTTCTGGCGGATCAGGGAAAGGGAAATTAGGATGACAATGGCAATGAGAAAGATCGAAATCAAAATCGTAGAGAGGTTTGCACCGATCCAGTGCAGCATAGGTATTCACTCCTTTGCGTTTGCGAAATTCAGCAAGGCTCAGGCCTTGAGTGTGGTGGCCTCCTTGTACGGACGCACCAGCATGTAGATGATGCCGGCCAGCGCCAGGACCGCGCAGATGAGGCCGATGATGTTCAGGCTGCCGGTAAAGGCGCAGCCGAACTGGTAGATCATCAGGCCGCACAGGTAAGCAAAGCCGCACTGATAGCCGATGGCGAACCATGTCCACTTCCGGCTGTTCATCTCGCGCTTGATGGCGCCGATGGCCGCGAAGCACGGAGCGCACAGAAGGTTGAACACGAGGAAGCTGTAACCGCTGATGCCGTTGAAGGCAGCCGCGATGTTCTGGTACACGCTGCCGTCGCCGCCGCCGTAGAGGATGCCGAGCGTGCCGACAATGTTCTCCTTGGCAACGAGGCCGGTGATGGAGGCGACCGCCGCCTGCCAGTTGCCCCAGCCGAGGGGCTTGAAGATCCAGGCGAGCACGCCGCCGATGGCAGCAAGGATGGAGTAGTCGATCTCGTCCTCGGACAGCATGCGGAACGTACCGTCGACCGTGCCGAAGTAGGTGGTGAACCAGACGAGGATCGTGGACAGCAGGATGATCGTGCCGGCCTTCTTGATGAAGGACCAGCCGCGCTCCCACATGGAGCGCAGGACGTTGCCGAGCGTCGGCCAGTGGTAGGCCGGCAGCTCCATGACAAACGGAGCCGGATCGCCGGAGAACATCTTGGTCTTCTTGAGCATGATGCCGGAGATGATGATCGCAGCCATGCCGATGAAGTACGCGGAGGTGGAGACCCATGCGCTGCCGCCGAAGAGGGCGCCGGCGATCATGCCGATGAACGGCACCTTCGCGCCGCAGGGGATGAAGGTGGTGGTCATGATCGTCATGCGGCGATCACGCTCGTTTTCAATGGTACGCGAAGCCATAACACCCGGCACGCCGCAGCCGACGCCGATGAGCATCGGGATGAAGGACTTGCCGCTCAGGCCGAACTTGCGGAAGATACGGTCGAGCACGAAAGCGATACGGGACATGTAGCCGCAGGCCTCGAGGAAGGC
>OIWP01003861.1_pt1 | contig 11605 bp, 9 predicted proteins | sample 1587661 | NCBI WGS metagenome assembly OIWP01 (sample SAMEA3888899, study PRJEB22519) | human gut metagenome | biome: human gut; feature: human-associated habitat; material: faeces | place: Denmark | collected 2010 | reverse complement strand
TGCGGCAGGTGAAGGCAATGTCGAACAGGTCAGCATTGACCGACTTGTCGAACGTGCACTGTACAATGCCCGCACGGTCGCGCAGCAGCAGGAACAGAACGCCGCCGTTGTCACGCACGCGGTCAACCCAGCCGTTTACGGTAACGGTCTGACCGGCGTGCTCCAGGCGAAGATCGCCGCACATATGCGTGCGCTTCATGCCTGCAATAGATGTGTTATTCATGTTTATCAATCCTTTAAGATTTGTTTATTACAGTTTTGATTTGCAGAGCAAATTCTATTTAATACGCGCTGCTGCGCGGATTAGCTGAAATATAGATGGCAAGTTACTGATTGTCCTTATCCTTCATTGCCGGGCGGACATGCTCATAATAGCCGAGAAAGACCATAATCGCAAACAGAATGATGCCGACGAAGGCGATAAGGAACGGTATCGATGCACCCGTATTGGTAAAGATAGAAAGCAGCATCAGCGAAACAATGATACCAAGCATACCCGTAATCATGAGAATACCGCCGTAAACAAGCTGTTTCATAAACAATCCCTCCATATTCAGTTGAAAATCTATCTCTACCAAAGGCGGGGGTCACCCGCCCTGCAATTTAGCGATTTATTTGTCGCAGATTACTTTGCCTGCGTTTTTCTTCGCCAGACCGTCATGGATGAGCTTTGCTGCCTCGTCAAGCGAAACCTTGACCTGCTCGCCGCTCTCCATATCCTTGACAGCGACCACGCCCGCGTTGATCTCATCCTCGCCGAGGAAGATAACGAACGGAATGCCCAGCTTGTCGGCGTAGCCGATCTTGTGCTTGAACTTCTTCTGCTCGCTGTACAGCTGGGTGCGGATGCCCGACTCACGCAGAGCGGTAGCGGTCTTGATAGCGGCGCCCATGTCGTCAGTCATCGGCAGGATGAGTACGTCCGCCGGTGCCTTGTTCATCTGGTCGTTCAGGTAGCCCTGCTCACCGAGAACGTAGAACAGACGGGTCAGACCGATGGAGATGCCCACGCCCGGCAGCTGCTTGTCGGTGTAGTACTCCGCGAGGTTGTCGTAGCGGCCGCCCGAGCAGATGGAACCGATTTCCGGATGGTCGAGCATGGCGGTCTCATAAACGGTGCCGGTGTAGTAGTCCAGACCGCGGGCAATCGTCAGGTCGATCTCGAAGTGGTCGGCCGGAACGCCGAACGCCTGCATATAGGTTGCAACCGTTTTCAGCTCCTCTGCGCCGAGGTCGAATACCTCGTTCTTGCCCTTGTAGCTCTCCAGCGCCGCGAGGATACCCTCGGTGCCGCCCGGCGTCTCGATGAACTTCAGCAGCTCGTCAGCCACAGCGGCCTCCACGCCAAAATCCTCGACCAGAATGGTCTTTACCTTCTCCGCGCCGATCTTCTCCAGCTTGTCGATGGTGCGCATCACGTCGCCGGCCTTCTCGGTCAAACCGAGGATAGCGAAGAAGCCGTTAAGCACCTTGCGGTTGTTGATGCGGATCTTGAAGCGCTGAAGACCGAGCGAGGTGAACGTCTTGTAGATGATGCTCGGCACCTCGGCCTCGTTGATGATGTCCAGCTTGCCGTCACCGATGACGTCGATGTCCGCCTGATAGAACTCGCGGAAACGGCCGCGCTGTGCGCGCTCACCGCGGTAGACCTTGCCGATCTGGAAACGGCGGAACGGGAAGGTCAGCTCGCCGTAGTGCTGGGCAACATACTTTGCCAGCGGTACGGTCAGATCGAATCGCAGGGACAGGTCGCTGTCGCCCTTGGTGAAGCGGTAGATCTGCTTTTCGGTCTCTCCGCCGCCCTTGGCAAGCAGCACCTCGGAGGACTCGATCAGCGGGGTATCCAGCGGATAGAAGCCGTACAGCGCATAGGTTTCGCGCAGTACCTGCATGATGCGCTCCATCTGCACCTGCGGTGCCGGAAGCAGCTCCATAAAGCCGGATAAGGTGTGAGCTTTGATCGTTGCCATGATAGTGTGTGTCCTTTCCTAATAGAATGTATGGACAGCGTACTGTACTGCGGTGGCACAGCAGCGTATCGGAGTGGTTGACAGATATTTTACGGTACGGCACAGGGATTGTCAAGCGGCCGCGGCCGTTTTTTCCACTTTCGAGACAGTATAGCATTTTCCGCGCGGAATTGCCATAGCTTTCGCCGCCTGCGGTGCAAAAATTTTTCTTTCCGTCGCGGACAGTGTTCACGAAAAATGAAGATATCCGCCAAAAAGCACGAATTGCGCTTGACGGAACTGCCGCTTTTTGTTACCATAGAGACAATATCAACGGGCAAACTCCGAAAACCGAGGTTCGCCCGCAAGCAGCTTCCGGGCAGCCGTCATTCGGCGTCCGCCGCGGCCACACCGCGCGGACAGGAGTCGATCCGATCGGATCGTTGAGGAGGAACGTTGGATGTACCAGAGCAAAATGAAAAGCGAAGAGACCGATCACCTGTTCAAGGCGATCTTATCTTTGAAAACGGAGGAAGAATGCTACCGCTTCTTCGACGATCTCTGCACCTTCAGCGAGATCGAGGCGATGTCCCAGCGCTTCGAGGTGGCGTCGCTTCTCGCCGATGGCAAGACCTTCACGCAGATCTCGCAGAAGATTGGCGTTTCGTCCACGACCATCACGCGCGTGAATAAGTGCCTTTGCTACGGGGCGGACGGCTATAAGCTGCTGCTCGAGCGGGCCAAAGAAGAAAAGTAAGCCATTTGTCATTTTGATCAGAGCAGGCGCTAAGCGTCTGCTCCTTTTTGTCCGTTTTGCTTTATTGCAATGCCGTAAAGGCATATCAACATAACATCACGTCATCCTGATATATAAGAATTGACTAAAATATTTTTTGGAATCTACGCGAATTTTATTGCTTTTGCTGAACAGGTATGTTACAATTAGTTCACAAATAGATTAGGGCATGGGAAACAGCGTGCAAGAAACCGTTGCCCGACGGTGCTGTTGCCTAAGTTCTGTGTCTGTTTTTCTGTGGGACCCCTCCACAGAAAACGCACGTCCCCGCGTGCGGTGTGCAGCGTGTTCGTCACGGGGAGGAGCGGCTTCCCGCTTCCTGACGGGCAAGTATTTTTATGAAGAGAGAGGGATTTTATCAATGGCAAACGAAAAGAAAGTCGCACGGGAGCCCAGTTTTCTGCTGGCGTTAGTTCCCATTGTGGCAATGATCGGGTTCATGCTTTACTGCTTCCTCGGTCATTCCGAATCCGGTTACCATGACGCTCACCTGCCCCTGGTCATGTCCATCGCCGTCGCGTGCATCGTCGGTCACTTCTGCGGTCACGACTTCAAGGATATGCTCTCCGGTATGATCGAGCGCCTGAGCGCTTCCATGGAAGCGGTCCTGATCCTCTGCACCGTCGGTTTCCTGGTCGCGAGCTTCATGGCCTCCGGTGCGATCCCCTCCCTGATCGTTTACGGTCTGGATCTGCTGACCCCGAAGCTGTTCCTGCCTGTCGGCTGCATCCTCTGCGCGATCGTCGGTATGGCGTGCGGCTCCTCCTGGACCACCACCGCCACCATCGGTCTTGCGTTCCTCGGCATTGGCGCGGGCCTTGGCATCAATCCCGCCCTCACCGCCGGTATGATCATCTCCGGCGCGTATGTCGGCGATAAGTTCTCCCCCCTGTCCGATACCACCAACCTCGCCGCGGCTGTTGCCGAGACCGGTCTTTTCGACCACGTTACCGCGATGGTCTCCTCCACCGGCCCGACCTTGGTCATCGCCCTCATCCTCTACACCATCATGGGCCTGAACATCGACGCCAGCGCCTATGATCCGACCGTCGCCCAGTCCATTCAGGACGCGTTCCGTGGGGCCTTCGTGATCTCCCCCGTTCTGCTCATCCCCATCATCGTGGTTATCGTGATGTGCATCCTGCGCGTGCCCGGCCTTGTCGGTATCGCCATCTCCGTTGCCACCGCGACCATCTTCATGATGATCTTCCAGCCCACCTCCATCTACGGCTCCCGCGCCCTGGGCGACATCTTCAACACGCTGCACTACGGTATCGGCGTTGAGACCGGCAACGAGGTCGCTGACTCCATCCTCGGCAAGGCCGGCGGTATGGACGGCACCATGTGGACCATCAACCTCATCCTCCTCGCGCTCGCCTACGGCGGTGCTCTGGAGCGCTGCGGCTGCGTCGAGCGTCTGTTCGGCGGCCTGAAGCACAGGATCCACTCCGTCGGCAGCCTCATCCTCGCGACCCTGCTGACCTCCATCTTCTGCGACGCCACCATGTGCGACCAGTTCCTCGGCATCGGCGTTCCCGCCCCCATCTATGCTGACAAGTACGACGAGCTCGGTCTCGGCCGCAATATGCTCTCCCGTTCTCTGGAAGATGCCGGTACCCTCTGGGCCGTTATGTTCCCCTGGACCGGCTGCGGCGCTTACCAGACCGGCGTTCTCGGCATGAGCCCGCTGGTGTTCTTCCCGTATGCGTTCGTCAACCTGCTCAACCCCGTTTACGCCTATGTGACCGCTCTGTTCGGCCGCAACATCTTCTGGGCTGACGGTTCCTACACCAATATCTTCGGCAAGACCAAGGCCGGCAAGCCCGCCGGCGCTCCCGAAGAGGCTCACGCCAAGGCCCTTGCGAACCTCGAGGCTCGCCGTGCCGCCGGCAAGGCCCCCAAGATCAACGCGTAATCTACGCCCCCTGCTTTACTTAGAAAGGAATCACCGCTGTGAAACAATCGCTTCCCTGGGAATCCGTCCCGCCCCCGATCTACCCCGCGCAGTCGTCGCTCAAGCCACGTAAAAAGTGGGTGCAGACCGGCGGATGGATCTTGGTTGTCGTGCTGCTGCTGTTCGGCATTTCGACCCGCAGCAGAAATCCGCTGCTCGCCTTCGTCTCGCTCGCATTCTCAGTGCTGTATCTGCTGACGCTGATGACCAAAAAGGACGCCGCTCTCACGAGCCGCGGACTTGAGATCTTCTACGATATGCAGTTCACCACCAACTACGAGTTCTTCCCTTGGGAGGACATCAACGCGATCGTGTGCGAGGACCGCGGCCATGCCGACATGGTGCGCCTGCACATCGGCCACGGCAACACGGAAAAGGCTCTCTTCTTCCCGCGCGAAGACCTCGACGAGATCTACGCGTTCATCAAAAAGAAGAATCCGGCGATCCGCATCATGGATTATGCCGCGCCCGAACCGAAGTCCAGCAAGAAGCACAAGAAGTGAACAACTGTGACCTTTCCACAAAGAATGAAGGGCGCCCCGCAAAAGCGGGGCGCTTTTTTTATCTATTCTGTCCAATTCTATCACTGTACCCTGATAGTGTGTTATCTCAATATGGTGATAACGCACAACAAAGAAAACTTTTTTCGGCAAAAAACTATTGATTTTGCACAAAAATGTGCTATACTGTTTCCAGAACGATCCTGTGGGGCTTTTCCACAGGCGGAGCGCCATCCACGCACGGGCATGCGCGGAAAGTAAGGGGAACGCTTCGACACGTTTCTTGCACTTGGACGGTTCGGGCAACCGGACACGCCGACCGGGTCACACCGGAACTTTGAGAAAAGAGAGGACACTACCATGATCATGAATCCTACCGCGATCAAGCATGTCGTCGTCGATGGCCACAGCCTGACGCTCGAATCCTTCGTCGCCATCGCTCGCTACAATGCGACCGTCGAGCTGGCTCCCTCCGCTCTGGAAGCCATGAAGAAGTCCCGCGCCCTGGCCGAGAAGATCGCCGCTGAGGGCCGCGTCGCTTACGGCATCACCACGGGCTTCGGCGAGTTCCAGAAGGTCGCCGTCCCCAAGGAGATGAGCAATCAGCTCTCCACCAACCTGATCCTCAGCCATTGCACCGCCGCCGGCGAGCCGTATGCTGACGAGATCGTCCGCGGCATGATGCTGCTGCGTGCCAACGCTCTGTGCGGCGGCGTGAGCGGCGTTCGTCCCATCCTCGTCGAGATGCTGCTTGAGATGCTCAACAAGGGCGTGACCCCCGTCGTCCCGCAGAAGGGCTCTCTCGGCTCCTCCGGCGACCTGGCTCCTCTCGCTCACATGACGCTCCCCATGCTCGGCAAGGGCGAGGCCATGTACGAGGGCGTGAAGATGCCCGGCGCTGAGGCCATGGCCAAGGCCGGCATCAAGACGCTCGACACCCTGGTCTCCAAGGAAGGCCTCGGCATGACGAACGGCACCTGCGCGATGACCTCCGTCGGTGCTCTCGCGCTGTACGACACCATCTGCGCCGCCCAGCTCGGCGACGTGATCGCGTCCATGTCCTTCGAGGGCCTGACGGGTCTTCGCAACGCCTTCGACCCCCGCATCCATCAGGTGCGCGGCCAGAAGGGCCAGATGCTCGTCGCCGCGAACATGCGCAAGCTGCTCGACGGCTCCGAGATCCTCGACAACTGCCAGAAGGACCGCGTTCAGGACGCTTACGCCCTGCGCTGCATCCCGCAGCTGCACGGCGCCTGCCGTGACGCTCTCGATTACGTCCGCGAGAAGGTCGAGATCGAGCTCAACGCCGTCACCGATAACCCGCTGATGTTCCTCGATGACGAGGCCGTTATCTCCGGCGGTAACTTCCATGGCGAGCCCATGGCCCTGCCGTTCGACTTCCTCGGTATCGCCGCGAGCGAGCTGGCCGACGCTTCCGAGCGCCGCACCGAGCGTATGGTCAACCCCGCACTCTCCAACGGCCTGACCGCGTTCCTGACCACCGAGGCCGGCGTCAACTCCGGCTTCATGATCGTTCAGTACGCTGCCGCTTCCATGGTCAGCGAGAACAAGATCTACGCCCACCCCGCTTCCGTCGACTCCATCCCCTCCTCCGCCAACCAGGAAGACATCGTCTCCATGGGCACCACCGCTGCCCGTAAGGCCAAGATGATCCTGCAGAACACGCAGGACGTCCTCGCCGACGAGCTGATGACCGCCTGCCAGGCCATCGACATCCGCCGCCGCCTGAACACCCACGGCCAGGGCATGACCCCGCTGCATGAGGCTCTCTATCAGCACGTGCGCGAGAAGGTCGCTTTCTATGAGATCGACCGTGAGATCTGGCCCGACATCCGTGCGGTGGAAGCGATGATCCGCTCCGGCGAGCTGCTGGATATCGTCAAGGAGTATATCCCAGACTTTGAGTAAGTCAAAATTGCGTCTACGACGCAATTTTGAGACCTTTCATTTGGGCCGATGGCCCAAATGAAATAGGGGCTTCAAATATTTTCGCTCACCGCGAAAATATTTGTAAGGTGTCCCTGCGGACGCACATGTCGTCCTCCGGGACAATCCAAATTGTTTGCGGCGTGCGCGGCCGCAAATGTGATGCGTCTCAAAAATGGTTATTGCTACCGATTTGGGGACAATAATGCTGAAAGATTTGTGTTTTGACACGAATTGACAGGATGTAAAAGAAGGTGTAAAGTTATTTTGGCTTTACACCTTCTTTTTTTAGGAGGAGCTTACTATGGAACTGAACATTTTACGGGCGGACCCGGCGGGGAACATTACGGTGTTCGTGCTCGATCCGGTCGAAAAGGCACAGCGCGCGGCCATCGCGGAGAAGATCATGGCGATCCCCGCACTCAAGGCCGAGCAGGTCGGCTACGCCTGCGCCGCCGAGGACGACGTCGACGGCCACATGGAGATGATGGGCGGCGAATTCTGCGGCAACGCGACGCGCGCCTACGGCATGTATATTGCCCAGCAAAAGGGCGGCCTTTCCTCGGTCAGACTGCGCGTGAGCGGCTGCGACCATGCCGTCACCGCGCAGGTCGATCTGAAATCCGGCACGGCGCGCGCTGAAATGCCCTGTCCGCGCAGCGTGAAGCGTGTCACGGTGAATGGTCACGAGGGCACGCTCGTCGACTTAACAGGCATCGCCCACTTCGTCGTTGAGGGCGTGGAGCCGAGCGAAGACTTCTTCCGCGCGGCGGAGTCGATCTTTTCCGGAATTGCAGGGCTTGACGCCTGCGGCGTCATTTTCCTCGATGCGGAAAAGCGCAGCATGATCCCGCTCGTCAAGGTCATCGAGACCGACTCCCTCGTCTGGGAGGGCAGCTGCGGCAGCGGCAGCGTCGCCTGCGCCGTCGCGCAGAGCGAACGCATGGAAAACGGCGGTTTTTCGTGCGAATACCGGCAGCCCGCGGGCGCAGTCCGCGCAAGCGTCGAGCGCCAAGGCGGAAACGTCATCGCCGCGAGCATCGGCGGCGAGGTCACGCTGGATGAGCCCATGCGCATCACGCTGTGACGCGGCAGAGTGAAATGAAAGCCGGGCGCTGGCAACTTTCGCTTTTCTCGTTTTGGCCTTTGCCGCAAGCGTTGAAAATTCGTCCAAAAATCTCCCGTTTTTTCTTTTTAAGGCACGCGAACCAACGCTTAATTTTTTAAGGTTTTTGGAAAAAAGAGGCTTGCAAAACAGTTTACCTTTCTCTATCGTTCGGCTATAATTGATTTTGTCAATAAGAGACAATTCTCCGCTTTTAAATACATAATTATTTAGGAGGTATTCCCCATGACCGACATTGAGATCGCCCAGGCACATGAAATGAAAAAAATCGTCGAAGTCGCCGCCAAGGCCGGCATTGACGAAAAGCACCTTGAGCTCTACGGCAACTACAAGGCCAAGCTCGACTTAAGCGAGATCCGCAAGCTGCCCCGCAAGGCAAAGCTGATCCTCGTCACCGCCATCAGCCCCACCCCCGCGGGCGAGGGCAAGACCACCACGTCCGTCGGCCTTGCCGACGCGCTCAACAAGCTCGGCAAGAACACCATGGTCTGCCTGCGCGAGCCCTCTCTCGGCCCCGTGTTCGGCGTCAAGGGCGGCGCTGCCGGCGGCGGCTACGCTCAGGTCGTCCCCATGGAGGATATCAACCTGCACTTCACCGGCGACTTCCACGCCATCGGCGCTGCCAACAACCTGCTGGCCGCTCTTCTCGACAACCACATCCAGCAGGGCAACGTGCTCGGCATCGACCCCCGCAAGATCGTGTGGAAGCGCGCTGTCGATATGAACGACCGCCAGCTCCGCCACATCATCGACGGCCTTGGCGGCAAGGCCAGCGGCGTGCCCCGCGAGGACGGCTTTGAGATCACCGTCGCGAGCGAAGTCATGGCAGTTCTCTGCCTTGCGACCGGCCTCGCCGACCTCAAGGAGCGCCTCGGCAAGATGGTCGTCGCCTACACCTACGACGACAAGCCCGTCACCGCGCACGACCTGAAGGCTGAGGGCGCGATGGCCGCGCTCTTAAAGGATGCCATCAAGCCCAACATGGTCCAGACGCTCGAAGGCACTCCCGCGTTCATCCACGGCGGCCCGTTCGCCAACATCGCCCACGGCTGCAACTCCATCCTGGCCACTGAGACCGCGATGCGCCTGAGCGACTACACCGTCACGGAAGCCGGCTTCGCCGCCGACCTCGGCGCCGAGAAGTTCCTCGACATCAAGTGCCGCGCCGCGGGCTTCCACCCCGACGCTGTCGTCATCGTTGCGACCGTCCGCGCGCTCAAGTATCACGGCGGCGTGCCCAAGGCCGAGCTCAACAGCGAGAACCTTGAGGCGCTTGAAAAGGGCCTGCCCAACCTCCTCCAGCACGTCGACAACGTGAAGAACGTTTACGGTCTCCCCTGCGTCGTCGCCATCAACGCGTTCCCGACCGACACCAAGGCCGAGCTCGACCTCGTCGAGAGCAAGTGCCGCGAGCTGGGCGTCAACGTCCGCCTGAGCGAAGTGTGGGCCAAGGGCGGCGAAGGCGGTCTTGCGCTGGCTGAGGAAGTCGTGCGCCTGTGCGACGAGCCCAACCACTTCCAGTTCGTCTACGACGTCAACGACAGCATTGAGGACAAGCTCAACGCCATCGCTACCAAGGTCTATCACGCTGACGGCGTGGTCATCGCCGCTTCCGCCAAGAAGCAGCTTAAGCAGCTCACCGAGCTCGGCTTTGACAAGCTGCCCATCTGCATGGCCAAGACGCAGTTCTCCTTCTCCGATGACGCCAGCAAACTCGGCGCGCCCCGCGGCTTCAAGATTACCGTCCGCGACCTCAAGGTCAACGCCGGTGCGGGCTTCCTGGTCGCCAAGACCGGCGACATCATGACGATGCCGGGCCTGCCCAAGGTCCCGTCCGCCGAGAAGATCGACGTCGACGAAAACGGCAAGATCACCGGCCTGTTTTAATTGTACAAGCTCAGGAACAGGTGGAGCGCGCCTCCGCCTGTTCCTGATGAATTTTTAATTTTAACCCAGGGAGGGCACTATGAAGATCGCAGATATGAAAGTAACCGAGCTCATCAACGAAGTCGGCGCGGGCACTCCCGCCCCCGGCGGCGGCGCGGTGGCAGGCCTTGCCGGCGGCGTCGGCGTGGCGCTGACGATGATGGTCAACGGCCTGACGCTCGACAAGAAGGGCTTTGAAAACGACCGCGAGCGCCTTTTGGACGCCATTGCCAAGGGCAATGAGCTCAAGGAGCGCTTCATCGACGTGATGAACCGCGACAGCGAGGTCTTCGATGTCCTGATCGAATCTCTGGCCCTCCCGAAGGACGACGATGAGCACAAGGCCATCCGCCGCGGCGCGGTGCAGGCGAGCTTCCGCAACTGCACGCTGGTGCCGCTGACAATGATGGAAATTTGCTCCGAGGCTATCGACCTGTGCGCCGGTCTCGTCGGCACGACGAACCCGAACGTCGTCAGCGACCTCGGTATTGCCGCGCTCACGCTCAAAACCGCGATGGAGAGCGCATGGCTCAACGTGCTCATTAACCTCTCGTCCTTAAAGGACAAGGCGTTCCGCGACGAGTGCTGCCAAAAGGGCGAGGCGCTGCTCGCGCACGCTGTACCCATCGCCCAGGAGAGCTATGAAAAGGTGATCAAGGTCATCACCGAAAAGTAAGCGCTCCGCCTTTTCGTCTTTCGTCATTCCACGCCGTCCGCCGCGTCAAGCACGCGCCGCGGACGGCGCGCTTTTTTCTTTCCTGAATTTTTGCAATTTACAGTAGCATTTTGCGGATTTTGTGGTACAATACCATCGGTTCATATTTTGATTGATTCAAATACTGCACGAAAGAGGCTTTTTTCATGGATTTTGTTGCAAACGGCTCCAAAAACGTTGAAATTGAGACGTCCACGGGCGTCTATCTGCGCCACGCCATTCAGACGCACTTTGTCGAGATCGGCGAGGATTACATCGAACTCGTCAACCGCTACGTCAAGCCCCTCTACGAGGAGGGCGATCTGCTGAGCATTAGCGAAAAGATCATCGCCCTGTGCCAGAAGCGAGTGGTCTACCGCAAGGATATGAAAATTTCGTGGCTGGCGAAATTCCTCAGCCGCTTCGCCATCCAGCACAACAGCGCCGGCATCGGCGTGGGCGAGGTGTGCAAGATGCAGTTCGCCATCGACGAGTGCGGCGCGTGGAAGGTCCTCTGGGCCGCCATCTGCGCGGGCTTTGGCAAGCTCGTCGGCAAGCACGGCATCTTCTACGATATGGTCGGCATGGAGGTCACGGGCCTCGACGGCTTCTACCCCGACGTGTTCCCCGTCTACGGCGACTACGGCATCCGTATTCCGGAAAATCCCTCGGGCGTGTGCAACGAGATCTATGAGAAGACCGGCGTGCGCGCG
>OIWP01003856.1_pt1 | contig 11614 bp, 11 predicted proteins | sample 1587661 | NCBI WGS metagenome assembly OIWP01 (sample SAMEA3888899, study PRJEB22519) | human gut metagenome | biome: human gut; feature: human-associated habitat; material: faeces | place: Denmark | collected 2010 | reverse complement strand
CCTCCACGATCCTGCGTATAGCCCGGAACATATCACGCATGGGTTCTCCCAGATTTTCCCTTCTGTGTGCTGTCACAGCAATCAGTCTGCTGCCTTTTGCCCATTCTGTTTCCGGGTGATAAAAATCATTTCGCACCGTATAGTACAAAGCATCAATTCCTGTATTTCCTGTGACAAAAATCTGCTCTGGATCCTTACCCTCTTTCAGCAGTGCATCCGCTGCTTTCTGGGTCGGTGCAAAATGCAAGCTGGCAGTAAGTCCAATGGCCTGCCTGTTAAATTCTTCCGGATAGGGAGATTTCATATTATAAGTACGAAGTCCCGCTTCCTATCTCTATTTTTGTGTATGCAATTTTTTGTTCTTGTAATAAGATATGCTCCCAATATAAGAATTTCTACACTGAGAATGTAGCGTCAAGTTAAAACATTTTGCTATCCGGCATATTTTTTTTGTTGTCTTTTTTTTGATCACCCCATTTATTCCCAGTGTATTTTCATTTTCAGAGTACATACTAGCAATGTAACATCAAACAAAACAACAATTAACCAAGGAGGAAAATGATTATGTCAAACAATACTTCTTCTAACAAAGCAGCTGTACCAGAAGCAAAGGGCGCATTAAATCGTTTCAAATTTGAGGTTGCAAATGAGCTGGGTGTGCCGCTTACAGACGGATACAACGGAAACCTTACTTCCAAACAGAATGGTAGTGTAGGTGGTTATATGGTAAATGCTATATTTTCAGAACGACATCGAGGAAATCCCCGTTTTTCTATATCTCCATTTCTTAGATGGAATGCCAATGTCGCTTTGGTTTTATCGGATGGTTCTATAACAATTTTGTCAAATAATTCATCAACAATTGTACGGTTTATATCATCTGGAGCAACATCTTTATATTTTTCTAATTTTATTCTGATTTTCTCAAACTGATCTTCTAAAGACTCAGGTTCCTTGCTATTTTCTAATTCATAGAGTCTTTTTTCAATCTCTTTGGTTTCTTTGAGATATTCATTATTCCTGGAAACAAATTCAGCATCAGAGATTCCACCATTTAAATTGTATTCAAGAATTTTTTCACGTTTTTGTTTTAATAACTCAATTTTTTTCTCCAGACTGGCTATTTCATTTGAATTATCTTGGCTTGTGTTTGTAAAAGATTTTAAAATTTCAAAATATTCATTGGTAATCTGCTCCATGTTATTAACTGAACTATTAATTAAATTAGCAACCATAGATTTTAATTCTGATTCAGGCAATGCAAATGAACTACATGTATCTGCTCCATTTCTTATTTTTTTACTGCATACCCATCTGAGATCTTCGCGTCCACGAAGTGAACGTTGTTTCATCCAATAGTGCGCACCGTCATTTCCACATACTAATTTGCCAGTAAAGATATTTTCATGTTTGTAAGAAGTTCTGTGCGCTTTAATTGCTTCAGAACGTTCTTTCATAATTGCATTCGCTTTTTCCCAGGTTTCTTCATCAATAATTGCGGGGACTCTAGAACCGTCATCTTTGAACATTGTCCATTCAGATTCTGGGAGAAATTCTTGTTTTTTGGTAAACATGTCAACAATTTTTACTTTTCCGCCACAATAATAACCTTTATACTTGGGATTGCGAATAATATTTTTGATTACTTCTCTATCTATTTTTCCGCCTTTAAAATTTCGGTATCCCTGATTCCATAGCATTTTTTCTAACTGGGGTGTTGCTTTTCCTGCTGCGTAATTACGGAAAATGAAACGCACCATTTCAGCTTCTTCTGGAATTATGGAAAGTTTTCCATTGGAATTTGAATAACCATACATTCTATGTCCAAGAACTACGCCGTTTTTAATAGACCTGGCATGTCCAAATTTAATACGGCTGGAAAGCTTTCGTATTTCATCCTGTGCAACACCAGCCATAATGGTGAGTCTTAATTCACTATCCTCGTCAATGGTATTGATGCCATCGTTTTGAAACCATACACAAACACCGTAAGACAGTAGTTTTCTTGTATATTGAATACTATCAAGAGTGTTTCTTGCAAATCTGGAAATTTCTTTTGTGATAATCATGTCAATTTTTCCGATTTTTGCATCATTTATCATTCTCTGAAATTCTTCTCTTTTTTCCGTATGAATTCCAGAAAATCCATCATCAATATATGCTCCAGCAAAATTCCAATTGCGGTTTGAATGAATTAATTCATCGAAATGTTCTTCCTGATGCTTAATGGATACTTGCTGCTCATCTTTTTCAGTTGAAACTCTGGCATAATATGCGACATTTAAATTTATATCGTAAATTGAACGAGTTCTTAATTTTTCTCTGACATAATATATATTCATAATATTTACCTCCCTGATTAAAGGGAGCGGAATCATATGAAGTATATCATTTCATATCATTCCGCTCAATAGAATTTTGTTATTCTTTTGCGCTAATCTCTGCGCATATGTTGTCTCTGGTTGCTTTATCTATTAATCCAAGATGGAACAGGTACTCATTTATAGCATATAATACAGCTTTTTTCAATTATGATACCTCCATAAGTAGTAGAATGATTTGGTAATATTACCTATATTTACTATATGTCCAAAAATTTGTGTATTTATACTATAAAATGTAATGATAGTTGTTTTAACTACCGCTCTTTGTTTTTTGATCTAGCGAAAATAATCTTTCACTATCACGGTTCATCTTGTAGATGTTTTTATTGTTTTTTGTGGCTTTTAGGCAGCAGCTTCCATTAAATCTTCTTCCAAGATATCCGCAAGCAGTTTCCCCTGATATCCAAAACCGTTCACTTTTACCTTATTCTTGCGCAGTTCCTCAATTTCATTTTTCCTGAGATCCCGGCTCTTAAATGCCAGGATTTTATCCTCCTTGTTTAACTTCTTGGTAAGCTGTTTCTGCCAGCGTAAAAGAAATACTTTCGCCTGCTCAATGTCCGGATTCTGGCGGTCATAATAAGTTCTCTTTTGCCTTACTGTACCATTCGGCTCCACTTCCAGTGTATAATAGGGCTTTTTAGGAGCCTCCGTTTTCCGTAAAAACAAAAGATAGGATTCCCTTTTGGCAATTCGCTCATAATAGGTATCTTTTCCTGTGATGCAGTGTTTCAGTTCACTTCCTTCTTCCAGAATGTCTTCCACTCTTTGTGGGGCTATGATCTGAAAATTTTGGTACTTGTATTCATACTTTTTCAGGCTTTGACAGATGGAATCAATATTCGGGAACTTCTGTACGATTTCACAGGCTTTTAACGCCAGACCTTTGTCCTTAATCATCTGGACAACCTCATTATGGCGTTTTTCCAGCTTATTTACACGGAATACAATCGCATCATTCACATCCATTCCAAGCCTTAATGCCATTCCCAGATAGTCTTGCCAGGTATCAACAAGCTCTTTGGGAGGTTTCCCGCTATTTGCAGACTGCTTTTTCAGATAATTTTTAATCTGCTCAGGCCGCATCCTGTCCAGAATAAAGGTCACCTGTTCCGGACTAATTTCTGCTTGTGCCAGCCAGGTAATGACATCATCTTTTATTACCTGTTCATGTTTTTTTTCGTAGCGCAGCCATTGCAGGAATAAGTAATCACCATTATTCTTTCTCAGTCTGTCCAGACGGAATTTATCAATTCCGAGGGCATGTCCCAATGAATCCGATTTCTTATAATCAATTGTGATTTTCTTTTCCATAAGTTGTTTTACAAGGCTTCCCAGTCTTGCTTTTACAAGCTGTTCCAGATATGGAGACCGGCTTAACATGCAAAAATATGAGACTGGCTTTGCAGTTTCCTTTTTTCCCAGGTATTCATAAAACCCACTTCTTTTAAATATTTTATTCTCCATTCCATGAAGTGATTTTTTGTAAATTCTTCCCTCGTAACATGGTGCTTTCTCTTTCCTGCCCCAAGAATAGGAACTATATTTTTCCAGTACGCCACAGATCCACCTGTGTTCATCGGTTCCCTGGTAATACCCCATATAATACTCCGTTCCAGCAGGCGTATGTTCGTCATAGACAAATCTTCTTTGTTCCCAGCAGTAGTACACTGGCTTTTTATAAGCAAGCATATCATACTGTGCAGATGCTATAAATTCGCGGATAACCAGCCCACCTCCACATGTTTGTAAAAGATAGGCGGTCTCCTGTTCGGTCATTACACTGCGCTGTCGGCCAATTGCCTTATACTGAATCTGGTGTCGGCAGTTCGGACAGGTACCTTTTTGATTGTGCTTTGGTTTCTTAATGGGAATCTCTTTTTCACACCAGGTACAGTATCCTGTGGTCTCTTTCTTTCTGGAATACTGGTAAAAGATAAAGTTTTGCATGATACCGACTTTTCTTACCCACCTGTTCCAGTCTTTTGGCGTTTCATGTACCTGTTTCATAACCCGGTCCCAGGCATCTGTTCGTTTTCGGTGTTTTTCCAGACACTTTTTCCTCCGTAAATGCTCCTGGTATTCCAGGATTCCAAGATACACATTCTCGTCCTTATATCTGTTGCCGATTGCTTTCCATATTCTCTCCTGGCATTCGAATGCACACCATGTATGCTTCCAGTTTACTCCTTTTGGAAAATCCAGCTTATCCAGCATTCTATCTGTCCACTTTTTCAGCCGGTAATCGTAACTGGTAAAACACTCTTTTTTCGGATCGATAAATAACGTATAGGAAGGACGCCTTCCACCAGCTGCAAGAATCTCGGCAAAGAAAATCCCTACTTTTAAAATATTATCTTCCAGTTCCGTCCGTACATATAAACCGGTTGGATATTCCATTTTCTCATAGGGAACATTTGTAATTATCGGAATATCCTTACCAGCCAGTTCCAGCATTTCATCCGTTGCTTCTAACCGTTTCAGTTTCCAGAACTTTTGTTTTTCCATAGGATTCGTTCCTTTCTTTTTCGTATTCAAACAGAGAAAGCTGCTGATTCTCATTAACAGCTTTTGGGGTCTGGCTCCTTTGCCGTTCCAGCTGTGCAATCTGCTCCTTTGTCAGTCTTTTCCCAATAAACCGTTTTTCCGCATCCGTTAAAGCTTCAAGCCCTTTTATCTGGACTTTTCTTTGAATCCGCTGGAGGCGTTTTTCTTTTTGCTTTTGTTTTTCCCTTCGGACTGCCTTTTGCATATCGGATTCATAACAGATCTGAATTCCTTCTTTTTGCTCCAAAAGCTCCTGTTCTTTATTACGATGTACACGTGCGGCACTTCTTACATTTAAAATTTCCAGTTTCAGATTTGGATCAGTAAGTGCCAATCTGGAATATCCATTCTCCCATTCTTTTTGAATGATATCTTTGGCGTTCATTTTGATCACTGCCTTACAGATATCCAGAGAAACCTGCTTTTTTAAAAATTTCTTTCCTTTGATGATACTGGTAACAGGTTTCCCATCAAATAAAGTTCCGTCTTTTCGTAATGTGGAAACCTTTACATCATAAAAGACATTGCCCTTTTGTGCGGAAAGCTGTTTTCCCCACAGACTACAGTAATGACCTGGTTCACAGGTGCTGGCACAAATCATGGGATTGTAATTCATACTCCATTTCTGTTTATTATAATCGTACTGCATATGATGCAGACAGATCCGGTTCTTATGCCTGGCTTTAAATTTCTCTAATCGTTCTTCCTTTAACTGGTCGGCTTTTTCTGTAAGGTACTGTATGCTTTTTTCATAGGTGTAATCTGAAGCCATGTGGCAGACGCAAAAACACAGATAATTGCTTTCACTGCTAAGAAGCGGATCGTTATATGCACAGACTTTCTTATATTTTGGACATTTCACGATCACGTTATCATTTTCAGCACAAAACATCCGATCCATATAGTCAAGCCTTCCAATGCATTCACGATAACGTACGGACAGACCACATCCTGTTACAAATACTGCCTTTTCCAGATACTTTCTATTGTAGACAAATCCTCCATCTGTATTATCAAGTGGTGAAGCTCCACATCTTCCAGCAGGAACAACAACATAATCCGGATGATGCTCCGCACAATAACCTGCCAACAGAAGTTCCTGCGTAATGAGATTGTATTTTTCTTCCTCCATTTTGACTCCTTTAACGACAGATACGGCAGGGAAACCTGCCGTATCTGATCATTCTATAACTATTCTTCCGGATTTATAGGAAAATGCACATCAATAATTGCTGTTTTAGGGTTATACTGTGTGATTTTTCCCTCATCTCTGTCATAAAAGTACAGCTTATCTGTCAGAAAATCCTGTTCCTGAGTAGCTTCTTTAATTGTCTCCAGCATAACTTTGATGAGACCTTCCGGATACACATTTTTAGCAGCATGTATCATTGCTTCATGAATGCTTGTAAATACAATGTAAAAGCTGTCATTCAAAAGATCTGCCAGTCTTTTTGCGACACCCGGCAAAAAGACTGCTACAGCACCATTTGTCCGGCAGGCTGTCGAAAGACATAATCCTGCAAAATTTTCTCTATCCAAAAAAGAGAATTTTCCATTATCCATGAACACATCCCCAGAGTAGAATGGATTTACAAGAAGTTCTTCCCATCTAAAAATCCTTGGAGGGGTCATCGAGATTGTATTTTCCACTGCATTTTTCCAAACCTCTTCTTCTGTAAGCTTCCATTCTCCCAGAATATCTTTTCGGATCTTCATACTGGAAATACATCCATCCTGTCTTCCAAGTCTAAGGTAAAGTACACCTACAATATCTCCCACTTCTTTATATACTGCGTTTTTTAGTTCCTTTTCATGGCGTTTCTTATTCAGAAGCCGGATAAACAGATCTTTTTTCATTTTCTGGTAGTTGTTTAAATCTTTTGTTTTCTCCATGATTCCAGAGGTTTTTATTTTCTCAATTTCCTTTTTTATCAGATTACCAATTTTATCCACAGTGATGCCGTCCTGATAGTCCGCATACATTTCTTCAATGTGTATGCCGCACACTTCTTTCCCGGATGCATTTGCGCGGCATTCTATAAATAAGCGGTCACCGTTTGGTGTCATTCCGTTTTCATCCTTTGCTTCAAAATAGATCTGTTTCTCCCGCAGATCCAATTCCTTTAACAAAAAGCGTCTTACTTCTTCCACAAATTCCTCATAGGTATATTTTTCCATAAGCGTTCTTTTCCTTTCTTTAGCCCATTCCATACCATTTATTTTCCTGACACTCTACGCCATCTACTTCGATCAGCTTGATCTCTGCAATCTGGCAGCTGTCCGGTTCTTCTCTTAAAAGCAATAGAACATCCTGTTTTTTTCCTCTGGCGGACGGAGCCTTTCCCCGTACAATGGCAAAGCCGTTGTAACTGGTCCCGGTTTCTTTTTGTACATATTGGTTCCAGGGACGTTCTGGGTGTTTTTCCATATACGCCACACCGTGAAGCAGAAGCCTTTTAAAATCCAGTTCTTTTAAAAGGCGCAGCCTGGTACAGGAGATCTTGGTATCCGCACCGTCTTCATCCAGATCACCGGAGGCTTCCACCAGATAATAAACAGAGTTTTTCCAGTCCCGGTAATAGTAAAGACAGTCCAGCGGATTTTCTGCACAATGGAATCCATTTTCCCGGCAGTTTGCCTGGTCCGTCTCATGTACTTTATCCTTTGTAAACTGATAACCCCTGCATACCAGGTCTTTTTCAAATCCTTTGTATGCGATCATCCGTTTCTCCTCCTAAAATGAAAATAAAGAAAGCTGCTCCGGTTCTTCAGATTTCTTTGTAGTGCTGCATCCATTTCCATCCGTTTTTTCCGAAACCTCTTTCTTTTTAGTTGCATTCTTATTATGGGAGACGCCGGATCGCGCCGTTTCCGCGCTTATCTTTTCCCACGATTTCCGGTTTTCTTCCTTTTCTTTTTTCTCTTTTTCCTGGACTTTTTTCAGGTCATCCACATAAAAATACTGATTCGCCCAGGCAAATACTTCTGTATGTGCAATCCCGATTCCGGAACGCTCCGGGATTTTGTCACGTCCCTTCTTTTTTGCCTGTTCCAATGCAGCCTGATAAGCTTTTTCCAGAATGTAATCCATGCATCTTTGTAACGACTTATGTGGCTGCAGGATTAGCTGATTCAGTTCTTTATCTTTTTTTGCCTGGTTTAAAAGATAAGTACCAATCACGGAAGCAAACTCCGGATCTTTTAAGACCAGCATCTCTTCACTTAGCTTTTCTGTGGAAGTCTGGTAATTCTTCTGGCTTACCGGTATCTGCTTGAAACAGTAACGCGTTCCGGCAATGAATGCATCCGTATCTTCTTTTGAAACGCCCTGTTCCATTGCCAGCTTCCGAAGTGCCGCCGTATTTCTCCCTTGTTTGTAATGGTTTGCAAGGCTATTAATCTCGACAGCCGTCTTTACAAGTTTCTCGATCATCCGTGGTTCCTCCCTCTTAAGCTGCTGCCTGCTGTGCTTTTTCCATTTCTGCAGCTACTTCCTTTTCAATTTTGCGGCGTTCCTGATCGTCAGAATCCAGAAGCCCTACCATATCCAGAAGTACCTGCCTGACCCACGGATTTTCTTTCCATTTTTCATCCAACTTTGCTGCCAGGGCGGTTACATTCTTCCAGTCCGTTTCCTCCAGGTCACGGTTTCTATATAGTTTATAGAAATCATAGATGTCTTTCATTGCCCTGCTCACCGGTATCTTTGCGGCAGAGTCCATATTGGACAAAAGACCCAGCAATACCGGATGGTACTTGTATTTTTGGAGAAGTTCCTGGAGTCCGACTGGGTTCTTGCCGTTATATAAGCCAAGAAAATCATTGAAAATTCCTGCAATTTCTTTTTGGTCTGTCATTCGTTTCCTCCTTTTCTTCATTTTTGATTCGTTCACTGACCGTAGCAGGAAAACACTCAAATGCTTCTGCTATCGCATTTTTACTGTAGCCCTGTTTAAAAAGCTGCCGCATGACCTTTCCACGTGATTTTTTCTCCATTTTCTTTAAAGAGGAGTCTCGTATCTTCCGGGCCAGCATCTTTTTACATAATGGATGCTCCGGGCCATATTCATACAGCTTCCAGGCTTCTGTGGCATTCAGACCACACACGATCGCGATCACAAGGCAGATATAGCCTGCGTATTCATCGTCTTTAATTCTGCATCACCCTTTCGTTCGCAATGCCTTTTAATTTTTCATTTTCCAGGATGTACTCCCTGGTTCCCTCCGGGTCCAGTTCTTCCAGACGTTTCAGATCAAACTGTACCTTCCGGTAGTCACAAAAACCGGAGTGCCCGATCTCCTGAAGCACTTTTCCAAGCCGGTTCTTACGGATAAACTGAAGCTTGTGTTTACAGTCAAAATCTGAAATGAATGCTTCGCCCTCCTTCAGATTTTCATTTGGCAGGTTTACCGTCAGGTCATCAAACAGCCCGGGTTCTCCATCCTCTCCCTTTATCAGTCCGATATAAAGACGTTTCTCGTGGAAATACGCTTTCACCAGAAGCCGTACCTGTTCCTTTCCCAGATTTCCGTCATACTCTAATGTTGGTTTTTCCATTTTTATCCTCCTTTTTTGTGTCCTTTGCTGTGAATTATCGGTTGCTCCTTTCTTTGGTATTTGCAGCTCTAATTCTTTTCTGGCTATTTTCAGACAACAAAAAAAGACACCAAAAACCATTCTTTTGATTTTTGATGTCTTCCTGTTATTTTCCAGAATCCTCTAAAAGGTATAATCCCGGCATGGTGCCGGAATAAAATTTGATTACATAGAGTCTGCTATGTATAAACGATAATTCAATTGTAGAATAGCACAATATATAGTACATGTCAACTTATTTTATACATATATATTGTATCTTTTATTTTAACTTAAGTTGCATTATATCTGGTATTGTTTTCTTCTAAGCAGTTCTATCAGACATACATTTGTCAATATAAAATCGTATTTTAGCACCACCTCTTCAAGAAACCCTTCTTTCCATAAACCATTTATCAAATTCATAGTATAAATGGCATTCTTTCCCGCCTACCATAGCGGTATACCGGATTCCGGTACCTCCGGCCTTCCGGCTGGCACAGCGCTCTTTGTTTTTTATCCGGTCAATCTGGTAGGTGGTGCCATCCTCCCAGATAAACTCCACTGGTGTCATGTCCCCATCTTTATCCATCTTTACTAATACATCCACATAAACTTTTAAGCTTTCCATCTACTACCTCCCATTAAAATACCCTATAGGATGAACCGTATGGGTTCTCTGCGCATCCAGGCTGGCAAGGACTTTGTCCTGATACATAAATGCTTTTTGTACACTGAAATAGCCAAAACGTCTGCGAATCTCATCCACTGCGCGATCCAATTTTTCCTGCTTTTCCCGTTGCTCCACGCTGGCAAACAGATCAAGCTGTACCGGCACATCCCCAAGGACCAGTTCCTCTGTCCGAACTCCAAGACTCCGAATCGGGTGTCTCCAGTCATAGTTCTTTAGAAACATCTGATAGGCGGCGTTAAAGATCTCATTTGTAATGTCTGTTGGCTGTTTCAATTTCTGTTGCCTTGTAAATGAATATAATCCATTATCCCGAATGGAAATAGATACCACATTGCATTTAAAACCATATTTCCGAAGCCTTGCAGAAACACTTTCCGCAAGTGCCATAAATATGATCTTTGTATCTAAATTAGTTTCTAAGTCCCTTGGTGTGGTGGTACTGTTACCAATGGACTTAATGGGAGCCGCATATCCTTCTGGTGCAACAGGAGAATCATCCCAGCCATTTGCAAAGGAATATAAGACCAGTCCCATCTTCCCGAACAGTCGTTCCAGGAAATCTGGATCTGACGTTGCAATTTTCCCAATGGTTTTGATCCCATAACGGTTTAACATCGTTCTGGTAGATCTTCCGACATACAAAAGGTTAGCTGCAGGAAGATTCCAGACGATACTCTGGTAATTTTCTTTATGAAATTGGGTGATCGCATCTGGTTTTTTATAATCGCTTCCAAGCTTAGCAAAAATCTTATTCCACGAAATCCCGATACTGACTGTGATCCCCAATTCCTTTTTTACACGGCTTCTAATCTCATCTGCAATCTTTTTTTCATCCCCTTTTAAGGCGGTACTTCCAGTCACATCCAGCCACGCTTCATCACATCCATAAGGCTCCACCAGATCGGTATACTCTCCATAAATCTCCTGCAGCATGGAAGAAAACTGTAGATAAAGCTCCATTCTGGGCGGAACAACAACCAGATCCGGACAGGCACTTCTTTACCCCCTTTTGCGTAGCAGTATAATTTGCTGTCAGAACAATCCCACGTCTGGATGCCTGATACGCTTTAATCGCAGGCTTGTTCAAAACTCTGGACCAGTACGCAGCGATCTGGTAATGTGCAGACCCACATACAGCCTCCATGTGATATGATTTCTTCTGGTATTCCACACCTTTCCATGATTATTGGCAGACGTCTTGGTATCCAGATTATCAAGCATGCTTCATCTATCTGTTCCTATCAAAATATCGTTTTGCAAGTTATCAAGACGCATTCTTCTTTAATTCAAGGATTTTCTTCCTGATTTCTTCTATAACTAATTTAAACGCCTCATCGTTTTTTCCCGTTGGATCTTCCAGTCCCCAGTTATCGTCAAAAGGCCTGTCAATAAACGGACACCCTACATTGCATC
>OIWP01003854.1_pt1 | contig 11619 bp, 10 predicted proteins | sample 1587661 | NCBI WGS metagenome assembly OIWP01 (sample SAMEA3888899, study PRJEB22519) | human gut metagenome | biome: human gut; feature: human-associated habitat; material: faeces | place: Denmark | collected 2010 | reverse complement strand
GCCTGCCGTCACGGATCGATCCGGAGACCCCGCTCGCAGCCAACGGCTGAGCAGTTCTCCCCTGTCGGGCAAACGCGGTTTTTGAGAATGCGGGCACGGCCAAGCTGCAGTAAGCCGGAGCCTCCGGTCTCCTTTGGGTTTTTGCGCCCCTGACATATAGGGCGCGGAAACGCAGTGCGGACCCCAAAATGGAATCAGGCAAAAAAGTAACGACCTTCAACCGTTGTCTCCCAGTTGAAGGCCGTTACTCATGCATCTTGGGTTCAATCATTGACGTAACCTCACATTCTTCAGTTTTCGGAAAGCTTTGGTCTTTCGCTTGCTAGGGTACTCTTAGTGATACATTGGACTCACCCTTTCCTGATTCTTATTATACGCAAATCCGCCGGAATATCAATTCGCAGGGATGTTAAAATTTGCGGAAAAACTTTGACTGTTCTGTGAATTGATTCGCGCCTTTGCCTATGCTATCATATTTAATTGGGGGCAATGATGCCGCTCCGTTAAAAACAGATGCACGCCTTGAGCTATCCACGCACAAGGGCAATATCAACAACCGCTTAGAGCAATGCTAAATTAAGGGGAACAATCCAAATGAAAATATGAATTTATTGAAACTTTATCGGATGCTCAACAGCCCAAGTGTACACAAGGGCTAATTTACGCGTTAAGAACTACGGCTCCTATGTTAAAAGTGTATAAATCAAATTGACATTTTGCTGCTAAACTAATAAACTTATCTCAAATGAGAGGGATGTATTTACAGAGCTCAAGGTCGTCGCTGCAAAGTGAAATCCCGCAAAATCAACCACCTGCAGAAGCACAGCAACCAAGCCAAAGATACTGTCCGCCATGCATAAGGCGGCGCGAGAACCGATCTTCGATGACTCCGGTATTTCCTAAAAAGTGGATGAAAAACGCCGGATTATGGAAGAGAACAGAATGGTCAAGAATCTCCCTAACCTGTACAACACGGGCGGTATGCCGTTCTTCCGGACTGCGGCATATCCGGTCGTGGCATTATGGCTCTGACCTGCGTAAATCGCATACTGTGAATAAGAGAGGAGGCTGGCTGCCACGCCTTAAACCTTAATTTTTATTGTAGGAGGTTATTTTATGTCAGGGAAAAATACTACTACACCTGCAAAGCAGGATGGATTCAAATCTCAATGGGGTTTTATCATGGCTGCAGTCGGCTCCTGCGTCGGCATGGCAAACGTTTGGCGGTTTCCCATGCTGGTCTCCCGGTACGGCGGCCTGACGTTCCTGATTCCTTATTTCATTTTCGTGATCGTCATCAGCCAGTCCGGCATGATGGAGGAATTCTCTCTGGGCCGTTGGGCAGGCTATGGACCGGTAGGCTCTTTCGGCAAAGCCATGGAAAATGGCGGTAAGTCCAAGAAGGCTGGAGAACTCATTGGCGGCGTCCCTGTGTTTGCGTCCCTTTGCCTCGGTATCGGTTACTCCGTCATCATGGGCTGGGTATTCTACTATGCCAAAATGGCGCTGACCGGTGAACTGGTCGCTATGGGAAACGATATGAATGTCATCGGCGGGACTTTTGGCGCTGTCGCACCGGAGGCAGCCAGCCTGCCGGAAGCCATTAAGATGACCTTTGCAACAGGCGGCGCCAATAATTTCTGGATCATTCTCGCGATTGCAGTGTCCTTTCTTATTATGATTCTGGGTATTGCGGGCGGCATTGAAAAATCCTGCAAGGTCATGATTCCCGCCCTGTATGTACTGTTCATCATACTGGCGATTATGATGCCCTTTGTGCCTGGCAGCAGCGAGGGCTACAAGTACATTTTCTCTTTGGATCTCAGAGGTCTGCTGGATGTGAACGTATGGGTGTTTGCCTTTGGTCAGTGCTTCTTCTCCCTGTCTGTGGCCGGTTCCGGTTCTGTTATTTATGGCTCCTATCTCGGTAAGGACGTTAAGATCCGCCAGTCCGCGATCCTCTGTGCACTGTTCGATACCTCTGCGGCATTACTGGCCATGTTCATCGTTATTCCCGCAATGGCCACCACCGGTGCCGACCTTGGCAACGGCGGCCCCGGCCTGATGTTCATTTATCTGATCCCCGTGTTTAACAATATGGGTGGAATTGCTCGGATCATGTTCATCTTCTTCTATGTGGCCGTCCTCTTTGCAGGTCTTTCCTCTATTATCAACCTGTTTGAGACCCCTGTCGCTTTCCTTCAGGAGAAATTGCATTTCAATCGCGTAACGGCCACCGCCGTGATCCACATTATAGGCGTGGCGATTGCTTTGACGATCCAGCCCTGGACCTCTCAGTGGATGGATATGGTATCCATTTACCTTTGCCCTCTGGGCGCACTTACCGCCGGTATTATGTTCTTCTGGATCATGAAGAAGGACACCGCTTTGGCGGCCGTGCAGGAGGGCGATCCGAAGCCCGTCATGCGCTGGTTCCTCTCCTTCGGCAAGTTTGTATTTGTACCTTTGTGCGCAGCTTGCTTCATTTTGGGTATTGTGTTCGGCGGCATTGGCTAATAAAATCTGCCAGTTCCATAAAAATCACCGGAATCAAATGATTCCGGTGATTTTTATGGAAATTTTGTCAAATTATCACTCAAAAGCAAAGAAAAACCGCCCATTTTAAAGAAACAAGCGGTTTAACATGGTACGCCCGGTGCGATTCGAACGCATGGCCTTTGAAGTCGGAGCGGTGCTATGTGAGGTGTTTGCATCGCAGCGACTACTAAAAAGGCGCAGTTCACCAACATTTTGTGTGGTTTTTGTATGTTTTCTGCACCTGTTGGGACTGCCGATATTCGGTGGCAGTAGCCTCGTAGTAGCCGCAGTGGCGTTGGCTATTCTTTGACCGGTGGCAGGAAACCCTCGACCTGCTGGCGGTATTCGGACTGCTCCTCGCGGAAGAACCGCTCCAGCAGGCTGTAATCCTGTTTTGTCTGCGCGGTATTCAACGCATGATAGTATTCTGCTTTGCGGCGGTCATTTATCACAAAGGGTATAATATCGTTTTTCAGACATTCCTTAAACAGAATCAGCCGTCCGGTTCGTCCGTTTCCGTCCTGGAACGGGTGGATAGCCTCATAATCTGCATGAAACTTTGCCAATCCGTGCAGATCATGCTTGTCTGCGGCATTATATTCGTCCAGCAGTGTCGTCATGCGCGCGTGAACATCTTCCGGCAGTGCAGTTGTAATATCCGATACGATATTTCGGCGATTCTTGTATTCTCAGATCGGATAACCGTTTGCAATATCTTCAAATACGCCGCCGTGGTCATTTTTCTTCTGCTCAATTTGAAGACGCTGGATAAGCCGAGTGGTAAAACTTTCTGCCATAGTTATCTCTCCTGCTGTTCCAGATATTTGCTTTTATTATACCCAATCTGTTGCTGCTGTGCAAGGTGCTTAGCGATGCATCACCTTATACAGCAGGTCAAGGCAGGCATCGGTTTCGTTATCGAAAACGGCAATATCGCGTTTCTCGCCGTTCACGGCAAAGAATACTTCCCAGCCCTGCGCCGTCCATTCCATGGAATAGCAGTTCGTACCGAAATATCCGGCGCTGAAATCGTACAACTCTTCGGGAACTTTCAGGTAGACCAGAATGGAATGTAACTTACGGATAGTCAATTGCGGCAGGTTTTTATCAATATAACAATAATGCGTCATGCGATAGAGCAGATTATAGCAGGCATCGGTTTCATTGGAGAATACCTTAACAGCACACTTGCTGCCGCGTTCAGTCGCATATACTTCCCAGCCTTGCGAGGTATGCTCTATTGTTTCACAGGCACCCAGTCGCATATTATTACCCAAGTCATAGGCACTGGCAGGGACTTTCAAATAGTGGAAGATCGCACGGAGCTGGTTTTGGTTCATTGCAGTCATTTAATAACCTCCTCTAGATAACCGTTTTCGGTTAGTTCTTTAATATTAGTTGGCAGGCGGTACTGTATGCCGTCGCCGCGTTCGCCAAACGCCGGAGCGATTCTTCCTGCTTCTACATTTTCAATGGGTTTGATCACTCGATAAACATGATAGACATTCTGATTTTTATAATAGGGCAATGACCGCATTTTATATGGTGTGCCTTTCGGCGCGGTAAAATCACCGCCTGGTCCGCCATAGCGGTCGATTAAAGCACCGGCATCGAGTGTTTCTATATGCTTTGTTCCTGCCACAAATCCATCATCTGGTGCGTACTTAGGATAGTCAACACTCCAGCCGTCATCACGGTATTTAATGTATTTGGTATCGCGAACGATAAGAGCATCTTCCGGCAGGTTGATTTCCGCAGCGTTTTGAGCTGCTGCGTTTTCAAACGCCGCCACATCATCAATCATCGCCGGAGCATATTTTTGCGCTAATTCATATGCGCCAACCGCGATTGAAGCAACACCGAGGGAATTCAGCCAATGCTCCAGTGACAGCGGTTCATCCGGCGAAAATGCGCCCTTTACCATATCAGCGGTACCCAGAGTCAGCCAGTTTACGATATGATAAAGCGAGGGATCTTTTGTCATCGCATCTGTGCGCGTTTTTAATCCCTCATAAAGACCGCTGACTGCACCCATAGTGAGCCAGTCAAGAAAGCCGCCGAGTGTTCCGCGGCCAATACGTTCCTGCTGGGCGGCAGCAAAACCGTTCAGCAGTGCTTTGGCATCGGAGGGAATACGCAGCAGTGCATCATACCAATTCGAATGATTGTCGGCGTTGGGTGATGCAGCAACAGTGGGCTGTTTTGATACCGACGAAGAGTCGTAAACCGGAATTACGGCACAGCGGCAGTGCGGGTGCAGTGGCGGAAGCAAGTCCTGCTGAATCAATTCATTCAGCGTAAAAGTTTTGTTGCTGAATGAAAGACAGGTATTACAAAGTCCCTGCTGATGTTCGACGATATACTGAAATTTGTGATAGCCGGCCTTATCAAATTGATAGAGAAGATAATACCAGCTGGCTTGTATATAGGCGCCGTCAATATCATCGGCTAATCGCTTGGAGGCTTTATCCCATACAAGAAGCAGTTCCTTTGCCATTTGGTCGGCAGTGCTGTTCTGACGTATGCAAATTGTGGATTGATTCATCAGCGCCTGCGTGGTCTGCTCATTGAATGAAGTCAGATCAGAATTTAGCTTGTACCGCAGACCGGTGGGAATATCTTCTGTGCTCATGATGAACAGCTTTGTGTATGCATTTATCGTATCATAAAGCTGTGCTTCGAACAAGGCTGAACGAGTACAAAGCTGGCTCCGTACCGCTTTTTCCTTTTCGCCTTGCGGTGCGGGCAGAGATTCACGTTCTTTCCGTGTCAGGAGCGCATGAAATGCTGTAGAGGGGGGAAGTGTCCTCGTCGATATTCATATGCCGCAGATAAAACCATGCAGCTTGTTCACGAATGCGCTGACCGGTATTGTTTGCTGCCTGTAAGGCGACTGTTTTGATTACCTGCATAAAGTCCTCCTTTCAAATAACACGAACATTTGTTCTGCAAAATAGGAGAAGAATGGGATTTTGTCAAGAGAAATAAATTCAAAATCAAGAAATTGATAGATATTGCCTATTGAACTTCCAACAACTTCATAAAAATCTGCTCTCTGATTTAGTCCAACTACCCAGCAAGTCAGGTCCTGCCATTCGGATACTTTTCGAGCGGCAGGGCCTGTCGTTTTGCGCATGAACCGCACTTATCTATTCTAACCTTTTTACACTTTCTATCATTGACAATGCCATATTCAGGTCTAAACTATCCTGTTAAGGCATTTAAGAAGAAAATCAGTCATATTGAAAAATGTAATTTATTTTCGAGAAATATTCACTATTCGGCATTATCTTTTTACATTCCGATAACATAAAGATAATCTTAACACATTGGAGGTTATCTCTATGGATATCAAACGACATTTAAAATCTGCACTCAAACAGCTTGGTTTTGATAAGCCTCGCAAGGCTCAGATTATTCCGATGAATACGCTGGATGCTGAACAGGACGCAATCGTCATTGCTGCCACGGGTTCCGGCAAGCAGGTCATCTATGAAACCGTTGGTCTGGCTCATTCCGATAAGCTGACTATCGTCATCGAGCCTTTGCTTGCGCTGATATACAATCAGGTGCAGACGTTACAGGATCATGGCGTTTCTGCCGATTATATCGATATGACTCGCTCGAAAGAGGATATCGCTAAGATACTGAACAAGGTACGCAAGGGAAAGCTGAATTTTCTCTATGTCACACCAGAGCGACTGCAAAATCGTTCGTTTATCGAAGCTATGCAGCATTTGGATATCTTTATGGTCGTAATAGACGAATGCCACTCCATTACGGAATGGGGTTATACGTTTCGTGACGCTTATCTGCACATTGGCGATTTTATTGGCAAGCTGAAACGTAAGCCGGTTATTTGTGCCTGCTCTGCGACAATATCTGCTGACTCTTTGAATACCATTCGTGATAGTCTGCATATGGACAAGCCTGCTGTTCTCCGCAGTGATTTGCGACGTGATAATCTTATCCTGCTCAAGAAGGATGTTACTTGTCAAAAGAAAACGCTGGAGGCGCGGCTGGAATTTCGTATCAAGAAGCTCTGCAAACTGATTGATAAGTATCACAAAAACGGTTCGGTGCTCATCTTTGCGCAGACGACTACATATGTAGATGCGCTGTACAACATTCTGGGAGAAATATACCCCGGCGATGTTACCCGCTATCACTCACGAATCAAGCCGGAACGCCGCAAGAAACAACTGCTGTTCGACTTCCTGCAAGGCAAAAGAAAGATTATGATTGCAACTTCGGCATTCAGTATGGGTATTGATGTTCCCGACATTGAACTTGTCGTACACTTCAACGCACCGATCAGCATGACGGATTACATCCAGCAGATTGGCCGAGCGGGACGTGATGGACGAAAGGCGCACTGTGTCCTCTTCTACGATCAGAACGGCGATGATGACGCTGTCTCAAATAGCTTTATCAAGAAGGCGAAAAAGCAGTCACCTAAAGCCGCGAAAGTAATAAAGACAAAGCTGAGCCAGGTACACGATTTTATCCATAGCGATAGCTGCATGGTATGCGATATCCTTGAGTACCAAGGCCAGCACGAACGCAAAACCTGCAAGCGCTGCACGGTATGCGCTCAGAAACGGAGGAATAGTAAATGATTATGAACGAATCTGGTATCCACACATTTTCGTTGAAATTACAATGCAAATATTCAGAAATCCAGAATATTATCGAACAAAAAGAGTGCATTCGCACCGACAAAGGGAAGTTAGGTCTTTCACCGTATTACCAGATGCCACAGTTCAAGGATGTCGGCGTCGAGATACAGCTTGGTCAGTCTGTTTCGCACCCGTGCTGGCTGATATTGATTGTCAATCCGTCTTCGTTGCTCGCCGGTACATATGAGCCGACTGCGTTGTTTCAGGCTGACAAAGAGTCTGTTCAGCAGATAAAACACCGTCTGCGGAATATTCTTGACAAAATCGGCGTTGACCGACGGCTCAAGGAGTTCAAGCTGTCGAGGTGTGATTTGACCTGCAATCTGTATTATGAACGCAAGACTGATGTTCAAAATTGTATTGATATTTTCAAGAAATCCTTTCCTATCCCCCATTACAACACGGTTAAGTTTGGAAAATACGCAAATTCCGATGAGCAATTCAAGGGAGCCAATAAGCATTCGTGGACAATCGAGAATAAGTCTAAAAGCTGTGCTTTCTCGGTTTATGATAAATCGTATGAGCTTGAGAAACGGCATGATATCAAGATTGACGAGCATATTCTTCGACTGGAATTGCGGTTTGGTCGTTCGAAAATCACCAAGTTGACTGCGGCGAAAGATTGGGAAAGTCAGCTTGTCGAGCTCGGCTCGCAGGTAGAAAAGCAGCAGCATAAGTTTCTCCATCGGCTGCATATGATGCATTTTGAGCCAATTTCGCTTCCAGAATTGTTGGATTGTATCAATGCCTCCAAGTACCGCGAAAAAACGAAGAAGAAGCTGCGCCGTATCGCGAAAAAAGCGAACGGCTGCGTTTCGCTCGCAGCCGTCCAGAAGGATTGTAGGATTAGGAAATCTGAGTTTATTAAATTGTTGGGGAAGTTTGAGGAGATGGGGATAGGATATATTTCATTCAAGTCATAAATCTATTCCTTATCAATACATGCCGGCAATTTTTCTCTTTTGTCATCATTTGCAATCTTCTTTCTAATGGCCTGTTACAGGGTATTTGTGCCTGCTTGAACAGTGCGATTTGACAATCAATCGCCAATATTAGAATAAACATACATGAATTATAGTGAAATGCGTTTTTCACCTATGTTAATGGAGGTTTTGCTATGTCGAACGATGAAATCCTGACCGTCAAAGAGACGGCTGCCCTGCTCAAGACAACGCGCCAGCAGGTCCGCAAGATGATCGCAAACGAAGAACTCCCGGCCGTGAAGGTCGGCCGGGAGTGGAGAGTGCTTAAAGCGGGAATTATGGAATTTTTTGAGATGAATCTGTAGATTTTGTTAACCTACAGTTCCGTTGCAATCAAAGTCGATATTGTACATAACACTGCCGTTCTGGTAAATCTTGAGGTTAATATTGTAATCAGAGAAGGTGAAATAATACTTTACGGCAATCTTTTTCGCAGGCTGATCGGCATAATACGTTGTACCGTTTGCCGTTGCGGTTGTCGCAGAGGTAAAGGTTGCCTTCTGCGTGGTAAAGCCTACTGCGTGACCGGATTTATCATACTGGAAAGTAAAGTAAATACCGTTGGAATTGATACTCGAAATATTAAGCGTATAGCCCATCCACGAGCGGTTCGGATCGCCGAGCGAAGTAAAATACGAACCGGCGAAGCCATTCAGTGCAAATTTGGGCTTATCCTTCAATGTAAACGTCTTACGCTGAGCAAGGTCGATCATACGAGAGATGATTGCCGTTACCTCAGCACGGGTGACATTCGAGTTTGGCGCGAAAGTACCGTACGCATCATTGCCGGACAGGATACCCGCACGATAGAGCATATAAATGCGGTTTACTACATCATAGCCGTACTGGCTCACAGGTAGATCGGGAATCTGTCCGTCGGGAATATAGTTGATTTCGGTATACTCGCAATCGGGGAGTGCCTTACTCAGCTGATAGGCAAATTCCCAGCGAGGTTCAGTAGCCAATTCATACAGCCCGTCACCCATATAACCGGAATCGATAAAGTCGGTTACATAGTCGTAATATTTGCTCGACCAGCTTGCACCGGGCTGTCCGGTGATTTCGTTTCCATTATATACAGCATGAATGCGTGCGAGAAATGCAGTCGTTTCATTTACATTGACGCTTTTCTTTGGGGAGAAGGTGGTTGCACTTGTACCAGAGGTCAGCCCCAGCTCATACGCGGTTTTGACCGAATTGTAGTACCAGGCATTCGTCGGCACATCGGTAAACTGGTTGCTGTACGTACGAGAGGCAGTAAAACCATCCAGCATGGCACCTGCAGAGGACATAGTACCCGCAGCGACCGTTGCGGCCAGTAATGCGGCGATTAGTTTCTTTTTCATCATTTTACACTCCTTTAATTTTTATAGGCTGCCAGTGCTTGCTCGGATGCTTCCTCTGTATCCCAGCCAAGCTCCCAGACCTGCCAAACGTCGTATTCATCCGAAAAATGGACCACCGCGTATCCGCGGCCATCATCATCCATCGTTGCTTCGTTTTGCTTACTGAACTGCACATAGTAGGTGTCGCTTTGCAGCTCGTATGCAGCCAGCAGGCTGACAGTATCTCCGATAAAACCCTGACTGCCGTAGGCCGTATAATATCCGTTTGCATATATCGCAACATCCGGCTGCGTATCAGCCACATCCGCGCCGTAGTTTTCCTGCATCCACTGCTCCATTTCGGCCTGTGTGATCTGGTAGACGGAAACGCCGGTCATCGAGTCGGTTCCTTCAAAGGTGCCGACAGAGGACAGCGAAGAATCGTCATTGCGGTCTGCCATGGTATCGAGCAGCAGATACTCATAGCTTCGCCAATTTTCGCGATCGATGATCTGTCCTTGCAGCATGCTGGCAAATTCCGCTTCATCATTGAGGCGCTGTTCAATGGATTGCGTGACACCATCCGTAAGCGCGCCGGGCGCATCGGTCTGTCCGCGCGAGCAATGCTCATGCTGCATGGAAATATCCCAGGCGTGATCGGCATTGCCGACGAGTGTTAGATACAGCTCGCCGTTCTCGAAATCCAGAACGACCGTCCCGGTGTTGCTCAAATTGTCGCAATAGGTCCCGTAGGCCTGCGTATTGGCCTCGTTCATATCGAGCGAGGTCGTGCCGATCTTGGTCACGCGGTCGCCCTGTCCCCAGACAGCCTCGGCGGAAAAGCACAGGATATCATTATTGCTCTCCAGATCAAAGCTGACCGTGAGGAAGCGGGCCGTCATGTCCAGATCCCTATACTGCATATGCCATTGCTGCGGGCCGAACACCATGAGCTGGCCCTGATGCAGCTCGACGCCGTTGCCGTCCACAACGCAGTGCAGCGAGCCGCGGTCGACGTACGTCAGCTCGAACATGGAGTGCTGCTCGCCCTTGAACAGGAAGCCGCTCTCCACCTCGCGATAAAACAGCGTATAGATCTCGCCGACGCGCAGGCGGTCGCCGAGCTTGAGATTCTCGGCCGCCGTCACGGGCTCGAGTACCTCGAGCTGCGCACCCGCAGGCTGCGCCAGCCGGACGGAGCACTCTGTCTGATACGGCAGAATGGCAAACTCCCGTCCCGCAGGCAGGCAGACCGGCTTATCGAGATAAAAATACGCCGTCTCCCCTTCCCTGCGCACGGCAAGCACCGTCATGCCCAGCTCGAAATCCAGATAGACCGGTCCGGCACTCTGGCGGTAAAAGCACAGGCCCTCCGCCGAGAAATACTGCACGGACTCCTGCCACTGCGCTCCGGACGGAAAGCCGCGGTTCGGCAGGCTGTCGCGCAGCACGCGGCCGTAGCCGGAAAAGGTCAGCTTGTTCAGATTTTCAACCAAGGCGGGCCCCCCCTCCCGTTCCGCCGGCTGTTATTCGAACAGCACGGGCGGATAGATACCGGCCGCATGCATGGCGGCCACGGACTCCTGCACGGAGGCAAGGTCCTCGCGATAGGTCACGCCGTGCCAGCTCTCGTCCGTGTGGAGAACGCGCACCGTAGCGCGGTTGGCGGCAAGCTGGTTGTTGGCGACCGTCGGCAGATAGAACTCCGCCTTCAACGGGTTAACGGACACGGACTCCTGCAGGAAGCGTGGGAACTCTGCCGCCAGCTCGTCAAGGATGCGCGGCGTGAAGCCCCAGAAGTTCATGGAGACGGTCGTATCGCCGGACAGCGGGGTGAAATGCTCGCCATCCTCCGTAAAGGCCGCGTCGTCGCCGCGCTTTTCGATGTGCGTGCGCTCCGTGATTCCGGTAAGGTAGCCGTCGCGCAGCTCGCAGACGCCGCGGGCCACGGAGCCGTGCTCCGTCATGGCGTTGTGCAGGCGGTAGCCGACCATGGCATAGGCATTATCGGCATGCTGCCCGGTCAGGAAGCCGCCGATGGCCGTGTAGGCGACGATGACGACGGCGCTCAGGATCATCGCGGTGAGGTACGGC
>OIWP01003846.1_pt1 | contig 11641 bp, 8 predicted proteins | sample 1587661 | NCBI WGS metagenome assembly OIWP01 (sample SAMEA3888899, study PRJEB22519) | human gut metagenome | biome: human gut; feature: human-associated habitat; material: faeces | place: Denmark | collected 2010 | reverse complement strand
TATTGACACGTCCGGAGTAACGTTCAAACTCAGTAGTCTGTAATAACCCTTGTTCATTCAAATATCCCATTGACACTAAATACTGAGTCTTAGAATTCCACCCTGTAACAGCAAGCTGGTACTCTTGTCTCAAAGGATTATGAGTAGTGATTTCATCTTTCCAGTCCTCATGGTATTTCAAATTGGCGGCTGGATTAATCTTTCCCGTCATAGGATCAATCAACTGATTCAACGGCATGTCAAAAGGATTATACTGTTCATTGATACCCAAAATACCTTTTGCTGTACCTTTCATAACTTCCAAAGCTTGAATTCCTGCCAATTCCGGATCAACCCCATTCGTATAGATCAATTCATTCTTATATGCATCAAAAGCAAGCTCTAAATATTCTGCCTCATTTACCGTCTCATAACGTGGCAATGCCCTTTGTGAAATACCCCAATTTGCTTTTAAGTTAATAGAGATGTGGCCGTCATCTTTTTTCCCACGTTTAGTTGTGATCATAATCACCCCATTTGCACCACGTGAACCATACAAAGCACCTGCAGATGCATCTTTTAGCACAGTAACCGATTCTATATCATTAGGATTGAGCGTATTCAATGCTCCATCAAAAGGCACTCCGTCAATCACATACAACGGATCATTGCTTGCCGTGATCGAACGTTTACCACGGATCATCACGTTCGGAGTAGAGCCTGGCGACCAGTTGGCGTTCGAAACGACAACCCCCGGAATACGTCCCTGCAAGGCTTCCGATGCCGTAGAGGTCGGAACAGCTGAAATCTTGGCAGCATTGACAGAAGCGACAGCTCCAGTCAAATCTCTTTTCTTTACCGTACCATAACCAATCACGACAACTTCATCCAAACCTTGTGCATCCTCTTTCATCAGGATGTCAAACGTATTCTTGTTATCGATCTTTACTTCCATAGGCAAAAAACCGATATAGGATATTTCCAACATCTCCCCCGGAGCAGCCTCTAAAGAGAAGTTTCCATCCATATCCGAAATGGTCCCATTAGTCGTTCCCTTGACTACGATATTCGCTCCAGCTACCGGAAGACCTGTTTCATCGGTAATCACACCAGATATTTTCTTGGTTTTTCGCTGTTTCACGGGAGCCTGCGCTTCTGCCTTAACGATAACGATCGTCTTATTACTCACTTTGTAGGAAAGGCCGTGTTTTTCCAGTACCTGAGACAGGATATCCTTTAACGGGCGATTGGAAGCAGAAACGACTACATCAGGATTTTCACTCAGGATAATATCCCGGTAAACAACCGAAAAAGAAGTCTGTGCCTCCAGATTCTTAAAAAATTCTTTTAATGTGACATTTTGCAAATTCATTGACATTGTTTGCGAAATGTCCTGTGCGTACATGGTTGTACACAAAAACAGGAGTGCTGCACTCCGAAATACTTTCTTCATGACTATGATAAATAGACTTAAGTTAGAATTAAACAATTGATTTTTAAAAACACTTTTTCTTAGATTTCACCTGTTCATCTCATAGGCTCATTTTATTTTTAATTGGTTAGACTTATTAATCGTAACATTGTTTCCTGTGATCTCATAATTAAATCCATATTGAAATTTCAAAGCTTCCATGACATACGGAAGTTGTTCGTCCTTAAAAGAGCCGGAAATCTGATCGTTCGCAATCTCCGGACATAGCAGGTCAATATGCACACCATACCATCTTTCGATCTTTTGGAACACCGAACCCAACTTCTCCGATTCGAACACCAGATGATTCTGCGTCCACGCGGTTTCTTTTACATTGTCTGTATTGTGAAAACTGATTTTCCCATTATTTTTCGAATAGATCGCTTTCTGCGACGGTTTCAGGATAAAACTTTCAGAAGGCGACTTGGAATCGTAGAGGCGCACGGAGCCTTCAATCAAGGAAGTCTCTACAAAGTCATTCTCCTCATACGAATAGACATTGAAGCAAGTCCCCAACACTTCGATATTCAGATTGCCGACCTGCACGACAAACGGATGTTTCCTGTCCTTGGAAACCTGGAAGTACCCCTCGCCCTTCAAACGGGCGACACGCTTTCCGTTGACATAGGCGTAGGACAAAGAGCTTTCCGAATTCAATTTGACAGAACTCTTATCCGGCAAGGTCAACTGCACCTTATCTCCGGCCGGAACTTCCGCCAAGAAAGAAGAGTTCGCATTTTGCAATTCATGCAGAAGAGAAAAGTTCCACGCCGTAACGGACAAGACGGCAATCACGGCCGCCGCCACCACGATACGGGACCAGCGTATGGAGATTTTAGGAGGATGTATCTGCAGACGAAGTCTCCGATGAATTTCCCGCTTACGACCGACTTCCATAGACGGATAAACCGTATTCTCATCCCAAAACGCTTCCATCCTTTCGGCCAGTTCCTGGTCCGAAAGATGATTCAAGGACTCCTTGAAGCCCTCGAAGTCTTTCCGGTTGGTCTTTCCGCTTAAGAATTGAGAATATAATTTATCAAATAAATCGGTCATAATTTGTTGCTTGTTTATAGTTACACGAAGGAGTACCGAAAAAGTACCAGGCGTTTTTATATGTTCTAAAGCATATTCCTGTTTCTTCCCCTATAATACGCTCGAAGTTTCCTTTAGCGAAACTTTCTGTTTCACCGTACGAACTTTTAGTTCCAAGCGCTGAAACTATCTGGAACTCCAAGAGCCGCTTTGGGAAAGGAAAGTAAGCTTCTCAAGTTTTCTTATATGAAAAGGGCGAAAAGATAATTATATTTCCGAAGTTCCTCACGCAGAATCTTTAACGCTGCGGACAAATGATTCTTTACCGTCTGCTCGGAAATATCCGAAAGAGCGGCTATTTCGGCATTGCTCATTCCCTCTTCACGGCTCATTTCAAAAATGTTCCGCTGCGCGGGGGTCAGTTTTTGCTTAGCTATCGCCAGCTTGTCGATAAAGTCATCGTAATATATTTTTTCTACGGAAGTGTTATCCAAAAGATGTTCGTCTTCACAAAAGCGTATGTAATCTTCAAAATCCGGACGGTTGATCTGTTGGCGGAAAACATCGATCACATGGTTCTTGGCAATCGTGAACAACATGGATTTGAAAGAGCCTTCAACAGACAAGGAGGTACGCATGTTCCACAGCTTGAGGAACGTCTCCTGTACGATATCTTCCGCCTGGACAGATGATTTCGTATGCAGCAAGGCGAAACCGTACAAAGAATCCGCGTACATATCATATAATGTATCGAACGCCTCATAGGAACCACGTTTAAGTTTTTCTATAGTATTTCTATGTATCTCTGTTTCATGCATATTCACCTCTTTCACCCCTCACTTTGAGTTCGTAAAGATAGAAATAAACTACTAAACAGCTACTATTAAGTTTATTTCTATCTTTTTTTATAATAATACCGTATCTTTACACCCATAAAAACGCAAAGCATGAAATCATTATTTATCCTGACTTCAGCACTACTGTTTACGACAAACGTGCTGGCCGAAAATGATCCGCTATGGATGCGCTATCCGGCAATTTCTCCAAACGGTGAAACGATCGCCTTTACTTACAAAGGCGATATCTACACCGTTCCGGCAAACGGTGGCAAAGCTACCCAGTTAACAACCCATCCGGCTCACGATACGCGCCCGATCTGGTCGCCTGACGGCAGCAAGATCGCGTTTGCTTCTGACCGGAACGGAAACTTCGATATCTTCATCATGGATATGGAAGGAGGTAGCCCGAAACAGTTGACCACTCACTCCGCAAATGAATATCCGGAAACGTTCAGTGATGCAAAGCACATTCTCTATTCGGCCGCGATCCAGCAGGATGCGAAAGACAGCCAATTCCCCTCCGGGCAATTTCCACAAATCTACCGGATCGGTATCAATGGAGGACGCCCCGAACTCTATTCTTCCCTCGCCATGGAAAGCCTAGCTTTGAACAAGAAGGGTGACAAACTCTTATACCAAGACAAGAAGGGATATGAAGATCCTTGGCGTAAACACCACCAGTCTTCCATCACACGGGACATCTGGTTGTGCACTCTCGGTCGGGAACATTCCTTCCAAAAAATAACTTCCTTTAAAGGAGAAGACCGTAATCCGGTATGGGCGACAGACGGTTCTTCCTTCTACTATCTGAGTGAAGAAAAAGGAAGTTTCAATATATTCAAAAACGACCTGACCGGCAGAAATAGCCGGCAGATAACCAATCATACCATGCATCCCGTCCGTTTCCTAACTTCCGACAACAACGGCAACCTCTGTTACGGATACGATGGCGAAATCTATACGGTCAAAGAGGGTACACAGCCTAAGAAAGTGGATGTACAGATCATCTCGGATAAGGTGGAGAACGACCTGATCCATCAACTCAAGGCAAGCGGGGCCACCGATATCGCAGTTTCCCCTAATGGCAAAGAAGTCGCTTTTATCGTGCGCGGCGATGTATATGTAACCTCGGTCGACTACGAAACTACCAAACAAATCACCAACACACCGCAGCAGGAGCGCGATCTCGATTTCAGCCCAGACGGACGCTCATTGGTTTACTCGGCCGAACGGGGCGAAACCTGGGGCGTTTATCAAAGCAGCTTGGTACGCAAGAACGACAAATATTTCACATACGCACAGGAATTGAAGGAAGAACCGTTGGTGGTAAATTCGCAGACCTCTTTCCAGCCGATGTATTCTCCGGACGGAAAGGAAGTCGCTTTCTTGGAAAACCGTACGACTCTACGCGTGATTAATTTGAAAAACAAACAAGTACGCACCGTCCTGGATGGTAAATATAATTATTCGTATGCCGACGGCGATCAATATTATCAATGGTCACCCGACAGCAAATGGTTCCTCGCTAAATATATCGCGATCGGAGGATGGAACAATACGGACATCGTTTTGGTGAAAGCGGACGGCAGCGGCGAAATGACCAACCTGACCGAAAGCGGCTACTCCGACAACAACGCCAAATGGGTACTGGATGGAAAAGCGATGATCTGGTCGTCCGACCGGGCCGGTTATCGCAGTCATGGCAGTTGGGGAGCAGAAGATGATATTTACATCATGTTCTTCGACGGCGAAGCATACGACAAGTTCCGCCTCACCAAAGAGGAACAAGCTTTGTTGGACGAAGAAAAAGAGGACAAAGATAAGGACGAAAAAGACAAGGACAGCAAGAAAGACAAGGATAAAGACGATGACAAGAAAGACGAAAAAGCAGATAAGCCGGTCGAACCGCTTAAATTCGACTTGGCCAATCGTAAAGACCGTATCATGCGCTTGACCGTCAACTCGTCATTCTTAGGTGACGCCGTCCTGACGCAGAAAGGCGACAAGCTATATTATTGCGCCGCATTCGAAAACGGTTACGACCTATGGGAACACAATTTCAAGGAGAACACCACCAAACTACTGATCAAAGGTGTCGGTGGCGGAACGATGTTCCCCGACAAGAAAGGCGAGAACATTTTCCTCGTTTCGGGAGGCCAGTTGAAGAAGATCGAAATCAAGGACAGCAAAACGAAACCGATCGCATTCAAAGCCGAATTTTCATATCGCCCGGCGAAAGAACGCGAATATATATTCCATCACACCTGGCGCCAAGTATTAGACAAGTTCTACGATCCCAAAATACATGGTATCAATTGGGCCGGATATGGAAAGGCATACGAAAAATTTCTTCCGCATATCAACAATAACTACGATTTCGCAGAAATGCTTTCTGAAATGTTAGGCGAACTAAACGGTTCACATACCGGTGCACGCTACCGCTCTGCATCTTCCGCACCAGCAACAGCTAGCTTGGGCGCTTTCTATGACAACAATTACACAGGCGACGGTTTGAAGATTGAAGAAATCATCGCCAAAGGCCCGTTGACAAAAGCCGACACCAAGATCAAGCCTGGCTGCATCATCGAAAAGATAGACGGCACGAATATCAAGAGTGGAGAAGATTACTATCCGCTATTAAGCGGCAAAGCCGGCAAGCAGGTACTACTGTCCGTTTACGATCCGGCAACCAAAGAACGTTTCGAAGAACAAGTCAAACCGATCACCTACGGCACACAATCCGATTTGCTTTACAAACGTTGGGTGGAACAGAAGCGCCAGATGGTCGACAAGCTGTCGAACGGAAAGATCGGATATGTACATGTCAAAGGCATGAACAGCGAAAGTTTCCGCGATACCTATTCCGAGCTGTTAGGTCGTTGCCGCGAGAAGGAAGCCGTGATTGTCGATACGCGCCATAACGGTGGCGGTTGGCTTCATGAGGACCTGGCAATTTTGTTGAGTGGAGAACTGTATGCTAAATTCACTCCGCGCGGACAGTTCATCGGAAACGATCCGTTTAACAGATGGCTGAAACCGTCATGCGTACTGATGTGCGAAGACAATTATTCGAACGCCCACGGTTTTCCCTGGACATATAAGACGTTGAAAATCGGCAAACTGATCGGCGCTCCCGTACCGGGAACGATGACTGCCGTATGGAGGGAAACCCAAATTGACCCGTCAATCGTTTTCGGTATCCCGCAAGTCGGCATGCAAGATATGCAGGGCCGCTATCTCGAAAACCAACAACTCGAACCTGACATCGAAGTCTACAACTCCCCCGAATCACAGCTAAGAGGCGAAGATCACCAGCTGGAAGAGGCGGTAAAAGAGATGTTGAAAGAGGTACAAAAGTAATATTATGTGCGATCTCAAAGCGGCTCTCATCCACTGCTACGGAATGGGAGCCGTTCTTTTTCGTACGCAATTCACGTACTTATCCTTCACTTTTTGCCATACTTATAAGATTCAATGTTTATCCAAACGAAAGCATTACCAGTTCTGCCTTCACCCGATAATATGACTTCATTATTTCTCTACGAACATAAACAGAAGGGATAAAACATAGTTACATTTAACTGTCATACTATCACTAATTGTCTTTTATCTATTGAATATCAATAGACCCAAGCAATGATAGTAGGTATGATGGATGCCTATTTCATCTATCATACTATCATTAACCGCCTGTCCGACATTTTTCTTCACATTACTTATTTTCAATAACATAATAAGATAAACCCATTGACACCCGGGTCTCGATATCATTCACACTCGGGTGTCAAGACCGTTCACATCCGGGTGTAAAAAGCCTGTAAACGGGAATCTTCGGCACTTTTTCTGCCTGTTTGAAGCAAAATAAGTCACGTATTTCAACAAAAAAGGAACCATATCTAAAACGAGCAGAAGAACGACACAAAAAACGGAACCGTAAAATCTACGATAATCCCATGAAAAATTGAAATGAAAACAAGGTCTTTTCCCGAATAACGAGTGATGATAGGCAAGGTCGTATCCATAGTCGTGGCACCTCCAGCACAGATAGGAGACAACCGGCCGAAATATTTGACAAAAAGAGGCGCACCGAGAAGAGCCATAATCTCGCGCATGATATTTGCCATTAAAGCGATTGTTCCTAATTCTGTGGCGAGTTGGACACCCAAAAAAGGTTCCTTCAATTGGGTAATCAAGATAGACGAAAGAGAATAATAGGCAAAACCGCTTCCTACCGCCAGACAATCAAATACACTCCACTGCGTAAGCAACAGACCGACCAAAGCCGAAAAGACCAGTGTCCCGGCAATCGTAGCCAAAGGGACCAAAAGCAGTTTCGGACGAATACTGCCGAGAATATCCTTTAGCTTCTTATCACTACCGATACTGAGCCCGACCTGAAACATTAGCAGGTATAAGACATATACCGTAATGTCGTTTTCAATGACAACATCGGGCAGCCAGCCACTCCATCCCAACAAGCAACCAAGCGCAAAAAATCCTACAACGATCAGACTTCCTTTCATCCGCGACTCCTTTCTTTAAAAAACAGACGATAGACTCCCCAGCCAGCCAATACACTCCCTACCGTACCAGCCAAGGCAAGCAGGAATGCCTGACCACCCAACGTGGCAAGATTATCGACAATATCCTTATTCGCACCGACAGATATTCCCAAAAGGAAAAGAAGCAAAAGGATCGTATAAGAAATAGGTTTGCCGATCTTTTGCAAAAGTTCGATTTTGCGCAAAAGATAGCCTGCGGCAATACCCGCGAACATAATACCAATGACAGTAAACATAGATAAAAAAAGATTATCGCGCTTGGACAGCTTTAACTATTTTAGTGAATGTAACAGGGATTACCATACCTTCTGCATTTGCTTTCCCTGTCAGTTTATTCTTGCCTTCCTGTATGAAAGTGAGTGAAACATAGGTTCCATCTACATAGAAATTGCATTTATAGGTATCGCTCTCTTTCTTGATTTCCTTCACGGTCATTTCCGTATCGTTGATCGTGAAAACAGCGGAAAGGTTTTCACCAGTTTTCTTGATCTGGCAAGTTCCTTTCTGATAACCGTAAGGAGCATCGGGAGCCGAGAAATTCCACAAACCAACAACCATGCCGAGAGTAAATTCCTGCGCATAAAGTGATAAACACATCATCATACAAAGAAGCGTAGTAAATACTTTTCCCATATTCGTCTTCATAATAAAATAGGATTAAATTAGACTTAGCGCTTCAAAGATAAGCATTATCGAATATAAATGAAGTAGTCAGGATAAGAATAAATAGAATAATGCATCTTTAGCAGAGTCCTACACGATCTCCTCCGACAAATTGTGGTCTCCCATGATTTGGAATACAACCCGGAACAAGTTATCCTTTAAAGTCAAAATACGTTTTATGAATTCATCCGTTCTCATCTCTGTCACAAAAGAAGAGTGAGGACGGGGACAGTTACAAATTTTACGAACTTTTTCCCGAAGAAAAGCAGGACATATACGTATATTGTTCTTTTTCATTATATTTGTAAAGTCAAAAATAACGATTTATTCATTTAGGAGATAAAACACAGATAATATAACATGAAGAAAACAATCCTATTCCTTCAGGCTGCAGTGGTCGGACTTCTGGCAGCTTGTAACCAACCGTCCGACGAGGAACAACTACGAGATGAAATTCAATATGTGAACCCATTTATCGGAACGGGCTTTCACGGGCATACCTTTCCCGGTGCTACCCGTCCGTTTGCTCTTGTACAGGTCAGCCCCGACACACATATCATGGGCTGGGATGCCAGTAGCGGATACCATTATGATGACAACCAAATATATGCTTTCAGCCATACACACTTATCAGGTACGGGTATCGGCGACTTGGGAGATGTGGCGATCCTACCTTTCTCCGGTGGTGACTCGATCAAACCGGTTGCGATTTTCAAGAAAGAGACGGAAAAAGCAACGCCAGGCTATTATGCAGTACGTCTCGACAATTTCGGAATTAATGTGGAGTTAACCAGTACGGACCGTGTCGGATTCCATAAATACACATACGATAATCCGAAGGACCGCCGTGTCCTTCTCGATCTCGGTCATGTGCTGCAACCGAACTGGGGACATAAGTTAGTAGGGAACGAATATCTTTTTGTAAACGATTCGACGGTGGAGGGGACTGTCAGGACGCAGGGATGGGCACATTTCCATTCTGTCTCTTACCGGATCACATTCTCGGAGCCGATCGAAACACTATACCAGTATATCGACGGAAATTTACGGAAAGATTCGCTGTTCTTGCGTCTCAACACACCAGACGATCTGAAATTCCATTACAAATTTGCGGAGAGCAACAAACCACTGTATGTAAAAGTGGCGATCTCTCCTGTCGATACGGACGGTGCAGAGAGAAACATGCTGGCCGAACTGCCGGGATGGGATTTCGATGCTACACGGGCTGAATCCGCACGTATCTGGAACAAAGCTTTAAACGATATCCGGATCGAAAGCTCCGATCCGAAAGTGATGGTGAACTTCTACACAGCTCTCTACCACACGATGATCGCACCTTATGCCTATCAGGATGTGGACGGGCGCTATTTAGGAATGGATAAGAAGGTGCACCGGGCGGAACCAGGTTATGTGAACTATTCTGTCTTCTCACTTTGGGATACTTTCCGCGCTTTGCATCCATTGATGACGATTATCCAACCAGAACGGGCTGCCGATTGGGGAAAAGTGCTCGTGCAAGGATATAAAGAAGGAGGAATCCTTCCGAAATGGCCGTTAGCTTCCAGCTATACAGGTTGCATGGTAGGTTATCCGGCAGTCTCTGTACTGGCAGATTTAGTGACTAAAGACCTGGCAGAAGGTGATCTGAACGTTTGGGCCGAAGCAAGCGCCCGTTCATCTGTCTACCGAAACGATCTGGCAGAGAAGTTCAAAGGAACACGTGAGTTGGATTTGATTACCCGCCACCCCTATTATAAGGAGAAATACGGCTTTGTCCCGGCCGACTCGGTTCCCGAATCTGTTTCCTGGGGATTAGAGATGGCCTACTATGACTGGTGTATTTCCCAAATCGCCGCTAAAGCAGGAAATACGGAACTGGCAAAAGAGTATGCGGTAAAGGCAGAATACTACAAACGCTACTTAGACCCGGAGACCAAGATGATGCGCGGGGTGATGGGGGATGGTTCTTTCCGTACACCGTTCAATCCCCGTTATTCTTCCCATATGAAGAGCGATTATACCGAAGGGAATGCCTTTCAATGGAGTTTCTTTGCACCTCATGATATGGACAACTTTATCTCCACGATCGGTGGTAAAAAAGAGCTGGAGACACGCTTGGACACATTATTCACCACCTCTTCCCAAGTTGATGGTGAAGAAGCCTCCGGAGATATCACCGGACTGATTGGCCAATATGCGCACGGCAACGAGCCGAGCCATCACATGGCTTATTTATATAACTGGACGGATTCTCCTTGGAAAGGGCAAGAGCGCCTGGATCAGATCATGCAAAATTTCTACACAAACGCGCCGGACGGTATCATCGGAAATGAGGACTGCGGACAGATGTCCGCCTGGTATGTAATGAGTGCGTTAGGCTTCTATCAGATCGCTCCGGGAATTCCGGTCTATACATTGGGCCGTCCGATGATCGACAAAGCGCTTATTCATGTAAAAGGCGGTATTTTCGAGATCTTGGTAAAAAACAACAGTGCAGCCAACAAATACATCAAAGAGGTTAAACTGAACGGCAAAATCCTCGACACCCTGTTCATCAGCCACACCGACATCATAAAAGGCGGCAAGCTGGAATTTATCATGACCGATCAACCGGTTAAATAAATTCATATAAAGAAACATAAAAACAAAGGGCGGATCAGTACACTGGTTCGCCCTTTATCTTATATTTGTCCCTAAACAATTAAATAAAAAAGCTATGTTACTCACAACAACTAACACGATTGAAGGAAAAGAAATTACCCAGTACTTCGGAATCGTATCCGGTGAAACAATCATCGGAGCAAATGTATTCAAAGATTTCTTCGCAGGCATCCGGGATATTGTCGGAGGACGCGCAGGTTCTTACGAAAGCGTATTACGCGAAGCAAAAGAAACCGCCTTAAAAGAAATGAGCGATCATGCGACACAACTGGGTGCAAACGCTGTAATCGCCATAGATCTGGACTACGAAACAGTTGGGGGAAGTGGAAGTATGCTAATGGTTACCTTCATACCAGAAGAAGACAGAAAAACAAAAGGAAAGGGCAGAAATACTGTTTAAGGAATACCCTGGCATCCACATGGCTTATGGG
>OIWP01003840.1_pt1 | contig 11660 bp, 8 predicted proteins | sample 1587661 | NCBI WGS metagenome assembly OIWP01 (sample SAMEA3888899, study PRJEB22519) | human gut metagenome | biome: human gut; feature: human-associated habitat; material: faeces | place: Denmark | collected 2010 | reverse complement strand
GAGGGCTACACCTTCGCTGGTTGGTATACCGATGAGGCTTGTACGGAGGCGTATGACTTTAGCGTTGCGGTGACGGCTGATATGACGCTGTATGCCAAGTGGGTCAAGAATGAAGCGTCTTCGTCTGGATCATCGTCTGGCACCGATAACGCTGGCGGCAAGAAGGACGATAATGAAAAGGACAACGCGGGCACGCAGTCGGCGTTGCAGGGCGGTTCCGTGTCACCTTCTTCGCTGCCTTTGTCGCAAAGCGCGCTTTCCAAGAGCGATGATGAAAAGGCCAACGATGGCAAGAAGGCCGACGACCAGAAGAGCGCGAAGGCAAGCGATGCGAAGTCTTCCTCGAAGGCTGAAAATGATACTGCCACCAAATCGGCGGCTGCTGTAGACGACGGCGCATCTTCAACCGAGAGCGCTCCCATTTGGCCTTACATTGTTTTGGCGGTCGGCGTTGCTGGTCTTGCTGCCGCCACTGTGTGGTTCGTCGTCGCCCGTCGCAAACGTGATGGGGATGAGTAACGAAGCATGTCTGACGAAATGAAACCCACTTCGGAAGACACGAAAATCACGGCGGGGAATGCTCCTCGCCGTGATTCGGCGGAAGCGGCGGCCCTTACCGTGGGGTCGCCGTCTTCGTCTTCCTCATCCCAAACGGCACGTTCGGGCTCGGCGTCGAAGCGCACATCGCTTTCTTTGGCGACGCGTGCGGGCATCGCGGCTCTCGTGGTGGTGTCGGTGCTGTTCATCGGCGCTTCGGCATTCGCTTTGACGAATGGCTTTGGCCTTCCGGCCGACTCTCCTATCGTTAAGGCTGCGGAAAGCGTTGGAATCGTGCGCTCAGCCGATGTTGAGGCCGCATCTGCCGACGGTGCCGACGAGGCGAAGGCTGGCAAGGGCGAAGATTCGAACGAAGCCGATGCAGCCAATAAAGAATCCGAAGACAAGAAAGACGCGTCGAGTGACGCTTCTGGAAGCGACGAATCGAAATCGAAAGGCGATGGGTCTTCGTCTGACAACTCAGACTCCAGTGGATCTTCCGATTCGGGCTCCTCTTCATCCTCGGGCGGCAGCCCATCTTCGAACGCTGGTTCAGGCTCGAGCTCCTCTTCCTCGGGCGCCTCTTCGAGCTCGTCGGGCTCTTCAAGCTCGAGTTCTTCGGCGGGTGGCTCTTCGCAACCGGGCACTTCCGCACCTGCCGGCACGGTAACCGTGTATGTTTCCGTATCGAGCTCGGCGGTGGGCAACCCCGTTTCGGGCGGCGGAACCTTCACGTTCAATCAAGGCGCGACGGTCTACGATGCCCTGTGCGCGTGCGGCCTTTCGATGAACGCATCGAACACGGGTTACGGCATATACGTAAGTGCCATTGGCGGCCTTGCCGAAAAAGAGCACGGCGGACACAGCGGCTGGATGTACTCAGTGAACGGGGCCGTTCCCATGACGGCGTGCAGCAACTATGTGCTCTTAAATGGCGATTCCGTTTCTTGGTATTACGTGACGGGCTAGTATGGCCAACGTTTTCCATACATATCACCCTGCAGTGGCGTTCGTCTATTTGGCGGGCGCCCTTGCGCTGTCTATGGCATGCTTGCACCCCGTATTCGTAGCGCTGTCGCTCGCGGGTGCCCTTGCGTGTTCGTGCGTGTGCCGCGGCGGTCGCGCCACGCTGCTGTCTCTTCGGTGGATTGTTCTGTTGTGCCTGGTCGTTGCTGCAGCGAACCCGTTTTTCGTTGCATCGGGCTCAACCGAGTTGTTCCGCATAGGGCAGCGCGCCATCTATGCCGAAGCGCTTTTGTACGGTCTGTGCTCGGGCGGCATGTTCGCGTCGGTGTTTCTGTGGTTCGCGTCGTATTCCTCCTGCATGGATTCCGAAAACTCGCTCGCGCTGTTCGGAAACGCCGCGCCCGTCGTTACGCACATGGTCTCGCAGGTTTTGCGTTTGGTGCCGCAATTCGTTTCGCGCGGCCGTGCCATCGCCGACGTGCAAGACAGCATGAGCGCCGCGGCGCCCCGCACGAAGAAAGATGCCGCGCAGGGACGCATGCGCATCGTAAGCGTGCTCATGGGGTGGGGCATGGAAGACGCCCTGGAGCGAAGCTGCGCCATGCGCGCACGCGGCTACGATTGCGGCGCGCGGCGCACGACATATGCTCGTTTTCGCCTGGGCGCATCTGACGCCGTGGTACTCGCTGCGGTGGTCGCCCTCGCGCTTGCAAGCGCGGTGTGCGCGTGGCTGGCGTTTTCTGGCTTCGCGTTTTATCCCGTGGTCGCGGGCGTCGCGCCGTTTTGGCTGTATCTTCCCTATGCGCTGCTCATGTTGGTGCCTCCGGCGTTGTGGCTGCGTGATTGGTTGCAATGGAGGTCGTGCGAATGACGAACGAACACAATACCGCGCCCGCCGTGGAAACGCGTGGGCTTGCGTTCGCATACCCTGTGGACAGCGGCGAGCCCGCGTTTGAGATTTCGTGGCCCGACCTGCGCATTGATCAAGGCGCTTTTTGCGTCGTGGTGGGTTCGACGGGTTCGGGCAAAACCACGCTCTTGCGCTCGTTGAAGCCCGAGCTTGTGCCTGCGGGCGTATATCGCGGCTGGGCACGCGTTTTAGGCCGTGTTGCAAGTGGGGAAGGCGTGCGGGGCGAGCAAGCGTTTACGGCGCTTGAGTCGGCGCAGTCGATTGGCTTCGTGATGCAAGACCCCGCCGCGCAAATCGTATGCGACACGGTATGGCATGAGCTTGCGTTCGGGCTTGAAAACGTCGGCATGTCGCAAAATGAAATGCGCAGGCGTGTGGCCGAAGTCGCGCACTTCTTTGGCATTGAACCATGGGTGCGCAAGAAAACTGAAGACCTCTCGGGAGGCCAGAAGCAAATCGTGAACCTGGCGAGCGTATTGGCGTTGCGTCCGCGCGTGCTGCTGCTCGACGAGCCCACGGCGCAGCTCGATCCGAATGCCGTGAAGCAGTTCTTGTTCCTGCTGGGCCGCGTGAATCGCGAGCTTGGCATTACCGTGGTCGTCGCGACGCATTCCCCTGAAGATGTTGAGGCGTATGCGACGCAGCGCATCGATCTGGATGCGTCGGGCGCTCCTGCGCCGCGCGAATTGGCAAAAGCGGCCCTTGCGCCCCGTTGGGAAGCGCGTGTGGCGGCATGTGCGCATGCCGATGCGGCGATTCGCGTTCGCGATGTGCATTTTCGTTTCGACCGCCGCGAGCAGTGGGTGCTGCGCGGCGTCGATTTGAATATCGCGCGCGGTTGCGTGCATGCGCTCGTGGGCGGCAACGGCTGCGGTAAAACCACGCTTCTGCGCTGCTTGGCGGGCGTGTTGAAGCCGCAACGCGGCCATATTGACAACGCTCTAAGGTATTCCCAGGCCTTACTTCCTCAAGATCCGAAGGCGCTGTTCGTATGCGATTCGGTGCGCGAGGAGCTTATGGAGTGGTCGACTCGCTGCGGCTATGGGCAGCATGAAGCCGCAGCTATGGCGCGGCGTTTTGGGCTTGAAAGCTTGGAAGCGCGCCACCCGTATGACCTTTCGGGCGGCCAGCAGCAAAAACTCGCGCTCGCGAAGCTTCTGCTCGCGAACCCCGAGGTACTCTTTCTCGACGAGCCTACCAAGGGGCTCGACCCGGCGTCGTGCGCCGATTTCTCTCGAACGGTGCGCGAGCTTGCCGATGAGGGCAAAACGATCGTTTTCGTGACGCACGATCTTGATTTCGCGCTCGTCACGGCCGATTTCGTGTCGATGCCCTTCGATGGCGAAATCGCGTGCACCGAACCTGTTCAGGCGTTCTTTGCAAACAACATCGTCTATCGCCCGAATGCCAAAAGCCGCCTTTTCGGCGAAATTGCGGCAGAAGGCGGGCGTGCATAATGGGGGCGGCACACGGGAACGCTGGCGTTCGCACTCGCATCGCGGCCGAGATCGTTGCCATTTTCGCCACGCCTGTTGTGTTGGTGGCGTGCGCCATCGCGAATTTCAACCAGACCGCCTTGCTCACGCTCGTCGTGGTGCTTGCGAGTATCGGCATCTTCTTCGCGAGTTATGAGGCGTCGCGCCCCCGTCTGCGCGACATCATGCCCACGGTGGTGCTGGCTGCCCTTGCCGCAGCTGGCCGCATTCTGTTCGCGCCCATTCCCGATTTCAAACCGGTGAGCGCCATCGCGATTATCGCCGGCGTCGCATTCGGGCGTAAAAGCGGGTTCATGGTGGGCGCCCTAGCGGCGCTCGCTTCGAATTTCTTCTTCGGCCAAGGCCCGTGGACACCGTGGCAAATGTATGCCTGGGGCTTGGTTGGCTATGGGGCCGGGTTGCTCGCGATGGTGCCTGCAAAGCGACGAGTGACAGAGTCGAAGAACTCTTGCCGGGCTCGTAGCGGGGAAGCGACCGGCATCGCGAGCGATTCAGCGTACCCTGTTTCGCCTGGTGGGGAAACCGAAAGCGCCGCCTTGTTGCCACATCAGGTGCGTACCGATAAGGAAAACCGCGCCTTGGCCACTCGCCGCTTGATCGATGCGCATCCCACCATCGTGTACGCATATGGTTTTCTGGCTTGCCTCGGGTACGGCTTCATTCTGAATGCGTGGAGTATCTTGAGCTTCTTCCACGCTCAGGCGTCAGGATGGGCGGGCATCTTGGCGGTGTATGCGACGGCCCTGCCTTTCGATATCGTGCATGGCGTAGCGACGGTTGTGTTCTTACTCGCTCTGTATGGCCCGTGGCGTCGCAAGCTCGAGCGCGTGCGCAGGAAGTTCGGTTTGGCGTAGGAGCAGGCAATGCGGCGAATGCTCGCCACCGAAGCTCATGGCCGCCTTGCCTTGGCGTGCAAGGGGAGGCGCGTCCACGCGCACCGTTTTCGAACGAGACTCTGAATATTCTTCTGTAATATGCATTTTCTTGAATATGCTGTTATGACGTGCCTTCTTTTTCACATTCGTGCTTTAGTGTGCTAAACTGCCCAAATTATTGCCTCGTATGGAAAGAAGGAATTACCCATGTCTTCTGAACAAGAAGCCATGAGCTTTGAGACCGAGGGCCTGTACGTTTCGGAATCGGAACGTCAGGGTTGGTGGTCAATCGCTCGCATTTGGATTGGCAACGCCTTCAATGTCTCTTCGCTTATTACTGGTGCCGCGCTCGGCGCGGGCCTCACGTTGTTCGATAGTTTCTTGGCTGCGTTTATCGGCTTTGGCATTATCGTCGCCTATATGAGCCTCGTGGCTATGGAATCGGCCGATGTGGGACTTCCCACGGCGCCCCTTTCCACGGCGGCGCTCGGCAAGAAAGGCGGACGCTACATCGTTGGCTTCATCATGGGCGTGTCGCTCGTGGGCTGGTTCGGCGTGCAGGCTGCCGTGTGCGGCGCGTCGTTCTCGATCGCTTTCGCCGACCTTACGGGCTTCGAGATTCCTGTATGGATTTCCGCTGTCGTGCTTGGCGCGCTCATGCTCGCATCGGCGATTTACGGCTTCGATGGCGTGAAGTGGGTGAACACGGTTTCTGCTGTGCTGCTGTTTGTCATTTGCGTGTACGGCTTGGGCATTTCTATCGCGGGTACTGGCACCGATTCCATTTTCAACTATGTGCCCGTCGAGGGCATGGGTTTGGCTGCTGGCATTAGCGTCTCCGTCGGCCTGTTTGCCGTAGGCGGTGCTAGCGTGGGCGACTTCACCCGTTACGCGAAAGACCGCAAAGCGGCCGTGGTTTCGAGCGTCGTTGGCGTGTGGCCGGTGAACATCCTTGTGCTCATGATGGGCGCTGTGCTCGCTATCGCCGTTCCTGAATCGGGCGGCGACATCACTATCGTGCTTTCGAGCATGGGCTTGGCACTTATTTCCGTGGTCGCCATCGTGGCTTCCACGTGGGCCGTAAACGTTGGCAACGCCTATTCCGCCGGTTTGGCATTTACGGCCATGGCGGGCAAGGGCGAGGAATCGTACAAGCTCACCACGATGATCGCTGGTATTGTCGGCCTCGTCGCCGCTGCTGTGGGCATCATGGATTACTTCACCACGTTCCTTACGTTCCTTTCGGCCATGGTCCCCGCGCTCGCCGGCACCATGATTGCCGACTACTTCTTCATTCGCAAAGGCCGACCCGAGAACTTCAAGCCTCTCGAGGGCATCTCGGCGCCGGGCGTCGTGAGCTTCGCGGTGGGCGCCGTGTTTGCTATGGTGACGGGCGGCACGTTCGTGGGCACGCCGCTCGAAATGCTCGATTTCCCGCTGTTTATTGGGCCTGTGAACGGCATTGTCGTTTCCATGATTTTGTATGTGATTGTCTACAAAGCCATGAAGTTGCCTGCATTTGACGGTTCTATCGTGCTTTTCACGAAGAAGTCGGCTGAATAGGGTAGTCTGGAACTACTACGCTACAAGCCGCTCGCAAGGGCGGCTTTGCTTTAATCGGGGTGCCCCGCGGGGGCGCCTGAAGGTAAGCGGCATATGTCGCAAAGTGCCCTGTCGCGTGCGGCGGGGCTGAACTAGGAAGGGGGCTCGCGTGAGGAAAATCGGAATCGAAGATATCGACGACATCGCGCTTGGCTCATCGCTTTTGGGCTCGGGTGGCGGCGGCGATCCATATATGGGTCGCTTGGAGGCCATCGCAGCCGTGAAGAAGTATGGTCCGGTCGAGCTGCTTGACATTGACGAAGTGCCTGACACCTGGACCGTCGCGCCTATTTGCGGCGTCGGCGCTCCGAGCGTGTCGCTCGAGAAGGGCACGAACGGAGTCGAGTATCCCAAGGTTCGCGCCATGATGGAGCGCATACTTGGTCGCAAGCTCGATGCGTTTTTGCTTTCCGAGGCGGGCGGCATGAACTCCATGGTGCCTATTTCCGCCGCCGCTCGAGCGGGCCTGCCGCTCATTAACGCCGACGGCATGGGCCGCGCGTTTCCGGGCATTCAGCAAGACACGTTCACGCTGAACGGCGTGTCCACCAACCCCTTCATCATTGCCGATGAAAAGGGCAACTGCACGGTGCTCACGACCATCAACAACGACTGGACCGAGGAAATCGGCCGTGAAATCACCACCGCATGCGGCGGCCAGGTGACCACGCTCGCATCGCCCATGAGCGGCGAGAAAATGAAGACGAGCGTCGTCGTTGGCACAGTCGATTACGCGCAGAAGCTCGGCCGCATCATTCGTACGGCGACCGACGCCGACAATCCCGAGCAGTTCTTCCTCGGCGAAAGCGGGGCCTTCCGCTTCTTCAAGGGCAAAATCACCGATGTGCTGCGTGAAACGCGCGACGGCTTCAACTTCGGCCGCGTGACGCTTGAAGGCATCGGTGAAGACAAGGGCAAGAAAGCCGTGGTCGAGTTCCAGAACGAGAACATCTACGCCGAGGTTGACGGCGAAATCGTGGCTACGGTGCCCGATCTTATTTGCCTGGTCGATTCCGAGACGTTCGTGCCCATTACCACCGAGAACCTGAAATACGGCAAGCGCGCCCTCGTCGTTGGCCTGCCGTGCGACGCCGCATGGCGCACGCCTCGCGGCTTAGAACTCGCCGGCCCCTCGTGGTTCGGCTTGAAAGACGTCGAATATCGCCCCGTTGAGGAGCGTTACGCCGAGTTTTCGAAGGAGGAGAGCCATGCGTAAAATCGGCATTTCCGATATCGAAGACATCGCTTTGGGCGCAGCGCTTTTGGGCGCGGGCGGCGGCGGCGACCCCTACATTGGCAAGCTGCTCGCCATTGGCGCCGTGAAGGAATGCGGTGAGGTGTCGCTCATCGACGTCGACGAGCTTTCTGACGACGACGTCGTTGTTCCCGTTGCAAGCGTGGGTGCTCCGACGATTCTCACCGAGAAGGGCGTGGGTTCTAACGAGTTCACCAAGCTCATCGATATGGTGGGTTCCTACTACGGCAAGAAAATCACGGCCATCATGCCCATCGAGGCTGGCGGCGTGAACTCCATGCTGCCCATTGCCGCGGCAGCGCGCCTGGGCCTTCCCATGGTCGACGTCGACGGCATGGGTCGCGCGTTCCCCGAAATTCAAATGGTCACGTTCACCATTGGCGGCGTGTCGGCAAGCCCTATGCTCTTCATTGACGAAAAGGGCAACATGGGTCTTATGGAGACCATCAACAACAAATGGGTCGAGAACATTTGCCGTGCCGGCTGCACCGCATGCGGCGGCAGCGTGGTGTCGACCGAGTACGTCATGACGGCCTCGCAGGTGCGCGAGTTCGGCGTGCGCGGCATCGTCACGCGCAGCCAGGAACTGGGCCGTGCGATTCGCGGCATCAAGAACTGCCCCGAGAATATGACGCCCGAAGAATACTTCTTCGACTACACCGGCGGCTTCCGCCTGTTCAAGGGCAAGATTGCCGACGTGCTGCGCGAGACCCGTGGCGGCTTCAACTTCGGCAAGGTCGTGCTCGAGGGCATCGGCGAAGACAAGGGCGGCCATGCGGAAGTCGATTTCCAGAATGAGAACCTGTGTGCGACGGTGAACGGCGAAATTCTTGCCACGACGCCCGACCTCATTTGCCTGGTCGACACCGAAACGTTCACGCCCGTGCCCACCGACGCGTTGAAGTACGGCAAGCGCGTGCTGGTCGTTGGCCTTCCGTGCTACCACTTGTGGCGCACCGAGAAGGGCATTGAGCTGGTGGGACCGCGCTATTTCGGCCTGAATACCGATTACATCCCTGTCGAAGAGAGATGCAAGGGGTAGCGAATCCCGCCCGCAGCTCTCGCACGCGGAGGCGTCTGCGAAATGCGGCGCGCCTACCGCTCGCTTTGCTCGCTATGCGTTGCGCCTCGTTTTTCCAGTTTTTTATAAAGCAAGAATGAGGAAAACGAAATTTCGCCAACGCCTCCGCGTGCGGGAGCTGCTAGCCCAATGCGCTATGCGGGCCGGCCTCGCAGCCGAGCCGAGAACAAAACTTCGCATTTCTCAAACTTCTTTTTCTAATGCTGAGAATGCGAGGAGCGACGCATAGCGAGCGAAGCGAGCGGTAGGAGCTCCGTGTTTTGAGCTCGGTTCGGTTGCGAGGCCGGCCGAGCGGTAAGAAGAACTGCAACTTGAAGAAAGTTGAGGAGATATGTACAAACTTGGCATTGATGTCGGCGGCACCAACACCGACGCCGTTTTGATCGACGAGAACCTGAAGGTTGTCGCCGCGGTGAAGAACCCCACCTCGGGCGATATCTACGAGGGCATCATGGGCGCGGTTGACGCCGTGCTCGCCCAGGCGAACATCGATCGCAAACTCATCAAGCAGGCTATGCTCGGCACCACGCAGTGCACGAACGCCATCGTCGAGCGCAAGGGGTTGGCTCCTATCGCCATCCTGCGCATCGGCGCACCTGCTTCTGTGGGCATTCCTCCCATGGTCGATTGGTCCGACGATATTGCTGCGGTTGCCGTTGACACTGCCATTATTGGCGGCGGCTTTGAATTCGACGGCAAGCGTTTGGCCGACTTCGATGAGGCTGCGTGCCGCGCCTTCTTCGAGGGCGTGAAGGGCAAGGTCGAATCGGTCGCCATTAGCTGCGTGTTCGCCGGCGTGCGCAACGATGACGAGCTCGCCGCCGCCGCGATTGCCCGCGAAGTGCTCGGCGACGATGTGCGCATTTCCATCTCGAGCGAGATTGGCTCCATGGGCTTGGTTGAGCGCGAAAACGCCACCATCTTGAACGCTGCGCTCCACCTGGTTGCTGAGCGCTTCACCGAGGGCTTTGCGAAGAGCTTGGCCGAGCGTGGCATTACCGAGGCCGACGTGTATCTGTCCCAGAACGACGGCACGCTCATGACTATTGATCACGCGCGCCGTTACCCGATTCTGACCATCGCATGCGGCCCCACGAACTCCATTCGCGGTGCAAGCTATCTGAGCCGCATGGATGACGCCATCGTCATTGACGTGGGCGGTACCACCACCGACCTGGGCGTTCTGCAGGCCGGCTTCCCGCGCGAGAGCGGCGTTGCCGTGACCATCGGCGGCGGGCGCACTAACTTCCGCATGCCCGACGTTATCTCCATCGGTTTGGGCGGCGGCTCCATCGTTCGCGAGCATGAAGACGGCACCGTGACCGTTGGCCCCGATTCCGTGGGCTATGAAATCACCAAGAAGGCGCTCGTGTTCGGCGGCGACACCCTTACCGCAACCGACATTGCGGTGCGCCTTGGCATGGCCGAAGTGGGCGATGCGAGCAAGGTCGCTCACATCGACGAGGGGTTTGCCAAGAAGGCCATGGCCGTTATGCGCGAGATGGTCGAAGAGGGCATCGATATGATGAAGGTGTCCAACGATGACATCGACGCCATTCTGGTGGGCGGCGGCTGCATCATTCTGCCGACCGACCTCGCTGGCACCGCGACCTGCGTGAAGCCCGAGTTCTCGGGATGCGCGAACGCGATCGGTTCCGCCATCTCGAAGGTGAGCGGCACCTATGAGGCGCTCGTCGATTATGACGAGACCCCTCGCGACCAGGCGCTCGAGGCCGCTCGCGCTGCCGCGATCGAGGCTGCTGTCGAGGCTGGCGCTGTGCGCGAAACCGTCGAGATCATCGATTCCGAAGACGTTCCGCTGCAGTATTACCCCGGTCACACCAACCGTGTGAAGGTGAAGGCTGCGGGCGATTTGAGCGCAGCTCTCTAAGCCGCAAGCCATTAAAAGCAAAGGCGCCGTCCCTGCGAGAGGGGCGACGCCTTTTTCGTGCGGCACAAACGCGTGGCACGTGATGTGGCGAAGTGGGGTCGGCTTAAGGAAGCTGCGGAATCTCGAGCATCTTTTGTTTGAGCTCGGCCTCGATGCGGCGCATCTCTACTTCGGCTTCGGCTCGCTTCTGGCGGCCTTCGGCCTGAATTTGCAGCACCTCGTCGAACGTCTTGATAAGCGTTTCGTTGGTCTGCTTCAGCGTCTCGATATCGACGATGCCGCGCTCCGATTCTTTCGCCACCTCGACGGTGGAGGTGTGCAGCATCTCGGAATTCTTCTTCAGCAAGTCGTTCGTCATGTTGGTGACGGCGGTTTGTGCGCGCACGGCCTCTTGCGAATTCGCGATGCCGAGCGCCAGAACCATTTGGCTTTTCCACAGCGGAATGGTATTCACGATGGTGGTTTGTATTTTCTCGACCAGCGTGATCTCGTTGTTTTGCACGAGACGAATCTGCGGTGCGGTTTGCATAGCGATGGTACGCGTGAGGTCGAGGTCGGAAAGCTTCTTCTCGAAGCGCGTGCACATGGCGTCGAGGTCTTGTGCGGCTTGCGCGTCTTCAGCGCGACCCGTGGCTTTTGCCTTGTCCACGAGTTCCTTCAGCTCAACTTCGCGCACTTCAGCGAGCTTTTTCTTGCCGGCCAGAATGTACATGGTGAGCTCTTTGAAGTAGGTGAGGTTGAGCTCGTACATCTTGTCGAGTGTGGCGGCGTCTTTCATAAGGGTCATCTGGTGGCCCTGCAGCGCTTTCACGATTTTGTCGACGTTGGCCTCGGCCTTGTCGTAGCGGGCACGCAGCGATTCGATTTTGTTGGCGCCTTTCTTGAAGAAGCCGAACAGGCCCTTCTCCTCGGTCGCATCGAAGCTGCGCAGCTCGGTCACGGCATCGCTAAGAAGGCCGCCGACCTCGCCCAAGTCTTTCGTTCGCACGCTCTCGAGCGCTGTGTCGCTGAAATCGGCCATTTTCTTTTGGGCGCCGGCGCCGTACT
>OIWP01003834.1_pt1 | contig 11681 bp, 11 predicted proteins | sample 1587661 | NCBI WGS metagenome assembly OIWP01 (sample SAMEA3888899, study PRJEB22519) | human gut metagenome | biome: human gut; feature: human-associated habitat; material: faeces | place: Denmark | collected 2010 | reverse complement strand
TATAGCTTCACGCTGGACGAGCATACTTTTGGTAGTGACCCGGGGATCACGGCGGTTTACCGTCAGTTTTTGCTTGGTAACGACTGGCTGCAACCCGCTAATCACCTCACGCTTAGCGCGGCATCTTCACTACTGTTAACGCATCTGATCCAGCATTACAGCAACGTTCAATGGCGGCTTCCCGTTGTCACCGGAGGGCTTGCACCTGCCACCTTGCGTAACGTGCTGGCCTATATTGAAGCACATCTGGCGTATCCCATAACGTTGAGCGATCTGGCTGGTGAAGCAGCGCTAAGCGAATTCCATTTTGCCAGAATGTTTCGCCAGTCGATGAATATGGCGCCGCATCAGTACGTCATGCAACGCCGTATGGCACTGGCGCAGCAACTGGTCTGTTATTCATCACGCAGCCTGTCGGATATTGCAATGGCCTGCGGATTTAGCTCGGCGAGTCATTTCAGTAACCGGTTTAAACAAGTGACAGGTAAAACACCAACGCAGCTACGCGCGGCGAAATAACGTCAACACTGCGTAGCAAATACCGCCGACAACCAGCCCCCAGAATGCAGACCCAATGCCAAATACCGTCAGACCACTGGCCGTAACCAGAAAAGTTACGATGGCCGCATCGCGTTCAGCTTCATTATGTAAGGCTTGATATAAACTACCGCTAATCGTGCCGAGTAATGCAAGACCAGCAAGCATCTGGATCCAGCTTACGGGCAGGGCTGCCATCAGTCCTGTAACCGAACCGCCAAACACCCCAGCCAGAAGATAGAAGACGCCTGCTGCCGCTGCGGCGAGCCAGCGCCGATTTGCATCCGGATGCGCTTCAGGACTTTGGCAAATTGCGGCGGTTATGGCGGCGATGCAGATGGAATAGACGCCAAAAGGTGAAAATAGCAGCGCCAGTAGACCCGTAAAAACAATCAGAGGGGAAACGGGTAACGAATATCCTGATGCTTTCATGGTCGCAATACCGGGGGCATTTTGCGAAGCCATAGTGACCAGAAATAACGGTAGTGCAATGCTGATACTGTGGGCTAATGAAAAGTGCGGGGTAATAAACGCTGGGATAACCGGTGACAGATTAACATCATTAGTGACAATGTCACCTTTCATCAAGGCGATGGCAATACCCACTAACATCGCAGCGATAACGGCATATCTTGGGGCAATAACTTTTAGCACCAACCATGCCACCAGCATACTACCGCACAAAATAAGCTCACTGTTCAGGCTATTAAATGCCTGCAAACCAAAACGCAGTAAGATCCCAGCCAACATGGCTGATGCCAGCGAGTGGGGAATGATTTTCATCAGGCGGGCAAACAGTCCGGTTACGCCGCACAGCACAATCAGCGCGTTAGCCACGATAAAAACGCCGATGGCATCCTGAATAGATACCCCGTGCAGGCCCGTCACCAGCAGCGCGGCACCGGGCGTTGACCATGCGGTAAGTACAGGAGCGCGATACCACAATGTCAGCACCAGCGTACTGACCCCCATTGCTAACCCCAGTGCGGTCATCCACCCTGCAATTTGCCCGGTAGTCGCACCTGCGGCGAGTGCCGCTTGCCAGATAATGGCCGCCGAACTGGCATAGCCAACCAGGACCGCCACAAAACCCGATAATACAGTGGGCAGGGGGATGGAGAATGCACGCATATTCACTCCGTGTGCGTTATAACGGTCAATCACTGTAGCACTGTGCGTTATAGCGTACAAGTGCTAAACTGTAGCCCCGAGTAAGGAGAGCGACGAAGGAGAAAATGGACAACTTAACCCACTATCTGGCCACAACGCTCAGGACATTACGTCACCAGCGGGAATGGAGTCTTTCGCGTCTGGCGGAGGAAACTGGCGTCTCAAAAGCGATGCTGGGGCAGATTGAACGTAATGAATCCAGTCCAACGGTGGCGACGTTGTGGAAAATTGCCACTGGGCTGAACGTCCCGTTTTCAACGTTTATTTCACCACCAGAGTCAGACGGCACGCTAACATTCGATCCCCAGCAGCAGGCAATGGTCGTCACGCCGTTGTTCCCGTGGGATCCTCAACTGTGCTTCGATCATTTTTCGATACTATTGGCGCCCGGCGCGCTCAGTGAATCTACTCCGCATGAGACCGGCGTAATAGAGCACGTGGTGGTGATTAATGGTCTGCTGGATATGTGTATTGAGGGGCAGTGGCGCACCCTTAAATCTGGTGAGGGTGTCCGTTTCGCCGGAGATATGGCACACAGTTACCGTAACAGCAGCGAACAAACGGTGCACTTTCATTCGCTGATCCATTACCCGCGCAGTTAATCGGGAAAACTATTCCGAAAAGCTGCGCTTGTGACTACAATAGCCGCCATTTTTACCGCTTGTGGATGGTAACAACTGTATGCGCCAGCAGCTTCATCACCTTGAATTGTTAAGCCCGGCTCGGGATACCGCCATTGCGCGCGAAGCCATTTTGCACGGCGCAGACGCCGTTTACATTGGTGGACCGGGTTTTGGCGCGCGCCATAACGCCAGTAATAGCCTGAAAGATATCGCCGAACTGGTGCCTTTCGCCCATCGCTATGGGGCGAAAATCTTTGTGACGCTAAATACTATCTTGCACGATGATGAACTGGAACCCGCGCAGCGGTTAATTACCGATTTGTATCAGACCGGTGTTGATGCTCTGATCGTACAGGATATGGGGATTCTGGAACTGGATATTCCCCCGATTGAACTGCATGCCAGCACCCAATGTGATATTCGCAGCGTTGAGAAGGCGAAATTTCTTGCTGATGTCGGATTCACCCAGATTGTCCTTGCGCGCGAACTGAGCCTTGAGCAAATTAACGCCATCCATCAGGCTACCGATGCGACCATTGAGTTTTTCATTCACGGCGCGCTGTGCGTTGCCTATTCAGGTCAGTGTTATATTTCACATGCGCAAACCGGACGCAGTGCTAACCGTGGCGACTGTTCCCAGGCTTGCCGTCTGCCGTATACCCTGAAAGACGATCAGGGACGCGTGGTGTCCTATGAAAAACACCTGCTGTCGATGAAAGACAACGATCAGACCGCCAACCTCGGCGCATTGATTGACGCAGGTGTGCGTTCCTTCAAAATTGAAGGGCGCTATAAGGACATGAGTTATGTCAAGAATATTACCGCGCATTATCGCCAGATGCTCGATGCCATCATTGAAGAGCGCGGCGACCTGGCCCGTTCATCAGTGGGACGTACCGAACATTTCTTTACCCCATCCACGGAGAAAACCTTCCATCGTGGCAGCACCGATTATTTTGTGAATGCCCGTAAAGGGGATATCGGCGCATTCGACTCACCAAAGTTTATCGGTTTGCCGGTCGGCGAAGTCCTGAAGGTGGCGAAAGATCATCTCGATGTTGAGGTGACAGAACCGCTGGCTAACGGGGATGGCCTGAACGTGTTAATCAAACGTGAGGTTGTTGGATTCCGCGCCAACACCGTGGAAAAAACGGGGAACAATCGTTATCGGGTATGGCCGAATGAAATGCCTGCCGATCTGCACAAAGTGCGTCCGCATCATCCGCTGAATCGCAACCTCGATCATAACTGGCAGCAAGCGTTAACCAAAACCTCCAGCGAACGCCGTGTTGCGATCGATATTGAGCTCGGCGGCTGGCAGGAGCAGTTGATTCTGACGCTCACCAGTGAAGAGGGCGTGAGCATTACCCATACGCTGGATGGCCAGTTTGAGGAAGCGAACAATGCGGAAAAAGCGTTGAGTAACCTACAGGACGGACTGGCAAAACTTGGGCAGACGATGTACTACGCCCGCAATATTCAGGTGAATCTGCCGGGCGCGCTGTTCGTGCCAAACGGTCAACTAAATCAGTTACGACGTGAAGCCGTTGATATGCTGGATGCAGCGCGCCTGCAAAGCTATAAGCGCGGTAGCCGCAAACCAGTATCCCAGCCTGCGCCGGTTTATCCGCAAACGCACTTGAGTTTCCTGGCTAACGTCTACAACCAAAAAGCGCGTGAGTTTTATCACCGTTATGGCGTTCAGTTGATTGATGCAGCCTATGAAGCGCATGAAGAAAAGGGCGAAGTACCGGTGATGATCACCAAACATTGCCTGCGTTTCGCCTTTAACCTCTGTCCGAAACAGGCGAAAGGGAACATCAAGAGCTGGAAAGCGACACCGATGCAACTGGTTAACGGCGATGAAGTCCTGACGCTGAAATTTGATTGCCGACCGTGCGAAATGCTCGTGATCGGCAAGATGAAACATCACATTCTGAAGATGCCGTTGCCGGGTAGCGTCGTGGCTTCGGTCAGTCCGGAAGAACTGATGAAGACACTGCCGAAGCGTAAGGTTAATCGTTAGCTCAGATGCGTATCGGGTTTGCGTGATTTTTGCCAGTGATGGTGTTCACGAAGATCGGCGGCGGATTCTTCCGCCGTCACTCGCAGCTCATCGCTGTCGGCCGTGTGTCGTAGTAAATGATCGGCATCCTGCACCTGAAGATATTCATGTCCCTGATTAGTAGCGAAAAGTTGACCGGAAAAAAGCGCGCTGGCCAGCAATAACACTGTTAACCCTTTCTTAAACATCATGCACCCTCTGGTACGTTAGCTGCGGAATTGGCGATAATTTCGCCTGGTGACTATTCAATATTTTAATCGGGATAATGACAATCTCTGTTTTGTCATTTCGATGTTTTTTACATTTTTGTTTAGTCGATGTTGGGATTTGTAACACCCGGGCAGTGCAGCGCTGCCCGGGTGTTATCAGGGAGAGATTCAGGACTTAAATCCGGCGGCCGTCATCAGGAGACGAAAGAACATGCCAACAGCGGCGAGGGCCAGCACGCTGCCGCCCCAGAGGATCACCAGCCACATCAGGCGTTTCCAGATTGTTTGTTGCATCAATGATACCCCTCACCATGTTGAACTTTGCCGCGGAAAACGTAGTAGCTCCAGAAGGTGTACACCAGGATTATCGGGATAATCAGCAGTGCGCCAACCAACATAAAGCCCTGACTTTGCGCCGGAGCCGCCGCTTGCCAGAGCGTAATGGACGGCGGAATGATGTGTGGCCAGATACTGATCCCCAGCCCGCTAAACCCGAGGAAAATCAGCCCCAGTGTCAATACAAAAGGCAGCGTATGGCAGTTATGTTGCCCCAGCGAACGCCACAGCCAGATGCTGATAAGCGCAACCAGCAGCGGAACCGGCATCAGGAACCATAGGTTGGGCAGACTAAACCAACGCTCGGCAATCGCGCTATGCGCCAGTGGTGTCCACAGGCTGATAATGGCAATCACAATCAACATTGCCAGCAGCAGTTTTTTGGCCACGCGACGCATTTTATCCTGCAACGGATTTTCACTTTTCATCACCAGCCATGTCGCCCCCAGCAGGGCATAGGCTACAACCAGACCAACGCCGCAGAACAACGTGAACGGAGTCAACCAGTCGAAAGGACCGCCGCTGTAGCTGCGTCCGGTAACGGAAAATCCGTTGAGTACGGCACCCACCACCACGCCCTGGGTGAATGTCGCCAGAATTGAACCGCTGAGAAAGGCTTTATCCCAGAATGGTCGATGCGCCGGTGTGGCCTTGAAGCGAAACTCAAACGCGACGCCGCGAAAAATCAGGCCGATTAGCATCAGGGTCAATGGGATCGTCAGCGCATCGACAATCACCGCATAGGCCAGCGGGAACGCGCCAAATAACCCGGCCCCGCCCAGCACCAGCCAGGTTTCATTCCCATCCCATACGGGAGCGACGCTGTTAACCATCACATCGCGGTCATCAGCGTCCTGAATCGCGGGGAATAAAATGCCAATCCCGAGATCAAAACCGTCCATCACGATATACATCAGCGTGGCGAATACGATAATCACAAACCAGATAACTGATAAATCGATACCCATTAGCGATGAGCCTCCGGTTGAGAATCAAGGACGGCAGCCGAAAGCGGCCGGGCAGGCGTGCCGGTTGGCGGAATTGTTGAGTCATCTTCATGTGGCCCCTTGCGGATCAGGCGTATCATGTAGCTGTAACCCACACCAAACACTGAGCTGTACACCACAAAGAAGGACAGCAGGCTGATGCTCATATGTAAATCACCATGTGCGGAAACCGCATCCGCCGTACGTTGCAGACCGTAAACCACCCACGGTTGACGGCCAACTTCAGTGGTCACCCAACCGGCAAGGATGGCAATCAGACCTGAAGGGCCCATCCACAAGGCAAAGCGCAGGAAAGGGCGCGAGGTGTATAAACGCTGCTTATAGCGCAGCCACAGGGCAAAAGCGCCCAGCAGGATCATCAGCATGCCTAGCCCGGCCATTATGCGAAACGACCAGAACACCATAGTTGAGTTAGGCCTGTCTTCTTTAGGAAACTCTTTTAGTGCCGGGACCTGTTTGTCCAGGCTATGGGTCAGGATCAGACTGCCCAGGGCAGGAATTTCCAGCCCATAGCGGGTGCGTTCCTGCTCCATATCCGGCCAGCCGAAGAGTAGTAGCGGGGTTGGTTCGCCGGGCGGATTTTCCCAGTGCCCTTCAATCGCAGCAATTTTTGCCGGCTGATGCTTCAGCGTATTCAAACCGTGCATATCGCCAATCAAAGCCTGCAGCGGGGCGACGATTAACGTCATCCATAGCGCCATTGAGAACATGGCGCGAATAGCCGGGGTGTTATTCCCGCGCAATAAATGCCATGCACCTGACGCTGCAACAAACAACGCGCTGCTGAGGAAAGCGGCAACGGACATATGCAGTAAACGATAAGGGAATGAAGGATTGAAAATAACGGCGAACCAGTCAACGGGAACGACCTGGCCGTTAACTATTTCATAGCCTTGCGGTGTCTGCATCCAGCTGTTAGAGGCGAGGATCCAGAAGGTTGAAATAATGGTACCCAGTGCGACCATGCAAGTGGCAAAGAAGTGAAGCCCTGGGCCAACCCGGTTCCAGCCAAACAGCATTACCCCAAGGAAGCCCGCTTCGAGGAAGAAGGCGGTGAGCACTTCATAGGTCAGAAGCGGCCCGGTGATGCTACCGGCGAACTCGGAAAAACCACTCCAGTTGGTACCGAACTGATAAGCCATCACCAGCCCGGAAACTACACCCATACCAAAGTTTACGGCGAATATTTTCGACCAGAAATGGTATAGCGAACGCCAGGTGGGATTTTTCGTCTTTAGCCATAACCCCTCAAGTACTGCCAGATAACTGGCGAGGCCGATGGTAATGGCCGGAAAGATGATGTGAAAGGATACCGTAAACGCGAACTGGATCCTCGCCAGGTGAAACGCGTCAAGACCGAACATGCTTAACTCCGCAGGCAAAATTGATTTGGCGCAATTCTAAGCCTGAGAAGCAATGCGGGGCAGAAACAGAACAGTTCTTTTTAACCATAACAGTTGCAGTGCTGTTATAGGTTGTACACGCTGATATGAAATCTGGAAGCTGGATTCCTGTTATTAGATAGCGTCCTCCCCACGTTAGTGATTTTGCGATATTAATAGCAAGGTAATTAAAAGGTAATCATAAATGTTTACTTTGTGTGTATAAAGGTTCTTCTGCTGAATGCCTTCCTTGAATCAAAAATCACCCAGCAGGAGCTGGCGAACAGGATCGGCAGACCTAAGCAGGAGATCACCCGTTTATTTGATTTAAAGCACACGACAAAAATTGATGCCGTGCAGATTGCTGCGCGCGCCTTAGGCAAAGAGCTGGCGTTAACGATGTTGTAAAACTGTTAACTATAACAGTTATAAAAAACACCCTGATTATGTAAACTGATATACACAGTGATTGTCACCGACACCGGTAATCAGGATCAAAAATGAAAAAGTACCAGCGACTGGCAGAGCAAATTCGCGATCAAATTGCGTCTGGCGTATGGCAGCCAGGCGATCGCTTGCCTTCCTTGCGTGAGCAAGTGGTCAGCAGCGGAATGAGTTTTATGACCGTCGGACACGCATACCAGTTGCTGGAAAGCCAGGGGCGGATTATCGCCCGGCCGCAGTCTGGTTATTATGTCGCCGCGCGCCCCGAACGTGAACTGGCAGCGCCGCAGGTACAGGTCATGCGCGACGAAGCGGTGGATATCAATACCTATATTTTTGATATGTTGCAGGCCAGCCGGGATGCGTCAGTGATGCCCTTTGCCTCAGCATTCCCCGACCCGCGTCTGTTTCCACTTCAACAGTTGAACCGCTCGTTGGCGCAGGTGAGTAAAACCGCCACCGCCATGAGTGTGATTGAAAACCTGCCGCCGGGGAATGCTGAGTTGCGTCATGCCATTGCCCGTCGCTATGCTCAACAGGGGATGACCATTTCACCGGACGAAATCGTCATCACCACCGGCGCGCTGGAAGCCCTCAACCTGAGCCTGCAAGCTGTCACTGAACCGGGTGACTGGGTGATTGTCGAAAACCCCTGTTTTTACGGAGCGTTGCAGGCCCTGGAGCGATTACGTCTGAAGGCGCTGTCGGTAGCCACCGACGTTAACGAGGGGATCGATCTTGCCGCGTTGGAGCAGGCGTTGCAGGAGTACCCGGTAAAAGCCTGCTGGCTAATGACCAACAGCCAAAATCCGCTGGGTTTTACGCTCAGCGCAGAGAAAAAGGCGCGTCTGGTTGCCTTGTTGGAAAAATACCACGTAATGCTGATTGAAGATGATGTTTACAGCGAGCTGTACTTTGGCCGCGAAAAACCGCTACCTGCCAAAGCCTGGGATCGCGCCGACAGCGTTCTGCATTGTTCGTCTTTCTCGAAGTGTCTGGTGCCAGGATTTCGTATTGGCTGGGTGGCAGCAGGGAAACATGCCCGGCGTATTCAGCGACTCCAGCTAATGAGTACTTTATCTACCAGTTCGCCCATGCAGCTTGCACTTGTTGATTATCTTTCAACCCGGCGCTATGACGCGCATTTGCGACGCTTGCGTCGGCAACTGGCGGAACGTAAACAACAGGCCTGGCAAACGCTGCTGCGTCATCTTCCGGCGGAAGTCAAAATTCACCACAACGACAGTGGTTATTTTCTGTGGCTGGAGCTGCCGGAACCGCTTGATGCTGGTGTGCTCAGTACCCATGCGCTGGCACACCACATCAGCATTGCGCCGGGTAAAATGTTTTCGACCTCGGGAAGCTGGACACGTTTTTTTCGTTTTAATACTGCATGGCACTGGGGAGAGCGAGAAGAGCAGGCCGTAAAACAGCTTGGCAAATTAATTCGTGAAATGATGAAATAAACCATAACGCGCTATTCAATATAAATGAATAGCGCATTCTTATTTTCGAAATAGTGAATGCTGAACCACGGTATTATTTATATCGGGTGCGGCCATACAAAATATCAATAGTTAATACTATTGCCACCTCTGCGTCTAACTCCTTGTCTATACTCCAGAAGATTACCCCCTTGGTCAGAGTCTGTAGCGTAATGAGCGTTAGCTCACAACCTGATTAAATTTCCTTGCACCAGCAGGAACGCTTACCACACCCCGACTATTTTTAGAAAAGGACATATATTTACGGCAAGGCTGCCGCTCAATATTTTTTCGACAGGAGTAAGACGTTATGAGCAAGCAACTTGCCCTCAGTAGCCTGTGTGCCTTCAGCATGACGCTGATGACTGCGCAGGCAGCCGAACCCCCCACATCATTAGATAAACCGGAAGGCCGCCTGGATATTATTGCCTGGCCGGGTTATATCGAACGTGGGCAAACCGATAAACAATATGACTGGGTCTCGCAGTTTGAGAAAGATACCGGCTGTGCGGTCAATGTAAAAACGGCGGCCACCTCTGATGAGATGGTCAGCCTGATGGCTAAAGGCGGTTACGACCTGGTAACCGCTTCTGGTGATGCCTCACTGCGCCTGATAATGGGAAAACGCGTTCAGCCGATTAATACTGCGCTGATCCCTAACTGGAAAACCCTTGATCCGCGAGTGGTAAAAGGGGAGTGGTTTAACGTTGGCGGTAAAGTTTACGGTACGCCATACCAGTGGGGACCAAACCTGCTGATGTATAACACCAAAACCTTCCCAACGCCGCCGGACAGCTGGAACGTGGTATTCGTTGAACAAAATCTGCCTGACGGGAAAAGCAATAAAGGTCGCGTTCAGGCTTACGATGGCCCGATCTATATTGCCGACGCCGCATTATTCGTTAAAGCCACCCAGCCGCAGTTGGGTATTACCGACCCCTATCAGCTCACTGAAAAACAGTATCAGGCGGTGATCAAAGTCCTGAGCGATCAGCACGCGTTGATCCATCGCTATTGGCACGATACCACCGTGCAAATGAGCGATTTCAAAAACGAAGGCGTAGTGGCGTCAAGCGCCTGGCCTTATCAGGCTAACGCCTTGAAAGGCGAAGGTCAGCCAATTGCCACGGTCTTCCCAAAAGAGGGGGTTACCGGATGGGCTGATACCACCATGCTGCACAGTGAAGCGAAACACCCGGTTTGCGCTTACAAATGGATGAACTGGTCATTAACCCCGAAAGTACAGGGCGACGTAGCCGCCTGGTTTGGTTCTCTGCCAGTGGTGCCTGAAGGTTGTAAAGCCAGCCCGTTACTGGGTGAAAAAGGCTGTGAAACCAACGGCTATAGCTATTTCGACAAAATTGCCTTCTGGAAAACACCAATTGCCGAAGGTGGAAAATTCGTTCCTTACAGTCGCTGGACGCAGGATTACATTGCCATTATGGGTGGTCGTTAATTCCGCTGGGGGTTTTATGACGTACGCAGTGGAGTTTCATAACGTCTCGCGTTTGTATGGGGATGTTCGTGCAGTGGATGGGGTGAGTATTGCGATTAACGACGGTGAGTTTTTCTCTATGCTGGGGCCATCCGGCTCCGGCAAGACCACCTGTCTGCGCCTGATTGCCGGGTTTGAGCAACTGTCAGGCGGCGCAATCACTATTTTTGGTAAACAGGCCAGCGAATTGCCGCCCTGGGAACGGGACGTCAATACGGTATTTCAGGATTACGCGTTATTCCCGCACATGTCGATCCTCGACAACGTCGCCTATGGGCTGATGGTTAAAGGCATTGATAAAAAACAACGCCACGCGAAAGCACGTGAAGCACTGGATAAGGTCGCACTCGGTTTTGTTTATGAACGTAAACCGTCGCAGCTTTCCGGTGGGCAAAAACAGAGAGTAGCGATTGCCAGAGCACTGGTTAACCAGCCGAAGATCCTTCTGGCGGATGAGCCGACCGGCGCACTGGACAGTACTTCTGGAGAACAGGTTATGGAACTGTTTCAGAGCCTGAACGATGAAGGAGTAAGCGTATTGATGATCACCCATGACAGTGAGATTGCAGCGAAAGCACAGAGAAAAGTAATTATCCGCGACGGCATAATGAAAAAGGAGGAGCAGCCATGAAGAAAAAATGGATTGCGGCTTTTATTGCTGCAGGAGTACTACTGCTTGGAGGGGTGACTGTATATGCGGTGAAAACAAGCAGTCAGAGTACGGTAAAGGTGGTATCAGTCAGTGACATGTCAGGTGGCGGTGGATGGTCCGACAACAGTCTGTCAGGAAATATTACTTCAGATGTATCGCAGAATATTTATCTGGCAGATTCACAGAAAGTAAAGAAAATATATGTAAAAGAAAAGCTCTTGTGTAATCACACAAGGGCTTCAGTTTATTTCCATAGAATATCTGGATAAATTCCAGC
>OIWP01003814.1_pt1 | contig 11765 bp, 13 predicted proteins | sample 1587661 | NCBI WGS metagenome assembly OIWP01 (sample SAMEA3888899, study PRJEB22519) | human gut metagenome | biome: human gut; feature: human-associated habitat; material: faeces | place: Denmark | collected 2010 | reverse complement strand
GCGTCACCGACCCGCCGCACTCCTCGACCATATCGACGGCCCTGCGCTTCTGCTCTTCCGCGCAGCTCGGCATTCGCGAACTCCTAACCGGTTCGGTTCGGTTCGGTTCAGCTATTTGTCCGCATCCCCACCTAAAAATCAAAGTTGCGAAACACAGGCACTGGCTCCGGTTGGGATGCGCGCTATGTGACGGGGCCCCGACTCGGCGACTACGGTTCAGCCGTGGCTGCGCTTTCGGTGCTAGTCGTTTGCCGGTTTCAGCTTAGGTGATGCGGCCGGTCGGGGCCGAGGCTCGCCCGGGCTGCTTCATGACGAGGTTTCCGGCCCGCGCGTGTCGTATAATCGCGCCAAAGGCAACCGTCGCGAAGGAGGCCCGCCGTGGAGATCGGATTAACCGAGGCCGTCAGGAAGATGGCGTCTGCCGGCGCCCTGCCGCCCGCGCAGGAGGGCGAGCTGCTCTTCTGCTGGGACCTCTCGCGCATCGATTTCGGGCAGCGCAAGCTCCTTGTCGCGTCGAACGCGGCAACGCGGCTGTGCGCCATCACCAGGATGGCCGCTGCCGACTGGAGGCATATCGACGAGGTGGCGCTCCGGCTCGTCGAGGATGCCGTCGGCTGCGCAGGTCTCGACGCCGGATGCTACCTCGAGCTCGCCGGTGAGGTGCGCTTCAGCAAGACCCACGGCAGGCGGGCACTGGGCTGCGTGAGCGACCTGTCGCGCTTGCTCGACCCCGCCCGGATCGACATGGGCGAGAAGCTGCAGTGGCGCGAGATGGAGCTTCTCAACTGCAGGTTCATATCCAAATGCGCCGGCCACGAGGGCTACGGCGTCCCCGCCGAGCGCTTCGCCGAGGACTTGCGGGCGCTGATCGGGCGACTCGATGAGCTCTCTTGATGGACCTGGTAACCGGCTGAAATCGATGCAGTATTCGATATCAAGGCAAAGATAGCGTGTTCAACGATTACATGCGGGTCAGTGCCCCGTTTGGAGATTACAGGCTGATTAGGCGAGCAGTTGTCTGAAAAAGACGTCGATGGGGTCAGGAACGTTCAAGTCGATGCCGGCTTCCTTGAACGTGAGGCGTCTCTTCTCGGATTCGGCTCTCGCCCTCGAAAATTCGCGCAGGGTTTCTTTGAGGTCGTCCTTGGCTCCCGAGATAGCTCCGCTTCTTTTCAGGCGGAGAACGGCGTCGCCGTGGCATTTTCTTCCGGCGATGCCGGACCCGCATGGACAGGGCAGGTGCCCCCGGTATTCTTCGGTACATGTCGACATCAGGAGCCTCCACGTTCTGATCGGATCAGTTTCGCCGAAGAACTCGCTGTAAAACTGTAGGATTCCTTTGGTTCCATGGGCCCTGTCTCCGAACGGGTATCTTCCGTAGCGTTCGTGGAAGAGATACGAGTATAGGTAGCTCCTGACCGGACCATCGTAGAGCCTAACGAGGGAGGGGTCTTTCAGCTGGGCGATGAGGAGCTCTCCTTGGACGCCTAGGCAGAGGTCGCCGCCGACGAAGAGGTGCTCGTAGCTCGGAGCTATGATGCCCGACAGCTCCCTCGCTCTCGGCAGGGACTTGGGATAGTTGGCCGGAATGGTCAGCTGCAGATCGAAGTCCTCGGCCAGGCGGATACCGTCGTAAGACGCGTCGAGCGCATAGGGGCCTGTGATGACGGTTCTCCCATCTTCGCGGCTTGTGCAATCGAGATCGCCATAGGAGGCGAACAGTTCTGCGAACAGCGGCTCGAGGCTGGTCCCTGTCATTTCGCCCACGGCTTCGACGGGGTGACGATACTCGGCGCCGCAGCGACTGCGAGCGAGGCGGGGAGGGCCTTCTTGCCGATTTTGCTTCCGAAAACAGCCTCGGCGGCCATGCCGCGCTTGGCCGGCGTTCCTTCTCTCAGATCGACAACGTTTTGGGCGATTTCCCCCGTCCATAAGGAGAAGACCTCGAAATCCACGTCATCCCAAGATTCGATCATGTTCTCGTTGTAAACCGGGTTCTCGAGGGCTCTGGACGAGGGCCCGCTCGACAGCATCGCGCATGCCCGCTCGCTGAACCGCAGCAAGAAGTCGGCTATGGTCGCGCCGTTCGGCAGCTCGCCGGAGAGGTAGCCGACGAGGACCATGATGACGCAGGATGCCGGCTTGCGCTCTGGCATCCTGCGCCGCGCGTAGTACTCGTCTCGAGAGCGCTTCAGGACCTGCACCGCCCGCTGCATCGCGGACCGGTCGAGCGAGTCGGGCACCTCCTCGACGGAGCTGAAGACCCCCTTGCTTCCCCTGAATATCTCCGCCTTCCTAAGCGCCCTCCCGGCAGCAGCGAAACGCTCGTTCTTCTCGATGAACCACTCGCAGAGACCGCGCGGGTTGCTCCCGTGCCACTCGTCGGGGTCCTTCCACGCGATGGCCACCGACTTTACCGCATGGGTGCTTGCCCCGAGGCTGCCGTTCGGGTCCTTCACGCAGGTGTTCAGGTCTAGCCGGAACCCGCCCTCGATGCCGTTGGCGACGAACTCGACGGTTTCGCACTCCCTGCAGGTCGTCGTCATCTCTCCGTACCTGTCGCTGTTGAGCAGGGCGTGCTCGACTTGCCTCCTCGCCTCGCTCGGCGGGATCGATCGGGACAGGTGTCCCGTTCTGTCGACCAGGACGTCGATGTCGAAGTATGCATCGTCGTTCTCCGAGTAGGGCCTCACCACTGTTCCCGTGAGGATGGAGCCGCAGGGGGACACGTCGGCCTCGATGCCGTTGTTCCCCAGGAACTCCCCTACGGCTTTGTAGTGGGACGTCGCCTCCTTGAACATGGTGGGGGTGATGTCGAGGGAGCTCGCGCCCCTCGACAGGACGTCTTCTATTCCATTCGCCATTCCGCCTCCGATCTTGCGGCACTGCCGCAAATCTGCCTGTCATTTGCTACCTTCAATATACCGATATTTGCCAATGAAGCAAGATATAGGTAGAATAGATACCAGCAAGTAGCTTTCAATAACACAATATGGAGATAAGGACATGTTAGCGGAGTTCACATTCGAGAATTTCAAGTGCTATAGGGACGAGGCGACCCTCCAGATGATCTCGGCCCCGATATGCGAGCACCAGGACACGCTCATAGCCGGGGCAGGCAAGAAGTCGTACCTGCCCGTCGCGGCGGTGTACGGCCCCAACGGCGGGGGCAAGTCGAGCGTCCTGCAGGCGCTCGAGTGCCTGCAGCGTATCGTTACGCTGCCCTACCTCGTCGTGAAGTCGCGCCGCGCGCACGCCTACGACGTCGACTGCCGCCCGTACGCCTTCGAGGAGGAGGCCCGCTCGGAGGCGACGACGTTTTGCGTCATCTTCGAGGCGGGGGAGTACACGTATCGCTATATCATCTCCGAACGCGCCGGCGAGGTGGTGGAAGAGTATCTGCACAGGCGCAAGGCCGGAAGGGGCAGCGAGGCCACGCTGTTCGAGCGGTCCGGCGGCGAGGTGTCGCTTGGCTCGTCCCTCCGTCGAAAGGGCGTGAGCACCGACGTCTCCTCCATGGTGCCCTTCCTGTCGTTCCTGGCGATCAGCTACGACCTCGAGCCGATCGATGAGGCGTTCGGCTGGTTTTTGTCCTGCCAGTTCCTCGATTACTCGGAGTCGTCGTTCGAAGACTACTTCCTGGAGCCGCAAAGCGACCTCGAGAGGAAGCTGATAGTCAAGATGCTCAACGCGATGGACATCGACATCACCAACATCCGCTATCAGCGCGACGACGACGGCCTCGAGATTTACCTGACCCACGGGGTGAGCGACGGCACCGAGCTCGAGTTGGGAGAGGAATCCAACGGCACGCGCAAGCTCCTGAATCTGGTGCCGCCGCTTCTGCGCGCTCTCTCGGCGGGCGGCCTGGTCGTGTCCGACGAACTCGACGCGAAGCTCCACCCGAAGCTTCTGAAGTACATCATCAAGCTGTTCACGGACAGGGATGTGAACAAGAGCGGCGCGCAGCTCGTCTTCACGTCGCACGACATGACGACGCTCAACAGCTCGATGTTCAGGCGAGATGAGATCTGGTTCGCCGCCAAGACGCCGGAGGGCCCCTCCACGTTGTACTCGCTTGCCGACATCGCCGACGTCGACGGCAAGCGCATCCGCACCCAAAACGCCTACGACAGGCAGTACCTGGCCGGCCGCTACGGCGCGGACCCGTACCTCAGCAGCATGCTCGACTGGGGAGACCTCGATGAGCAGTAAGCCTCCCAAGCACAGCGAGCTGAAGAAGAAAGAGACGGCGGCGAAGAGGATGCGCGGGAGCTGGGGCAAGTCCAGGGCCGCCGCGCCTTCGATCAGGATCCGGCCCGAGCGCTTCCTCATCGTCACCGAGGGGACTAGGACCGAGCCCCTTTACTTCGAGGGGTTCCGCCGCAGAATCAACGCCGCATTCCGCGGTGAGTACGTGACGCTGCGGGTCTACGGGGTCGGCGCCAACACGGTCTCCCTGTTCGACCAGGCGAAGTCGATCGCCGAGGCCGATCCCGACGGTTTCACGCAGGTCTGGGTCGTCTACGACAAGGACAGCTTCCCGGCGCGCGACTTCAACGTCGTCGTCGACCTGTGCGCCTCCGCGAGCGGTGAGGGGGTGGCGTACCGCGCGGCGTGGACGAACGAGGCGTTCGAGTTGTGGTACATCCTGCACTTCATGTTCACCGACTCCGCGCTGGGAAGAGAATCGTACGAGCCCATGCTCACGAGGTGCTTGCGCGAGGATGGGGCGGGCGACTATGCCAAGAACCGCCCCGACATGTTTGAGGTGCTCGAGCGCCGCATGCCCGTCGCTATAGCGAACGCCGAGAAGCTCGAACGTGCTAACGAGGGAAAGGCGCCGGCCGACTCAAACCCTGGCACCTCGGTTCACTTGCTCGTTAAGGAGCTTTTACCTTATGCGGGCGGGCCCAAGGAAGGTGGTTGCTCTGAATAACGGAGACGAGATCAAAAGGATTCAGGAGCTTGAGGAGAACAAACGGCTGCTCGCGGCCCAGCGTGAGATGTACTCGACGGCCAAAAGGTTCGACTGTGCTAATGCGCTTGTCTGCTTCGCGGGTCCGCTTTTCGTCACGCTCATTCAGCTTGTCTCCGCTATTCCGTCCGGCGCGTTGATTGCGGTGTGGCTTTTAGCCATGGCCGCAGGTCTCGTCCTTCCCAGCCTGTCTGCGGGGCTTGTCAAGAAGGCGGCGCAAGTGCAGCAGGCATTCGATTCGAAAGTGTTTGGGATGCCCTTCGAGAACGCGGGAATCGGCCGGGGGGATGTTGCCCGGTATGCGGATCGATACTACGCCCGATGTGAGCGCAAAGGCATAGACCCGGGGCTCGATGATTGGTATTCCGTGGATTTGTCCGGCCTCGAGGCGGGCGAGGCGATAGCGAGGTGCCAGAGGCAGAATGCTGAGTGGACCAGGCGGCTTCTCCTGCGCAGCATTGGCGGGGAGGTTGCCGCCGCTGCTGTTTTCGGCGCTTTACTCTGGTCGTTGGTTGCGCGCTTAAGCGTGGATCCGCTGAGCCTGACGTTTCTCCTGTCGATAGTGGAATGGGCAATTCAGAGGGTCGCTCGCTGCCTTTCGACCCTGCGAAAAGTCGGCAATCTTTCGGTCTCAATGTCGTTTGACCTCAGCTCGGAAGAGAACGTCAGACGCGCGCAGGGCGCGATATACGATTATCGCAGTTCGTCCTATATCGTCTCTGATTTCGTGTACCGTCTTTTCAAGGGACGGGACGACATGGCTACTTCGTGGGATTAGGATTTGACCGAGAGCGTAACTGCGGTTGTGGCCCATCGCTTTTTTGTTACCTGAATCGAATCCGTTCTCAAAGGGAAGGACGAAGGATATATATGGTCGAATGCATGAAGGCCGACCCCAGCTTTTCTGGAGCATCGCCCTGAGCATACTGTCGGTCGTCTTGGTCATCGTTTCGGTCGTCGTCTCCATCGCGACCCTCAGGCAAAATAGCAAGATGATCGAGTCGAGCGCACGCCCCTACATAGGCGTGTCGTCTCTCCAAGTGAGCAACGGATTTCCCTTTTTCTTGATCTCGGTCAGGAACTATGGCGCATCGGCCGGATTGATCAACGGCTTCTCATGCAGCAAGCCCTTGGGCGATTATTGCCTGGGGGACAGGGGGCTTCCCTTACTCGAGGGCATCGAGGGCACTACGCTGATGCCCGGGCAGAAGATCATATGCGAGATGGATTACAAGAAGCTCAGGGCCGATGCCGTTGACTCCCCTGTCGTTCGCCGTTCGATACGCTTTCGGCAGGAAGGAGTATGAAGACGCCAGCGTCGTCGGCGTTTGGATGAATGCGAGCATCGTCCAAGGCTGGGTGGCGAACAAAGAATCGCTTAAGGGTATCTCTTATGCCCTGCAGACCATTACAGGGGAGATTGCTTGATGGCGCTTAAGTCGTTTAACGATCGTCGGTTTGGCAAAATGTGCAGCTTGCCTAAGTGAAGGATGCCCCTGGCATAGCGCGCTCGGGTTTGCGCGTTTTTGTCTTGCGCAGCCGATACGAGGAGTCAACTGTTGGTCGGAAGGCGGAACGGCGTGATAGGCAGCGAAGCGAAGACTGATTTTAAAGAGAACGATTAGGAAGGCGGTGCTTTTGGGCCTTGGGAGCCCAACGACGAGAGCTTTGAGGCAATATGCGAGGGCGACGCGTTTCTAACATCTGACAGGAGAGGCCGCTTCGACTGCGGGGCCGACCTCGTTGCGGCGGCGATGACTGATGCTGGGCATTGTTGCAACAAGCGGCTCGCTGCCTCTCATGAAGGTGTATGCTACGACAGCGTCGATAGCTACGAGAAGATGCTGCAGATCGTCGGCGGGTTGGAATAGCAATCATCGAAGGGGGGAATCATGACTGTCAATTCGTATTTGCAAAACAGAGCAAGTAGCTTGGTTATTCACGAAACCGAGAAAGAAAAGATTCAGAAGTCGGTCAATGCTATAAAACCGAGGCTTAGCAGCTATTTTGGGAGCGACTTGTCGGATGCCCTGCTTTTCGGGTCGTACACGAGGGGGACGATTCTTCCTCGTTCGGCTGACTCGCAATCAGATATCGACATTATGGCGGTGTTCGGGAATGATTATGGGTTCAAGCCGCAAACATTCCTGGACAAGCTCAAGAGGTTTGCTGAGTTCTGGTACCCGAACAGCATCGTCGCTCAATCGAGCCCGTCAATCGTTTTTGAAACTGGAGCATATCACGTTCGAAATCACCCCTGCCTACAAGAGTTGGCCCGGCTATTGCATACCGGCGAGCAAGAGCGACTGGCAAGCGACCGATCCGAACGGGTTCAACGACGCTCTTATCGAGTGTAACAAGAACAACGGAAATAAAATCAAACCCGTGGTTCGCCTCATGAAGCTATGGAACCTTTCGGTAAACGGCAGAGACATGGCGTCCTTCGAGTTGGAGAAAAAAATCGCCGAAGAACTGAAATACGCATATTTCAGCTGCTCATCCTACACCGAGTATCTGAAAAAGGCCCTTTCCACCATCAAATGGAGCACGGATTGGAAGAGGGTCGACGATGCGGTTCGACATATCGATAAAGCTCTGAAGTACGAAGCTGATGATATGCCCTACTGCGCCCTCTCGGAAATCAAAGAAATTTTTCCGGAGTGATTCGATGAGCACCAGGGATGACTACTCATCGGCATACAAAGCTGCCACGAGACTCGGCATGGCCGAAACCATATTGTTTGCGCTGACGATAGCCTTGAATCTGACAGCTACGATGGTTCCCAACGACATATCGTTTTACCTGAACATCGTAATTGCGATATCGTCGTTCACTTACTCGGCTTTATATATGATCGACGACTTCTATGCGTGGTACCAAGCTGAAAGCGGGCGGCGAAGAGGCGCCATTGAAGATGCCTTTCGCGCTAAATTGACGTTAAAGCGAACAGAAGGTTATTACAACAATGACGTCAATGATTCCGAAATGAGATATGCGCTCAATCTATATGAAAGCTGCTATTTCACGGAAGCAATCTTGAAGAAGATGCTTCCGGGGGTAATCGCGAAAATTGCACTGGCGGCAATCGCTTTGGCTGTTCTTATGTTTTGCTTCAATCCTGCGGTAGTAGTGATCCTGGCGCAGGGCGTTTTCTCTACTTGCGTTCTCTTCGGCTGTACGGGAGCCATAGTCTGCTATTCACGGGTCAAAAGATTGAGTGAGATTTTTTTCGGCGTGTTCGTCACTCGACAATATGACGGCACCGGCACTGATGCAATCGTACTCAAATCGGCAACCCTTGAATACGAAGCCGTGAAAGCGCATTACAAAGTGAGGCTAAGCACTAGAATCTTCAACAAGAATAATGCCCAACTTTCCCGGAAATGGAATGATTTACTGCAAGAAATGAACCCTGCAATTGTTTCGTCGAACTCATCATCGTGAATCTTTAATCACTAGGACGCCGAGAGTGTATACACGACAGCTCGGGAATTGACGGTATATTACGAGTGGGTCATGAACGTGAACGCCTTGTTTGCTCTGACACGCCCAATAAGGGATGATACTGCATTTGCAATCTGCTTCGCTGCCGCTCGGACGATATGTCTCGCATCTGCAAAACGATAATCGAAAGAAACCTCTGAGCTGTTCGACCGTGGGCTGTAGGCGTACCCTGGGTTCTGTCATGCATGTTGGCATGCCTGCGATGCTTTCTCTAGTACGCTTATGCTTGGTCACTAGCAAAAACGGCGCAATCGTCACAAATTATGTCGATGGCCGATGACCGTGCTTCTTCTGGTGAGAGATGTAGTGTTTGCTATGTCGAAGGATTCAGCAAACAAACTTACGAACAACGTTGTGAATTCGATGTTGGAGAACAAACCTATTTACGAACGTCGAATTCAAGAGCTGAAAAGTGAGTTGGTGAATATTCTTATAACGCTCAACCCCCCCTCGATGGAGTCGAGAAGCTAAATAACGCGGATTGACAACCATAGGAGCGTCGTTTGGCGCGCTATCCCATCCTAGGCCGCGGTCCAGTCGAGCGCCGCCGGGCTCCATGCCGGCGAGTCGCCCGCCTGGACCGCGCCCAAAGCCGGCGCGTAGAGCCTGGCCGCCAACTCCTCCGCGCTCGTCATGTCGGGCGCCACGTCGTCGACCTTCGCCTGCCTTGCCATCTTCGCGTAGGGTTTCCCGTACGCTGCGGGCCAGGCATCGGGAATTTGGAAGCGCTCGGGCAGATCAACCTTGCGTGCGCATGACTCATTGGCAACCTGCTCGGCCAGGGTCCGTGAGTCTATTCTGCATGCTTTTGCGTACACAACGACGTCCACGAGGTCCTTCACGCGGGATGACGGCCTTCTGTCATGGACCTCGATCATGGCGAGCAGCTTGTCCGCCAGGGCGCTTTCAGCGCGGTGGATTCGATAGTCGAACACGAGGATGTCTTCAATCTGCAGCCTGTCGGCGGGCGTGGTGGTTTCCGGTTCCAGCCCGTCGACCTCGTCGACCACGAGTTCGACGGACACGGCTTGCAGGGACTTGCCACCGAGAGAGGGGGTGAACCAGACCTTCATCCCGCTGCGGCACTCGTCGTCTGCCTTGATGGGCTCCGCTTTGTCGAAGGAGAAGCTGATGAAGTCGTCGAGGCTGATGCCGGCGAGCCTTCGCAGATCCGCCACGGCGGCTTCGACGCTGGTCTCGCGCGCGAGCAGGTCGATGTCCCTCGTGACACGCGCGTCGACGGTTCGGGCAAGCACGCTCTGGCCGTCCTTCAGGACAAAGGGCGAATCCGGGTCGCTGAAGACGCGGCACAGCAGCCGGTGGAAGTAGAAGCCGGCGATGGCGCGGTTGGTGTCTAGCGGCGAGTTCTTGGCCGCCTCTTTGACGGCCATCTCGAGCGCTGCGGGCGTCTTGTATCTCATGATCGGCCTTTCTGGTCGGATGCGGAGAGGGCTCTTGCGAGGGGCTCGAGCAGGGCTGCTCGCCGTTTGTTTTCGCCGAGCTCGTCGAGCAGGCTGCCAAGCTTCGCGGAGTCGATGAGATTTTGGGCCGCGGCGTCGCGGAAGGCGCCTTCGACAAGAGACGGGTCCTCGCAGTCGAGACACAAATCGGCAAGCGTTCTCTCGGCGCGGGTGACAGGCAGCCCGCCCATCCAGGCCATGTCGCCTTCGTCGACGTTTCTCACCCCAAAACGTGCCGACTCGATTTTTGAGTTGATGCGCTCGGGCGCGTAGATGCGGTAGGGGGAGAGGTGGAAGTCCCCGATTCCCAGGAGCCATGCAGCCGTAGAGCCGCCGACGGCCACGCCGTCCCACTTAGCTTGCCGCTCCCATGAGAACGCTGTCGATGCCGTGAGCTTCCAGATCGCGGCCAGCTCGTCGGTCTCCGAGCTCGGCGCACCGGAGAGGCGATACGCGCCGTGGGCGACGCGCTCGAGGCGCCCGACCTTGCAGGCGTGGGAGAGGGCGTTCCTGCTGATGCCGAGGCGCTGTGCCTGGGCAGTGGTGAAGACGCCCTCCGATGCCGAGAGCTCGTCGATGGCTGCTATGTTGTTCGCATACTTCATGTTGCGATTGTACGAAAATTTCAGACATTTGCAACATCGAAGTGTCACACGCCGACTATGCGATTGAAGCAGGGCCAATCGAAGGGGGCAACGCCGCGTTGATTCTGGCCTTATTGAAAATCTCGCCACGCGATTCACTCAGATTTGCCGTTTCGCTAAATCGCTGGGTTTGTGTATGTGTCGACGTCGACGCGAAGAATCGTCTCATTGGGAATCTGTCCCAATGAGACGATTTGCTATTCGGTTTGAAGGCAACTTTTCGAAGCTGGTTCATCGCCGATGACGGTTGGAATGAGTTGCAAAAGTCTGGAGATTCAAACTCTAGAAAACAGATAGTTCAGCTATCTAGTTTGAGCATTTCTGCAGGTAATCTTGTTTTTTTCGTCTTGACAAAAGGGATGTCCGTAATAGGTCCACGCCCCGCGCTGTTGAACGAGGTAGCAACCTACAATGACTATCAGCGTCAGAGATTGCTGGTGAAGCCTGGTGTTACCTGTTATTGGCAGACGCGACGAAATCGCGACCCCATCACCTTTGACGAGTGGGTCGATTTGGGCCTGTGGCGCGAGGTCCGGTCGGTGGCTCTGGCTGGACCTCGCTGGGCGTGAAGAGGCCGTTCAGTGCGAAATATAGTGTCTTAGGGCTTCGGAAAGTTCGTCTCTCAGGTCGCCTTCCAACAAGGAAATTGCTCGATCGACATATATTTTGTTATCAACACCAAAGAAATGTCCAACGCTTGTCACAAGAGATTTGTCGTTAAATAGCCCGAGAATCTCATTGTAATTATTGTTTTCAATGGCCTGTTGATATCTGTCGTTAACGTTCTTTTCTATGCTCGCAATATCAATTAAGGATGCGATGCCATCGGCAGTCAGCTGCTCATTATCCGAAATAGTTATTCCGGAAAGTGCTCCCTTTACGCCTGCTACAAGCGCTTCCGATGTCTGCTTCTTTGCTTGTTTGCTGAACCTTTCACTTACATATGTCTTAATGCTGGAAAAGGTCTTATCTGCATCAGCACCGAAACGCTGAGATAGAATCTGCACCGCTTCTTTGGTGAGAAAGAGATTTTCAATTTCTGCGACCTTGAGGTGGAAAATGCCCTTTTCCTTAAGGGTGTTGAGCTGTTCCTCGGTTTTAAAGTCTCTGTCGGGTTATGTTCCAAAAAGTGTGTCTGATTTAATTATTCACTGCCTGTAATCCGTCGGCATGTGGAA
>OIWP01003811.1_pt1 | contig 11772 bp, 10 predicted proteins | sample 1587661 | NCBI WGS metagenome assembly OIWP01 (sample SAMEA3888899, study PRJEB22519) | human gut metagenome | biome: human gut; feature: human-associated habitat; material: faeces | place: Denmark | collected 2010 | reverse complement strand
AGCGTATGGAAATAATCTATACGTTCTATTTTTTTGCCTTTTTGAAAAAAGTGATCAAAAAACTATTGACATTTTATTACTGGAGGTGCGAAATGGACTATATGACATTGAAAGAGACCGCCGAAAAGTGGGGCGTGGCACCTCATAGGATAAATTATTATTGTGCTGGTGAGCGTATCCCCGGTGCTGTGAAAATGGTCGGTGTTTGGCTGATACCAAAAGAAGCACAAAAACCACTCGATAAGAGATACAAAGGAAACAAGAAATAGTTTCTTGTGAGGTTTCTGTGACATTTGAATGCTACACTAAGAATGAAGGAGTGTGATACAATGCGAATTTTAGTAGTCGAGGATGACCGACTTTTGAATAATACCTTGTGCTATAACTTGGATGCTGCGGGCTATGTCGTGGACTCTGCATTGACAAAATCAACAGCCAGTAATTTTCTAACTAAGCAGGACTATGACCTGATCGTGCTGGATGTAAACCTGCCAGATGGGAATGGCTTTGATTTCTGCGGTGAGGTAAAAGAGCGCCGGCCAGATACAGCGGTGATCTTCCTGACCGCAAATGATATGGAGAGTGATATGCTCAAAGGATATGAGCTGGGCGCTGAGGACTATGTGACCAAGCCTTTCCCCATGAGCGTCTTTCAAAAAAAGCTGTCCGTGGTATTGGGGCGGCTGGCGAAACAGACTGGCGGAGATTGCTATGAGGATAGCGCACTATCCATCAATTTCTCGGAGATGACTGCTTCACTGTCCGGTAAGCCGCTGGTGTTCACTCCATTGGAATATCGGATGTTGAAAATCCTGACCAAAAATCCGCAGATTGTTTTGACTAGGCAGATGCTACTTGAAAAACTGTGGGATGCCGATGGGAACTTTGTGGATGAACACGCCCTGACCGCAGCCATCAGCCGGGTGAGAAACAAAATTGAAACGGAAGGCCGCCAGTACATTAAGACGGTGTACGGCATGGGCTATATGTGGATTGGAGGGACGCTGAAATGAATATACGAAAATTCTCCATCAACAAAGCCTGTATCCTTTTGGGAATACTCTTGCTGCTGGCAGTTGGTGTGGTTTCTGCCGCTATTTATCTGCTGACCGAGAATATAACCGCTGTCGGGTATGTGTTCTTGTTCAGTGTCTTTGTGTTGCTTTGCGTCATCTGCTTTGTGACCCTGATCCGTCGGAAACTGGTCATGTTCTCCGATTCCTTTTGTGGTCAAATGGATGATATGCTCTCCGGGGATATTATGCAGCCGAAGCAGACGATTGAGGAAGAAAGCCTATTCTATAAAATCAACTACCGGCTGGGGCGGTTGTACGAAGTCATGCAGGAAAATAAAAACAACATCGCAAAGGAACGGGCTGACCTGCAAGAGCTGATTTCTGATATTTCCCATCAAGTCAAGACCCCGATTGCCAACTTGAAGATGATCAACAACACGCTGCTTGAAAACGAGGTTCCTCCGCAGAAGCAAAAGGAATTTCTGACAGCCCAGGCTAGTCAGCTTGATAAGCTGGACTTTCTCATGCAGGCCATGATTAAAACTTCCCGCTTGGAAACTGGAGTCATTTCGTTGGATCAAAAACAGCAGCCGGTTTATGATACCCTTGCCACAGCCCTGGGCTGGATTTTGTTCAATGCTGAAAAGAAACAAATAGATATACAGGTGGAATGTCCAGAGCATCTGGATGCGCGACACGATAGAAAATGGACAAGCGAAGCTCTGTTCAACATTCTGGATAACGCAGTGAAGTACACCCCGGCAGGCGGACAGATCCGTGTGTCTGTGGAAGGCTGGGAAATGTATGTAAAGATCAACATTGCCGACACCGGCATCGGCATCTCGGAGCAGCATCAGGGGACGATTTTCAAACGGTTTTACCGGGAAGATGCGGTACATGATGTGGAGGGGATTGGGATTGGTCTGTATCTGGCCCGTGAGATCGTGACCTTGCAGGAAGGCTATATCCGGGTGGCATCAGAGATTGGGCAAGGCTCAACCTTTTCTGTTTTCCTGCTCCGAAAGTAGTACCGACATTCCCTCAAAATTGAAATGTCACAGACTTATGACATTTGGAACCGAATTTCTTATAAATTCTTTGTAGCTCGTGACATTTCTGTGAGGTTCGGTCTTTATGATAAAACCATCACAAAGAAAGGATGGTGTTCTATATGAGCATATTGCAGACAACAGATTTAAAAAAATATTACGGCACTGAGCCGAACATCACAAAAGCATTGGATGGCGTAACCCTCTCCATTGAGGAGGGAGAGTTTGTTGCCATCGTTGGTACTTCCGGCAGGTGTAAGCCCACCTTGTTGAATATGATGGGCGGTTTGGATACACCGACTTCCGGTAGCATTCAAGTAAAAGGAAAAGAACTCTCTGAATTCAAGGATGAACAGCTTACCATCTTCCGCAGACGTAACATCGGCTTTATCTTCCAGAACTACAATCTGGTGCCGGTGCTGAATGTCTACGAAAACATCGTGCTGCCTGTGGAACTGGACGGAAACAAGGTAGATAAGAAGTTTATGAAAGAAGTAGTGCAGATGCTGGGACTGGAGGATAAGCTAAACAATATGCCCAACAACCTCTCCGGCGGTCAGCAACAGCGTGTGGCAATTGCGCGTGCCCTTGTTTCCAAACCAGCCATTGTCTTGGCCGATGAACCGACCGGAAACCTTGACAGCAGGACAAGTAGTGATGTATTAGGACTTTTGAAAGTTACCAGCCAGAAATTCCATCAGACCATTGTGATGATTACTCATAACAATGAGATTGCCCAGCTTGCCGGCTGTATTATCCGTATTGAGGACGGCAGAATTTCCAAGTAAAGGAGGGCGAAAATATGACAGATATTTTATTTGGGAATAACAACAGACCTGTCCTGAAACTTCTGGCAAAGCGTTCTTTGAAAGCCCGGAGAAACACCATTGCTGTATTGGCGATTTTGCTTGCCACACTGCTTTTTACCAGCCTGTTTACAATTGCCATTAGCTTGCAGACTGCTATGCAGGAAAGTAATATGAGGACAACCGGCACTTCTGCCCATGCTGGTATCAAGCGTTTATCCTGGGAGGAATATGAGAAGCTATCATCGGATACAGGAATAAAAGACATCGGATATTCAATTATCATAGGAAATGCCGTGGGAGATGATTTCAATAAGACGCCGACGGAACTGCGATATGGTGATGAAACTTATTCGGAACTGACCTTTAATACTCCTGATACCGGACATCTGCCGGAACAAAAAAATGAGATCGCCACCAGTCGTATTGTTCTGGATGCGATGGGACTGCCGGATAAAGTCGGCACACAAATGGAGTTGACCTTTACAACCGATACGGATACATTTACCGATACCTTTACGCTTTGCGGCATTTGGGATGGGGATGCTGTGGCGTACCGTCAAACAATGCTATTATCCAAAGCATATGCGGAACAGGTAGCTCCGGTCATCCACGGGGAAACGGACGGAACAACCCCACCTGTGGGAACCGGTTATATTGATGCTGTTATGATGATGCCTACGGCATGGAACATTGAAAAGCAGGCATTAGATGTGACTTCCAAATACGGTTTAGATGAACGGGTAAGTATTAACGACGCTTACCAAACGGCAACGGTCAGTTTTTCTTCCATGCTGCCCCTTGTAGCTGGTATTGCGGTTATCTTTATCGCAGGGTATCTTCTAATCTACAATGTGTTTTATATTTCTATCGCACAGGATATTCGGTTTTATGGAATGTTGAAAACACTGGGAACCACTGCAAGACAAATAAGAAAAATCGTTTATAGAAAAGCAATTAAGCTATCTCTTATGGGTATACCTATTGGTCTATTGTTGGGATGGCCAATTGGTCGATTGCTGCTGCCTGCGATTGTAAATATGCTGACGGATGATATAAGGGTCGTTACTACGGTAAATCCGTCGATTTTTTTGGTGGCGATTGTTTTTTCTATGATTACTGTTTTGATTAGCTGCCAAAAACCTGCTGCGATGGCAGCCAAGGTTTCCCCGATAGAGGCGCTACACTATGTCGAGCAGGCAGGAGGAAAAAAGAAAGACCGTCGCAGTAAACGTATAAGCACAGTTATGATGGCAAAAAGCAATCTTGGCCGCAATAAGAAAAAAGTAACGATTGTCACCTTGTCCTTTGCACTCAGCATCGTTCTTTTGAACAGTGTCTATACCTATGTAACTTCCTTTGATTTCGATAAGTTTGTGGCTGATTTTAGTCTTACGGATTTTACAGTGTCCGATACAACGGTAATCAACAGCTATGCCCCGTATAACACGGCGAATGTGAGCCAGGATTTCATTCGTGAGGCTGAAAGGTTGAATGGTCTTGAAGATATAGGCAATGTGTACCTGTGGACTTCCAAACAGCCGCTTTCCAAACATGATCTTACAAAGTTGCAGGAACTTGCAGTTTCTTCCCGTGATATAGCAAATGAGCTGGGAAATTATAGGGTTCGACAGGAACATGGTGTCAATGTGTACGGGTTAGACGACTTTCCGGCAGAGTATGTGCGGGTTTTGGATGGAGAGCTGAACATGGAAAAATGGAGAGCTGGAACCGGCGTGTATGTAACACCGCTGCGGATGATGAGTGACGGTTCTCTCTGTTTGTATCAACCGGGAGACAAGATCTGTGTGCAGCAGCTTGATGGAACAAACAAAATACATGATGTATTGGCTGTGGTAGATATACCGAAAGCGTTAGAAACACCTTTACAAGTAGATATGGGACTGGATTATATTTTCCCGACAAATGAGCTGCTGGGAAATATGGTATCCGCCGACCAGCCGGCCATGAAAACCATCTTCAATGTAGATAATGAATACCAGCTTGCCACGGAAAACTGGCTGAAAAACTACACTACAAATACGGACACAGCTTTGGATTATCTGTCAAAAGTGACACTGCGGCAGACTTTTGATGGGATGATTAACATGTACCGTCTTGTGGGAGGTGCTCTTTGTGCGATTCTGGCGTTGATTGACATACTGAACTTTATCAATTCCATGATGACCTCTATTTTGTCCAGATACAAAGAATTGGCCATGCTGCAATCGGTAGGTATGACCGGCCGACAAGTCAAACAGATGCTAATGATTGAGGGGATTGGGTATTCCGCATTGGGGCTTATATGTTCCCTGCTCATCTCTATCGTGGGGAGTCTGACAGTGGTTCGAATGATGGGGGCAGAATTAAGTTATTTTACATGGCATTTTACCCTGCTTCCTGTGTTCCTCTGTGTAATACCGTTAGTTCTCATTACCGCCTTTGTACCTTTGGTCTGCTATAACAAAATGGCACAGAAAACAGTTGTGGAACGGCTACGCATTGCTGAATAAGATACACAGACGAGAAACGGTCATCCGAAAGGGTGGCCGTTTTCAAATGTCACAAAATTGTGAGATTTCAGCTGATAAAAGGCACCTGTCTGTGACATTTCTGTGAGGATTATCAGTATAGAGCTAATTAATGAACCTCTATATTTTTTTATCATTTCCTTCATCGTCCGATGTTCCTTTCAAATCTGTGATCCACAGCATGACATCTTTCAATACGGAAGTATTTAATTCCTAATAAATAAACTTTTCTTCTCTTTGGTTTCGGATTAAATCAGTTTCCTTCAATATTGCAAGGTATATTATGTGTCAAGAACCAGTTACTTCAAAAAAACTGTTTTATTTTTAGAAAAAACTGTTTGGGGAGAACCGATTGATGTTCAAATGCATCTAATTGATGTAAAATAAAAAAACACGTGTATAAATGTCCGGACCAAAGGAGAAACAGGCTATGACAAAAAGTGCATTTATTAAGGAGGTCCACGATGCGGAAGCGATGCTGTATCATGTGGCCAAATCCATTTTAAAAAATGATGCAGATTGTTGTGATGCTGTTCAGGAAACGCTTCTCAAAGCATATGAAAAGCTGGATACATTAAAAAAAGAGAAATTTTTCCGAACCTGGATCACCCGAATACTAATTAATGAGTGTAACGGAATCATTCGCAAAAGAAAAAATATCATTTCGGTGACCACCTGTTATCCGGTGCGAAGATCGTGGCCCACCATCCGAACCTGTATGCCGTTTACCTTACCAACCACGGATGCGGTCCTGATACCCTTGTAAACCATATGTTCCGTGAAGAGATGGGGGATAAGCCGTACCTTCAGATCGAGGTGGATGAGCAGTATTCGGCAGTCGGTATTATTACCCGTATTGAGGCGTTCCTTAACAGTATCTCCCACAGACCGCCAGCCCAGATGCCAAAAGATTTTAACATCCTGGATGTGAAGATGAAGCCAGCCAATATTAAGTTCAAGCCGGATGAGGACAAGACACTTGTACTGCCGGATCTTGGTTACCACACTTGGTACTTGGAAAACTATTTTGAACAGTGCGGCTATAAAAAGAGAAAAACACTGCCAGACTATTCCCGTGAAGTATTGATGAAGGGACGTGCAGAGACCAACTCCAAGGAATATCTGCCGTTCCCAGTGATGTTAGGTCAGATTTTGACCTTGTTGGAAGAGACACCGAAAGAAGAGCAGAAGGATTTGCAGTTCTTGATCCCATTTAACGAGGGTGCAGATGCAGATGGACAGTATGCAAGAGCCGTCCGGACGGTACTGGACCGCAAGGGATATGAGCATGTGGACATTATCGCGCCGATCCTGGAGACACTTCCAGTGACCGCAGATGATCCGGAGCTTCTGATGAAGGCTCTGGTTTGCGGCGACATCCTTTACAGTGCCGATCCGCATATGCGGGATCAGTGTTACCGCTCTCTGCTTCCAGATGGCAGCCTCCATGAGTGGAAAGACCTGCGCCGCTGGGCGAAGGAGATCGGAGAAGAAAGTACCTCAGCCAAATCACTGGGATTAGTTGGAACCTCTGCCAGCCTGACCAGCTTAAATGAGGGAATCCTGGAGCAGCTGGAGTATGAAGGAATCCTGTGCCGCCGGGCACCGCTGTCTGAGATGATGCTGTTTCTGTGGAAAGAAGCCTCTGGCAATAAAAATGCGACAGAGTTTTTCCAGAAATTGGAAAAACAGCTGTTGGCAATCCATGAGCGCCTGGGAGATAGAAGCAGCTTCAGCCAAGACCTAAGTGGGCTTCAAAAACGTGCCGATGAGTATCTGTCAGACTACTCTGGTGCCAATGGACGATACCGTTATGCAAAAGCACTGGAACTGGGTGAGAACTGCAGCGGTATCCTGATGATGGCACCACGCTATGAAAACACTGCTATGGTGCTGAATATGAGAGGAATCCACGACCACTGCCAGGCACCAGTTTATGACCTGTCCCTGGATGGGGACTTCGACGAGGCAGGATGGGAGAAACTTAGATCCTTCTTGTATTATTGTGAAGTATAACAGGCACATTATGCTTAGTACAGCGAATATTAAGTAGCCACTATGTTGATTAATTTGACTTTTCATATACTGCGTCAATATAGCAGATACTTAATTTTCACTGTACTGGGTACAATATAAATTAAAAAAGGAGACATAAAAAATGACAAGAATTAAGAACATCAACAAAGCAGAAGTCATGGCTTTAAAAGAGCAGGTAGAATACCAGGACGGACAGGTAGTCAGCAAAACACTGGCGCAGAACGAACACGTAAGTGTTACTCTGTTTTCTTTTGACAAAGGCGAAGAGATCGGCACCCATGAATCTGGCGGGGATGCCTTCGTGACCTGTCTGGATGGTGTAGGAAAAGTAACTATTGACGGCGAGGAATATATCCTAAAAGAAGGCGACTCCATCGTCATGCCAGCAAAACATCCCCATGCAGTATATGGACAGGAACAGTTCAAGATGCTGCTGGTAGTAATTTTCTAAGGCTGGCAGTAAAAGAAACTTACTTTCGTTTCATTTTTTATAAGAGACAAGGTCATTTAGGACACATTATAGTTACATTGTTAATTTTGGAAAAGTAGAAGGGTTAGAAAAAGGCGTACTACGGTTGAAATGCGGAATAGAACTGAATGTTTCAAGAGCAAAGAAAGAAGAGTTTACCGAGGCACTGTTTGAATATCTGAGGGAAAGGAATGGTTGATCTGATGAGTTTGCTAAGTGATGCTTAGTACAAGAATGTGAAGAAAATGGAGAGAAGGTTTTAAAAGAACTCTCTGTAGAGGAAATCTATAATTATTACGAACAAACAAATATCAAAGAGAAGGAGTGGATCAAACAATTAGTTTTTGAATACCAAATTGTGAATGTGAAATGAGTAAAGCCGAGAGTATTAATCTATCTCGGCTTTAGTATTTTTCCAAATTTTTGAATCGTCGATATTCTAAGGGTGATAATCCAAGCTGTTTTTTAAATACAGCTGCAAATTTCCCTTGATTAGAATAGCCGACCTGTTCGGATATTTCGGCAATCGGACGCTTTGTGTCCGAAAGAAGCCTTGCGGCTTCGTTCATACGGATTTCCCGCAGCCAGGTGGATATATTCTGTCCATATACGCCTCTAAAATAGTTTTTCAGACTGGTTTCACTGACCGAAAAGCGTTCTGCAATCTGCCGTACAGGAATGTGCTGGCGAAGATCATCAGAGAGAATTTGCGCTGCCCTTTTTGCAATTTCAACCTGCGTTTCCGTGTAGAAGCCGCAGGTTTTCGAAGGCCGGATTTCCATGTTAAAAAGCCGGTGGAGAAGTTCAAGCGTATAGATTTGCAAATGGAAGGCAGAGGGCTTTTCAGATAGCCGCCAGAGTTTTTGAAATATATTTTCCAGCTCACTGTCCGCTCCGTTGATATATGTCTTATGGTTGCCACAATAATTTTCTTCCAGCGTAGGGAGGTCAAGTGAAAAAGATTTCAAAAGTTCACCGCAGGACTGTAAAAGAAGTGGCAGGTCAAAGTATATTTTTATGCCCTGATATTGCCGTGTGGGAAAGATATATTCTTTCTGTGCGGTCTGTTCACTGACACAAAAATCATTTTCCTTCAGGTAAATGTAGGAGCCGTCATCCAGAAGCAATTCACTTCTGCCCGAAACGCAATAGTTAATCAGCAAAGGCTTTAGATTTGAATTTTCATCCGACTCCGGCCATACGGGAGCGTTTACAAAAATAAAAGCTAAGGTCATACCCGGAAAGAGAGTATAGAATGTCATGCGTCCCTTGCCATCTGCCCGATCCAAAAGCAATGTGCTGCTATTTGGACTGTTTTTCAAGGTCACACCAGAAACAGCATCGCTGTTTTCTAAAATGTTGTATATCATGTTACGCAACTGCTTCGCCCCTTTCATCATGCAAAATCGCTGATATTATTATACCTGCGAGAAAACTCCCGGTCAATGGATATTCTGGCAGAGCGAAAAAACTCCTTGCTATACGGGCTTAAAATACCGATATGTGCATAGAAGCACAGCTGATTGTATGCTATCATTATGGTTAGTTAGCAAGAACTAACAAAGACGAAAGTAATCATGTTAGGAGGTTTCGCAATGAACAACAAATTGCAAGGAAAGGACTTAATCAACATCGGTATTTTTACGGCGATTTACTTTATCGTCATTTTCGCAGCGGCGTCTATCGGTTTTATCCCGATCTTTATTCCGCTTATCAGCGTGATCGTGCCGCTTGTGGGCGGTATTCCGATGATGTTGTTCTTCTCCAAAATTAAGAAATTCGGTATGCTTACCATCTGCGGAGTGCTGCTGGGTATCATTATGCTGCTGACCGGCATGGGCTGGTGGTGCATCCCTACCGGGCTGATCTTCGGGCTGATTTCCGATTTTATGATGAAAGCCTGTGACTACAAAAATGCCAAGCGCGAAGTGTTGATTCACGGCGTTTTTTCCATGTGGGTAATCGGCGCCTTTATTCCCATCGTTGTGACGCGTGACGCTTACTACCAGAACCTGCTCCCCGGCTACGGTCAGGAATATGCCGATACGCTCATGGCTTATATGCCCGACTGGATTTTGCCGGTACTGCTTATTGCTGCTTTCGTCAGTGGTCTTGTCGGCGGCCTGATCGGACGGAAGATTTTCAAAAAGCACTTTGAGCGGGCGGGAATTGTGTAATGAGCCGCGAACTTCTTGCAAGTCAAAAAAACAACAGTGGAATTTTATTAGACCCCCGGACAAAACTGGCGGTACTGATTACCATAGCAGTTTTTATTTTAGGCGGTTCATATGAAGGTATCATGCAGTATTACATCATCGTGTTGGCGGCGATCCCGCTGTTACTTTTGTCAGCGGCCAGAAAATGGAAAGGCGCTGTTTTCTATATCCTGATTTTTGGAGGCAGTCTGTGCCTGGAAATGTTCGGTCTGTCACGACTGGCTGGCGTAGCAAACTACATTGCAGTAGCCATTGTTGGCATTCTGCTGAGGTTCACCCCCAGCGTGGTCATGGGATATTTCGTGGTAACGACAACCACGGTCAGCGAATTTGTTGCGGCGATGGAACGGCTCCACCTGCCGCAGCAGATCACCATTCCTATGTCTGTGATGTTTCGCTTCTTTCCCACGGTTGCGGAAGAATGGAGCGCTATTGGGGACGCCATGCGGATGCGTGGCGTCCGCTTTGGTGGTGGAAAAGTCGGTGCGATTTTAGAGTATCGGATTGTCCCCATGATGATCTGCTCCGTCAAAATCGGAGAGGAACTGTCCCAGGCAGCCCTTACGCGGGGATTGGGAGGCCCGGTAAAACGGACGAATATCTGTAAGCTGGGTTTTCATGTGCAGGATGTTATTTTCCTGCTGATCTGTCTGGGAGCATTTGCAGCGCAAATCTATGTGCTTTCCGCAAGGGGGTGAAGGAAATGATTGAATGTCAAGATGTGTCCTTTTCTTATCCTGCCAGTACCCTTCCCGACAGTGAGAGGCAGGCCGGTGGCGCTTTGAAACATATTTCCTGCACTATTGAGGACGGTTCTTTTGTCCTGCTCTGCGGGACTTCCGGCTGTGGGAAAACAACCATGACCCGGTTGTTTAACGGCTTGATCCCCCATTATCATGAGGGGACTTATACCGGCTCCGTCTATCTGGATGGAAAGGATACCCGTGACCTGTCACTGTTTGATATTTCTCTGAAAGTCGGTTCTGTATTTCAAAATCCGCGTTCTCAGTTTTTCAATGTAGACACGACCAGCGAACTGGCTTTCGGCCCAGAGAATCACGGCATAGCGGAAGATCTTGTGCGTGACCGTGTAAAGCGTGTAGCTGCACAGCTAAAGTTGGAGCCGCTGCTTGATAGAAGTATTTTTTCTTTGTCCGGCGGTGAAAAGCAAAAAATCGCCTGCGGATCGGCAGCGGCAATTGACCCGGATATTTATGTGCTTGATGAGCCATCATCCAACCTTGACGCATACGCTATCGCTGATTTCCGACAGCTACTCTTTACTTTGAAATCGCAGGGAAAGACCATCATCATCTCTGAACATCGGCTGTATTATCTGTCCGGCCTCTTTGACCGTGTCCTGTACCTAAAAGATGGAGAAATCGAAGGTGATTATACAGCAGAGAAATTTTGCGGCCTGTCGGCAAGACAGCGCGATGATATGGGATTGCGCCCTCTTGATCTTGCGGGGCTTTCAGAAGTTGAAGGCACGCCGCAGAGAATGAATGAGGCGGTTTGGACGATAAAGAATGTGTCCTTTGCCTATAAGCATGAGCCGGAAACCTTGCATATAACGGAAACCTCTTTCCCATTCGGCAGCGCCACGGCCATCATCGGACATAATGGTGCGGGAAAATCCACCTTTGCC
>OIWP01003806.1_pt1 | contig 11783 bp, 10 predicted proteins | sample 1587661 | NCBI WGS metagenome assembly OIWP01 (sample SAMEA3888899, study PRJEB22519) | human gut metagenome | biome: human gut; feature: human-associated habitat; material: faeces | place: Denmark | collected 2010 | reverse complement strand
AGAAGAGCATCCCACTGAATCGTGATCATAGTATCTTCTTTTCCGTATACGTTCTTGGCATTGATATCAACTTTAGGTCCGTAGAATGCAGCTTCGCCAACATCCTCTGTAAACGGAATGTTCAGTTCTTCAAGCATCTGACGGATATGAGCTTCTGTCTGATCCCACACTTCTGCATCACCGATGTATTTCTCTCTGTTGTTAGGATCCCATTTGGAAAGGTGATAGGTTACGTCCTCCTCTACACCAAGAACCTGCAGACAGTACTGTGCAAGTGCGATACAGTCTTTAAATTCTTTTACCATCTGGTCAGGTCTTACGATCAGATGACCTTCGGAGATCGTGAACTGACGTACACGTGTCAGACCATGCATTTCCCCGGAATCCTCATTACGGAACAGAGTGGATGTTTCACCGTAACGAAGAGGCAGATCACGATAGCTGTGCTGTTCTGCTTTGTATACATAGTACTGGAATGGGCATGTCATAGGACGAAGCGCAAATACTTCTTTGTCTGTTTCTTCGTCGCCGAGAACGAACATGCCCTCTTTGTAATGATCCCAGTGTCCGGAAATCTTGTAGAGGTCGCTCTTTGCCATTAACGGAGTTTTTGTTCTGATATATCCGCGTTTTGTTTCTTCGTCTTCAATCCAGCGCTGAAGCTCCTGCATCATGATCACACCGTTTGGCATGATAAGTGGAAGTCCCTGACCGATCACGTCTACAGTTGTGAAGATCTTCATCTCACGGCCAAGTTTGTTGTGGTCACGTCTTTTTGCTTCTTCCATCTGTTCCAGATGTTCTTTTAACTCATCCTTGGAAGCATAAGCTGTTCCGTAGATACGTGTGAGCATTGCGTTCTTTTCGCTGCCTCTCCAGTAAGCGCTGGAAGAGGAGAGAAGCTTGAATGCTTTTACACCCTTTACACTCATAAGGTGAGGACCTGCGCAGAGGTCTGTCCAGTCTCCCTGGGAATAGAAAGAGATTTCGGAGCCTTCCGGAAGATCTTCGATAAGTTCTACCTTGTATGGTTCATTTTTCTCCTGGAAGTATGCGATGGCATCTTCTCTTGATTTTGTGAAGCGTTCAATCTTAGCGCCTTTTTTGATGATCTTTTTCATTTCTTTTTCGATTGCATCCAGGTCATCACGGGAGAATGGAGGGCAATCGAAATCATAGTAGAATCCTGTATCAATAGAAGGTCCGATAGCAACCTTTGCATCCGGGAATAAGGTCTGTACTGCCTGGGCAAGTACGTGGGATGCTGTATGGCGGAGAACTGCAAGTCCTTTTTCATCTTTTGCTGTCAGGATGTTTAATTCGCAGTCACTGTCAATAACTGTTCTCAGGTCTACAACTTCTCCGTTTACTTCTCCTGCACAGGCAGCACGTGCAAGTCCCTCGCTGATGTCGTAAGCAATGTCGATTACGGATTTTGCTTCAGCGTATTCTTTTTTTGAGCCGTCTTTTAATGTTACGATCATGATGATTATCTCCTTTACGTTAGTATGGATTTGTTATAGTTGCTGTTCACTGTTGATATCCCGCGGAGCGTGTTGTTGAGAACGGAGTGAACAGTAACAGGTTTTTGTACTGCGAAGGGGTAAAAGAAAGAATAAAAAAATCCCCTACAGTACGGTTAAATACTGTAGGGGACGAGATAACATTACTCGCGGTTCCACCCCGGTTGTTCTGATACATTACTGATGGATAAATCATCTGATCAGAACCGCTTCATTCGATGGTAACGGAATCACCGGACTGTATTAAAGTCACTCAGAGGTGGTCTTCGGCTGGTTCGCGATGAAATGCTTGCACCGGTATACATTTCTCTCTGTAACGTTCCTCAGCGTACTCTTCTCTTCAACGTTTTGATCCTTCTTATCTTTTCTGCCGCCTATTATAAACTTGCAAAGTGGGTTTGTCAATCAGTAAAATGCAAAAAGTTGATTTACGAAAATAGAGATTAATGTTATACTGACGAAAGTGAAAAACAATAAAAAACATGAAAGGAATCAGATAAATGAGCAGATGGGAAGAAAATATACGTAAAGTAATACCATATACACCAGGCGAGCAGCCCAATCAGCCGGATATGATCAAGCTGAATACCAACGAGAATCCGTATCCGCCGGCACCTGGAGTGGAGAAGGCGTTGAGGGAGATGGATACAGATACTATGAGACTTTATCCGGATCCTACAGCAGGAGAACTGGTACATGCCATTGCAAAGAATTACGGGCTGAAGGATGAACAGGTTTTTGTGGGAGTAGGTTCCGATGATGTGCTTGCCATGAGTTTCCTTACATTCTTTAATTCACAGAAGCCGGTTCTTTTTCCGGATATCACATATTCTTTTTATGATGTATGGGCAGACCTGTTTCGCATTCCATATGAGAGACCGGCACTGGATGAGAACTTTCATATAAGGACGGAAGATTATTTCAGAGAAAACGGAGGAATTGTATTCCCGAATCCGAATGCGCCGACAGGTGTGGAGATGCCGCTGGAGGAAGTGGAGGATATTATCCGCCATAATCCTGATGTGATTGTAATCGTGGACGAGGCTTATGTGGATTTTGGTAGCCAGTCGGCGCTTCCATTGATTGAAAAATATGACAACCTTCTGGTCGTACAGACATTTTCCAAGTCGCGTTCTATGGCTGGGATGAGAATTGGTTTTGCGTGTGGAAATGAGAAACTGATCAGATTCCTGAATGATGTGAAGTATTCTTTTAATTCTTATACTATGGACCGTACAGCGATTGCTGCAGGTGTGGCGGCAGTTGAAGATAAAGCATATTTTGATGAGACATGTAATAAAATCATAGAGACAAGAGAATGGACAAAGAAAGAATTGAAGGCACTGGGATTCTCTTTTCAGGATTCTATGTCTAACTTTATTTTTGCTACGCATAAAACCTGCCCTGCGAAAGAACTTTTTGAGGCATTGAGAGGGCAGCATATTTATGTTCGTTACTTCCAGGAGGACAGAATTGACAATTTCCTTCGTATCACAGTTGGAACAAAGGAAGAAATGCAGAAATTTATTGACTTTTTGAAAGATTATCTGAAGTAAGAGTTAGGAGGCTTTATGGAAGCGCTGGTACATTGGTTTTCACAGAATCTGTCACAATATATTTCACCTGAAGGGGCAGTTTTTATTATTTCAATGATTCCGCTTTTGGAACTCAGGGGAGGATTGCTTGCAGCATCCTTACTTAAGATATCGGCTGCAAAGGCAATTCCACTGTGTATTGTTGGAAATATTATTCCTATTCCGTTTATTCTGTTGTTTATCAGACAGATTTTCAAGGTTTTAAAAAAGACGAAACTTTTTCGGGGGCTTGTTATAAAACTGGAAGACAGGGCAATGAGAAAGAGTGATCAGGTAAAGAAATATGAGTTCTGGGGGCTGATGTTGTTTGTGGGAATCCCGCTTCCGGGAACAGGGGCATGGACAGGTTCTCTGATCGCTTCTCTTCTGGAGATTGATATTAAGAAGTCTTCCCTGGCAATTTTTTGTGGGATTATCATGGCGACTGTGATTATGTATATTGTTTCTTATGGATTGGTGGGAAATCTGGTACATTAACCGGATCAGATAAGTTCCCTGTGGAGTAGTTATCCGCTTGATTATATTTGAACAGAAAACAGAAAAATAAGAGCAGTTCAGAGATGAAATATATTCAAAATTTTGGATAAACTCATTTCTGAACTGTTTTTGTATACCGGAAAATCAGCGGAGCAATTCTCATTATGTTATAGCTTCCGTTTTAACATATCTGCATTGGACGCAAATTTTAATGCGGTTTCTTTTGTGATTTTGTTCTGTTTATAAAGTTCCAGAAGGCTCTGATCCATGGAACGCATATGTTCATGCGCAGAAGAAGCGATAACTCCATCAATCTGATGAACTTTATTGTCCCGGATCATGTTTCGTATTGCCGGATTCAAACGCATAACTTCAAAGACAGGGATAGTGTGCCCGTTTATATCAGGGATAAGCTGTTGGGAAATTACTGCCTGCAATACCATGGATAACTGAATGGAAATCTGCCTTTGCTGAGCCGGTTCAAATACATCTACAATGCGCCCGATAGTATTGGCGGCACCTGTGGTATGAAGACTGGACAGGATCAGATGGCCGGTTTCAGCGGCAGTCATGGCGGTTTGGATCGTTTCATAATCTCGCATTTCGCCAAGAAGGATCACATCCGGACTCTGTCTCAGAGTGGCTCGGAGGGACACCAGATAGCTTTCCGTATCTGTGCATATTTCGCGCTGGCTGACAATACATTTGTCATGCCTGTGCAGATATTCCAAAGGGTCTTCCAGGGTGATGATGTGACCTTCCCGGGAATGATTGATACGGTCAACAATACATGCCATTGTTGTGGATTTACCGCTTCCTGCAGGTCCTGTAACAAGTACCATTCCTTTGGTAAAATCAGAAACAGACATAACATCTTCCGGAATATTGAGAATTCCGGGATCGGGAAGTTCAAAAGCAATTACCCTGATAACTGCAGCAAGAGAACCTCTTTGGCGGTAGGTATTAACACGAAAACGGGAAAGTCCGGGGATGGAAAAAGAAAAGTCATCATCTCCGATTTCCAGAAAACGGTCAAAGTTACGGTTGTTGGACATCTGATAAATCTGCCGTAGCAGGATTTCTGTATCAGCAGGCATTAACCGTTCGCCATATATTGACAGTTTGCCGTTGATTTTAAAGGAAAGCGGACGACCGGCAATGATAAAAATATCGGATGCGTGATATTCGGTTGCGAAGGATAAATATTCAGGTGTTATCTGTTCTGTCATTTTGAATCTCCTTTGTAAACAGGTTGTCTTGTGTCTGGATTCCAGGCAGCGGTGCTGATGGTTTTCCATGTGAGAATTTCCGGTATCAGGTCGGAAGAATATGGAATGTTTATTTCTACATATATTGCCTGTTCCTCAGCAAAATCTACAGTGAAGGATAAAATCTGTGTTTTGGGATCCCATCTGGCATCCGGATATTGTTGTGTGACAGACGACATCAGGGTATTATAAGTCTGTTGTTTTTGACAGTCCGTCAATGCCTGTTGAGCGTAGGCTGTCAGTTCCTGATATTTTGAGGAAGCAGCAGAGCAGGCGGTATAACAGGCGGTGGTCTGTTCAAGCGCAATCCGGCTGGTCTGCAGATCCTGTTCGGAAGTATTAAGAGTCAGCAACGCAAGGATGACCAGACAGAGTACGGAGAAAATCGTACACATGGATGGGATTCCCACAGAGAGGAACGAGGTTCTGTTTTTATTCATGGCTGACCGTCCTTTCTGATGTAAAAGGGAAGGTGACAGAAAGCTGATATAAATTGTCGTGCTGCGAGTTGTAAAAATTTATATCTGCAGTTTTTTCTGTCTCAGAAGCAGCCGGCTGTATGGTCATGGTATATTCAGCCGAATTTTCTGTACAGGGATTCCAGCTGTCATCATAGTAATATTGTAGCAGAGCGCCGGAAGTTTTTGAGGGCTGTCCGAATATACTGATAAATGATGAAAGCTGACCGTTCCACCCTTCCAGAGTTTCGCCGGCAGAAGTGACCAGCTCCTGGATGTGATTAAGTTCTCTGGCTTCTTCTCGCTGCGTTTTTGCTGCTGCAAAGATTCTGACGCAGACAGTGCAGGTAAGTGCAAGGATGAGAATGGAAAGAATCATTTCTATTAAAAACAGGCTGGATTTTGAATGTGTGATTAATTTTTTCATGCTTGAAATCTCCTGTATGATGTCAGTATGTCAGAAACTGTTGTTGCCAAAACCAGAGTGCAGCAGCAGGCTGCTGGTATTACCGTCTGGATCTTTAAGGGTAATACGGTAGAATCCGTCTGTCTCCTGCTGAATCTGAAAATCACTGAGACTGGCAATATTTGTACCCATCTGTGCGGATGGTGTATTTCCGGCAGCAGTAAAAAGCTCTTTCAGGTGCTGCTCCTTCAGATAAATATAAGTAATATACTGTTGATCGTTTACTGTATCAGTCATACAGAGTGCCGGAGAACCATCTACAGTGTCTGTGAAAATGCTCTGCGAACTGTCATGCTGGTGAAATTTGACAGATATGTAGGAGGAAGCGGTATACAGGTTGTTGTTCTGCTGAGTTCCTTTTGTCGCTGTCCGGTAGGCCTGAGCTGAAAAAAGAAGCATCACGAGCAGAAAGATCAGGAAAAGTCCAAGCAGTACAACTGTGAAAAGTCTGCAAACGGAATGGCTGCGGCTGCTGGAGCGATTCAAATTCATAGACTGCCTCCTTTTCCGGAAGAGAGAACCAGTACGCTGATGGAAGGAAGAAGATTGGAGCCGGACGGAACATATTCAACTACAAATTTATCTGTATCATAAGAAATATTGTAATCGTGCAGTAGCTCTTCCAGGCTCAGGGGATAATGACCTGTAAGAGCATAAGCTTGTATTGCGCTTTGCTCCAAAGCCTGTTGCAGGGAACTTTGTTCCCGGGAAATGGTTTCCCTGCCTGCACAGGAAATTCCCAGATAAAAGATCAGACAGAGAACAGCCGGTATAATAACAGGCAGAATGTTTCGCAATGTTCTTCTGAGACGTGTATGTCCTGTTTCAAATATATCCATATCCATTACCTCACATAACAATTTCTGAAAGAATTCCAAGCAAAGGCATCATAACAGAGAGAAGAACCAGTCCGACCAGGAGAGAAAAGATGATAACGATGGAAGGTTCTGCGATAGAAAGAATGTTTCCTGTTATTGTGAGCGCCATCTCACGATACCGGATGGCAAGTTTGCTCATGACTTCATCTGCTGTACCTGTACGTAATCCGACTGTGATCAGACGTGCATTCAGTCCTTCAAAGAGGCCTGACTCTGAAAGCGCATCTTCAAAAATGACACCATCTTCCAGAAGCTTCTGTGCTTTTTCGGCTTTTTTTCTGATATTCGGATGTGAAAGAAGCTTCTGTGCCATTTCCAGTGTGACAACATGATCCAGACCACTGTGGATTCCCATGGCAATTGCCTGAGTCAGACGTGCATAGTCAGCGGAAATGGGAATGTCCTTTATGCAGGGTAATCTGCCTGAGAGTCTGCGCAGGTAAAAGCGTCCTTTTTCTGTAAAGAAAAGGGCAGAAAATCCGGCGGTGATTATAAGAATCAAAATAAGTAAAACAGCAGAATAACGGCTGATAACATTTCCAGCGTTTAAGAGTCCGTTGGAAAAGTGATTCATTTCCAGACCCATCTGCCGGAAAACCTGTTGAAAGACAGGAAGGACTTTTACCAGAAGAATGATGATGACTGTCCCCATCATAGCAAGCATAATCAGCGGATATGTGATCGCACTGCGAATATTTTCAGATATTTCTATTTCCTGATCATAATGTTCGGACAAACTTTTTAAAACTTCATCCAGACATCCGGTTTCCTCTCCGATATCTATATAGGAAATCATAGATTCCGGAAAGTATCCGGAATTTTTTAATGTCTGTGAAAAGGAGCCGTTCTGCTCAAAATCTGTCAGTAAAAGCTGAAAGAAATCTTTTCCGCGTTGTGTGCGGCTGTCATCCAGCATTAGTTCAAGCCCCTCGGCACAGGAAATGCCGGAGTGAAGAAGAATAGAAAACTGTTCACAGAAGTGAAAAAGTTCTTCATTGGTCAGTTTGTTTTTTTGACGCATAAATTGCCTCCTGAAGGTTTGGGTCAGGTCAGGGCCAGATATTCAGCTCCTGATCTGATATCCGTGAGTTGCTATGGTTAACGTGTGAACTGTACGCTGTAATTGTCATCGTCCCCTATGTATTGCTGAATGTTTTCTTTATCCTTGCTGTTGGAATCGAAAGTGGGATCCATACGTGACCAGGATTCGCCACTGAATTCTACAGCTTTGTCAACCCAGCCTTTTGAACGGATATAAACGCTGATCCAGGCGTGTTTTACTGTGCCTGCATATCCGATCTGCAGCTTACAGGGAATATCCCTCGCACGAAGCATGGCAGTGGTGAGAGCTGCATAGTCAAAACAGATTCCTTTCCCTGATTTCAGTGTCGAATCCACATCCGGAATATAACCGGAGTCTACAGTATCTGCCAGATCATAATCATAGGTAAGATTCTGGACTACATAATTGTAAACAGCCTGAAGGGCATCCACATCGGAGGCATCTTCAGAGATGATAGAAAGTGCCAGTTTGCTGGAAGCGGAGTCGGGTGTAAAGTTGACATACTGGTTTGGATAAAGAAAAGGCAGGAATTCATTTTCTAAGCTGACTTCCAGAGTATCTGCAAATAATGCTGCATATCGGGAGCCGTCAATCTGTTGATAACAGCATATCTGATAAGTGCCGCTTCCACTGGAAAAAGGAATGACTGCGCTTTTCCCGGGACTGACAAAATATGAATAGACCGCTTCATTTTCGCTGGTGAGCTGGACATTCATCTTCTGACTGTCAGAATCAGAAATTGCGGTGAGGTATCCCTGATCTGCATTGGAAATATCCAATGTCAACGGGGATGCTCCTAATGTTTTCTTTCCAGGTGCTTCCGGTACAAGAACCTGAAGCGGGGAATAAACAGGCGGTTCTTCTTTTTGGCCGGAAGAAGTGCCGCAACCGGTCAGAAGAAATAGAATCAGTATGAATGCAATAAAGGGGCGGATATGAAAAATCCGCATGTGTATTTTCCTCACTGTTTATTTTAATTTGATATCTTTGGACTATTCAGCAGATTTACTGTGTAAATCGTGATTACGTCATGTTTGATCCGGATATCACATAAATATCGTTACTGGTTACTGCTCACAGTATATCAGATTTTACGTGAAAATTGTATAAAATTTAATATTTATGTTAAAATTCGGGTTAGGAATATTGACAAAATGAAGAAAAAAAGTATATACTTACAATAAAGGCAAACCTGTTGAAAGGCAGGGACGCAAAGCCAGGGGTCTAAGGTCGTAAGAAGACTATGATAGCCGGTTGCCGCATTTAATTCCGATTTTGTGATGCGATTTCAGAAAATAAGAAGAAGGCTGTCAGCTGTCAGTCGATTTTGTGGTAACCGTTTATATTTTAAATATAGGCGGTTTTTATAATTTTCGGAAGTGCATCCATATAGAGGTATTGTCAGAAAGGATGTGTAAAGATTATGAAGAAGAGAATAGTCGAATTATTAAAGAAGAAAAAAATAGCAGCAGGTCTTACTGCGGTAGTGCTTGCTGTTGCAGTAGGCGGTGTAGCTGTTGTACAGCAAAATCAGATTCTGGAACTGCCGTCCTATACGGATCCTGTGATGGAGACCACTATTGATGAAGAGGAGACACCTCTTGCAGCACAGCCAAAGGTAAATACTCAGACGAGTAATAGTACTTCTACCAAAAAGGTTAAAATGAAAAAAGCTGCAACAAAAACTTATACAAAAACTCTTCCTGCTACATCAGTGACTTCCAAGAAAACAGCTCAAAGTTCAAATGCAACTGTGGTAACTCAGACAACTGTTATAAAAAGGATTACAGAAAAATATACGAAGAAATCAAAAGTGAAAGTGGTTACAACAGCATCTACTACAACCGTAACGACTACTACAACAGCAAAAACAGATACATCGGCAGGTACAAACATGCCTGCTGCATCCGGTAATTCCGATAATTCTGTAAAGGGAAGTATTGATGTCGGACAGTATGCATCAAGGGCAGACAGCCGCGTACTTAATGCATACAGAACCCTGGGCTTCACAGCAGAGGTGAATCCATCTGTTTCCTATTCCGGGTATTATGATACCCGCAACAGAAAGATCACACTCAGGAAGATGGATGATACAATTTATCATGAATTAGGACATTTTGTAGCGTTTATTTCCGGTAATACAGATCAGACGGCCGAATTCAAAGCAATTTTTGCTCAGGAGAAGACACTGTATACAGCATTTAATAAAGCCTATGTTACACAGAACAGTGCAGAGTATTTTGCGGAGTCTTTTAAAGAATACACACTGAATCCGACAGTATTGAAATCTTCAAGACCGAAAACCTATGAAGCAGTTAAGAATGCTGTTGATAAGTTTACAGATGACCGTATTGCAAGAATACAGAAAACCTACAGTGTGATCTGGAAGTAACTGATGGAATTTTTTGATAAATTTTATGTTACTGTTCGTTGGTAATATCCCGCGAAGCGTGTTGCTGAGAACGGAGTGAACAGTAACAATTTTATAACAGTATTACCGGAAATCCGGGGACATATTTTATGTCTCCGGATTTCTGCTTTTATGTCGATAATATCAGTTTTATGACGTATAAAACAGCTTGCCAATAATAAAGATTTGGAATAATATGGTATTGTCAATTATGAAGAAGATGTGCTAAGATAAATATAAAGATACTGGTGTGCAGACAGGATTACTACAGGAATTAACTTGTCGACACAGGAGCAGGAGTATAATTTTCCTGCGATATGCATTGCTGCAGATCTGATATTCGTGTCACTTCAGACAGATTATCCCACTAACTGTTACAGGAAAAGTTAATAAAGAATAAATTGCTCAGATACATAGGAAATCAGAAAAACAAAAATAAAAATAATTATCAATATTAACAATCAAAACAAAAAGCAGAGGATTATTTTATGAGAGAAAAGTATGAATCATTATCACTGGCAACTTTAAAGGATTTGGCAAAAGCCAGAGGATTAAAAGGGGTTTCAGCATTGAGAAAACCGGAATTGATCGAGAGAATGCTTCACGAAGATGAACTGGAAGGTGAGACAAAAAAACAGGAAACAGTCCGGGAGAAACCGCAGCAGAGTGAAGTGGAAGGTAACGGAGAGAGAATCCCCCAGTATAACAAAACACCGGAACGTACACAGTATCATGCCCCGGCAGAGGCAGTACAGCTTGACAGTGGAGAGAGAGCAGACGGAATCCTTGAGGTACTTCCGGATGGATATGGGTTTATCCGATGTGAGAATTATCTTCCGGGGGAAAATGATATTTATGTATCACCTTCTCAGATACGCAGATTTAACCTGAAAACAGGTGATATTATTAAGGGGAATATCCGTATCAAAACACAGGGAGAGAAATTCAGTGCCCTGCTATATGTGACCTCTATCAACGGATTCCATCCCAGTGAAGGGCAGAGACGATATAATTTTGAAGATATGACACCGATTTTTCCAAATGAGAGACTGATAATGGAAAGACCGGGCGGCACAGTTGCCATGAGGATAGTAGATCTGATCAGCCCTATCGGTAAAGGACAGAGAGGAATGATCGTATCTCCTCCGAAAGCCGGTAAGACAACTTTGCTGAAAGATGTGGCAAAGTCTATTCTGAGAAACAATCCGGACATGCATCTGATCATTCTTCTGATCGATGAGCGTCCTGAGGAGGTTACAGATATCAGGGAGGCCATCTGTGGCGATAATGTGGAAGTCATTTATTCTACATTTGATGAGCTTCCGGAACATCATAAACGTGTGTCTGAAATGGTAATAGAACGTGCACGTCGTCTGGTGGAACATAAAAAAGACGTTACAATTCTTCTTGATTCTATTACAAGACTGGCAAGGGCATACAACCTGATCATACCGCCGAGCGGACGAACTCTTTCCGGTGGTCTGGACCCGGCGGCTCTTCATATGCCGAAACGTTTCTTTGGTGCGGCCAGAAATATGAGAGAGGGCGGAAGCCTTACTATTCTTGCTACAGCGCTTGTAGATACGGGAAGTAAAATGGATGATGTAATTTATGAAGAATTTAAGGGAACCGGTAATATGGAACT
>OIWP01003801.1_pt1 | contig 11800 bp, 9 predicted proteins | sample 1587661 | NCBI WGS metagenome assembly OIWP01 (sample SAMEA3888899, study PRJEB22519) | human gut metagenome | biome: human gut; feature: human-associated habitat; material: faeces | place: Denmark | collected 2010 | reverse complement strand
GAGAAGGACAGAGTATGGAAAAACTTGCAAAACTTCGTCCATGTTTTGTGAAAGGCGGTACAGTTACAGCAGCAAATTCATCCAGCTTAAACGATGGCGCAGCAGCAGTTGTTGTAATGTCTAAAGAGAAAGCAGAAGAGCTTGGTGTAACACCAAAGATGAAAATTGAAGGATATGCAATTGCAGGGTTTGATGCAGAATTGATGGGATATTCACCAAAGTTCTCTAGTGAGAAACTTGCAAACAAACTAGGTGTTGATTTGAAGTCTATTGATATGTTTGAAATTAATGAAGCGTTTGCAAGCCAGGCATATGCTGTAAGTCGTGATCTTGGATTAGATCCAGAAAAAGTAAATATATATGGTGGTGGAATTTCCATTGGACATCCGATTGGAGCAACAGGAGCTATGCTTACTGTAAAAGTAATGTATGAGTTGATGAGAACAGATAAGAAAGATGCAATGATCAGTATGTGTATTGGTGGTGGACAGGGAATTTCTATGTACTTTACAAAATGTGAATAAATTATAGACTGTACTTTGTTATAGTGAGTGAAGGGGGATACTATTTTATTGTAGTGTCCCTCTTAATTTATATCCAAAGGAATAAAATATTACTAAAATAAGAAAAAATTAAGGAAATATCTTTGCGTTTCTGTCATAATAGAAAATGTGTAAGCTATAAAAGCGGTTTGTCAGTAGTGAAATACTACAGAAGGACAGGCAATAAAGTAATTACAAAGGAGAAGTCATTTGATGGGGGACAACAAGAAAAAATGGCTATGGATCAGCCTCGGAATGGTTGCAGGAATCTTGGTTTTAGGGTACATAGGAACCGCTTTGTATTTTATGAGTCATTTTCTTCCGAATACAAAGGTTAACGGGAAAGATTTTTCATATGCTAAGGAAGAAGATGTGGCAGATTATCTGAAATCAGAAGTTAAGAAGTATGAATTGAAGATTACAGAACATGCGGGACTTTCTGATATGATTACAGGAAAAGAGATCTCTGTTGAATATAAAGAGAATGGAGTGATAGATAAACTATTAAAGGAGCAGTCCGTTTTTCTGTGGCCGGCAGCATGGTCGGGAGAGGGAAAAAGATTGTCCATCACGGCAAGTGCAGATTATGATGAGAAAGCATTAGATGCGAAGATTGCAAGTCTGACAGCTATGACAACAGAACAGGTACAGCCGATATCTTCTATGCCGGTGTTTGACGGAGAAAAGTTTGTTCCGGGAGACATTACGGAAGGAACGGCAATCGATGCAGATGCATTGAAGAAAGCGGTAGTCCAAGCGATAGAGGGACTGCAAGAGCAGTTGAATCTTGATGAAGCAGGATGTTATGTACAGCCGCTATATACAAAGGAGTCATTGGAAGTTCAGCAGGCGTGCGATACGATGAATGCATACCTGAATGCGAGTGTAACTTATGAGATGGGACTTGATACACCGGTTGTGGTTGATAAAACAATTATTTCACAGTGGGTGACAGTAGATGAGAATTATGTGGTGACATTTCACCCGGAACTTATACAGGAATGGGTGACGCAGTTTGCACAGCAGTATGATACTGCAGGAAAGACCAGACAATTCACTACACCGGATGGAAGAGCAACCGAAGTTTCCGGTGGAACTTACGGTTGGGAGATTAATGAAAAGGCAGAGTATGAGACACTTCTCGCGAATGTTGAAAGCGGAGAAACAATAAGTCGAGAGCCGGTTTATGTGGAAGGAAAGACTGCGGCATCGCATGGTGCGCAGGATTGGGGCTCCACTTATGCAGAAGTTGATCTGACGAATCAGAAAATGTGGTATGTCAAAGACGGAGAAGTTTTAATGTCAGCAGATGTAGTGACCGGACTTCCGAAAGGCGGAAGAAGTACTCCGGCAGGAGTTTATACGATTTTGGAACGAATGCAGAATAAAGTACTGCGCGGTAATTTAAGACCGGATGGAACAAGAGAGTATGAAACTCCTGTAAAATATTGGATGCGTGTAACGTATTCCGGTGTTGGTTTTCATGATGCAACATGGCAGAGCAGTTTTGGAGGAAATGTATATACCTACAGAGGTTCTCATGGATGTATCAATATGAGCTATTCGGATGCCGGGAAATTGTATGAGTTGATCCAGGTTGGAGATCCGGTAATTATGCACTATTAAGAAAAATAATAAGAAAAATCAAAAAAATCTGCCAATCGGCAGATTTTTTTGTATACTAGAGAGTGGCTAAAAATTGAAAAAGAGGTAAAAAAATTGAAAAAGAGGTATGTAAACAATTTAATACTTCTGATAATCGCGCTTATCTGGGGCGCAGCATTTGTTGCACAAAGTGCTGGGATGGACTACATCGGTCCATTCACATTTAACAGTGCCAGAAGTATACTTGGTGGAATCGTATTGATTCCGGTGATTTATGTATTGGATAAGAAGAGAAAGGAGGAGATATCACAAGGAAAAGAAGTTATACAAAATAAGAAAACACTTATCATCGGTGGTATTTGTTGTGGATTTTTCCTTATGCTGGGAAGTTCCTTGCAACAGATTGGGATACAATATACAACGGCGGGAAAAGCAGGATTCATCACAGCATTATACATTCTGATCGTTCCAATCTTAGGCATGGTTGTTGGAAAAAAAGCAGGGATTAAAGTGTGGATTGGTGTAGTACTTGCTGTGATTGGTATGTATTTCTTATGCATGACGTCAGGATTTTCCATTGCAAAAGGAGATTTTTATATTTTACTGGGTTCTGTTGCTTTTTCATTCCATATTCTTGTGATCGATCATTTTTCACCAAAAGCAGACGGAGTGAAGATGTCCTGTATTCAGTTTTTTGTTTGTGGAATCCTATGTATGATACCGACAATTTTATTTGAGCACCCGGAACTTTATTCTATATTGCAGGCATGGAAGCCAATTGCTTATGCAGGAATCATGTCTTGTGGAGTAGGATATACTTTGCAGATTGTTGCACAAAAAAATACAGACCCGACAGTTGCATCTCTGCTGTTAAGTCTTGAGTCTGTATTTTCAGTACTTGCAGGCTGGGTGATTCTTGGAGAAACCTTGTCTCCAAGGGAACTTTTTGGATGTGCCCTTGTATTTGCGGCTGTGATTCTTGCGCAGCTTCCGGAGAAAAGGCCTAATCTCTCATGTAGAGATTTACAACGTGAAGAATCCCGTCCTCATCATTCGACTTTGTGATAAAGTCAGCAGATTCTTTGACGACCGGCTGGGCATTCTCCATTGCTACACCAAGACCGGCATATTCGATCATGGACAGATCATTGAAGCCGTCGCCGCAGCAGATCATGGAATCGGCAGTGAGACCGATACTGTTCAGAAGCTTCTGCAGAGAGTGTGCTTTATCGATATTCTGAGGCATGATCTCTAAGAAGAATGGCTCAGAACGGTAGATGTTGAGCAGCCCGTGGTATTGTTTCTGCAGCTTCGGCATCAGGTCTTCCAGGATGGAAGGTTCACCTGGGATAAGCATTTTATTGACCGGGAAATCAAGTGCGGCAGGGAAGTCCTCAACCGGACAAATCTCCATGCTGTTGATGGCGGCTTCTTTCTCAGTGTATTCATTACTTTTAATACCGGAGAGGATTACTTTATCCGTATAAGAGATAAGGTCCAATCCAGGATATTCTTTTACCGCCTCGTAAATCGGACGGATGACTTCCTGTGGGATAACCTTATTATAAATAATTGCATTGTCAGAACAACGGGTGATTCTCGCACCGTTAAAGGAGAGCATGAATCCGCCGTATTTTTTTAGATATAATTCCTCTGCCAGAGGCGCGACACCGTTGATCGGGCGACCACTGGCGAGGACTACTTTTTTTCCATTCTGTTGAATTTCAATCAGAGCGTCCCTTGTAGGGGGCGTTATTTCTTTTTTTGAATTGGTCAGTGTACCGTCTAGATCAAGTACAATCACTTGGTATTTCATAATAATTAAAACTCCATTTCATCATATGGTGACAGTAATTAATGATGTGCTTCATTCAGCAGCTTGGTTTTTGTATCGTACAGTTTTTGGGAAAGATCCACATATACCTTATGTGGATTGAAGAGACGTTTTGTCTCATCCCAAAGAGTCTCTTTTTCCTGACGACAGAATTCTGCAATCTCCTTTACAGATGGGGACTCATACTTACATTCTCCATGCTGGAAGATTGGGACAAGCAGTTCACGCATTGTGTAGGTTCCACCCGGAAGAAGTGTTTTCTTCCATGTAGCATTTGGGTCAAAGAGAAGAAGATCTTCCCCTGTATTAAATGTCTCATCAGCAAAGCAGATCAGATCGGCACGCAGCATACCAGTCTCTTTGTCGTAAATGCGATAGATAGTTTTATTTCCTGGATTGGTGATCTTTTCAATGTTTTCAGAAATTTTAATCTTTGGCTGGAATTCGCCTTCTGCGTTTTGAATAGCAGCCAGTTTATATACACCGCCAAAGGATGGGCAGTCCTTAGAGGTGATAAGATTCGTTCCGACACCCCAGGAAGAAATTGCAGCGCCCTGCATCTTGAGATCGTGGATCAGAAATTCATCCAGGTCGTTGGAAGCGGCAATGACAGCATCCTGGAATCCGGCGTCATCCAGCATCTTACGCGCCTTTTTAGAAAGATAAGCGAGATCACCGGAGTCAAGGCGGATACCGTAGCTCTTCGGTTTGATGCCTGCTTCGCGCATCTCGGTAAAAACACGGATCGCATTCGGAACACCGGATTTCAATGTGTCATAAGTATCGACAAGCAGTGTACATGCATCAGGATACAATCTTGCATATTCTTTAAATGCAGTATATTCATCTTTGAAAGTCATGATCCAACTGTGTGCATGCGTTCCCATAATCGGTACATCAAACATTTCGCCGGCGAGTACATTGGAAGTTCCGACGCATCCACCGATCACGGCAGCTCTTGCTCCGTACAGTCCCGCATCCGGTCCCTGGGCGCGGCGAAGTCCGAATTCCATGATACCGTCTCCTTGTGCCGCATAAACAACACGGGAAGCTTTCGTAGCGATCAGGCATTGATGATTCAGAATTGTAAGAATTGCTGTCTCAACAAGCTGAGCCTCCATGATCGGAGCCACGACTTTCAGAAGCGGTTCTCTTGGGAAGATGACGCTTCCTTCCGGGATCGCATAAATGTCTCCGCTAAAATGAAATCCGCTCAGATAATGAAGAAAATCCTCACTGAACAATCCGAGCCCTCTTAAATAATCAACATCTTCATAAGAAAAATTCAGATTTTTAATATAGTCAATAACCTGATCCAGTCCTGCCATGACGGAATATCCGCCTTTGTTCGGATTGTCACGGAAGAAAACATCGAATACAACGGTCTGATTTTCCTGTGTTTCAAAATATCCCTGCATCATAGTAAGCTCATACAGGTCTGTCAATAAAGTAAGATTTTGTGCACTCATACTAATATCCTCTCTTAAAAATACTGCCTCAGACAGGCTGTAGGCAGAAAGATTGCTCTCACATTGAAGTAATTATACATAATTCAGAAAGGTAAATCAATTCATAGAAAGAATATGTTAAAAAAATATCAAATAAAGAATCAAAGAAATTGATGAGATTCGATTGACAACAGCATAGAAAATACCTTAAGGTATAGAAAACATATTAAAAAATGGGCCGCGTAAGCCAGCGGCAGAATGGAGAAAAGATGAGATTAGGAGTAAAACAGGTACTTACGGTAGTAAAGCTGGTAGATTTTGGAGTATATCTTGGAAGTGACGAGGAGCGTGTTCTTCTTCCAAAGAAACAGGTTCCGGACGGAATTGAACTGGGAGATCCAATCGAGGTATTCCTCTATAAAGATTCTTCCGATCGTATGATCGCAACAACGAATGAGCCAAAGATCACTCTTGGACAGCTGGCTGTCCTGACAGTAGCAGATGTGGGCAGAATGGGTGCTTTTCTTGACTGGGGACTTGAGAAGGACCTGTTCCTTCCATTTAAGGAACAGACAGAGAAGGTAGAGAAGGGCGACCGCTGTCTGGTAAGTCTTTATGTAGATAAGAGCGAGAGACTTTGTGCGACAATGAAGATCTATCATCTTCTGCAGACAGACTCTCCTTATAAAAAGGATGATGTTGTAACCGGAACAGTTTATGAGGTGAATCGTGATCTGGGAGCTTTCGTGGCAGTAGATAATCTGTATTCTGCATTGATTCCGAAGAGAGAGATGTATGGAAGAATGTATCCGGGACAGGAGATTGAAGCACGTGTGGCAGCAGTCAAAGAGGATGGAAAACTGGATCTGAGTGTCCGTGGCAAGATTCCGGAGCAGATGGACAAAGATGCAGAACTGATTCTGGAATGCATTGAGACTTGTGGGGGTAAACTTCCATTCACAGATAAAGCAGATCCGGAGCGCATTAAAGCAGAGATGGGAATGAGTAAAGCTGCGTTCAAACGTGCAGTTGGAAGACTCTTGAAACAGAAGAAAATCGTGATCAAAGAGGACGGTATTTATAGTTTGTAAAAGCAATCTGTATGCGAACCGTTACGTGTTAGAGAAAGTGACTATGACTTGTAGGAAGTGTTGTTTCAAATAGAAAAAAGTGTGAGGTTTTATATGCTGAAAATGAGAAAAATAGTGATTCTTCCTACTTGTAATATGTTTTAAATACGTTATAATAACATTAGGAATGAGAAAATGATAGGTAATATCATTCCTAGATGAATTTAGGAAGTAAAGTTATAATTAAATTGTTAAAAGAAAGGGGTATTTAGAATGAAAGTTCAGAATATTACAGATGTTGAAGGATTTTTTAAGGTAGTAGATTCTTGTAAAGGAAGAGTAGAGTTAGTAACAGGTGAGGGAGACAGACTGAACCTGAAGTCTAAACTTTCCCAGTATGTATCTATGGCTAACATTTTCTCTAACGGAGAGATTCCGGAGCTGGAAGTTATCGCTTACGAGAAAGAAGATACAGATAAGCTGATCCAGTTCATGATAGATGGTGGAAATAAATAAGATTTAACATTTTAAAATTTCCATAAAGAGTGTAAAATGAAGGGAAGGGATTCTGACCTGTGCATCAAGTCAGAGCCTTCCCTTTTCTTAGTTAAAATTTGATCATTGAGGTGAACTATGAGTTTTGCACATTTGCATGTCCATACAGAATTTAGTCTGCTGGATGGATCGAATAAGATAAAAGAATACGTGTCCAGAGTCAAAGAACTTGGGATGAACAGTGCGGCAATTACAGATCACGGTGTTATGTATGGTGTGATCGATTTCTATCGGGAAGCCAAGAAGCAGGGAATCAATCCAATCCTTGGATGTGAAGTGTATGTGGCTCCGAATTCTCGTTTTGATCGCGAGATCACAGGAGGAGATGACAGATATTATCATCTTGTGCTTCTGGCAGAAAATGAGGAAGGATATGCGAATCTGACGAAGATTGTTTCGAAGGGATTTGTGGAAGGTTATTACTATAAACCGCGAGTGGATAAGGAACTTCTGCGCAAGTACCATAAAGGTATCATTGCTTTAAGTGCCTGCCTGGCAGGTGAGGTGGCAAGATTCCTGACGAAGGGATTATATGAAGAGGCGAAGAAGACAGCCTTAGAGTATCAGGAAATTTTCGGCGAAGGGAATTTCTTCCTGGAGTTGCAGGATCATGGAATACCGGAACAGGGACTTGTCAATCAACAGCTATTCAAAATGTCTGAAGAGACAGGAATTGAGCTGGTTGCTACGAATGATATTCATTATACATATGCAGAAGATGCGAAGCCACATGATATTCTACTTTGTATTCAGACCGGAAAGAAGCTTTCAGATGAGAATCGTATGCGGTATGACGGCGGACAGTATTATGTGAAGTCAGAAGAAGAGATGCTACGTCTGTTCCCTTATGCGAAACAGGCGTTGGAGAATACACAGAAGATTGCGGATCGATGTCATGTCGAGATTGAATTTGGTGTAACAAAACTTCCGAAATATGATGTGCCGGATGGTTATACTTCCTGGGAATATCTGCAGAAGCTTTGCTATGAAGGATTGGAAAAGCGTTACGGTGATCCTTCGGAAGAATTGAAAAATCGTTTGTCTTATGAATTGGAAACAATCCATCAGATGGGTTATGTAGACTATTTCCTGATCGTGTGGGATTTTATTAAATACGCAAAAGATCACGGAATCTCAGTAGGACCGGGACGTGGATCAGCCGCAGGAAGTATCGTGTCCTATTGTCTTGAGATTACTACGATTGACCCGATCCGCTATCAGCTGCTGTTTGAACGTTTCCTGAATCCGGAACGTGTATCCATGCCCGATATCGACGTTGACTTCTGTTATGAGAGACGTCAGGAGGTTATTGATTACGTTACAAGAAAATATGGAAAAGACTGTGTGGCTCAGATCGTTACATTCGGTACCCTGGCAGCACGAGGTGTGATCCGTGATGTTGGACGTGTAATGGATCTGCCATATGCTTATGTGGATTCTATTTCCAAAATGATTCCGCAGGAGCTTGGAATCACAATTGATAAAGCTCTGAAAATGAATCCGGATCTGAAAAAGTTATATGATACGGATGAGACGGTGACAAATCTGATCGATATGGCGAAGCGTTTGGAAGGACTTCCAAGACACTGCTCCATGCATGCTGCCGGTGTTGTGATCTGTCAGAAGCCGGTTGATGAGTATGTACCGCTTTCAAGGGCAGCAGACGGAACAATCACAACGCAGTTTATCATGACGACACTTGAAGAACTTGGACTTCTGAAAATGGACTTCCTGGGCCTTCGTACATTGACTGTGATACAGAATGCGGTGCTGCTTGCAAGAAGAAAGCAGCCGGAACTGAATATCAATCAGATAGATTACAATGATCAAAAGGTGCTGGATTATATCGGAACCGGTAAGACAGATGGTGTGTTCCAGCTTGAGAGTGCCGGAATGAAAGGGTTCATGAAGGAACTGAAGCCGCATAACCTGGAAGATGTTATTGCCGGAATTTCGCTGTATCGTCCTGGTCCGATGGATTTCATTCCGCAGTATATCCGAGGAAAGAATGACAGTTCTTCTATCACATATGATTGCCCACAACTGGAGCCGATCCTTGCCCCTACTTATGGATGTATTGTCTATCAGGAGCAGGTTATGCAGATTGTACGAGATCTTGCAGGATACTCACTTGGACGAAGCGACCTTCTGCGTCGTGCGATGTCAAAGAAAAAGGCGGCAGTCATGGAGAAAGAACGTAAGATCTTTATTTATGGTGATGAGGAGACAGGCGTACCAGGATGTATAAAGAATGGAATTGATGAACAGACTGCAAATAAGATTTATGATGAAATGATCGATTTTGCAAAATATGCGTTCAATAAGTCTCATGCGGCTGCATATGCAGTGGTTTCTTATCAGACTGCATGGCTGAAATATTATTTCCCGGTAGAATATATGGCAGCGCTTATGACATCAGTCATTGATAATCCGTCTAAGGTATCTGAGTATATTTATGCATGTCGTCAGATGAATATTAAGATCCTGCCGCCGGATATTAATAAAGGTGAAGCAAACTTCTCTGTAGATGGCGGGGATATCCGTTATGGACTTGCTGCAATCAAAAGTATCGGAAGACCGGTGATCAAAGCAATCGTGGAAGACAGAGAAGAGCTTGGGTTGTTCCAGAACCTGGAAGATTTCATTACCCGTCTTTCAGCAAAGAACATATTAAATAAACGTACGATAGAAAATCTGATCAAGGCGGGGGCATTGGATACGCTTGGCGGAACAAGAAAACAGTTCATGAGTATCTATGTACAGATCGTAGATCATGTAACCCAGGAGAAAAAGAACTCTATGGTTGGACAGATGACATTGTTTGATCTGGTGAGTGAAGATCAGAAAGAAGAATTTCAGATCAGGATGCCTGATGTGGGAGAATACTCCAAAGAAACACTTCTCGCATTTGAAAAAGAAGTACTTGGAATCTATGTCAGCGGACATCCGCTTGAGGCGTATGAGGAGAAGTGGAAGAAATCCATTTCTGCGACAACGGCGGACTTTCAGCTGGATGAAGAGACCGGTCATACAAAAGTGCATGATGGGGCGAAAGAAATTATTGGTGGAATGATCACAGAGAAGACCATAAAGCACACAAAGACGAATCAGATGATGGCATTTATTACGGTAGAAGATCTTTTGGGAACGGTAGAGGTTGTTGTGTTCCCGCGAGATTATGAGAAGAACAGAGATTATCTGGAAGTAGATAGTAAGGTATTTGTTCGCGGAAGAGTTTCGGAAGAAGATGATAAGCCGAGTAAGATGATCTGTGAGAAAATTATCCCATTTGAACGGACGAAAAAGGAATTGTGGATTCAGTTTCCTGATAAGGCGACATTTCTGGATGAGGAACAGATTGTCTATGGATATCTGGCAGATTCAGACGGAGATGATGAAGTTATGATCTACTGTGCGAAGGAACGTGCGGTGAAAAAACTGCCGAAAAATAGGAATATCGGTATAAATGAACAAATTTTAAGCAGATTGATGAATCATTTCGGCGAGAAGAGAGTAAAAGTAGTGGAAAAACCTATTGAAAACATATTCTAAATAAGGTAGAATATTGGCGGAGTTGATAAAAAATTGACAATGATTGGTTTTGGCAGTAATCAGACATTTCAGAGAAAGGGTGGACTAAAACATGGCAGAAAATAAAACAGTCGACAAAGAAAAATATCTTGATGAAATCGAAGACAGCATCCGTACAATCGGTGTTCTGACAAGTGGAGGAGATGCTCCGGGAATGAACGCAGCAATCCGTGCGGTAGTAAGACGTGCACTTGCAAAAGGACTTAAGGTTCGCGGAATCCGCAGAGGTTATCATGGACTTCTGAAAGAAGAAATCATTGATATGTCAGCACGTGATGTGTCTGATATCATTGAGCGTGGTGGTACGGTTCTCCAGACAGCTCGTTGTAAGACAATGCGTACAGAAGAAGGTCAGCAGAAGGCAGCTGCGATCTGTAAGAAGTACGGAATCGACGGACTGGTAGTAATCGGTGGAGACGGTTCTTTCGCAGGAGCTCAGAAACTGGCAAACCTTGGTGTAAATACAATTGGTATTCCAGGAACAATCGACCTTGATATCGCATGTACAGACTACACAATCGGATTTGATACAGCTGTTACAACTGTTATGGACGCGATTGATAAGATCCGCGATACATCATCTAGTCACCATCGTACTTTCGTTATCGAGGTAATGGGACGTCATGCCGGGGATATCGCCCTTTGGTCTGGTATTGCTTCTGGTGCGGATGAAATTATCATTCCAGAAGAAGGCTTTGCTATCGAGGATGTCGTTGAGAGTATCAAGAAGGGCTACGAAAAAGGTCGTACACACAATATCATCGTCCTTGCTGAAGGTGTAATGTCTGCTGCTGAATTTGGTAAAGCTTTGAAAGATGCTGGAGATACAAGCGATCTTCGTGTAACTGAACTTGGTCACATCCAACGTGGTGGATCACCAACTGCTCGTGACCGTGTATTGGCGTCACGCATGGGTGCACACGCTGTTAAACTCCTTAAACAAGGAATCGGTGGTGTCGCTGTTGGTATTCGCAATGAGAAAATGGTTGAAAATCCAATTCTTGGAACTGAAGAAGAAGGAGCATTGTTTAGCCTAACAGCTGATGGTAAGATCGTTGTTAACAACCCTCGCAAAGCTGATATTGAACTTTCTGCTTTAAACAAGAGCTTGTCTTAATCAACTTTAACTAAACTGGTAAAATGACCAAAAAAGGT